>Ga0172382_10003821_pt1 | contig 23619 bp, 24 predicted proteins | sample Leawel138RmetaG_FD_122245 | JGI IMG/M metagenome (GOLD analysis project Ga0172382, IMG submission 122245) | Leachate microbial communities from a municipal landfill in Southern Ontario, Canada - Leachate well 138R metaG | ecosystem: Engineered > Solid waste > Landfill > Unclassified | place... | reverse complement strand
TGGTGACGGTGAGGCCATCCACATGTTCGGCGGAACGGGCGATAATGTCGCCGGCCCGGCGCGCTGCGCGGACCGCGATATTGAGCATGGGGTGCATGGAGGCACTCTCCGATTGTTAAAGAGTAAAGAACAGGGAAGGGCGCTAGTTTAATGGGAACAGGGGAAAAATGCAGCCTGCTGCCGACAATTTGATGGCCCTCAGCCGCCTGCGTGTGGTGCTGATCGAGACCAGCCACCCGGGCAATATCGGTGCCGCCGCCCGCGCCATGAAGGTGATGGGGCTGTCGCGCCTGTATCTGGTCCGGCCGCACCAGTTCCCCTGCGCCGAGGCCACCGCGCGCGCCTCGGGGGCCGATGATCTGCTCACCCGCGCCGTGGTGTGCGACAGTCTGGACCAGGCCCTGGCCGATTGTTCCCTGGTGCTGGGCGCCAGCGCGCGGCTGCGCTCGCTGCCCTGGCCGCTGTCCGATGCGCGCAGCGCGGCGCAGCGTGCCGCGGCGGGGGCGGTGGCGGGGCAGGAGGTGGCCCTGGTGTTCGGCCGCGAGCATTCCGGCCTCAGCAACGAAGAGCTGCAGCGCTGTCACTACCTGCTGCACATCCCTGCCAACCCCGACTTCAGCTCGCTCAACCTGGCGGCGGCGGTGCAGGTGGTGAGTTACGAACTGCGCATGGCCCTGCTCGGCGGGGAGCCGCTGGCGCCCGATGCGGGCGATTACGCCAGTGCCGACGAGCTGGAGTCGTTTTACGCCCACCTGGAACAGACCCTCATCGCCGTGGGCTTTCTCGACCCGGCCAACCCGCGCCAGGTGATGCGCCGCCTGCGCCGGCTCTACAACCGCGCCCGCACCGAGCGGGTCGAACTCAACATCCTGCGCGGCATTCTCACCGAGACGCAGAAGCGGGTAAGACGGTGAGTCCGCAAATGAACACGAATGGACGCAAATAATCCCAAAGTGGGTGCCCGAAAGGACCCGGTTTGATGCCCGCCTGCGGTGTTTGTCAACACCCGGGGCGGCAGTGTGAAACGATATACGGACATTCGCGTTTATTGACGTTCATTTGCGGATGACTTCTATGCGAGAATGAAGCCGAGACGTTTAATCGGAAATCCCTGACGGCCCACACTCTATGTTTGATTCCCTACGCGAGGACATTCGCTGCATCTTCGAGCGCGATCCGGCGGCGCGCAGCACGCTGGAGATACTCACCGCCTATCCCGGCCTGCATGCGGTGCTGGTGCACCGGCTCAGCCATCGCCTGTGGCACTGGGGCTGGAAATGGCTGGCGCGCATCCTGTCCCATTTCGCCCGCTGGCTCACCGGCATCGAGATCCATCCCGGCGCCACCCTGGGCCGCCGCTTCTTCATCGACCACGGCATGGGCGTGGTGATCGGCGAGACCGCCGTGATCGGCGACGACTGCACCCTCTATCACGGCGTCACCCTGGGCGGCACCAGTTGGGACAAGGGCAAGCGCCATCCCACCCTGGAGGACAACGTGGTGGTGGGCGCCGGTGCCAAGGTGCTCGGTCCCATCACCATCGGCAATGGCGCGCGCATCGGCTCCAACGCCGTGGTGGTGAAGGACGTCCCGGCGGGGGCCACCGTGGTCGGCATCCCCGGGCGGGTGGTCAGCCGCAAGGTGGACGAACACAGCGAGCGCCGCCGCGCCATCGCCGAAAAGATCGGCTTCGACGCCTACGGCACCACCCAGGACATGCCGGACCCGGTGGCCAATGCCATCAACTGCATGCTGGACCACATCCACGCCATGGACAGCAAGATGGAGGAGATGTGCAAGGGGCTGAAGGCGCTGGGGGCGGAGCTGGGGGATATCCCGGTGCCGCCGTTGGGGTCCTGCGAGATTCGCAGCAACAACGAGCCCGCGGGGGGGTGCAAGAGCGCCGAGGAGTGCAGCGGATGCCCTGCGGAAAGAACGGAAAAAAAAGTTGACTGATTTGGTTGGTCTTGATAAGTTACGCGCTACCGACATCCACAACTTTACTGGGTCTATAGGGACAAGGCAATGAGGCTGACTACGAAAGGCCGCTACGCGGTCACTGCAATGCTTGACCTGGCTCTCCACTATAAGGACGGCCCCATCACGCTGGCGGACATCTCCCAGCGTCAGGGCATCTCCCTTTCCTATCTGGAGCAGCTGTTTTCCAAACTGCGCAAGAACGGGCTGGTGGACTCCGCCCGCGGTCCCGGCGGCGGCTACCGCCTGAGCCGTGACGCCGCCGAGATCTGTGTCGCCGACGTGATCACCGCGGTGGACGAGAAGGTCGACGCCATGCGCTGCAACGGTCTGGGCAATTGCCATGAAGACGGCGAGTGCCTGACCCACGAACTGTGGTGCGACCTCAGCAACCAGATCTATGCCTTCCTGCAGGGCATCAGCCTGGCCAAACTGGTGGCGCAACACCATGGGCGCGAGGCCAGCGGCCACAAGCACGAGCACAAGGCCGTTCCACTGGCAGCAAGCCGGAAGGCGGTCGTCAGCTAAGCCTGTTTGTTGCGGTAGAGCGTGATCTATCTGGATCACAACGCCACCACCCCGCTCGACGAACGGGTGCTGGAGGCGATGCTCCCCTGGCTTGCGGGGGCCTACGGCAACCCCTCCAGTGGCCATGCCTTGGGCCGCGCCGCACATGCGGCACTGGAGCAGGCGCGGGAGCAGGTGGCGGCGCTGGCCGGTGCCCATCCCTCGCAGGTGATATTCACCAGCGGCGGTACCGAGGCCAACAATGCCGCCCTCAAGGGTGTGGCCGCGCGTCTGCCGGTCTCATGCCTCGCTGTCAGTGCCGTGGAGCATGCCTCGGTGCAGCAGCCGGTGGCGGCCTTGGTCCGCAGCGGCTGGATGGCGACAACCATTCCGGTTACGGACCAGGGAGAGGTGACGGCGCAGGCAGTCAGTGCGGCGCTGGGGGATGGTACGCGCCTGGTTTCGGTGATGTGGGCCAATAACGAGACCGGGGTGGTGAACGATATCGCCACCATTGCGGCGGCGGTGCGGGCGGCGGGAGCCGTGCTGCACACCGATGCGGTGCAGGCGTTGGGCAAGCTGCCGGTTGATTTTGCCGGCAGCGGCGCCCACCTGATGAGTGTGTCGGCGCACAAGCTGAACGGCCCCAAGGGCGTCGGCGCACTGCTGGTGGACAAGGCCGTGGATGTGGAACCGCTGCTGCACGGCGGGGGCCAGGAAAAGGGCCGCCGCGGCGGCACCGAGAATCTGGCCGGCATCGTCGGCTTTGGCCGTGCCGCCGAGCTGGCACAGGCGGAACTGGCGGCACGCAGTTCGCGCATGAGTGCCTTGCGGCAGCGGCTGGAACAGGGACTGGCGACGCAGGTGCCGCAGGCGGTGGTGTTCGCCGCCCAGGTGGAGCGCCTGCCGAATACGGTGTTTCTGGCCCTGCCCGGCATTGACGGCGAGACCCTGTTGCTGGAGTTGGACCGTCTGGGGCTGGCGCTGTCGAGCGGTGCCGCCTGCGGCAGCGGCTACAGCGAGCCGAGCCATGTGTTGCAGGCCATGGGGGTGACCGCGGACATCGCGCGCTGTGCGGTGCGCGTCAGTCTCGGAGTCGGCAATACGGAAGACGAAGTGGATACCCTGATCGCCGCGCTGCGTACGCAGGCGGCCCGGTTGCAGGCCATGGCCGCCACGGCCTGGTGATACTGCAAACAGGAATGGAGCGAGTGATGAGCAAACCGATCTATCTGGACTACGCCGCCACTACCCCGGTCGACCCGCGGGTGGCGGAGAAGATGTGCAGTTTCCTGACCCTGGACAGCGGCCACTTTGGCAACCCGGCGTCCCGTTCCCATTCCTTTGGCTGGGAGGCGGAGCAGGCGGTGGAAGAGGCGCGCAAGCAGGTGGCCGCCCTGGTCAACTGCGACCCCAAGGAGATCGTGTGGACCTCCGGTGCCACCGAATCGGACAACCTGGCCGTCAAGGGCGTCGCCGAGTTCTACGCCAAGAAGGGCAAGCACATCATCACCAGCAAGACCGAACACAAGGCCGTGCTGGATACCTGCCGTCACCTGGAACGCTTCGGTTACGAAATCACCTATCTGCAGCCCGAGCTCGACGGCATGATCGACCTGGCCAAGCTGGAAGCGGCCATGCGCCCCGACACCATCCTGGTGTCCATCATGCACGTGAACAATGAAATCGGCGTGATTCAGGATATCGCCGCCATCGGTGAGCTGACCCGCAGCCGCGGCATCCTGTTCCATGTCGATGCGGCGCAGAGCGCCGGCAAGGTACCCATCGACCTGGACAAGCTCAAGGTCGACCTGATGTCCTTCTCCGCCCACAAGTGTTATGGCCCCAAGGGCATTGGCGCCCTGTATGTACGTCGCAAGCCGCGCGTGCGCCTGGAGGCGCAGATGCACGGCGGTGGCCACGAGCGCGGCATGCGCTCCGGCACCCTGCCCACCCACCAGATCGTCGGCATGGGCGAGGCATTCCGCATTGCCCGCGAGGAGATGGCGCAGGAGAACGAGCGCATCCGCATGCTGCGCGACCGCCTGCTCAAGGGCGTGCAGAATATCGAAGAGGTGTACGTCAACGGCGACATGGAACGCCGCGTGCCGCACAACCTCAACATCAGCTTCAACTACGTGGAAGGCGAGTCGCTGATGATGGCGCTGCGCGACCTGGCGGTGTCCTCCGGCTCGGCCTGCACCTCGGCCAGCCTGGAGCCGTCCTATGTGCTGCGCGCCATCGGCCGTCCGGACGAGCTGGCGCACAGCTCCTTGCGCTTCTCCATCGGCCGCTACACCACCGAGCAGGACATCGACCGTGCGGTGGAGCTGATTCACCAGAAGATTTCCAAGCTGCGCGAGCTGTCCCCGCTGTGGGACATGTACAAGGAGGGCATCGACCTCTCCTCCGTGCAGTGGTCGGCGCATTGATTTATCATCGCGAGTCCCGGCCCGGACCGGGTAGGTTAGAAGGCGAGGTTTAGCGATATGGCATACAGCGACAAGGTCATCGACCACTACGAAAATCCGCGCAATGTCGGCGCCCTGGACAAGGATGCAGCCGATGTCGGCACCGGCATGGTCGGCGCGCCGGCCTGCGGCGATGTGATGCGCCTGCAGATCAAGGTCAGCCCAAACGGTGTCATTGAGGATGCCAAGTTCAAGACCTACGGTTGCGGCTCCGCCATCGCCTCCAGTTCGCTGGTGACTGAGTGGATGAAGGGCAAGACCCTGGACCAGGCGCTGGAGATCAAGAACAGCCAGATCGCCGAGGAGCTGGCTCTGCCGCCGGTGAAGATTCACTGCTCGGTACTGGCCGAGGATGCCATCAAGGCCGCCATCGAAGACTACAAGACCAAGCAGTCGAAGTAAGCAGCGAGGTTACTCCCATGGCCGTTACCATCACCGAAGCCGCTGCCCGTCACGTGCAGAAATTCCTTACCAATCGCGGCAAGGGTGTGGGGATTCGTTTGGGCGTGAAACCCTCCGGCTGTTCCGGCATGTCCTACGTGCTGGAGTTCGTTGACGAATTACTGCCCGAGGATCAGGTATTCGAGGGCCACGGTGTCAAGGTCATCATCGACCCGAAGAGCCTGCTGTATCTCGACGGCACCGAACTGGACTTCACCCGTGAAGGCCTCAACGAAGGTTTCCGCTTCAACAACCCCAACGTCAAGGATGCCTGCGGCTGCGGCGAAAGCTTCAACGTCTGACGGCGGGATGAATTTGGCCACAGCGGACGCCGCGGCCGCAGAGTGACGTAATCCGTCTGCTCTGTCGTCGCGGGGCCCTGTGGCCAAGTTTTTAGGACGGTAATGAACGAGAACTACTTCCAGCTGTTCGGTTTGCCGGCGGGCTTCGCGGTGGATGCCGAGGCCCTGGCGCTGCGCTATCGCGACCTGCAGCGTGCCGCTCATCCCGACCGTTATGCCGGCGCCTCCGAGCGGGAACGTCTGTTGTCGGTGCAGCAGGCCTCACTCATCAATGAAGGCTACCGCACCCTGAAGGACCCGCTGGCCCGCGCCCGCTACCTGCTGGAGCTGAACGGCATCACCCTGTCCGACACCGATACCCGGATGGACCCCATGTTCCTGATGGAACAGATGGAGCTGCGCGAGGCCCTGGACGCCGCGCCGAAGGCGACCGATCCCTATGCCGCGCTGGAACAGGTGCGCAACAGCGCCGAAGCCACCGAGCGCGGTCTGGTGGAGGAGTTGGCCGCATTGTTCCAGCGCGGTGACAGCGAGGCGCTGCAACAGGCGCCGGAGCGGCTGCGCAAGTTGCAATTCATGCGCAAGTTGCTGGACGAAGTGGATGCGCGCGAGGACGACCTGGCGCATAACAACTAAGAATTAGTCCGCGAATGAACGCCAATGGACGCGAATATGGTGATGCGATGATTTGCGTTTATTGGCGTGCATTTGCGGACTGAGGTTTTTTGCGCCGGTAAGGCGAAACGGAACAAGTCATGGCACTACTGCAAATCGCCGAACCCGGCCAATCCACTGTCCCGCACCAGCACCGGCTGGCGGCGGGTATCGATCTGGGTACCACCAACTCGCTGGTGGCCACCGTGCGCAGTGGCCTGGCCGAGACCCTGCCCGATGAGCAGGGGCGTCATCTTCTGCCCTCGGTGGTGCGCTACGCAGCCGGCGCGGCGCCACAGGTGGGACACGAAGCCAAGGCCGGCGCCGCCGCCGATCCGCTCAATACCATCGCCTCGGTGAAGCGCCTGATGGGGCGCGGCGTGAAGGATGTGAAGTCGCTGGGCGAGCGTTTGCCCTATGAGTTTGTCAGCGCCGATGCCGCCGTGCCGCGCCTGCATACCGCCGGCGGCGACGTCAGCGCGGTGGAGGTGTCGGCCGAGATCCTCAAGGCGCTCAAGCAGCGCGCCGAGACCGCCCTGGGCGGCGACCTCACCGGCGTGGTGATCACCGTGCCGGCCTATTTCGATGATGCCCAGCGCCAGGCCACCAAGGACGCCGCCAAGCTGGCCGGTCTCAATGTCTTGCGCCTGCTCAACGAGCCCACCGCCGCCGCCGTGGCTTACGGCCTGGATCGCGGCGAGGAGGGTGTCATCGCCATCTACGACCTGGGCGGCGGTACCTTCGACATCTCCATCCTGCGTCTGTCCCGGGGCGTGTTCGAGGTCATGTCCACCGGCGGCGACTCGGCCCTGGGCGGCGACGACTTCGACCACGCCGTGGCGGAATGGATCATGGCCCAGGCCGGTATCGGCGATGATGCCGACCATCGCCAGATGCGCCGTCTGCTGCGTGATGCCTGTACCGCGAAGGAGGCGCTCACCGGCGCCACCGTCGCGCCGCTCAAGGTCGAACTGGCCGACGGCACCCATTGGCAGGGGGAGCTGTCGCGCGAGCAGTTTCATGCCCTGACCGACCCGCTGATCCGCAAGACCCTGGCCGCCTGCCGCCGTGCCCTCAAGGATGCCGGTATCGATGCAGGGGAAGTGAAGGAAGTGGTGATGGTGGGCGGCTCGACCCGCGTGCCGCGTGTGCGCGAACTGGTGGGCGAGTTCTTCGGCCGTACCCCGCTCACCGACATCGATCCGGACAAGGTGGTGGCCGTCGGCGCCGCCATGCAGGCCGACGTGCTGGTGGGCAACAAGCCGGACAGTGAGATGCTGCTCCTGGACGTGATCCCGCTGTCGCTGGGCCTGGAGACCATGGGCGGTCTGGTGGAGAAGGTGATCCCGCGCAACACCACCATCCCGGTGGCGCGCGCCCAGGAATTCACCACCTTCAAGGACGGCCAGACCGCCATGGCCGTGCATGTGGTGCAGGGCGAGCGCGACCTGGTGAGCGACTGTCGTTCCCTGGCCCGTTTCGAGCTGCACGGCATCCCGCCCATGGCCGCCGGTGCCGCCCGCATCCGTGTCACCTTCCAGGTGGATGCCGACGGCCTGCTGTCGGTGTCGGCCCGCGAGATGACCTCCGGGGTGGAGAGCAGCATCCAGGTCAAGCCGTCCTACGGCCTCACCGACGGCGAGATCGAGCAGATGCTGCGCGATTCCATGGCCCACGCCGAGGATGACGTCGTCGCCCGCAACCTGCGCGAACAGCAGGTGGAGGCCGATCGCGTGTTGGAGGCGTTGAGCGCCGCCTTGGCCGCCGACGGCGCCGAACTGTTGAATGCCGCCGAGCGTGCCGCCATAGATCAGGGCATGGCCACCTTGCGCGCTGCCCGTGACGGCTCGGATCACCGCGCCATCAAGCGCGCCATTGAGGTGCTGGATCAGGCCAGTGCCGAATTCGCCGCCCGGCGCATGGATGCCGGCATCAAAAAGGCCTTGGCCGGCCACCACGTCGACGAGATTTGAACCAGGAAACCGCACCCATGCCCCAAATCATCATTCTGCCGCACGAGGAAATCTGCCCCGATGGAGCCGTGATCCAGGCCGAGCCGGGCACCACCGTATGTGATGCTGCCCTGGCCCACGGTATCGAGATCGAGCATGCCTGCGAGAAGTCCTGTGCCTGCACCACCTGCCATGTCTACATCCGCGAAGGCGGTGCCTCCCTCGACCCCGCCGAGGAGCTGGAGGAGGACATGCTGGACAAGGCATGGGGCCTGGAGCCGGACTCACGCCTGTCCTGCCAAGCCGTGGTGGGCGATACCGACCTGGTGGTGGAGATCCCCAAGTACACCATCAACATGGTATCGGAGAAGCATTAACCGCAGTTACAAGTTGCAAGTGACAAGTTACAAGCAAAACCCAGGTCACCGTCTTTTCTTGCAACTTGTCACTTGTTACTTGTCACTGGGAGCGCAGCGACCATGAAGTGGAACGACACCCTCGACATCGCCATCGCCCTGGATGAGGCCCATCCTGATGTGGACCCGCAGTGGGTGCGCTTTACCGATCTGCACGGTTGGGTCTGCGCCTTGGCGGAGTTCGATGACGATCCCGAAGGTTCCAACGAGAAAATTCTGGAGGCCATCCAGATGGCCTGGATCGATGAGCGGAGCTGATACCCCTGTGGGTCGGACTTCAGCCCGACAGCAGCGCTTCGACTCGGCATGCTTGGCGGGTTGAAGCACGCCCTACCTTCAAGCCCGGGCCAGTCTCCGCTGGAACGGCCTCCCAAGGCCGCGTATAATCTCCGGTTCAGTGTTTTACCCCTCTCTTAATTTATTGGTTTGTAACGGAGATTCAGAGTAAATGGCCATCGAACGCACCATTTCCATCATCAAGCCCGACGCCGTGGCCAAGAACGTCATCGGCGAGATCTACGCCCGCTTCGAGAAGGCCGGCCTGAAGATCGTCGCCGCCAAGATGCTGCACCTGTCCCAGGAACAGGCGGAAGGCTTCTACGCCGTGCACAAGGCACGTCCCTTCTTCAAGGACCTGGTGGCCTTCATGACCTCCGGTCCGGTGATGGTGCAGGTCCTCGAAGGCGAGAACGCCATTGCCAAGAACCGCGAGGTTATGGGCGCGACCAATCCGAAGGATGCCGCACCCGGCACCATCCGCGCCGACTTCGCCGTGTCCATCGACGAGAACGCCGTGCACGGCTCCGACGGTCCGGATACCGCCAAGGCCGAAATCGCCTACTTCTTCAAGCCCGAGGAACTCTGCCCGCGCACCCGCTAAGGGACGCGGCGCGGCCTGAGAGGCGACAGCCTATGACGACCAATCTGCTGGATCTGAACCGGCAGGACATGGAGGCCTTCTTCACCGCGTTGGGTGAGAAGGCCTTTCGTGCTTCTCAGGTGATGAAGTGGATCTACCATCATGGCGTCGACGATTTCGACGCCATGAGCAATCTGAGCAAGGCCCTGCGCGACCAGTTGAAGGAACAGGCCGAGATCCGCCTGCCCGAGGTGGCGGTGGACATGCCCTCGCGCGACGGCACTCGCAAGTGGATGCTGCGCCTGGCCGATGGCAATTCCATCGAGATGGTGTACATCCCGGAGAAGGATCGCTCCACCCTGTGTGTGTCGTCCCAGGTGGGCTGCGCCCTCAACTGCTCCTTCTGTTCCACCGCCCAGCAGGGCTACAACCGCAACCTGACCACCGCCGAAATCATCGGTCAGGTGGTACTGGCCACGCGCCTCATCGGCCTGCCGCAGAACAAGGGCGAGCGGGTGATTACCAACGTGGTGCTGATGGGCATGGGCGAGCCCCTGCTCAATTTCGACAACGTGGTGAAGGCGATGGAACTGATGCAGGACGACTACGCCTTCGGCATCTCCAAGCGCCGCGTCACCGTCAGCACCGCCGGCGTGGTGCCGGCCATCGACGAATTGCGCGCGGCCATCGACGTCAGCCTGGCGGTGTCGCTGCACGCGCCCGATGACGCGCTGCGCAACGAACTGGTGCCCATCAACCGCAAGTACCCCATCGCCGAGCTGCTGGCTGCCTGCCGCCGCTATTGCGCCGGCGTGCCGCACCGCCGCATCACCTTCGAGTACGCCATGCTGGAAGGGGTCAACGACTCGCCGGAACACGCCCGCGCCCTGCTCAAGGTGCTGCGCGGCACGCCGTCCAAGGTCAACCTGATTCCGTTCAATCCCTTCCCCGGCACGGCCTACCGCCGCTCCAGTCTCGAGGCGATCAACCGCTTCCGCGACATCCTGATGGAAGGCAACCTGATGACTGTCACCCGCAAGACGCGCGGCGATGATATCGCCGCTGCCTGCGGCCAGCTGGTGGGTGAAGTGCAGGACCGCACCCGCCGCAGCCAGAAGACCATCACCATGCAAAGGATCGCCTCATGATACGTCTGTGCAGTTTTACCTTGTTGTTTGTCATGGCCCTGTTGGGCGGTTGTGCCAGTACGGCGGAACGCGAGGCCACGGACCCCAAAAAAGCGGCTGAGTTGAATGCTGAACTGGGGTTGCGATACATGACACAGGGCAACAACGAACTGGCCATGGAGAAGCTGCTCAAGGCGGTGGAGTATGACTCACGTTCGGTTAACGCCCACCATTACATTGCCGAATTGTACCGGCGCCTGGAACGCAAGGAATCGGCGCTGGAGCATTTCCGCCGTGCTGCGGCGCTGGCGCCCGATGATGCGGCTGTGCAGAATAATTACGGTGTATTCCTGTGCAGCGAAGGCCACTATGATGAAGGCGCAAAGCGTTTTTTGCAGGCGCTGCGCGACCCGGTCTGGCCAGGGCGCGATCAGGCCTATGAGAATCTGGGCCGGTGTATGGAGGACAAGGGTGATGCCGTGAAGGCGGAACAGTATTACCGTGATGCACTCAAGATCAACCCGCGTTTGCCAAAGTCACTTCTGCGGATGGCGGATATCTCGTTGCAACAGGACAATCACATCTCGGCGCGTGCCTTTTTGCAACGCTATGCGGCAGTCGCGCCACATACGGCAAAAAGCCTGTGGCTGGGGATAAAGATCGAACGGGTGCTGGGTGATCGCAATGCACTCTCCAGTTACAGCATGTCGTTGCGGAATAACTTCCCCAATGCCGAAGAAACCCAGCTCTACCTGAAGTCCCAATGAACGTGAACGACGAGCCCAATAGCGAACAGATGGTGCCTGAGGAAACCGGACCCGGCCAGCGCCTGCGCCAGGCGCGCGAGGCTGCAGGGCTGAGTCGCGACGAGGTTGCCTCGCGCCTGCGTTTGCGCCTGGAACTGATCAGTGCGCTGGAAGATGACGACTATGCTCATCTGCCACCTGCGGCCTATGTCAGTGGATATCTGCGCAGTTATGCGCGCCTGGTGGATTTGCCGGCCGAGGAACTGGTAGCTATGCTTGAGCGGCGTGAGGAGGCGCTGGTAATGGTGTCGTCGGTGATGCCTCCCCACCAGCGCCGCAGCAGCGACTGGTCGGTGAAGGTTGTGACCTGGCTGATCATCCTGCTGTTGCTTGGCCTGTTGGCGGCTTGGTGGTTTGCACGCCAGCCCCTGGAACAGGACGTGGTGGCAGAAACTCCTGCCATGGTAACGCCTGGCAGTAGCGTGACGCTCTCGTTACCGTCTGTGCCGGACGAGCCAGTACGGGAGGCGTCTGTGCTGGAGCCGGTCCCGGAGGCCATCGAATCACCGGCATCGCCTTCGCTTGCCTTGGCCGAGGTCCAGCTGGAGGCGGTCAACGGCGACTGCTGGTTGCAGATCAAGGATGCCACAGGGAACGAGTTGGTATACGAACTGTTGAAGAATGGCACGACCCGCACGGTGCGCGGTAAAGCGCCATTCGATATCTTTCTCGGTAACGCACCTGCGGTGACCGTGTACTATCAGGGTAAGGTTTTTGAGCATGGCACCTTCCAGCGCGGCGAAGTCGCCAAGTTCCGTCTCGGCAAGGCTGCCGACAACAAGCCCCTCGCCGAATAAGTCATGCACCAGCCTTCACCCATCAAGCGGCGCAAGTCGCGCCAGATCATGGTCGGCAACGTCGCGGTGGGCGGTGATGCCCCCATTTCCGTGCAGAGTATGACCAATACCGACACCTGCGACGTGGCGGCCACGGTGCGGCAGATCCGCGCCCTGGAAGCGGTCGGTGCGGACATCGTGCGCGTCTCGGTGCCTGATATGGAGGCGGCCGAGGCCTTCGGTGAGATCAAGAAACAGGTGCAGGTACCGCTGGTCACCGATATCCACTTCGATTACAAGATCGCGCTGCGCGTGGCTGAACTGGGCGCCGACTGCCTGCGCATAAATCCGGGCAACATCGGCCGCGAGGATCGGGTGCGGGCGGTGGTGGGGGCGGCGCGTGAGCGCAACATCCCGATCCGTATCGGCGTCAACGCCGGTTCGCTGGAAAAAGACCTGCAGAAGAAGTACGGCGAACCCACCGCCGACGCCCTGGTGGAGTCGGCGCTGCGCCACATCGAGATCCTCGACAAGCTCGATTTCCAGGATTTCAAGATCAGCCTCAAGGCCTCCGAGGTGTTTCTTACCGTCGAGGCCTACCGCAAGCTGGCGACCCAGATTGAACAGCCGCTGCATCTGGGCATCACCGAGGCCGGCGGCTTCCGTGCCGGGGCGGTGAAGTCGGCCATTGGGCTCGGCCTGCTGCTGGTGGACGGCATCGGCGACACCATTCGCGTGTCGCTGGCGGCGGACCCGGTGGAGGAGATCCGCGTCGGTTTCGATATCCTCAAGAGCCTGCACCTGCGCAGCAAGGGCATCAACCTCATCGCCTGTCCGTCCTGTTCGCGGCAGAACTTCGACGTGATTGCCACGGTCAATGCGCTGGAACAACGCTTGGAAGACGTGCTGGAGCCGCTCGACGTGGCGGTGATCGGCTGCGTGGTCAACGGCCCGGGCGAGGCGCGCGAAGCCGATATCGGCCTGGCCGGCGGCCAGCCCAACCTGCTTTACGTGGGCGGCAAGCCCGACCACAAGGTCGATAACGCAAATCTGGTGGACGTACTGGAAAAACAGATCCGCACCGAACTGGCGCGGCGGAAAGAGGAAAGGAATTAAACGCAAAGACGCAAAGGGCCGCAAAGATGTTGCAAGCGGTGTTTGCGCCAGGGCGAACAGCGCGGCGCTCATGGTTTCGATGGGTATAGTCAGGCCCAAATAGCCTTTGCGTTCTTGGCGTCTTTGCGTTTAACGAGCTTTTGACTTTGGAGAGACACATTGAGCGGTAATATTCAGGCCGTGCGCGGGATGAACGATATCCTGCCGGAGCAGACGCCGACTTGGCAGTTCGTGGAAGAGACTCTGCGTACTCTGCTGGCCGCCTATGGCTACAGCGAGGTGCGCATGCCGTTGCTGGAGAAGACCGAGCTGTTCAAGCGCTCCATCGGCGAGGTGACCGATATCGTCGAGAAGGAGATGTACACCTTCGAGGATCGCAACGGTGATTCGCTCACCCTGCGCCCGGAAGGCACGGCCGGCTGCGTGCGCGCCGCCATCGAAAACGGTCTGCTCCACAACCAGACGCAGAAACTGTGGTACCTCGGGCCGATGTTCCGTCATGAACGGCCGCAGAAGGGGCGCTACCGCCAGTTCCATCAGCTGGGTGTCGAGGTGTTCGGCCTGGAAGGACCGGATGTGGATGCCGAGCTGATCCTGCTGACGGCGCGCCTGTGGCGCCTGCTCGGCCTGGAGGATTCCGTCACCCTGCAACTCAATTCGCTGGGCTCGTCCTATGCCCGCGCCATGTACCGCGAGAAACTGGTGCATTATTTCGAGCAGCATCATGAGCAGCTTGACGAAGACAGCCGCCGTCGTCTGCTCAGCAATCCGCTGCGCATCCTCGACAGCAAGAATCCGGATATGGCTGCGCTCATCGCCGCGGCCCCCAAACTGACCGAACATCTGGATGCCGAGTCGCAGACGCACTTCGACGAGTTGTGCGCGCAACTGGAGGCCGCCGGGATGGATTATCAGATCAATCCCTGTCTGGTGCGCGGTCTCGACTACTACGGTCGCACCGTGTTTGAGTGGGTGACCGACAAGCTGGGCGCGCAGGGCACGGTATGTGCCGGCGGCCGCTTCGACGGATTGGTGGAACAGCTGGGCGGCAAGGCCACGCCGGCCATCGGTTTTGCCATTGGCCTGGAACGTCTGACCTCACTCCTCGACGAGGGGGAGGTACCTTTGGAGCGGTTCCGGCCCCATGTCTATCTGGTGCGGGTGGGGGATGCCGCGCAGCAGCATGCGTTGCTGCTGGCCGAGAGGCTGCGTGACGAAGTGCCCGGCCTGCGTCTGCAGCTCAATCATGGCGGCGGCAGTTTCAAGAATCAGTTGAAGCGCGCGGACAAGAGCGGTGCTGCGCTTGCCCTGGTGATGGGCGAGGACGAGGTCGCCAACGGCACTGTCGGCATCAAGCCCCTGCGTGAGCAGGCGGAACAGCATACACAGACGCTGGATCAAGTCGTCCCATTCCTGCGGGACTATGTGGCCGGCCGGAAATAACCCTGAGGAGAGAGCACGATGGAAATCTATCGTTCGGAAGAAGAGCAGGTCGAAGCGCTCAAGGACTGGTGGAAGGAAAACGGCCGCAGCGTGATCATCGGCGTGGGCTTGGCGCTGGCGGTGGTGTTCGGCTGGCGTTATTGGCAGGACAGCACGCATGCCCAGGCAGAGGCGGCCTCCGCCCAATATCAGACGCTGCTGCAGCGGCTCGATGCCGGTGAAGGGCGCGAAGTGGTGGAGATCGCGCGCCGCATCATCGCCGAGTATCCGTCCACACCCTATGCCGCTCTGGCGTCGCTGAGTCTGGCGCAGCAGGCGGTGGACCAGGGCGATCTCGACGGCGCCAGTGCTCATCTGCGCTGGGTGATGGAGAATGCCAAGGTGGGTGAGGTGCGCACGTTGGCGCAGGTGCGGCTGGCGCGTGTGCTGGTGGCGCAGGGGCGTGCCGATGAGGCATTGCAGCAACTGACGGGTGTGGGCGGCGGCAGCGCCTTTGCCATGGCAGAAGAGGTGAAGGGCGACGCCTATCTGGCCCAGGGTCGGCGCACCGATGCGTTGCGTGCCTATCAGGCGGCACTGGCCGCCGCCGCGGACGTACCCTCAAAGCAGCAGTTGTTGCGCATGAAAGTAGACGATCTTGCTGATGTCGGAGTTGCTGCCCAGTGATGCGCATCCCTGTCGTAGCCGTTGCCATCCTGCTGCTCAGCGCCTGCGGTAGCAGCCCGAGCCGTCTGGCCCTGGAACCGCCGGCGGTGCTGGCGGACTTTACCCCGGAGCTCGGGGTGGAGGCTCGGTGGGCGCGTCAGCTCGGTAAGGGGGTGGATAAACACTTTATCGCTCTCACGCCCCTGGTCGAACGCGATCGCATCTATGCCGCCAACCGCAAAGGATTGGTGGAGGCCTTTGAATTGGAATCGGGCGCACGTCTGTGGCGCAACGACCTCGCTGCCGCCATCAACGGTGGGCCGGGAGACGGCGGCGATATGCTATTGATTGGCGGCGATGCCGAAGTGATCGCGCTGGACAAGCGCGATGGCCAGGTACGCTGGCGTTCTGCGGTGAGCAGCGAGGTGTTGGCCGCGCCGCAGCGTGGCGGTAACGTGGTGGTCGTGCGCAGTGTGGATGGTGCACTGTTCGGCCTCGACGCCGGCAACGGTCGCCGCCTGTGGCGCTACAGCCAGCCGGTACCGCTGCTGTCGTTGCGTGGTGTCGGCGAGCCACATATCGAAGGCGGCATGGTGATAGCCGGGTTCGACAATGGTCGTCTCGTGGCTGTGTCCTTGCAGGACGGCCTCCCGTTGTGGGAAGCGGCGCTGGCGATTCCACGCGGCCGCACCGAACTGGAACGCTTGGTCGACGTCGATGCACGCCTGATGGTACGCGACGGTGTGGTATATGCCGCCGGTTATCAGGGGCGCATCGCCGCATTGACCCTGGACAGCGGTCGTCTGCTGTGGACGCGCGATTTTTCCACCTGGTCAGGGTTGGCCATTGCCGGGCGTGATCTTTATGTCACCGACATCGAGGGCAATCTGTGGGCCATGGCGCGCAGCAACGGCGGTACGCTGTGGAAACAGGGCGCACTGCGTGGCCGTGCCCCGTCGGCACCCGCGGTGCAGGGTGGTGCGTTGGTGGTGGCGGATTTTGCAGGCTATGTGCATTGGCTGTCGCGCGAAGACGGCACGATGCTGGCGCGGATGCGGGTGGAGGATAGTGAGGCATTGTATCCGATACCGTCGTACTATCCGCCCAATGGTTATCGAGAGGACCGTGCCGTGCTCGCAGCGCCGCAGGTTCTGGATGACCATGTTTATGTCATGGACAAGCGCGGCACCCTCAATGCCCTGCGCGTCCTGCCGGACTGATTTTCCGTTACCTGGAAATGAGGCAGCCCGTCCGCAATTGAATGCGAATACACGCATCTAACAGGGTTCAACCACTGTCATGAAACCGGTTATCGCCCTGGTGGGGCGGCCCAACGTCGGCAAGTCCACCCTGTTCAATTACCTCACCCGTTCCCGTGACGCCCTGGTGGCGGATATGCCTGGGCTGACACGCGATCGTCAGTACGGCACCGGCAAGGTGGGGGAGCGTCCCTATATCGTGGTCGATACCGGTGGTCTGTCCGGTGACGAGCAGGGCGTCGAGGCACTGATGGTGCGCCAGGTACAACAGGCGGTGGACGAGGCCCACGTGGTGCTGTTCCTGGTGGATGGCCGCGATGGTCTTTCTGCGTCCGATGATGCCATCGCCCGCTGGCTGCGCCAGCGCGGCAAGGACGTGGTACTGGTGGTCAACAAGACCGACACCGGTGAACCGTCACTGCTGGCCGCGGAATTCCATACCCTCGGCCTGGGCGAACCGGTGCCCATCGCCGCGGTGCATGGCCGCGGCGTGCCGCGCCTGATGGAGCGCGTGCTGGCCGCACTGCCCGAAGAGGAAGAGGACGAGGCGGAACAGGATGGCTGGGATCGCATCAAGGTGGCCGTGGTCGGCCGTCCCAATGTCGGCAAGTCCACTCTGGTCAACCGTATCCTCGGCGAGGAGCGTGTGGTGGTGTTCGACATGCCAGGTACCACGCGCGACAGCATCTTCATCCCCTTCGAGCGTGATGGCCAGGACTACACCCTGATCGACACCGCAGGTGTGCGGCGCCGTGCCCGGGTTGACGAGGCCATCGAGAAGTTCAGCGTCATCAAGACGCTGCAGGCCATCGAAGAGGCCAATGTGGTGGTGATGGTGCTGGACGCGCGCGAGGGCATCAGCGAGCAGGACGCCACCCTGCTCGGTTTCGTGCTCGACGCTGGTCGCGCCCTGGTACTGGCGGTAAACAAGTGGGATGGCCTATCGCAGGATCAGCGCGACAACGTGCGCCGTGAATTGGACCTGAAGTTGCCGTTCCTCGATTTCGCCAAGCTGCATTACATCTCGGCATTGCACGGTACCGGGGTCGGTGAATTGTTTGGCTCGGTCAAGCGCGCCTATGCTTCCGCGCTGCGCAAGCTGTCCACTCCGGAGCTGACCCGCCTGCTGGAATCGGCCCTGGCCGCACACCAGCCGCCACTGGTCGGTGGCCGCCGTATCAAATTGCGTTATGCCCATCAGGGTGGCAAAAATCCGCCATTGATCGTCATTCACGGTAATCAGACTGAGCAGGTACCCAACAGTTATCAGCGGTATTTGTCCAACTTCTTCCGCGAACATCTCAAATTGGAAGGTACACCGGTGCGCGTCGAGTTCAAGACCGGTGATAACCCGTATGCAGGCAAGAAGAACACCCTGACCCCACGGCAGGCACAAAAACGCAAGCGCATGGTGGCACACATCAAAAAGGCGGAAAAGAAGCGCGCGCGCAAGAAGAAGCAGTAGGAGGGCCACCAGTATCGGGGATGGCGGCAGGCGCTGGCAGCTCATGTGTCCGCCAGATGGGGCGCCCTGAAGAGACAACACAGGAGGCGATGATGGACCGCAAGCAGCATTGGGAGCAGGTGTACGCGCAAAAGCTGCCGACAGAGGTCAGTTGGTTCCAGCCGCAGCCTGAATACTCGTTACGCCTCATTGCCGCTGCAGGCATCGCCAGGGAGCAACCGATCATCGATCTGGGCGGCGGTGCCTCACGCGTGGTCGACAATCTGCTGGAGCAGGAATATCGCGATATATCGGTGCTCGATATCTCCGGCACCGCGCTGCAGCACACCCGCGCACGCTTGGGTGAACGGGCCACCGCAGTGCAGTGGATCGAGGCCGACGCCACCGTCTTCGAACCACCCAAGGTCTACGCGTTGTGGCACGACCGTGCTGTGTTTCACTTTCTCACCGATCCCGCCGATCGCCTGGCCTATCGTCAGCGTCTTGCGCGTGGCCTGCAAACCGGTGGTTACCTGATTATCGCCACCTTTGCCCTCGATGGGCCGGAGAAATGCAGCAGTCTGCCGGTGCAGCGTTACAGCCCCGAGACCCTGAGTGCCGAGTTGGGCAGCGGCTACACCCTGGTGGAAACCCTCAGCGAAGCGCATGTTACCCCGGTGCAGAAGGAGCAACGCTTCGTCTATTGCCGATTTGTAAAAATCTGACCTGAAGGCGTCTATGCTTCAATGCATGGTACGTGACCAATTCAATACCGAGATTTCCCGCCACATATGGGATAGCAAATACCGTTACCGTGACGGGGCGTTGATCCACGACCATACTGTGGCAGATACTTGGCGGCGGGTGGCGCTGGCGCAGGCACAACAGGAACGTGCGGAGGTCCATGCCTGGGAAAGCCGTTTCTATGCCATTTTGGATAATTTCCGTTTTCTTCCCGGTGGCCGCATCCTTGCCGGCAGCGGCACCGCCCGCAATGTCACCCTGTTCAACTGTTTCGTCATGGGCTCCATTGAGGATTCTCTCGACGGTATTTTCAATGCGCTCAAGGAAGGTGCACTGACCATGCAGCAGGGTGGCGGAGTTGGTTATGATTTTTCCACCCTGCGTCCGTTCGGTACCCTGACCCACCATGCCGGCACCATCGCATCCGGCCCGGTATCCTTCATGCGCATCTGGGACAGCATGTGTGCCACGCTGCTATCCACCGGTGCGCGCCGAGGTGCCATGATGGCGACGTTGCGCTGCGATCATCCCGACATCGAACAGTTTATCGCCATAAAACGGGACGCGCGGGAGTTGCGCCACTTCAATCTGTCGGTATTGGTCACGGATGCATTCATGCAGGCAGTAGAGGAGGGTGACGATTGGCCGCTGCTGTTCCCTGCTGCCGCACTGGACAGTACCGACGGCGAGACCGTGCTGCGCGCCTGGCCAGGCTATGCCGGTGAGGTATCTTGTCGTGTCATCAGGCGCATACCGGCACGGCAGCTGTGGCAACAGATCATGCGCGCTACCTATGACTACGCCGAGCCGGGTGTGCTGTTTATCGATCGCATCAACCACGAAAACAATCTTTATTACCGCGAACGCATCAGCGCGACGAACCCCTGCGGCGAAGTGCCGCTGCCGCCCTACGGCGCCTGCAACCTCGGCTCGGTGAATCTCGCCCGCTTGGTGCGCGAGCCGTTCAGTATGCGCGCCCGCATCGACATTGAAGCCTTGCGTGAGACTGTACAGGTGGCGGTTCGATTGATGGATAACGTCATCGATGCCTCGCGTTTTCCGTTGCCGCAGCAGGCGGAGCAGGCGCAGGGCTCGCGCCGCCTGGGGCTCGGTCTTACCGGACTGGCCGATGCATTGATTTTGCTCGGTTTGCGCTATGACAGCGCGGCTGGCAGGGCTGTTGCGCAACAACTGATGCAGGAACTGCGCGACTGCGCCTATCGATCGTCAGTGGAACTGGCGCGTGAGAAGGGCGCCTTTCCATTCTTTGAGCGCGACGCCTATCTGGGCGCGCCGTTTGTGCAAAGACTGCCCGCCGACATCCGTGACGGCATACATATCCACGGCATCCGCAATAGCCACCTCACCGCCATTGCTCCTACCGGCACCATCAGCCTGCTGGCGGACAACATTTCCAGCGGACTGGAACCAGTATTCGGCTGGTCCTACCATCGTCGCATGTTGGAGCGAGATGGCAGCTACCGCGAGTACGAGGTGACCGACTATGCCTGGCGGCTGTGGCGCGAGCTGCATGGTGATGCGCCATTGCCGCCGTACTTCCTCAATGCCGCGCAGCTGACGCCGCAGGAGCACCTGGCCATGCAGGCGGCACTGCAGCCCTTCGTGGACAGTGCCATCTCCAAGACCATCAACATCCCTGCCGACTACTCGTTCGCGCAGTTCCAGTCCATCTATCGTGAGGCTCACCACCTTGGTCTAAAGGGCTGCACCACTTTTCGCCCCAACCCGGTTACCGGCGCCGTATTGCAACCAGCCGAGCCGTCTGCCTCCCATTGCTGTTCGATCGAGCGTGAGGCGGATTGACTCTGTGCTCTGCATGTCCCTGCTCTGGGTACAGATTGCTTCATCCAGAGAGTGTGGTCATGGAATACAAGTAGGCCGGCGGACATCTCCTGTAGAAGGACCACGCAAGGGAGGAGCACCATGGCACATCGCACACCTGCACTGCGGGTAGGACACCGTTTGCCCACGGCTTTCACTTTTCTGCTGTCAATGCTGGTTATAGCGCCGGTTCTGGCCCAGGACGAGAGTAAAATTTGGGAAGGGCTGTTCAACTACCAGCAGAAAATGGCCAACATCGGTAACGCCGAGGCGCAATACAAGTTGGCCGGGATGTACGCTCAAGGGCAGGGCGTCAAGGCCGACCCCGGACAGGCCCGTCACTGGTATGAGGCCTCCGCCGCGCAGGGCTACACACCAGCTCAGCGCAAGCTTGCAGCCCTCGCTGCCGGGGAGCCGATGGTAAAATTAATTGCGCCGACACCGGCTCCGGACTCCGCCGTACCCGCTGCTGCTGCGGTGCTGTTGCCTGTCGAACCGTCGGCTGAACTGGCCCCGCCCGCAGTACCACGGCAGGAATTCGAACGCATGGAGTTCGAGCGCAAGCGGCTGGAACAGGAGCTGGCACGCAGCCGCGAGGCGATGCGAAAACTACAGGAGGAGCAGGCGCGTCAGGCCGCAGCACTGCACAAGGCAGAATCTGAAAAAGACGAGGCGCGCCGCCGTCTCGCCGCCAAGGAATTGCTGGAGGCAGAGATGAAGAAGTTGCGTGAAACACCTCCCACTTTTGACCAGTGACTGAAGCCATGAATAATCAGCTGTATCCGGGGCGGATGTATCGTGCCCTATAGTGTGCTGACCTTGTTGCGACCGCCCCTCTTTGCCTGATATAGCGCGCGGTCTGCCTTGCTGAGCATGCTTTCGAGGTCAGTGGCCTTGTCGTTCAGTGCGGTTACTCCGATGGAGACGGTGTAGTACTGCGGTGGCGTTCCATTGCCCAATTCCAGTGGACTGGCGGCAATGAGGGTGCGCAGTCGTTCGGCGATCTCGATGGCTTGATGCAATGTGGTTTCCGGAAGAAGTACACCGAACTCTTCGCCGCCGAGACGGCCGAGGATATCGATGGTGCGCAGAGTGTGGCGTAGGAAGTTGCTGAGTTGCTGCAGGGCTATATCGCCGGCCTTGTGGCCATAGGTATCGTTGATGCTCTTGAAGTGATCGATATCGAGCATCAGCAGGGACAGGGGGGTGCTGTGGCGCTGCGCACGGATGAGTTCGTGTTTTCCTTGTTCCAGGAAATAACGACGGTTGTAGAGATCGGTCAGGTAGTCGTGATTGGCCAGCTGTTCCAGCTGTTCCTTCAATAGTTCGTGCTCGGTGATATCGGTGGATATACCACACAATCCCCAGATACGTGTTTTGTCCTGGTCATCGTAGATCGGTGTCTTGATTTCCCAGTAGATGCGCCGCTCGCCATTCTCGTACGGGACGGTGATTCTTTCCGTGGTGTCTTCACCATGTTCAAGTACCCGTGTATCGATGTCATGCAGATGTGAGACCGTCGCGGGTGGGAAGAATCTTTCATCAGTACTGCCCTGTAGATCAATGGCTGCGCAGTTGAATAGATCGAGTGTCGCCCGATTGGCGTAGACGTAACGGTGTTGCCGGTCCTTTATGTAGATATGGGTAGGTATATGATCCAGGGCGAAGCGGAAGCGCTCGGCCAGGGCATGTGCCTCCGCGGCCTGTTGCTTCAGCTGGTGGTGGCGGTATTGATATAGCAGCAATCCCAGTGTGGAGGCGATGGCGATGAAACCTGTCAGTCCGCCCTGAATGAATGCGTTCTGCCGCCACGGCTGGAATATCGCATCCAGATCACGGCTGACGGCCACCACCAATGGCTTGTCTGTTTTGAGCGCTATCGGCTGGACGGTGCGCAACGCCATCATCCGCTCTTCGCCGGTAGCGTACACGGTACCGGTGAGGACATTTGTGCTATTGCCACTGGCCTGATGCCGAGTAAAAAACGATCCCGGCTGCGCCAGGTTCATTCCTTGCAAGCCGCTCCGATCCGGCATCATCAGAAACAGCAGTCCATCCCCATGGGCCATGGAGACCCACATGTCCGGTGCGTACTGTACCGACATCATCAGCGGCCGGAAGTATTCCGGATCAAGGGTCGCGGTGACCAGGCCTGCGAATTCGCCCTGTGGCCCGGGCTTCATGCGTGCGATATTGATGGCAAACGCGCCGAGTACGGTTTCAAAGGGCGCGGAGACATATAACGTATCGGCATCAGGATGTGCCTTGGCGGTTTGAAAGTATTCGCGGTAGGCGAGGTTGCGACCGATCAGGTCAGCCCGGTTTGACATCTTGATGTTGCCTGCCGTATCCATGACATTCACGGTGCGGATACCGGTCAAGGCATCGGCGATAGCCTGGAGATGGCGGTTCTCCTCGGAATCATTTGATTTTCCAGTCCAATAGGAGGATTCGTTACGCACGCGCTCCAGTACAGAATTGGCGCTGGCCAGCTGATGCTGCAGATTCTCGGTGATAACCCGCGCCTGCGTTGCAAGCCGGTCCTTCTCGCGATGCTCCGTGCGGTTGCGATCGAGGGAGATATTGAACGCAACCATCAGGCCCAGGATGAACTGGGCCAGCCCGAGCCAGAGCCATTGGGTGATGAGTTGCTTGCGTAGCGGGTTGGTGGCCATATACCCAGCATACTATGAAAATATCGCCGGCAAGGCGTCCATCGCTGCCCGCCATGGAGAGCGAAGCGAAGGCGGGTAGTCCCCGGTAGGCGTAGCATCCGGGCGGGTGGACGGAATGGCGAAGGCGTAATTATGCCGAAGCCGTGAAGTCCATCTGCAAGGA
>Ga0172382_10003819_pt1 | contig 23623 bp, 20 predicted proteins | sample Leawel138RmetaG_FD_122245 | JGI IMG/M metagenome (GOLD analysis project Ga0172382, IMG submission 122245) | Leachate microbial communities from a municipal landfill in Southern Ontario, Canada - Leachate well 138R metaG | ecosystem: Engineered > Solid waste > Landfill > Unclassified | place... | reverse complement strand
ATCCGAGTATCCTTATGTCCAGGCCTGCCCCATCCCGCCGCTCCAGGGCGGCTGCCACCCCGGCCCTGCAGTGGCTGGCCCACCATCCGCAGGGGGCTTCGCTGCTGCAGACGGCGCGCGAACTGCTGGCCCTGCAAACCGACATGGCCCCGGCACTGCCACGCGCGCTGGGCCGGTGCGTGCGCGCCGCGCGCCTGGAAAACGGCACCCTTGCGCTGTCGGTGTCCAGCCCGGCACAGGCTGCGCGCCTGCGCCAGGTGACCCCGGCCGTCGTGCGCCAACTGCACGCCCGGGGTTGGCCGGTCAATGACATCATGATCCGTATCGATGCGTCTGGGGGCGCCAACAGGGCACAAAAAACGCAGCGTGAAACCCGACCCCTCGACAGCCAGGCGCTGAGCCTGTTCGCGGCGCTGCAGCAAAACGTGTCTGCAGGGCCGTTGTCAGAGGCCATTGCACGGCTGCTGGCCCACCACCGGTAGGGCGCGCCGCGGCGGCGGTGCTCAGGCGAACTGCCAGTCTCGGGTGAACGCGGCAGGCGCGGCCTCTTGGGTGGCATAGTGAACGATTTCCCAGCTGTCCTGCCGGGCCAGCAGCGCCCGAACCAGCTGATTGTTCAGACCGTGCCCAGACTTGTTGGCCACGTAACGCGACACCAATGGGTAGCCGACCAAGTACAGGTCTCCGATGGCGTCGAGGATCTTGTGCTTGACGAATTCGTCGTCATAGCGCAGGCCATCCTGGTTGAGTACGCGGTATTCATCCATCACGATGGCGTTGTCGAGGCTGCCGCCACGGGCCAGCCCCATCGAGCGCAAGGCCTCGACCTCGCTGGCAAACCCGAACGTGCGCGCACGGGCAATGGTTTTGACGTAAGAATCATGGGCGAAATCGATTTCAGCCACATTGGCCGTGGCATTGATGGCCGGGTGGTGAAAATCGATGGAAAACGACAGCGCAAACCCTTCGTGCGGTTCGAGCCGCGCCCATTTGGCCGCCGGGCCTTCGCCTTCGCGCACTTCGACGGGCTCGAGCACGCGCAGAAACTGCTTGGGAGCGGGCTGCTCGACCAGGCCTGCACTGCGCAGCAGATAGATGAACGTGGCGGCGCTGCCATCCATGATGGGGACTTCTTCGGCGTCCAGGTCGACGTGCAGATTATCGACCCCCAGGCCGGCCAGGGCCGACATCAGGTGCTCGACGGTGGAGACCCGGACCGAACCCTGCTGCAGCACCGAGGCAAGCCGGGTATCGCCCACGGCATCAGCCCGGGCGGGGAGATCGACCACCTGGGGGAGATCGACGCGATGGAACACGATGCCGGTCCCTGGCTGGGCCGGACGCAAGGTGATCTTGACGCGATGCCCCGAGTGCAGACCCACGCCCGTGGTGGAAATCGACTGTTTTATGGTGCGTTGAAGCAACATAGCGGCCTTCATGGAGTTGACGTGCGCGTGAACTGTTGCACGACACGAAACGTGGCATTTTAACCTGAATCAGGGTTTTCCACGAGTACCGCCAGGTCGATGCGCCATCCCGGCCCTCAGGGGAGCGGGCCGGGACGTCGCGCCTGGCGCCTTGGCGCATCAGCGAACACTTCGTGAGGAAACGATGCAATACCCCAAGCGGAGGTTAGTCTGCCTGCTTTCGCAGGAAAGCGGGAATGTCGTAGTGATCCATGCCAGCCCCTTCGAGCGCGCGAATCTGCGCCGAAGCTCGCGGATTGCGCATCACGGAGGGAACATCGGTTCCTTCGAAGTTTTGCGCGCGGAACACCGGCACGTCGTCCGTTCCGGTGCGGGTGACCTCGCTTTGGCTGGAGACCAGCTGGGGCCGTGCCATACCCAGCCCGGTGGCCACCACGGTCACGCGCAAATGTTCGCCCATGGCCTCGTCGTAGGCCGTGCCGAAGATCACCGTGGCATCGGCTGCGGCATAGCTGCCGATGGTGTCCATGATTTCGCGTGTCTCGCGCATCTTCAGCCCCTGGCTGGCCGTGATGTTGACCAGGATGCCCCGCGCGCCATGCAGATCCACCCCTTCGAGCAGCGGACAGGCGATGGCCTGCTCGGCCGCCACACGCGCCCGATCGGCGCCCGAAGCCACCGCCGTGCCCATCATGGCCTGGCCTTGCTCGCCCATGATGGTCTTGACGTCTTCGAAGTCGACGTTCACGTTGCCTTCGACGTTGATGATTTCGGCAATGCCGGCGCACGCGTTGTGCAGTACGTCGTCGGCGGCCTTGAAGCAGTCATCCTGCGTAGCGTCTTCGTCCATGAGATCGTAGAGGTTCTCGTTGAGCACCACGACGAGCGAATGCACGTTGCGAGACAGCTCGCGGATGCCTTCTTCGGCCATGCGCATGCGCTTGGTGCCCTCGAACAGGAACGGCTTGGTGACCACCCCGACGGTCAGGATCCCGAGCTCTTTGGCGACTTCGGCCACCACCGGACCGGCCCCTGTTCCCGTGCCGCCGCCCATGCCGGCCGTGATGAAGACCATGTGCGCGCCGTTCAGGGCGGCCCGGATTTCTTCGCGGGCCGATTCGGCCGCGGCACGGCCCTGATCGGGCTTGGCCCCGGCCCCCAGGCCGGTGCGGCCCAGGCGAATCTGGACCGGCGCCTCGCTGGACGCCAGCGCCTGCGCATCGGTATTGGCGCAGATGAACTCGACCCCCTGCACCCCCGAACGAATCATGTGGCCCACGGCATTGCCGCCCGCCCCGCCGACCCCCACCACCTTGATCACCGTGCCGCTGCGGCTGGTGTCCAGCATCTCAAAATTCATCATGTCGATTTCCTCATTACAGTGAAACAATGCATCCCCTGAAAGCTCATGTCAACCTTTTGACCCGTTCTTCTGGTCAGTTCATGAACCACTCCTTCATGCGCGTCAGAAATGACCGGAACCGGCCTTTCTGCTGCGCGACCTTGCGACCCCGGGCGTGCTGCATGCGCGCCTCGGTGAGCAAACCCATCACCGTCGCGAAACGCGGGTTGCGCATCACGTCGGACAGACTGCCGCTGTACAGGGGCACCGCCACCCGCACCGGCTTGAGAAATATATCTTCGGCGAGCTCTACCATGCCTGGCATCAAGGCCGTACCCCCCGTCAAAACCACCCCCGACGCCAGCAGTTCTTCGTGGCCGGACTCGCTGACCACCTGCTGCACGAAGCCGAACAATTCTTCCAGGCGCGGCTCGATCACCGCCGACAGCGCCTGGCGCTTGACGCTGCGGTTGGGCCGATCCCCCAGCCCAGGCACCTCGATGATCTCTTCGGCATCGACCAGCGTTTGCTTGGCGATGCCGTGCTGCAGCTTGATTTCTTCGGCATCGGGCGTGGGCGTGCGCAGCATGGCGGCGATATCGCTGGTCACCTGGTCGCCCGCGATGGGAATCACGGCCGTATGACGAATGGCGCCGCCGGTGTAAATGGCGATGTCGGTGGTACCGGCCCCGATGTCCACCAGCACCACACCCAATTCCTTTTCGTCGGACGTCAGGCAAGAGAGGCTGGACGCCAGCGGCTGGAGGATCAGATCCTGCACCTCGAGGCCGCAACGGCGCACGCACTTGATGATGTTCTGGACCGCGCTGACCACCCCGGTGACGATGTGCACCCGAACTTCGAGCCGCATGCCGCTCATGCCGATCGGCTCGCGGATGTCTTCCTGCGAATCGACGATGAACTCCTGGGTGAGCACGTGCAGCACCTGCTGGTCGTTGGGAATGTTCACGGCCCGGGCTGTTTCCACGACACGGGCCACGTCGGCCGCCGTGACTTCCTTGTCCTTGACCGCCACCATGCCCGCCGAGTTGAAACTGGCGATGTGACTGCCGGCGATGCCCGTATAGACTTCTCGGATCTTGCAGTCTGCCATCAATTCTGCTTCCTCGAGCGCCCGTTGAATCGAATTGACGGTCGATTCGATGTTGACCACGACGCCCTTGCGCATGCCCTCGGATTCATGCTGGCCCAGACCCAGTACCTCGAAGCCGCCCTCCGGCAGGATCTCGGCGACCACCGCCACCACCTTGCTGGTGCCGATATCCAATCCAACGATCAGGTCTTTGATGTCGCGTGTCATGGTGTGTTGGAAGAAGAAGGTTCAACGGAGCCGCTCGCCAGGCTGATGGCAAACCCATTGGGATGACGCAGGTCGGCATGGCGAATGACCTGCCCCAGACGGCGGGTCAATTCGGGCCATGCCCGGACAAATCGATCGATGCGTGCCGCAAACGGCAGGGCGCCCGCGCGGCCGTGCGGATCGGGCACGTCTGCCGCGGGATCACGCCCCAGGCTCAGTTGCATGCCATCGGAGAGCACAACCTCCCATGCGTAGCGGGGCGTCAGCGTGGCCTCTTGGACGCTCAGGCCCAATGGCGCGAAACGCCCCGCAATTTCAGCGTAGCGCTGGACGACCAGCCGCTCCGAATGCGCCGGCCCGTTCAGTTGGGGAATATTCAAGCCATCCGGCAGCTCGCCCGGATTCGCCGTGAAGGTTTCCCCCCAGGTGTTGATCATCTGGTTTTCATTCCAGAACGCCAACGGGCGCTGCTCTTCGATGCTCACCCGGAGCGTATCGGGCCAGATGCGCCGGACATCGACGTGGCGTATCCACGGAGCCGACTCGATCGTCGAGCGAACCGTATTCAGGTCCAGCAGAAAGAAATTGCCGCGTACGCGCCCGTCCAGACTGGTCTGCAGGTTGGCGGGCGTCACATAATCAAGCGCCATGTCCGCCATCGGGGTGATCTCCAGACGCCTGATCTCGAAGTAAGGCCTGCGGATGATCCAAAACACCACCCCGGCCACCATGGACAGCACGGCAGCCAGGGCCAGCAGATTGGCCAGCAGGTTCACGAGACGGGCTTCCAGCAGCATGATCCGGCCCTCATGAAACCCGGGCACGCTGCAACTTGCAGCGCGCCGTCGACAGTATTTCCAGGCACAGCTCGGCATAGCTCATGCCCGCAGCGTGTGCGCCCATCGGCACCAGCGAGTGTCCGGTCATGCCCGGCGACGTATTGAGCTCGAGCAGCCACGGCTGATCCTGTTCATCGAGCATGACGTCAATCCGGCCCCAGCCCTCGCCATCGAGTGCCTGGTAGGCCCGCACGGCCAGGTCCTGAATATGCGCGCTCAACACCGCTGGCAAACGCGCCGGAGTCTCGTAGACCGTGTCGTCGGATATGTATTTATGCTCATAATCATAGTGGCCGTCCGGGGCAATGATTTCCGTGATCGGCAAGGCCCGGGCAGACCGTCCGGTTCCCAGGATGGAGACGGTGAGTTCACGCCCGCGGATGAAGCGCTCGGCCAGAATGCGGTCATCATAGCGGCAGGCAAGCTGCTGTGCCGGCAAGATCTGATCCACCGTCTGCACGCGTGTCAGCCCCAGGGTGGAGCCCTCGTGGGCTGGCTTGACGACCAGCGGCAGGCCCAAGCGCCCCGCCAGATCCTCGGGGGGCTCGTCGCAAGACAACTCGACGAAGTCGGGGGTGGGCAAACCATGCTGCAGCCACACCCGCTTGGTCGTGGTCTTGTCCATGGCCAAGCTGCAGGCCTTGGGACCGCTGCCAGTATACGGGATGCGCAGCAATTCGAGCACGCCCTGCAGCGTACCGTCCTCGCCATACCGCCCATGCAGGGCGATGAACACGCGATCAAAACCCGCACGGGCCAGCTCAGACACCGTCTGGTGGGCCGTATCGAACAGGTGCGCATCCACCCCCTGCGCCCGCAGGGCGGCATGCACCCCCGCACCGGACATCAGCGAGACCTCGCGCTCGGCAGACACCCCCCCATACAACACACCTACGCGTCCAAAGCGGCTCATAATCCTTCTCCGAATTGTGCGGGCACCCGGCTGATCGAACCCGCCCCCATGAGGATCACCACATCTCCATCGCGCACGAAATCGCGGATGGCATCGGCCAGGTCGCCCACCTCGGGAACGAAGACCGGTTCGACCCGGCCCGCCACGCGCAGCGCGCGGGCCAGCGCACGGCCATCCGCGGCGATCAGCGCCGGTTCGCCGGCCGGATAGACCTCGGTGAGCAGGACCGCATCCGCCTGGCCCAGCACCTGCACGAAATCTTCGAAGCAGTCGCGCGTCCGGGTGTAGCGGTGCGGCTGAAAGGCCAGCACGATGCGACGCCCGGGCCAGACGCCGCGTGCTGCCGCCAGGGTGGCCGCCATCTCGACCGGATGGTGGCCATAGTCGTCGACCAGTTCGAACGCTCCGCCACCATGCGCGTCCGGGACGGGAAATGGGCCCAGCAGCGTGAAACGGCGGCCAACGCCGCGAAACTGTGCCAGTGCCTCGGCGATGACCGCATCGGCCACGCCCAGTTCGGTGGCCACGGCGATCGCCGCCAGCGCGTTCAGGACGTTGTGCCGACCCGGCAGATTCAGGCAGATGGACAGGCCGGGCAACGCCCCCTGCAACCCCTGGCGTTCCACCTCGAAGCACATGCGCGCGCCGTCATGGCGAAGATTGTACGCGCGAAAGCCGGCTGGCCTGTCGATTCCATAGGTCGTGATCGGACGGGAGACAAAAGGGATCAGTTCGCGCACGTTGGCATCGTCCGCGCACAAGATGACGCTGCCGTAAAAGGGCAGGCGCTGTGTGAATTCCACAAAGGCGCTCTTGAGCCGGGCCACGTCATGGCCGTACGTGTCCATGTGATCCAGATCGATGTTGGTGATCACCGCCATGACGGGCAGCAGATTCAGGAACGAGGCGTCGGACTCGTCGGCCTCGACCACGATGAAATCCCCCTGCCCCAGGCGCGCATTGGCATCCGCCGCATTCAGGCGGCCGCCGATCACGAACGTGGGATCCAGCCCCCCCGCAGCCAGTACGCTGGCCACCAGGCTGGTCGTGGTGGTCTTGCCATGGGTGCCGGCGACCGCGATGCCCCGCTTGAGACGCATGAGCTCGGCCAGCATGAGGGCCCGCGGCACCACAGGGACATGGGCGGCCCGCGCGGCCAGGACTTCGGGATTGTCGGCCTGGATGGCCGTCGAGGTGACCAGCGCCCCGGCGCCCTGAATGTGTTCGGCCGCATGGCCGATATACACCTGGGCGCCCAGCGCCCGCAGACGGTGAGTGACCGCGGTCTCTTGCACGTCCGACCCGCTGATGTCGTAGCCGAGGTTCAGCAGGACCTCGGCGATGCCGCTCATGCCGGAACCGCCAATGCCCACGAAATGCAGCTTGCGTATGCGATGCTTCACCTGGGTTCCTTCCTTGACTGTATGCAGACCTCGGCGATGCGCCGGGTCGCCTCGGGGCTGCCATGCTCCAGCGCGTGGCTCGCCACGGCAGCCAGTTCGCTGCGTGTGCGTGCCATCAGCCAGTTCGCCAGGGCGACGCCATCGAGCTGGGCCTGCGGAATCACCCACGCGCCGCCGCATTCCGAAAGATACCGCGCATTGGCTGTCTGATGATCATCGATGGCATGCGGTAGCGGAATGAACAAGGCCGCCACCCCGACGACGGCCACCTCGGCCACCGTCATGGCGCCAGACCGGCATATGACCAGATCCGCCCACGCCAGGGCCTCGGCCATGTCTTCGATAAACGCGCTGACATCGGCGTCCAGCCCCAACTGGGCATACTGCTCGCGCACCGCCGTGACATGCGCATCGCCGGCCTGATGCCGCACGCGGGGCCGCAACGCGGGCGGCATGTTGACCAGCGCCTCCGGTACCAGCTGATTGATACGCAACGCCCCCAGGCTGCCGCCCACCACCAGCACCTGCAACGGGCCCGAACGCCGGGCATAGCGCAGCGCGCTGGGCGTGACATCCACCAGTGCCTCGCGAACCGGATTGCCGGTCATCAGGGCCCCCGGCAACGCCCCTGGAAAGCCGGCCAGCACACGGGTCGCGATCCGGGCCAGAATGCGATTCGCCGTGCCGGCCACGGCATTCTGTTCATGTATCACCAACGGAATGCCGGAAAGCCGGGCCATCAGGCCGCCCGGGAATGCGGCGTAGCCGCCCATGCCCAGCACGACGTCCGGCCGATGGACCCGCAACACACGGCGCACCCGCCAGCAGGCTGCACTGAGCGTGAATGGCAGGCCGAGCAGCGCGCCGGTACCCTTGCCGCGCACCCCCCCGAACTGTAGCGGCAACAATTCGATCCCCTGGGCCGGCACCAGCCGCCCCTCCATGCGCCGCGGATCGCCCAGCCACAAGACCCGCCAGCCCAGGGCCCGCAGGGCGGCCGCAACCGCCAGACCGGGCATGATGTGCCCGCCCGTACCGCCGGCCATGATCAGGATCAGGGGCGGTGTCATCGGCGTTTCCCCCGCATCAGGCAACGCATCTCGTGATCGATGCGCAACAGAAGCGCCATGGCCGCCAGGTTCATCACGATACCCGAACCGCCATAGCTGACCAGCGGCAGGGTCAGGCCCTTGGTAGGCAACAAGCCCAGGCACACGCCGACATTGATGAACGCCTGGACTCCGATCCACAACGCCACGCCCTGGGCCACCAGGCTTTCATAGGCGCGCTCCAGCACCATGGCCTGGCGCGCGACGTCAAATGCGCGCAGCACGATGAACACGAATACGGCCATCAGGCACAGCAAGCCCACCAGGCCCAGCTCCTCGCCGATCACGGCAACGATGAAGTCCGTATGGGCCTCTGGCAGATAGTGCAGCTTCTCGATGCTGGCCCCCAGGCCCACACCGAACCATTCGCCCCGCCCCAGCGCGATCAGCGAGTGCGACAGCTGATAGGCACTGCCGTAGGCATTGTCGGGATTCCATGGATCCAGGTAGACGAACAGGCGCTCGCGGCGCCAGGGCGAAAGCCAGATGAGCAACAAGAAGCTGGACATCACGCCGCCCAGCATGAGCGTAAACAATTTCAGGTTGATGCCGCCGATGAACAGAATGCCGACGGCAATGGCCCCAATGACGATGAAGGCCCCCAGATCCGGTTCGAGCAGGAGCAGTACCCCGACGACGATCAAAGCCAGCGCGATGGGCAGGAAGCCACGCACGAAACCGGCCACGAACCCTTGCAGGTGCGATTGCTTGCGCACGACATAGTCGGCCGCATACAGCATCATGGCAAATTTCATCAACTCCGACGGCTGAAAATTCAACAACCCCAGCGGCAGCCAGCGCCGCGCCCCATTGACCTCGCGCCCCAACCCCGGCACCAGCACCAGTACCAGCAACAACAGCGCACACACGAACAGCGGCACGGTCAGCTTGTGCCAGACACGCATCGGCACGGCCGCCACGATGCCCGCCCCCAACAGGCCAATCGCGATGAACAGCGCGTGGCGGCCCACGAAATAGAACCGGCCGTACCCTTGGTAGCGTGGTCCGTCGGCCAGGGCGATCGACGCCGAATACACCATCAGCAAGCCAAACAGCACGAGCGCCATCACCGCGACCAGCAGGCCGATGTCCAGCATCGGCATGGCACTGCGTGTAGCCCGTGCCGAGCCGGTGCTGCGCCCCAGGGCGCCGAGCACGCTCACGCCACCTCTCCCTGGTCTGCCGCAAGGGCATCGACACAGGCCACGAAATGCTGCCCGCGATGCACATAATTGCGAAACATGTCCATGCTCGCACAGGCGGGCGAGAGCAGTACGGCATCCCCGGCCTGCGCCCGCTCGAACCCCTGCCGGACAGCCTCCTCGAGACTGGTGCAAAAATGCAGCGGAACGCCACTGTCGGACAGCGCCTGGGCCACGATCCGGGCGTCCTGGCCGATCAGCATCACGGCTCGGGCATGATCACGCACCGCCGCCGACAGCGGCTGGAAATCCTGCCCCTTGCCCAGCCCCCCGGCAATCAGGACCGAAGGGCGTCCAAGGCCCTGGAGCGCCGCGAGCGTGGCGCCCACATTGGTCCCCTTGCTGTCATCGATGAAGTCCACGCCAGCCACCGAGCGCACGAACTGCATCCGGTGCACCTCGCCGCGGTAGGCACGCACCGCGTGCAGCATGGAGGCCCAGTCCAACCCGATGGCACGCCCCAGCGCCAAGGCGGCCAGGGCATTGAGTACGTTATGCTGGCCGCGTATGCGCAACGCCTCGGCAGGCATCAGATCCAGCAGCCGCCCCGCTTGGCGACCGCTATCCGGCGGCGTACGGCGTGCGCTCTTGCGCGCGCGCACCGGCTGGGACGCAGAATCCGCCTCCATCACGGACAGCCAGGCCAGGCCGCCTTGCTCATGGATGCCCAGGTCCCCGACGAGGGCCGGTTGGCCCAGGCCGAAGCTGCACACCTGAAGGTCGGCCGCGTCGGCGATCATGTCGCGGACCCGGGCGTCATCCCGATTGAACACCTTGCAGCCCGCCATGCCGTAGAGCCGCGCTTTGGCAGCGGCATACGCGGGCATGGAACCGTGCCAGTCCAGATGGTCCTGGGTCACATTGAGCACCACGGCCGCGTCGGCCTGCAAAGACTCGGTGCCCTCGATCTGGAAGCTGGACAGCTCCAGGACCCAGACCTCCGGCAGCATGTCGTGTTCGACGGCATCCAGCAAGGCGGCCAGGGCGGCCGGCCCAATGTTGCCCGCGGCCCGGACCCGGTAGCCGGCGGCCTCGACCAGTTCGCGCGTCAGGGCGGTGACCGTGGTTTTGCCATTCGTGCCCGTGACGGCCAGCACCCGCGGCGCATACCCCTCCTGCCCGTGCAGAGCCTTCAGGGCGCGCGCAAAGAGCTCGATCTCGCCGAGCACGTCGACGCCACGCGCCCGCGCCTGGGCCAGGAAGCCCGCCACGTTTGGATCCCGCGGAGAGATTCCCGGGCTCACGACCAGGGTCTGCACGCCCTGGAGGAACGCTTCGTCGAATTGCGCCACACCCAAATGCCCCTGGACCACCATGCCATGTGCCTGCAGGGCCGCCAGGCCGGGCGGCTGCTCGCGGGTATCCAGCACGCGCACCACGTCGCCCTGGCGGGCGCACCAGCGGGCCGCGGCCACACCGGTCTCACCGAGGCCCATGACCAGGGTGACGGGCGCCGGGGCGCCTGCGCGCGGCGATGCACTGGAGGCGGCCACCGGACTCATCGCAGCTTCAGGCTGGCCAGACCGACCAGCACCAGCATCATGGTGATGATCCAGAAGCGGACCACCACCTGCGTTTCCTTCCAGCCGCCCACCTCGAAGTGGTGATGCAGTGGTGCCATGCGAAAAATCCTGCGCCCCTCGCCGTAGCGCTTCTTGGTGTATTTGAACCAGCTGACCTGCAGCATCACCGACAAGGTCTCGACCACGAACACCCCACCCATGATGAACAGCACGATTTCCTGCCGCACGATGACGGCAATCGTACCCAACGCCCCCCCCAGCGCCAAGGCACCGACGTCGCCCATGAACACCTGGGCCGGGTACGCGTTGAACCACAAGAACGCCAGGCCCGCGCCGGCGATCGCCGCACACAGCACCATCAGTTCCGAAGCACCCGGAATATACGGGAACAGCAGGTATCTGGAATAATCGACGCGCCCTACCACATACGCGAATATTCCAAGCGCGGCGGCGATCATCACCGTGGGCATGATGGCCAGGCCATCCAGCCCATCCGTCAGGTTGACCGCGTTGCTGGTGCCCACAATGACCAGCCAGGTGAGCGTCATGAAACCAAAAACGCCCAGCGGATAGCTGATCGTCTTGAAAAACGGCACGATCAGATCGGCACGCGTCGGCAGCGGCATGGAAAAGCCGCTGAGCACCCATTCGCGAAACAGAGGCCACAACCCGGTGTTGGCCGGCACGGAGACCGCGAAACTCAGGTACATGGCGGCAACCACGCCGATCAGGGCCTGCCAGAAGAACTTCTGCCGGGCGGGCATGCCCTCGGGATCGTGATGGACCACCTTGCGGTAGTCGTCGGCCCAGCCGATCCAGCCAAAACCGAACGTCACCAGCAGCACGACCCATACGAAGCGATTCGACCAATCGGCCCACAACAAAGTGCTGATGCCGATCCCAATCAGGATCAACGCGCCCCCCATGGTGGGCGTGCCGCTCTTTTGCAGATGCGTCTTCGGGCCATAGCTGCGCACCGACTGACCGATTTTCATGGCCGTCAGGCGGCGAATCAACCAGGGCCCCGACAGGAGCCCGATGGCCAGCGCCGTGGCGCTGGCCAGTACCGCCCGGAATGTGATGTATTCGACCACACCAAAGGCACGAAAATGATGGTCCGCCAGCCAGCGTGCCAATTCAAGTAGCATGAGGCCCCCCTCGCGGGCCGGTCGCATCGGCCTGCAATGCCTGCACCACCCGTTCCATCTGCATGCTGCGCGAGCCCTTGACCAGAATATGCCCCGGCCGGGCTGCAAGCAGCTGCGGCAGCAAAGCCTCCAGCGAATCAAACGACTGGGCGGCGGCTCCGAATGCGGCGGCTGCGGCACGGCTTGCGTCGCCCAGCGTCAACAACACATCGATGCCACTGTCCCGCGCGTGAGCCCCCACTTCGGCGTGCATGGCCGGCCCCTGCACCCCCACTTCCGCCATATCGCCCAGGACGAGAATGCGCCGGCCGTCGAGGGCCGCCAGCACCTCGATGGCGGCCCGCACCGAATCCGGGTTGGCATTGTACGTGTCGTCGATGAGTTGAAAGCCATCGGCCATGGTCGTGGGCTGCATGCGCCCACCCACCGGGACGAACCGCTTCAGGCCTTCGACAATGGCCGCCGCCGGCGCGCCGGCGGCCCAGGCACAAGTGGCGGCAGCCAGGGCATTGTGCAGGTTGTGCCGGCCAGGCGCATGCAGCACGACCTCGTGAGACTGGCCGGCCAGATGCAGTTCGAATTCAGTGCGTTGCGGCCGGGCCCGGATTCGCGCCGCCCTGACCTCGGCCCGATCGGAAAAGCCGAAACAGCGCACGCGCCGCGACCCGGCCATGTCCCGCCAAAGAGGCGCGTAGGGATCCTCGGCGGGAAACACGGCGACGCCGTCCTCGGGCAGGGACAGCAACACCTGCCCATTCTCGCGGGCGACCGCATCGACCGACTGCATGAACTCCTGGTGCTCCCGCTGCGCATTGTTGACCAGCGCCACAGTGGGCTGTGCCACCGCGGCCAGATCTGCGATTTCGCCCGGATGGTTCATACCGAGCTCGAACACCGCTGCGCGATGCTCGCCCCGCAGCCGCAGCACGGACAGGGGCACGCCGACGTCGTTGTTGAAATTGCCCGGCGTGGCCAGGCGCTGGTCCGCGCCCCACCAGACGGCCAGGATGGCGCTGATCATCTCCTTGGTGGTGGTCTTGCCATTGCTGCCCGTGACGGCGATGACCGGCAAATGGAATTGCCGGCGCCAGACGCTGGCCCACAACTGCAGAGCGTGGCGCGTATCCCCCAGAACCAGCTGCGGGAGATCCACGTCGGGCAGCCGGCGTTCGACCAGCGCAGCGCGCGCGCCCGACTGGGCCGCCACCTGCACGAAGTCATGCCCGTCGTAGCGCTCGCCACGCAAGGCAAGGTACAGGGCGCCCGCCGGAAAATCACGCGTGTCCGTCGCCACGTGCGCCCCCTGCTGCCAGGTCAGGGCCAGGCAGGCCCAGTCCCGATCGTCGAACGGCCGCCGCACACCCCGGGTTTCCTGCCACGTTTCATGGCCCTTGCCCGCCAGCAGGATTACGTCGCGCGGTTCGGCATCCCAGATGGTTTCCAGGATGGCGCGGGCCCGATCGATCTGCACGTGCACCGGCGCCCGCATACCGGACAGAATGGCCTGCACAATGGCTTCCGGCGCCTCGCCGCGCGGATTGTCGCTGGTGACTACGACCCGATCGGCCAACCGCTCTGCCACCGCGCCCATCAGGGGACGCTTGCCGGCGTCGCGATCCCCCCCGCATCCAAACACGCACCACAAGCGCCCGTCGCGCTCCTGGGTGACCGGCCGCAGCGAGACGAGCACGCGTTCCAGGGCATCGGGCGTATGCGCATAATCGACCACCACCAGCGCCTGCGCATACGGCCCCGACGCCGGCCCGCCGGGCAGGGCTGTGATCGCCTGCAGGCGCCCGGGTACCGGCTGCAGGCGCGCCAGGGCCCGGGCCGTACGGCTCAGGCCCCAGCCCAGCTCGCGCAGGACACCCGCCACCAGCAGCAGGTTTGAAATGTTGTGCTCGCCCACCAGATGGGTCACGATTTGCGCGCGGCCGCGGGGCGTGATCAGGTTGAAGACCAGGCCATCGGCACTGTGTTGAATGTCTTCTGCCCGAAACAGGGCCATCCCGCCCGCCGCCAGGCCATATCCATGACGATGGCCCGACACCGGCTTGCATTCGAGCAGCTCTCGCCCGGCCGGGTCATCTGCGTTGATGATGGCCCCGCGCAGGCCGGGCCGGTCGAACAGGGCAAACTTGGCCTTTTTGTAGTCGTCGAAACTGCCGTGATAATCCAGATGATCCCGGGTCAGATTCGTAAAGCCCGCGACCTGGACCGTGACCCCGTCCAGGCGCCCTTGCTCGATGCCGATGGACGACGCCTCGATCGCGGCCGCCACCGCCCCCGCCCGCTGGATGGCGGCGAGGCTGCGATGCAGCGTCAGGACGTCGGGCGTGGTGAGCACCCCGCCCAGATTGCGGCCATCGGCCAGGGTGACGCCCAGGGTGCCCACGGTGCCGCAGGGCATGTCCTCGGCATTGAGGGCTGCGGCAATCCACTGGGTGGTCGAGGTCTTGCCATTGGTCCCGGTCACCGCGATCACCGTCAGGGCATCCGATGGCCGTCCATACCACAAATGGGCCACCTCCCCCAGGCAGCGGGCCAGATCATCCACCTCGAGCACGGGCAGCCCCTCGGGCGAAGGGAACGCGCCGCCGCGAGCGCGCACGATCGCGCCAGCCCCCGCATCGGCTGCGGCCTGCATGAAACCGCGGCCATCGTCCGCCTGCCCCGGGCAGGCAAAGAATACGTCACCCGCCTGGATCTGGCGCGAGTCCAGACAGAGATCGGCGGTTCGAGCCACCTGTTCGTCCAGCCACGTCAGAATATCCAGACTGCTCATTGCACGGCCCTCCCGCCCGGCGCGGCCGCCACCAGGGCGTCCACCGCTTCCACGGGCGCATCGGGCCGGACCCCCATGCGCCGTAGCGTGCCCGACACGATGTCGGCAAAAACCGGTGCCGCCACCCGCCCACCATAATAGCCACCCGCGCCTGGCTCATCGATGGACACCGCGACCACGATACGGGGATCCGACACGGGCGCGAAGCCGACGAACGAGCTGCGGTACTTGGTCTTGCTGTAGCGGCCATTGACGATTTTGCGCGCCGTGCCGCTCTTGCCCGCCACCCGGTAGCCCCGAACCTGGGCCAGCCGGGCACCATCGGGGCCAGCGGCGGCCTCGAGCATGCCGCGCATCAGGCGCGCCACCTCGGGTGAATAGACTTGCACGCTGGTCGGGCGCCCCTCGCGACGAACCATGGATAACGACACCATGTCGCCATCCCGCGCGAAAACCGTGTAGGCGCGCGCGACCTGCAGCAGCGACACCGACAGCCCATAGCCATACGCCATGGTGGCCTGCTCGATGGGCCGCCAGCGTTGCCAGGGCCGCAGGCGGCCGGATGCCGTGCCTGGAAACAGCATGCTCGGCACCCGTCCAAAACCCAGTTCCGAAAACGTGGTCCACATGCTGCGCGCATCCAGGCGATCGGCAATCATGGTCATGCCGATGTTGCTCGAATGCCGGATGATGCCACGCACATCCAGCCGGCCGTTGCGCGAAACATCCGAGATCACGGCACCATGATAAGCATAGCGGCCATTGCCGGTATCGAACAACGTATCCAGGGCGATGCGCCCGGAATCCAGGGCAAGCGCCGCCGTGAAGGGTTTCATGATGGAGCCGGGCTCGAACGTATCGGTGACCACCCGATTGCGCAGGGCCGGGCCGCTGCGCTGCGACGTCTCGTTCGGATCATAGGATGGCAGGGTGACCATGGCCAGGATTTCCCCCGTCTGTACATCGAGCACGATCGCCGTCCCGGCCTGGGCCTTGTGCACTTCCAGGGCTTCCTGCAGCGCCTTCCAGGCATCGAACTGAATGCCGGCATCAATAGACAGCCGCAGATTATGGCCATCCACCGGCGGCACGACGGCCTGCACCTCTTCCACGATGCGCCCCAGACGATCACGGATCACGCGTCGCATACCCGGCTGCCCGGACAGATGATCATCAAAGGCGAGCTCCATCCCCTCGATGCCATGATCTTCGATATTGGCGAAGCCGACGATATGCGCCATGACGTCGCCTTCTGGATAGATGCGGCGCGTTTCGGGCAACTGGTGCACGCCCGGTATCTTCAAGGCACTGATCTTGCGCCCCACGTCGAGCGGCACCTGGCGTCGCAGATAGACGAAACTGCGCGCATCGCCCGCGGTCCGCTGGCGCAGCTCGCCCACCTGGAGACCCAGCAGTTCCGCCAGCTGCCTGACTTGCGCGTCATCCGCCCGGTTGAAGTCCTCCGGCACGGCCCAGACCGCGCGCGCGGGCACGCTGGACGCGAGCACGACCGAGCCGCTGCGATCGAAGATCTTGCCCCGGGTGGCGGGCAACACCAGGGTACGTTCGTAGCGGCGCTCGCCCTGGCGTTGCAGGAATTCGTTGGACAGGACCTGGAGATCCAGCGCCTTCACTGCCAGCGCCATGAACCCCAGAAGCAGCACGAGCACCACCAGCCTGGCGCGCCAGAACACGGGCCGCATCCCCAACACGGGGCTGGCGTGAAATCCGACGCGCTTCATGGCCGGCCCTCCAAAGGCTTCTGGGCCTGCTGGACGTACAAGGTGCGCTCGGGATCGACCGGCACCAGATGCAATTCATTGCGCGCCAGCGTGTCGATGCGGGCGTTGCGTGCCAGCTCGGCGCGCCTCAGCTGCAAACGGCGCCAATCGGCATCCAGATCGTGCGCGCCGACTTTCAGCTGCTCGACCTGCATGAACAGTTCGCGCGCCTGAAAGCGGAGGGTCACCAGGGACAGGGCGGATGCCATCAGCAGCACGGCCAGGAAAACGGACAGACGCATCATGCCCGCCTCCGTGCCCGATTCCGGTCCGGGTCCTGACGTGCGCCCCACCCGGACGCCGAACGCAAACGAGCCACGGCATGTGCCGGCATGGGCTCGCTGGTGCGCTCGACAGCCCGCAAGACGGCCGAGCGGGCGCGCGGATTTTCGGCCACCTCGGCGGCATCGGGCCGCCGACGCCCCAGCAGCCTGACCCAGGGCTGGGGCATGGCCGACTCGGGGATCGGCAGACGGGCCTGTGCCTGGCCAGGGTGCGCCGCCGCGGCGAAGCACTGCTTGACCATGCGGTCTTCCAGCGAGTGAAAACTGATGACCGCCAGGCGCCCGCGGGGGCACAGCCGCTTCAGGGCTGTCGGGAGGGTGTGCGCGAGCTGCGTGAGCTCGTCATTGATGTGAATCCGTATAGCCTGGAAGCTGCGGGTAGCCGGATGACGGCCTTTTTCGCGCGTGGGGACGGCACTGGCAATGAGCTCGGCGAGCTCGCCCGTGGTACACAGCGGCCGGGATTGGCGGCGCGCAACAATCGCTTTTGCAATCCGAAGAGCAAACCGTTCTTCGCCATAATGTGCGATGACCTCCTTGATCTGATTTTGCTCGGCTTGGGCCAGCCATTCGGCCGCCGTCTGTCCGAAACGAGTATCCATGCGCATGTCCAGAGGGCCATCGCGCAGAAAAGAGAACCCCCGACCGGCCTCATCGAGCTGCGGCGACGACACCCCGAGATCGAGCAAAATGCCGTCCAGGCAGGCAATGCCCAACCCATCGAGGTGTTCGTCCATGGCAGCAAACGTGTCGTGCACCACAATGACCCTGGGGTCCTCGCGCTGCAATTCACGGGCGACGGCCACGGCTTGCGGGTCCCGGTCGAACACCAGCAGGCGCGCCCTTGGCAGAAGCCGCGTCAGCAGGTGCCGGGCGTGGCCTCCGCGCCCGAATGTACCGTCCATGTACACCCCTTCCAGGCTGGGTGCCTGCCCGGTGGGCCCTTTGCCGCCAAACCCGGGATCCAGCAAGGCATCCACGGCCGGTTCCAGCAGAACGGTACGATGAGCAGACACCATGGAAGGGCTCAGAATGAAATTTGTTCAAGAATGGCCGGATCGAGGTTCTTCACATCGTCGGCACACCGCACATCCCATTGGGTTCTATCCCACACTTCAAAATTGGCCCCCAGGCCCAGCAGCATGACATCACGGTCCAGGCCAGCCGCCGAGCGCAGTTCGGGCGCCACCAGTATCCGACCCGCCGAATCCATGTCCACATCCTGGGCGCTGCCAAGCAGCAAGCGCTGCAGGGCGCGCGCGGAAGCCGGCAGGGCAGCGATCTTTGCACGCCGGGCTTCCCACTCGGACCGCGGATAAAGGATCAGGCAGCCATCCGGGTGGCGGGTCAGTGTCAGGCGCCCCTGTTCTTCGGTCTGCAGGACGTCACGATACCGAGCCGGAATGGACATCCGGCCCTTGGCATCGAGCGTCAAGGCACTGCTTCCCTGGAACATGGGGGGATCTCCCACTTCATGACACAAAAACCTACTTTCGCCCACTCTAAGGGAAGCGTGCCCGCCGGTCAAGCCCAAGATGCAGATTTATTCAATCACAACAAGCACTTACACCTGTTCCAGAGATATTTTATGCAAATAAAACCATGTCAAATCAATGCATTACGCGTTGATCTGAATGTCGTTTATGAGAAGGAAAGGACGGAACAGGCCTGTAGGCCGGATTCTGTACACCGGGACGAGCCCAGTGGGCGATCATTCATCTGGGCGCGCCATTGCTGGCGCGCTCTGGCTATCGACCCGCATGCTCGGGCGGGCCGCCCTTTCGGCCAATGGCCTGCGCATGCCTATTTGATATTGCTCCGGGTAGAGGTTGCCGCGTTTCACCCTGCCATGCCACGACTGCATTGCAGCCGCACAGCACGGAGATGGCCGTGCCGGTGTGCCCAACAGGCACCCGCATGGCAGACTCGTCTCTGTGGCCCTGTTCCTCGGCTTGGCGGCCGGCCCCTGGCCTGCCACCTTGCCGGACGGCCGTTAGCCGCTACCGCGCCCTGTGGAGTCCGGACCTTCCTCGATGCCTGTGGCACCGCGACCGCCCGGCCTGCCCCGCCCGCCCATTGTACACTGGAGGGATCATGACGGATACTGTTCTGGCCCTTTCAAAGGCCCAGCTGGCCTATGGCCACCACCCGCTTCTGGACCAAGCCGACCTCCAGTTGCAAAGCGGCGAACGGGTCGGCCTGATCGGGCGCAATGGGGCAGGGAAATCATCCTTGCTGCGGGTGCTAGAAGGCCGCACCGCACTGGACGACGGCGAAATCCGGCGCAGCCCGGGCCTGCGCATCGCGCGGGTCGACCAAGAGCCCGAACTCCCCGAGACCAGCACGGTCGCCAGCTACCTCGCGGGCGACGTCCTGGCCAGCGAAGACTGGTCCCGCCCAGCCCGCGCCGATCAGCTGATCGAAACCCTGGGGCTGGCGGCCGACCATCCGCTGTCTGGCCTCTCGGGCGGACAGCGCAAGCGGGTCGCATTAGCGCGCGCCCTGATCGACGAACCCGACCTGCTGCTGCTGGACGAACCGACCAACCACCTGGATTTCGACGGCATTGCCTGGCTCGAAGAGCACCTGCTCAAGGCCCGCCTGACGCTGGTGGTCATCACCCACGACCGTCGTTTCCTGGATACGGTCGCCACCCGCATCATCGAACTCGATCGCGGGCGCATACTCAGTTTTCCCGGCAATTTCAGCCGCTGGCAGGCGCACAAGGCGCAATGGCTCGAAGCCGAAGCCCAGGAACAGGCCCGTTTCGACAAGTTTCTTTCCCAAGAGGAAGTCTGGATCAGAAAAGGCATCCAGGCCCGGAGAACCCGCAACGAAGGGCGCGTCCGCCGGCTCGAGGACCTGCGCAGGCAACGGGCGGCGCGCCGGGATGTCCAGGGACAGGTACGGTTCTCTTTGGCCGATGGGCAACGATCAGGCAAGCGCGTGATCGAGCTGGACGCGGTCGACTTCGGCTACGACGAAACGCTCCTGGTCCGTGATTTCAGCGTGCTCATCCAGCGGGGCGACCGGGTGGGCCTGATCGGCCCCAACGGGGCAGGGAAAACCACGCTGCTGCGCCTGATGTTGGGCCAACTCGCGCCTCTTCGGGGGCAGGTGCACCGTGGCACCAACCTGTCGATTGCGTATTTCGACCAGATGCGCAATCTGCTCGACGAGCAGGCCACGCTGGCGGACACCATCAGCCCAGGCAGCGAATGGGTTGAAATCGGCGGGCAACGCAAACACGTCATGAGCTACCTGGAAGACTTTCTCTTCCCACCCCAGCGGGCGCGCTCGCCCGTCTCCAGCCTGTCGGGTGGCGAGCGGGCCCGGCTGGCGCTGGCACGGCTGTTTGCCCAGCCGCACAATGTGCTGGTACTGGATGAACCCACCAATGATCTGGACATCGACACCCTCGAGCTGCTCGAGGCGCTTTTGCAGGACTACGGCGGGACCGTACTGATGGTCAGCCACGATCGCAGTTTTCTGGACAACGTCGTCACCCAGGTGATTGCCGCCGAAGGCGGCGGGCACTGGGTCGAATACGTGGGCGGCTACACCGAATGGCTGGCGCAGCAGCAAGCCAGTGCAACCGGCACGGCACAGGCCGCACCGGCTCGCTCTTCAGACACGGTCGCCCGCGCGACACCCATGGAGACGCCGCCGGCGCCTCGCGATGAGGCGCGCAGGCCGCGCAAGAACCGGCTGGCTCCCTGGGAAGAAAAAGAGCTGGCCGAACTGCCCGACCGGATTGCCGAACTCGAGGCCCGACAGGAAGACCTGGCGGCCAGCCTGTCCGACCCCGATCTCTACCGGGACGGCAGCGATCAGGCGCAGGCCATACAAGAAACGCTGGACCAGCTCCACACCGAGCTCGACACCCTTTTCACGCGCTGGACAGAGCTCGAAGACCGCAACGACGCCTAGCCGGCGGCCTGCTCAGACGGGGTTATGGCGCGTCATCGAGCGGGCTGCTGCCCGGATCGCCCACCGTGTCCAGCACCCGCCAGGGCAGCCATTCACCCGCCGCCAGCGGGACGATTGCCTGTGCGCCCGCGCCCGCGTCCAAGCATTCGGGCACCCGATCGGCGGCCCGCTCGATGACCAGCCGGCTGGTGTTCACGGGAAGACCATAAAAAGCAGGCCCGTGCAGGCTGGCAAAGCCCTCGAGACGCGCCAGCTGGCCCACCGAATCGAAGGCCGTCGCATACAGGGCCAAGGCGTGCCGCGCCGTATAGCAACCTGCGCAACCGCAATCCTGTTCTTTGGCCGGGCGGGTATGCGGCGCGCTATCGGTTCCGAGGAAGAATCGGGCATTGCCGCTGGTGGCCGCCTGAAGCAAGGCTTGCCGGTGGCGCTCGCGCTTGAGCACCGGCAGGCAGTACCAATGCGGGCGCAAGCCCCCCTGAAACAGGGCGTTGCGGTTGTACAGCAAATGATGGGCCGTGATGGTCCCGGCGACCGGGCCGTCGGCTTCCTGAACATACGCGACCCCCTCTGCGGTGGTCAGATGCTCGAACACCACCTTCAGCGCCGGAAACGCATGCCGCAGGGGCCGCATGACACGGTCGATGAATACCGCTTCGCGGTCGAAGAGATCGACCGCCGGGTCCGTGACTTCGCCATGCACCAGCAGGGGCATGCCAAGCGCCTGCATGGCCTCGAGCGCCGGGCGGCAATGCCCGAGCAGATCGGTCACCCCCTGGTCGGAATGCGTCGTGGCGCCTGCCGGATACAGCTTGACCCCATGAACCAACCCACTGTCGCGGGCGCGCTGTATTTCGGCTGGTGCGGTCTGGTCGGTGAGATACAGCGTCATGAGGGGCTCGAACGCGGCGGCCTCGGGCGCCAGCCCAGAGCGTGCCAGGGCCTCGAGAATGCGCCCCCGATAAGCGATGGCCGCCTGCGTGGTGGTGACGGCCGGCTTGAGGTTGGGCATGATGATTGCACGCGCAAACTGACGTGCGGAGTCGGACACCACCGCCTGCAGCATATCGCCGTCGCGCAGATGCAAATGCCAGTCATCGGGGCGGATCAATTCGAGACGGTTCACGGGTGCTGGAGTCATGTACATTTCCTGGTTATCAAAAGATCCAAAGATCCGTTTTGTATTTCGGTGAAACACGCGTTATGCTGCGAAGGCATTTCTTCAACCAAGCAGGAGCCTGAAATCATGCCAAGCACTCAAAAGACGGGGCGCAAGCCCAATGCGGCCTTCATGAAACCCCTGACACCTAGTGCAACCCTGGCAGCCGTCATCGGCAGTGAAGCCATCCCGCGCACTGAAGTCACGAAGCGCATCTGGGACTACATCAAGAAGCACGACCTCCAGGATCCTGCCAATCGCCGCAACATCAATGCCGACGACAAGCTGCGGCCCTTGTTCGGCAAGGATCAGGTATCGATGTTCGAGCTCACGAAACTGGTCAGCCAACATCTTAAATAACCCAAAGATATCCGCCATGCATCCAACCGGCGGCGCATGCCTGACGAGCCCTCCAGGCATGACCCCGGGGAGGGGGCATGGCCGATATCCTAAAGCCCGGGCAGGGGGGTTTCACCGGCAAAATGCGCGAGCCACCCCTTGACCACCCGGTAGATCACCCAGATCAGGACGATGAGCCCAGTGACATAGCCGACGAACACCAGGCTGGCAATCGCGCTGAGCAGCGTCCATAGAAGCCCCCACCAGAATGTCCTGAGGATCCAGTCGATGTGGCCGGCGTATACAGTGCCGATCATTTCGCCCCGCTTCAGATACGCCAGCACGACCGCTGCGATGATGGCCGCCCCCAGGAGCCCTGCCGTCAGTACGCCCAGGGCAAACAAGCCGTACATCAGGTGGATCAATTGTCGTGAACCCAGGCCCTTGTCAGCCTCGTATCGGCCCTCTTCCTGTGTCATGTGAAGTCTCCGGGCCACTGCAGCCCTGTCAGTTCGAACCCTAGGATTCTAACGTATTCAGGCGCCATGCCACGGATGTCGTCGGGACGTTCCTGGCAGGTGCGCGACGGCCGGCTGGACATGCAAAAAGCCCCTGCAGTTTGTTTCTGCAGGGGCTTTTTCGGATAAGGTGCCTGACGATGACCTACTTTCACGGATGTCCATCCACTATCATCGGCGCGAAGGCGTTTCACTGTCCTGTTCGGGATGGGAAGGAGTGGGGCCACCTTGCTGTGGTCGTCAGGCATGAGCGATTGTGAGCCAGGCCACACGGGGCGGTCTGGCTCACCAAACTGGAAGAAGCACACAACGGGTTGCATTAGTTCATCACGGCCCGCGCACACCTGGTGCGCAAAGGCCGCATACGGCACGTCTCTCGCAAACCCAGCACCTTGCAGCCTCATCGAATCATTCGAATCTGCAAAGTTATGGGATCAAGCCGCACGGGCAATTAGTACTGGTCAGCTACACGCGTTGCCGCGCTTCCACACCCAGCCTATCAACGTCCTGGTCTCGGACGACCCTTCAGGGGGGTCAAGCCCCCGGGATACCTAATCTTCAGACGAGTTTCCCGCTTAGATGCCTTCAGCGGTTATCTCT
>Ga0172382_10003817_pt1 | contig 23631 bp, 21 predicted proteins | sample Leawel138RmetaG_FD_122245 | JGI IMG/M metagenome (GOLD analysis project Ga0172382, IMG submission 122245) | Leachate microbial communities from a municipal landfill in Southern Ontario, Canada - Leachate well 138R metaG | ecosystem: Engineered > Solid waste > Landfill > Unclassified | place... | reverse complement strand
TCAGTGGTTCAACGATTATAACGAAGTTCATCCACATAAAGGCTTGAAAATGATGTCTCCAAAAGAATATAGATCTTTTAAATCTAAGTTAGAGGAGTGTCCGGTTTAATGGGGGCAACTCCAACACGTGGTGCAGGATGAAATATTAAAATATGCAAATCCCACAACTTTTTACAATCCCTCAATATTGCTTGAAAAAATGGAACCCATGCATTTCCTCACATACATACATCCCGATGATCATGAAACTGTTTCATCAAATTATTACAAAACCTTACAAGGAGAATTAATCCCACCATACTGCTATCGCCTCTTTTCCCAGGACGGTACTATTGTATGGAAGGAAGTGACGGGTATAAGAATCTTGTGGGAAGAAAGGCCGGCGGTTCTCGTATTTACTACGGATGTAACTGAGCGGGTTCTAGCAGAAGAAGCAGTGAGAAAATCGGAGCGGCAATTACTCGATATTATAAATTTTTTACCTGACGCAACCTTCGCAGTTGAAAAGACGGGAAAAGTGATTGCCTGGAATCACGCGATTGAAGAATTAACCGGAATACGTGCAGCCGATATCCTGGGAGAGGGCAATTATTCGTATGCGGTGCCTTTTTATCAGAAACGTCGTCCCATGCTCATTGATCTGGCACTTAAAAATAATTCAACATTGGAGGTGGAATATCTCATGTTGAATAAGATCGGGAACTGCCTTTTCGCAGAGAAACAGCTTACAAAAGAAAAAAAGGTGCAGTATCTGCTGTGCAAGGCAAGTGTTATCTATGATCATAATGAAAACATCATTGGAGCCATTGAATCTCTGAGGGATATAAGTGATCTCAAGCGAACCGAAAATGAACTGAAAATAAGAACAAAAACTCTTGAAGAAGCAAACACGGCAATGAAGGTGCTCCTCAGGCAGAGAGATGAAGACAGATATGAAATAGAGGACCGGTTCATGATCAATTTGAAAAAATTAATACTTCCGGGTCTTGAAAAACTGAAAAAGTCCACGCTCGATGAAGAGCAAAAAAATTACGTCTCAATCCTGGATAATAATCTAAGGAGCATATCTTCTTCTTTTCTTTATAAAATGGCAATATGTAACATGTACTTCACCCCCAGAGAATCGGAAATTGCATGCCTGATAAAGGATGGCAAAAGGACAAAAGAAATAGCCCTTATCTTGAATATATCAGCAAGTACTGTACATATTTACCGAAACAGCATTCGAAGCAAGCTTGGTCTTAATAATAAAAAAGTAAACTTACAAACCTATTTGGTATCATTGAATAACTAATTCAGTATTAAGCTTCAGATGGAGTGTTTAATTGATCTTGCAACTCTTCAATCTACAGAATAGATCTGATCCTTCCGGTCCGTTTATCTATGATGATTATATCGATCAGATTTTGTTCGGAGTCAAATACTTCCGCCCTGAAAAACCATTTTCTTTCAGTGAGGGGGCCGATTGCTATATCCCTCCCTCGAAAAAAATCTTGTAAAATACTGCGTGCCTCTTCTTTTGAACGCACTATCTGCTTCGCCCCGTAGTGCCCATGCGGTCCGGGGCAATAATCCCCATAAGGGCGAATTTTTTGCGAACGCCACCTGTCGCCGGCCGTGACATCAGATGAGAACGTCAAGGTGAAGAGCGATACAATAAGCGTTACGATAATTAATAGTCTGCTTTTATTCATTTCCTGAAAGAGATTCGCGCCGCCGATTCATTTGAAAACCGGCGGCGGAATTTTATAACATCTATCTTTCTTGAATAGTTATTATCTGCGCCAGCAGCCATTCAAACGATTTCCATAACCCTGATACGGACAATTGCCTCCATAACCGCGCCCGTATTTTGCCGGACCCTGATATCCTTTTTCAGAGCGCTCGATTCCGATTCTTTCTCTCAAGGTGAGGATGTTGTTTCTGAGCTCGTCCACCCGCTTCTGATCAGGTGATTCTTTTTGAAGTTCTGTTCTCAGTTCCCATCTTTTATCCAGCAGATCTTTTCTCATGGCAACTTCTTTTTCGGAAACGACTGCATTCAAGCCTCTTCCATCCTGGTAACACAGGCCGCCGCCTTTTCCGAAACCGCCCCAAGGACCGGCATTGACTGCATGAACTGCAATAAACCCTACTAAAACCATCAAAAGCACAATCATTGTTTTTTTTACCATATCTTTTACCTCTCTTCATTTGATTTTGACTTTACCTTATCAATCAAATATGAAGAGAAAATGAATGACTTATGAAAAATTATGAAGAAGGCAGCATAAGTGTAAAAACCGTTCCTTTTTTTTTATCACTGTGCACTTCGATTGTTGCGTTCTGTGCCTCTGCGAGTTCCTTGACTATGGCAAGTCCGATTCCAAGACTTCCTGAAGTAGTAAAAAAACGCTCGAATATGAAAGGAAGGTTCTCTTCGGCTATCCCCTTTCCGTTGTCTTCGATTTTTATAACTGATGATCCGTCTGTTTTTTCGGCTTTAACGTTCACTATATTTCCTTTTTCCGTTGCAGCCAGGGAATTGGCTATCAGATTGATGACGATACGGCTCAGCGCATCAGGGTCGGCAAATACGGTCTCAGTCTCCGTACATTGCAAATCAACCGTTACTCCTTTGGCGTCAAACAGGGGTCTGTACCTTTCGACTATATGGTCTAAAAAGGGGTAAAGGGAAAAGAACTCTTTTTTTATGGAAAACACTCGAGCCTCCGTCTGTGACAGCTCTTCAATTCCTCCTATCAAAGTTGCCAGCCTGCCTATCTCCTCATTAAGAGATTGAAGTTGTTCTGCGCTCATTGGAATTATTCCGTCGATCATTGCTTCAAGTTCTCCTTTGAGAGCGGTAATCGGGGTCCTCAGTTCATGGGCAACATTGGTTATCAGTTTTCTGCGAAGAATATCCTGCCGTTTTAGATGCTCAGCCATGAGATTAAAAGTTTCCCCCAGCCGGGCGATTTCGTCTTTTCCTGATATTTTTACCTTTTTATCAAGATCACCTCCGCTGATCGATTGAGCCGCATCAGTAAGCTCTTTCAAAGGGTTCACAATTCGTTTGGAAAATATGATACTTAGTATCAGGACAATAAAAGCTGCTCCTAACAGTGAAATGATGAGAAACCGGTCGGTCCTTGTTACGAATGCGGCTTCCTTTTCGCGCTTGAGAAACGTAATGTCTACAGTCCCGATTTCTTCACCTTCAGAGAAAAGAGGAAATGTCAGCATCTGTCCACGGCTGCTCAACCGCTGTGCCGTTAGTGTCCCGGCCACCTTTTCTCTCATGGAAGTTGAAAGCCTTTCCATTGCTTCTCTCGTAGTCATTAGCTCTTTTCCTTCACTGTTCCGGACAGTTATTTCGAGGCCTATCATAAGTGCATTAATGGCGGAATCGGCTATTTCACCGGAAGTCCAGCCTGAATTTTTTTCATGATTTGTCTCAAGGGTTGCAGTCAGCCAGTGTGCGCGGTCGAGCATTTCTCCTTCCCTGAATTGATGAAAATCATTTACGAGCATGATACGAAGCACGTATGCGGAAGCAAGTGAAATCATCGATACAGCAAAAAGCAAAAGAAGGATTTTAGTTGCGAGATGTTTCATCGTTTTTTCCGGAAAAACGATATCCTACTCCGTAGATCGTGAGAATCAGACCAGGGTTTTTGGGATCGTTTTCGATCTTCTGCCGTATGTTTTTTATATGAGCATCCACAGTACGATCATATCCTTCAAACTGATATCCAAGCGCCCTTTCTACCAGTTCGTCCCGGGTAAAAACTTTGCCGGGGGAAGAGGCGAGAGTGAAAAGTACTTTGAATTCGGTTGGTGTAAGATCTACCGGATTCCCGCCGACGGTTGCTTCATAGGAGCGTCCGTCCAGTGTAAGCATGCGGCTGTTGAAACTTAAAAGCGTTTTTTCATCGAGGGTTCTGTTATGCGATCTCTTCAGAAGGGACCGGACCCGCCATACCAGTTCTCTTGTGCTGAAAGGTTTCACGACGTAATCATCGGCGCCAAGAGCGAAACCTGCTACTCTCTCTTCTTCTGACGATTTCGCCGTTACCATGATAATCGGAAAGTCACCGAGTTCTTTTAATTCCTCAAAAACAGCTTCACCCGGCATATCGGGGAGCATCAGATCGAGAATGGCGAGCAACGGAGTGTGTTTCCGGGCGATCTCAAGAGCGGCTTTTCCTGTCTGCCGGTGGATTGTTGAATAGCCGGCGCCATCAAGATACGCTTTGATAATCCGCCCTATTTTGGAATCATCTTCTATTATGAGGATTGGTGCTTCGGCCATGATTATGATCCAATGCTCCTGAATAATCTAGGTGCTTCTGGATTTTCTTTCTTTTCGCGTATTATACCGGTCCGTTCCCTCATCGAGAAGCTGTTTTTCTTCTTCAGTAAACAGAGTGAGTTCAGGTACAGGTTTTGGATGACCTTCATTATCTACAGCAACCATTGTATAATATGCCGTAAGTGCTTTCATTCTTTCCGCCGATTCCAGATTTTCAGTGAAAAGCTCGACTTGCACTTCCATAGAAGAACGACTGACAAATGTAATTCGGGTATTTACGGTTACCAGCGATCCTACAAGTACCGGATGGTAGAAATTAATTTCACTTACCAGAGCGGTTACCACATTTGAGTTGCAGTGGCGCGCTGCCGTCACTCCCGCGGCATTATCCATCATCTTCATCAATTCTCCGCCATGAACAAATCCTGCCGGGTTTGCCTGATTGGGAAGCATCAGCTGCGCCATAGTAAGCGCGGAATGTCGTACGGTTCTTCCTTTTATTTCGCCATTTGAATCGAAGGTTTCAAGAAGTTCTTCAAATTTTACTTTGTGGTTTTCCTCAACTGTAGTTATTCGTTCAAAAAAAGCTGCGATTTCGTCGAAACCTTCCTCTTGTGCCTCCCTTGCGGTATTTTTATAAAAATCAACCGATTCTTCTTCGTGCCTTATGGCAGCTTGTATATTTTTTCTGATATCGTCTGCTCCGCCCAGAAAATCGAATTCATGTTCGGCATGCTCTGCCTCGTTTTGGGCTGTCTGATGAAAGATATCCGAAATTAAGTTGAATCCTGCGGCGGCGGCCGTTTTCGCTGCATTGACATATTCAAAGTATGCCATCAGCTCTTGAGTAAAAGCACGTCGGAGATTTTCTGCCGTTTTGCTCCCTTCGATATTCATAGCTTCTCCTTTTCCTATTTATTGCACGTCGTCCGTGTATGAACGCTTGTTTTCCAGGACTCGCCTACTTCCCTTTATATTTTCAGCCAGGCTGGCATGAGAATCGTTATGAAGCACTATTGAATCGCAAGTGTGCCTGACTTTGATTCGAATCATTTTATTGTTCATTCTGAAAGTTGCGGCCTGCATATTCGTGTACTATGCGCGCAATTATAGCGGCATTTTTGCGCGCACCGTTTCTTACGGCTGTTGCCGAAAGTGTTTCTGTAGCAATTCCATGGGCGTAATTATCAATGGAACAAATGGACGCATAGGGTATTTGAAATTCGCACGACAAAATGGCTTCACTTGCCATTGTCATTCCTACAATGTCGCAGAAATTAGCCATCATCCGAATTTCAGCTTTTGTTTCGAAGCGGGGACCCATAGTCTGCCAGTAGACACCTGACGATACAGGTGTCACTTTGCACGCTGCTGCGGCGCTCCGCAGCCGTGATCTCATCTTTTCGTCAAGTATCGGAGGCGTGTGAACAGCGGCATTGGAGAATATCGTGGGAGTAGGACAAAATGCGATAAAATCATCCGGAATAACAAGAAATCCCGGAGGCAGCCCCTTTTTTAAAGAGCCTGTAGAGTTGATGCCTATTATTTCCTCAGCGCCTTCATCTTTCAAAGCTTTTATATTGGCGGCATGATTGATCAAGTGCGGAAGAATGAAATTGTCCGGATCAGTACCGTGCCGAGGTATATATATAATTGTATCGGAAGTGAAAAGTGTCGCTTTTCCGAATGCCGTTCCAATAATCTTCTCCTCGCCTAATTCAAAGAGCTTTTCATCCAGGAATACCGTGCCGCCTATTACACCGGTTTTTTTCATTGTGCCGCCTTTCCAGTTTCGCGAGATTTCTAACAGATCAAGGAGTTGCTGTCAAAAGCACTATATCAGAAGAGCATCCAAGAAGACACCTCAATCTATTCCAAATAGTGTTTGACACGAACTTATGATCTGTGAAAGAATACCTCCATTTTTAAAATCCCTAGACCTAAAATGCATGAAGGAGCTGGTACAATGGCGGGAGATGATATGTTTATTCAAGTAACAGATGATAGTTTCGAGAAAGATGTAATCAAAGCAAATACACCTATGTTGGTAGATTTTTGGGCTCCCTGGTGTGGACCTTGCAGAGCCCTCAATCCGATCATCGCGGAATTGGCAAAGGAATACGAGGGAAAATTCAAAGTAGCAAAGGTAAATGTTGACGAAAACCCCAATATCGCATCAAATTACGGGATAAGAAGCATCCCTACCATAATGCTTTTCAAAAACGGTAAACTTGAAGATACTCTCATCGGTCTTGCACCAAAAGACCGTCTGGAAGAATTCTTGAAAAAGGTTCTATAATGGTCAGGGTTTTGAAAATTTTCATTATTGCAGCTGTCATTTGCATGTTATGCAGCTGCTCGTGGTGGAAATCATATCCTGTCGGGCGAGGCGCGCCTGCCGATCTTTACAGAAACGGGATCATGTATTATCAGGACGGCAAATATGATAAAGCAGTCAATGAATTCCTCAGATTGAAAGAGGAGTATCCTCTCAGCAAATATGCCGTTCTGGCTGAATTGGGGGTGGCCGATTCATATTACAGTTCAGGTGAATATATGACTGCGGAATCCAATTACAGAGATTTTATGGAATTTCATCCCACGAATGAAAATTTGCCATATACCATGTATCAGCTTGGTATGTGTAATTATAATCAAATGCTTGGTATCGACAGAGATCAGACAAATACAAGAAGAGCGATTGAAAGCTTTGAAAGACTTATGGCACGTTTCCCGAGCAGCAAGTTTGCTTTTATGGCAGAGCAGAGACTGCGTGAATGCAAAAAGCGAATGGGCGAACATGAATTTTATGTAGGTTATTTCTATTTTAAGCGTGGAGAATACAGGGCCGCTCTTTCGCGTTTTGAGAACATAATGCAGAATTACGCAAACCTCGGGCTTGATTATAAAGTGAGCTATTTCCATCACGAGACGAAGCGGCAGCTCGAAAAGACTGAAGAACACTAACCTGCTTTTTTCATGGTACGTATCGCATCGTAAATACAAGCCGTCGGGTTGCGGGATGTATTTACGATGATATGGTATTCCCCACAGATTTCCTCTTTAACAGGTTCAAAGTCATTCTTTTGTTTTTGAAATATTTCCCATCTGCCGTCGGAAGGGTCGGCACCGTTTTTTACCCTCGCTTCCAGACGGTCTTTTATAATTTTTTCGGGGCAGACACATTCCAGGATAAAAAAATGCGCAGCCAGTTTTTCAGCCAGAGCGGATGCATTTTGCCGCTCTTGCTTTTTTTTAAATGATGCATCAATTATGACATTCCTGCCCTCTTTAAGATGAATTTCAGCCGAGGCAAGTGCTTTGTCATATGTTCTTCTCGACATGTCTTCCGAATAGATACCTTCCCCGAATTGTTCAAAATGCCGTTCCAGCGGCGGCATCTGACGCAATTCCTTGCGGACAACATCACTGCGAATAATTTCGGCCTTCAATATTTTTGCAAGTCCCTGGGCTAGAATGCTTTTGCCCGTTCCCATAAGGCCGGCTGTTATTATGAGAACAGGTTTTTCGAAGGCGGCGGCATAACGAAATGAAAGCTCGAAATACTTTGAGGCTGTCAGAGCGGCAGTTTGTTGTTCTTTCTGTCCGACCGACTGATCGTTGACAACGAAACCTGTGACTTTTCCTCTCACATATGCAAAATAACAACGGTAAAAATTGATAAGCTTTTTAATGTCTTCGTCTCTTGAATACTTAAGATATGATTTGATGAAAGCATCGCCCAATTTGCAGTATCCGTTAAAATCAAGATCCATGGAAAGAAATGCTATTTCGGCTGCCACATCGAGGTATCTGAATCTCTTGTTGAATTCAATGCAATCAAAAATAATGATTCCGTCTTCAAGGCAAATGTGCTGCAGGTGGAGATCGCCATGACAGTCTCTGATCCTGTGCATGGCAACTCTTTTTTTGAAAAGGTCTTCATTCTCCGACAAAAACGAAAGCGCATACTGTTTTATGAAACTGAACTGATCTTCCGTGAGAGTGATATCAATAAAAGGCTCAGTCTGAACAAAATTTTCAATGTGATTTTTTTTGACAGTTTCTATGCTTCCCAGCCGGTCTATTTCTCCTCCTGTTTCGGCATGTTCGTGAAATGTGAAGACCCTGCGGGCTATTGCATCCATGATTCGCTCATCTATCTTGCCTGTGTGCAGGATTCGAGAGAGTATTCTTTCTTCGGGGAGCCGCTTCATTTTAACCGCGTATTCGATGATTCTGCCGTTATCCCCCCACATGAGCGATCCGTCGGAAGCTTCACTCAGCGTCTCGACGGAGAGATAGGTATCTGGTGCCAAACGCTTGTTGAGCCGAAGTTCTTCATTACAAAAATATTTTCTTTTTTCAAGTGTCGTGAAATCCAGAAAGCCGAAATCAACTTCTTTCTTGATTTTAAAAACAAGATCTTCCGCAATAAAGATGTATGATATATGAGTCTGAATCATCTTCACATCAGCTGGTGCGTGAGGATAAAATGAAGGATCAAGCATGGATTCGATAAGCTTTGAATGTGCCACAGTAAGAAATTTCCTCCCGTAAGGCGGACTCTATGAATTTCTCAGCATTGAAAAATAACGGCAAATCAGAGAGTGACGTTCCAATTTTTATTTTTGCAGGCCGATTAATTCGACTCGTCTGTTCTTTGCCCGCCCCTCTTTCGATTTATTCGATGCAACCGGTTTGGATTCCCCATATGCCTTGACAATAATACGATCAGGGCTGATACCTGATTTTTCCGAAAGATAGAACTGAACGGCTTCGGCCCTTCTTAATGAGAGCGCGTCATTGTATTCGTCGGAACCAGTGCAATCGGCATGTCCTGCTATCAACACAAGCACTGTTCGGGAATTGTTGGAAAGAGTTCTTGCTGTTTCGTTCAGATACTGAGTGTACTCTTTCTTTATCGTTGACTTATCCGTATCAAAGCAGATAACCGCCGGATCACCTGCTTCGGCTGCACTGCATAAACGGACATAGACAATGTGTTCTTTCTTCTGACCGGCTTTCGGCATCAAGTATTCCGAGGCTTTTTTATGACCGAGGGCGGCCGCCATTTCCATATCTTTTTTTCCCCTCTCGTTATTCATCATGTAATAGTTAACCAGTCCCCTTTTGTATAGGGCATCAGCATTGGTCGAATCGAGACGTATTGCATTCGTCAGATCGATGTGTGCGGATACGCATTCGCTCGGATAAAAGCGAAACACCAGCTCTGCTCTATGAACATAAGGGGGGGCGAATTCCGGATTCTGCTTGATTGCCTCTGTAAAGGCGTCGATAGCTTCCAGATATTTTCTTTCTTTTTCTGCATTTATCCCTTTTTCAAACCAGTCTGTTTCCTTTTGCGCAGCGGCCGGTATTGTTGCCAGGATTAGAACGATAATGAACAAAATATGGACAAATCTCTTTTTCATTGTTCACCTCACCTTGGGGAAATATGCGGTAGAGTTATCATAAGGACATAAATTTGGGCAAGCTCTTTCCTGAAGAATACAGCGTGTATTTGTGTATATTGAAGGTTATATTTCACACCTTCATGCACCGTCGAGAGTATGTCTTTCTTTTTTCCGATACCAGGAAGCCGGGTCGGTTAGAAATTCTTCCGTATCTTTTAATGAGAGAAAGTGTTCGTTTTCTATCATTGCCAGGAGGTTAAAAAAATCCTTTTCAATCGGGTTGGCGACACTGTCTCTGAGCTCGCTGTAATATCTCACACCGCGTGATTCAAACTCTATTGCAGTGCGAACCGCTGTTAAATCGTCATCATCGCCGGGCGGGAGCTTTGCCGTTTTTTCAAGTGCATCCCTGAGGACTTCTTTCACGTTGGTATTTTTGACGTTAAGAGGTATGGATTCGGGCCATTTCCCCTCCTTTTCCCAGACGCTATACAGTTCCTGTAAGCGCTTGTAATGCTCAAGTTCATCATTTGCTATTTCTCTGAACATGGCTTTGCCCAGAGAGTTATTGGTTTTCTTTTCATGTAGAAGATAGAATTCCCGCTCCCGCTCTTCGTTCTGCAGGGCTATTTTCAATGCGTTTAAACGTTCATTTTGCTCCATTATTCCCTCCTTCAAGTACGCAACCGAAGAAAATTATGCAATTAAATTATGTTTCAACTTTTTTCGATTACAAAAAAAGGTATCTTAAAACAGTGAACCGGTCAAGAATAAAGGGGTTTTCCGAAGTGAATTCTTGCTTATTGAAAGAAAAGCCTTACATTAATAGAAAGATCTTTATGCCGGCCACGCCCGTAGTAACGGGAAGTAATTTAATTCACATATCATGTGGTCTAGAAGTTCTTTATTATACGGGCATGAGATTTTGACCGCGAATCAAATGTTTTTCAAGTACCATGCATATTCAACACACAGTGGCAATATCTGACGGGGGCATACTGTAAGAAAAAGGAGAGGGATATGAAAAAATACGAATACACGATTACGACTCACCGAATGGAGGATTTGCAGGAGCTTGTTATATTCTGCACGCAAAGCGGTGAGTGTACGGTTGAAGATGTTCCAACTCATCAAATTAATCTTCTTCAGACTATTTTGAACGAGAGGGGAACACTTGGCTGGGAATTGGTTGAGGTGACATTCGGGAAAAAAGGAGTGATGGCTTTTTGGAAAAGAGAAGCTGTTGATTGAAAAAAGGGGTTTAGAAGCAAATGATCAGTGGCACATAATTGAAGAATGCAACACACAGGTAAAGGAAGAAAATATATGAAAAAAGTTAAAATTAAAGGCATGTCCTGCCGGCATTGCGTACATACGGTGGAAAAAGCATTGCAGGAGATAGAAGGCATAGAAAATGTTCAAGTAAATCTTGAAAGAGGGGAAGCTACCTTCGAAGAAACAAAAGAAATTCCCATGGAAACCATAAAAGAAAATATTAAAAAAGCGGGATATGAAGTTGAATGAAAGAATTTTCCATGTCCAGGGAATGAGCTGCGCTTCCTGCGTTCGCCGGGTTGAGGAAGGATTGAAGGCTATGACAGGGATTGAAAGCGCTTCCGTTAATCTGGTTTTAGAGACGGTCTCTGCCAAATTCAATCCTGAGTTGACGAGCGAAAAAGAGATCAGAAATGAAATCGAACGTCTTGGTTACAAAGTCATTGAGGCTCGTTCTTCCGTTCCCGATACAGGGACTGCGAAAACGACTGTTCTTGTCGGAGGAATGACCTGTGCAGCATGTGTAAAGAGAGTTGAAGATGCATTGAAATCAATATCCGGAGTAACAGATGCGGCGGTAAATCTGGCTTCCGGAAAAGCAACGGTTCATCACACGCCCGATTCTGTGCCTGCGGAATCAATAGCCCGGATAATTGAAAAAACGGGGTATGAATATCTGGGTATCGCGGGGGAGACAAAAGAGGATCCGATAGAGAAAGCCCGGATAGAGGAGATTCGGGAGCTCCGAACTAAAGTATCCGTGGGAGCCGTTCTCAGTATACTTGTTTTTATGGGAACTATGCAGGAATGGTTTCCTTTTCTCGATTTTGTGTCTCGAAATGTAATGCTTGTGATTCTTGCAGTGATAACATTTCCGGCTGTATTCTGGGTGGGAAGCCGGTTTTTGACAGGCGCGTGGAAGGCGGCGCGCCAGAAAATATCCGATATGAACACCCTCGTTGCAATAGGGTCCCTTTCGGCCTACATTTATTCGCTTTTTGTCACTTTCATTCCAGGATTTTTTACTGGTGCCTCGGGACGCCATCCCCATGTATATTATGACGGTGCGGCGATGATCGTCACCCTTGTTCTCCTTGGCCGCCTTCTCGAAGCGAAAGCGAAAGGCAGAACCTCTGAGGCGATAAAGAGTCTTTTTAAATTGAGGCCCAAAACAGCGCGCATTGTGATAAATGGAAAGGAAACGGATGTTTCTATTGATATGTTGCACAAAGGTGCTCTCATATTGGTCCGCCCCGGCGAGAATATACCTGCCGACGGCATTGTAAAAAAGGGGATGTCGACTGTTGACGAATCCATGCTTACCGGTGAAAGCCTGCCTGTGGAAAAAAAACCGGATGACAGGGTCATAGGCGGTACCGTAAATCAAAGTGGGAGCTTCTATTTCGAGGCTACCGCCGTAGGGGCCGAAACGGCTCTTGCACAGATTATAAGGCTTGTCGAAGAAGCACAGGGCTCAAAAGCGCCGATTCAGAGGATGGCAGATAAAGTGGCGTCAATATTCGTACCGGTGGTACTTGTCATTGCAATCTTCACATTCTTAATATGGTATTTTGCAGTACCGGAGCATGATTTCAGCAGGGCCTTGCTCAATTTTGTTTCCGTTCTCATTATTGCATGTCCCTGCGCGATGGGACTTGCAACACCGACTGCTGTAATGGTGGGGACAGGTCTGGGAGCAGAAAGCGGAATTCTGATCAGGGGTGGGGAAACCCTGGAGAGGGCCCATAAAATAAATTCGATAATATTCGACAAGACGGGAACGTTGACTCGAGGAGAGCCCGTGGTTACTGATATAAAACCTGCTTTCGGCTTGGAAAAAGGAGAATTTTTACAGATAGTCTCTTCAATAGAAGCCGCTTCTGAACACCCTTTAGCTGCAGCCATTGTGGAACAAGCCAAAAAAGATACGATCACCCAGCTTCCAGTGTACGACTTTAACGCGCTTTCGGGGCTCGGTGCGAAAGGAACCGTTCAGGGGAAACAAGTTCTTATAGGAAGCAGAAAACTTCTTCACCGGGAAGGTATTTCGGTTGCCGATCTTGACAAGGATGCGGATTCTTTCATTAGTGAAGGTAAAACCGTTGCCTACGTCGCAGTCGATAATGCACCGGCAGGCCTTATCGCCTTTGCCGACATTCCCAAGGAATCGGCAAAAGAAGCGGTTTCCCGCCTCAGACGCATGGGTCTCGATATTGCGATGATAACGGGTGATCACAAAAAAACGGCCGCTATGGTAGGGCACGCAGTAGGAATAGAGAACATTGAGGCTGAAGTTCTCCCCGGTGAAAAGGCTGATTCGATCAAATCACTTCAGGGAAAACGGCGGGTAGTTGCAATGGTGGGTGACGGAATTAATGATGCGCCGGCGCTTGCCGCGGCTGATATAGGCATAGCGATAGGAACTGGCACTGATATTGCCGCCGAAGCGGCTGATATAACTCTTATAAGAAACGATCTCAACCTTGTTGTATCGGCAATAGCCCTTTCAAAGATAACCATGAGGGTTATCAAACAGAATCTTTTCTGGGCTTTTTTCTACAATACCCTCGGAATACCGATTGCCGCAGGGGTTCTTTACCCATTTTTCGGTATTTTACTCAATCCCATGTTTGCCGCCGCCGCAATGGCACTGAGCTCCGTTTCCGTAGTCAGTAATTCACTTCGTCTGAGAAGGGTATGGCGGAAACATTCACCTGATAAATTCATAAAATAATCTAATTTGTTTCTTGATTCCCTTTAGGCGTGCTTTTCTGAGCCGGTGTGCCACGTAGGAGGGACGAAAATAGAAGGTCAAAAAGGCCAGCCGCAGTATCTTTCTCAATCTTCCAAGTTCCTCTTCATTGCCCAAATGGGAGGGAAAAGGTTCCGTTCCGGTGTAACGTTCGCCTATCTTTGTTTTCGGATAAGGAGCGGCAATATGGAAAGAGGCGTAGTCGGGGTTCAACTTTTTAGCAAACCGGATGGTGGATACTGCATCATTGCGAGTTTCGCCGGGGAGACCGAAAAGAAAAAAACAGGCTGTTTCTATTCCGACATCCCGGCAAAGGCCTATTGTTTTCTCAATGTCGGGAAGGGTAATATTTTTTTTGATTTTTTTGAGCACGGCCGCTGAGCCGGTCTCAACACCGAAATGGATGAGCCGGCAGCCGGAACGCTTCATCAGACCGAGAAGCTCTTTGTCGACAGTATCTGCACGCGTCTGGCAGCACCAGGTCAGGTTTAGATTCCTTGCAATCAGTTCGTGACAGAAGTCTGAAGTCCACTGCCTGTCAAGAGTAAATTCGAGATCTATAAAATATACAGTGCGTGATTGGCACGTACAGGTGAGATTGCAGAGTTCGCTCACTGCGCGTTTAACTGATTTGCGCGATATTTTTCTTCCATACATCGCTTTAAAACAGAAGGTGCAGGCATAAGGACAGCCTCGCGAGGTTTCCATGAGGATAAGTCGTTTGCCCAAAAGTTCATAATTGTAATCATCTGGATTGATCAGGTCGTAGGCCGGGTAAGGAAGATTTTCAAGCGGAAAGGGGAGGGGAGGTTCAGTGCAGACTATGCGCCCTTTATCCATGAATGCAACGCCTTCAATACCCCGAGGCGATAAACCGGCTTCAAGAAGGCGTACAAACGGCGCCTCGGGCTGCTCCAATATGGCAGCGCCCGCACCGGTTGCCTTTAATATGAATTCAGGCTGCATTGTTGGATGGGCACCGGCCAGAATAAGCTTTTCTTTCGGCAGGCGGCGTGCCAAGTCGATGAGGACCTCATAATTTAAATCGGGACACTGCCAGCGGTCGAGTGGAGAAGTGGAAAGAAGCACCGCATCGGCATCATCAGCTTCCTTTTTAATATCTTCTATCAAGGCGGGCCTGGCCCTCAGATCCAAAAGCGATACCCTGTGGCCTGAATTTCTTGCAAGAGCTGCCAGCGTCAAAAGATCAAGAGGCGGCCATGCTCTGTTGTAGCGCACTGCCGGAGATCTGGTTTTGGTGTAACTTGGGTTTATGAAAAGGATATTCATAGAAACGCATCATTTAGTACACTAAGTAATCAGCAGCGTATGAAAAACTATTTAGCAAGCCCGATTTCAGAAATCACACCAAGATGATCAGACATTTTATCATTGAATATCCGGTAACTGAGGAATTCAAGCTCAGGTGAAATAAGTATCCAGTCGAGTCGCCTTCCCGATGCCGGATAGGTGGCGAGATTAATTGCGTACGGGTGATATGCTTTGACATTCAACATACGGGACAATGATTTAAGCGTCTGTTCTTTCGACACCCATTCACAATTAAAATCTCCCATAAGGATTAGAGGCCGATTTCTTTCTTTGAGGCGGTCGAATAATTCTTCTGCCTGTCTCTGCCGTACCGATTTGCGTGCAAAATCAAGGTGGACCGACACAATATCGATATCGACTCCGCTGTTTCCAGGAAACTGCACTGTCGAAATGACAGCCCCTTTTGAAAACGTTGGCGGAGCCGGGGAAAACTTTATGGAAACAGGCATAGTCAGGGGCAGCGTAGAAAGAATGGCGGTGCCGTAGACATTTTTTTTCCTCTTGACATGCTCCCCGCGGATCGAATAGGGATATTCACCTTTTTCAGCCAGATATTCCACATGATCGAACATTCCGCTCCATGCCGACGGTCCGTCGGTTTCCTGAAGTGCTACAATATCCGGCCGTTCGCGTCTGAAAATTCTTGCGATATCATCCAGATTTGCCCTTATTTCAGGCCGGCTGAGTAAAATTTGATGAGGGTTGCTCTTTCTGCCATGGGCTGTGTTCAATGTCATTACGCCAAGAGATGAAACAGCTTTCTTTGCCTGTGTTCCGTTGCAGCCTTGCTGGGGGATCAATTCCGAAACTTCTGGTGCAAGCCTTGCCAGGGATGGGCGAGGGGAAAGCAGATAGATTTTTTCGATGATAGCGATTCCGGTAAAAAATGTGGCGGCCAGTGCTCTGACAGCCTTGATCCGGTGCTTGCTTCGTTCACTGGAAAAACGCCAAGGTTCCCGATAATAATACTTGATCATGTTTTGATTCTTCTCCGGATCTGTTGTTGATCATTTCTTTATCACAGGACCCCGGCAGATGCCATATCTTTCTGTACACGGTGCCGGCTGATGATATTGCCCGCTGAGCTGTCCGCATGCAGCGAGAATATCCCTCCCCTTACTCTTTCTGATAACAGCAGTATATCCATGTTTCACCAGAATGTTCTGAAAAGCTGCAACATTCTCTTCGCGAGGGCTTTTATAAAGGCTTCCCGGATATTCGTTAAAGCGGATCAGATTGAACTTGCAGCGAATACCCCTGATCAGAGTCGCTATTTTTTTTGCATGTTCAGCCGAATCATTGATATCGGCAATCAGAATGTATTCAAAGGTGACCCTGCGCCGCCGCGGCATGGGATAACCTCGGCATGCTTGAATCAAATCTTCCAACGGATAGGTTTTGTTTACAGGCATGAGCATATCCCGCGTTGAATTGTCCGGTGCATTTAAAGAGATTGCAAGATTCACAGAAATATCATCTCCCAGCCGATAAATCATAGGGACTATACCGCAGGTGGAGACGGTTACTCTTCTTCGGGAAAGCAGAAGCCCGAGATCCGAGGTCATGATTTCGATTGCCTTTACAACATTTTCATAATTAAGGAGAGGTTCTCCCATCCCCATCATGACAATATTTTTGATAGTTTCTCCTTCCGGCGTTCCGAAGCGAAGGGCGGTGATCTGGCCGACAATCTCCGAAGGCTTCAGATTCCGTTTGAATCCCTGTTCACCTGTAAGACAGAAGGCACACTTCATTGGGCATCCCACTTGTGTTGAGATGCAAAGCGTCCAGTGGTTTTTTTCACGGATGAGAACACTCTCAATGAAAAAGCCGTCGGAAAGACGGAAGAGAGCCTTTTTCGTCCCGTCTGCTGATGTTTGTATTTCCTCTATTTCAAGCGAGCTTATCCGTGCCAGATCCTGCAATGTTCTTCTGAATTCTCTCGATAGATTCGTCATCTCATCGAAATTATCAATGCCCGACTGGTACATCCATTTCATCAGCTGACGGGCACGATACTGTTCCTTGCCGCATCCGGAAATAAAGTCCTCCAGTTCGGCTAAGGTCATATCTTTCAGGTCCGGTTTACATTTCCAGTTTTTTACTGAGTCTTTCTGCAATGGCATCAATAAATTCTTCCGTTGAAACCTTATGATTAGAAGGATCGGGGTCTGCTACACGCAGAAGATCGCCTGTCATGGTTCCCGACTCTATAGTTTCTATTGCCGCCTGCTCGAGGTAATCCGCAAATGTAATAAGATCATCAGTTTCGTCAAGCTCCCCTCTTTTTCGAAGTCCTCCCGACCACGCGAAAATAAGAGCCATGGAATTTGTAGACGTCTTTTCCCCTTTCAGGTGCTTATAATAGTGCTTTTGGACAGTCCCGTGAGCGGCTTCATATTCGTAGTAGCCTTTCGGGGAAAGAAGAACCGAAGTCATCATCGCAAGACTTCCATAGGCGGTCGCAATCATATCGGACATTACATCGCCGTCATAATTTTTAAGAGCCCAGAGCATTCCTCCCTGTGACCTGACTACCCGGGCGACGGCATCGTCAATGAGGGTGAAGAAGTATTCTATTCCGGCTTCTTGAAATTTGGCGTTCCAATTAGCCTCAAATTCTTCTTCGAAGATGTCGCGAAAACGCGCATCATATGTTTTCGAGATTGTATCTTTGGTACTGAACCACAGGTCGATTTTTTCTTCACAGGCGTAAGTAAAACAGGCACGGGCAAAGCTGCGGATCGATTCGTCAGTGTTATGGATACCCTGGATAACGCCTGGCCCTGTAAATTCCTTGATTGTCCTGGTTTCGATCCCTCCATCCGCCTGCGTAAAAGTCAGCTCCGCCTTTCCGGGGCCTGGAACGGCCATTTCCACGTTATCATACACATCGCCGTATGCATGCCTGCCAATCACAATCGGGTGTTGCCATGAAGAAATAAGGGGTTTGATGTTTTTGACAAGGATGGGAGCGCGAAACACAGTCCCGCCGAGTATGGCTCTTATGGTCCCGTTAGGGCTTTTCCACATTTGTTTTAAATCGTACTCCCTTATTCGATCGGCATTCGCGGTAATAGTGGCACATTTTACTGCGACGCCGTATTTTATAGTTGCCTCCGCTGCCTCGATCGTCACCTTGTCATCCGTCGTATCCCTGTTTTTTATGTGCAGGTCATAATAATGTATGTCCATATCAAGAAATGGTAAAAGAAGCTTGTCTTTCACCATGGCCCACATGACGCGGGTCATCTCGTCTCCGTCCATTTCAACGATAGGTGTTGCAACTTTAATTTTTTTGCTGGCCATAAATAATCCTTCCATTTTGTATTTCAACAATGATGATTTCGCAAGAAGTCCATACGCTGCGTCATGTTTCTCCTTCGCCACTGCGGCGCATGATTATGTGTGACTATCCATCTGGGTTCGCGCGAGAAGACGCTTTTTTCTTCGCCAGATTCAGCGCACCTCCTGCCATAAGTATTGTTTTTTGCCGCTTCGAAAGTGAGAAAGCCGCTTCAAAAGACAGCCCTCTGGTCTTATTTATGACAGAAATATGATCGCTCAGATAAATGTTCTTATCTATCTCCGGAATTTCGATAACATCTCCCTGTTCTATTTCATTATATGATCGGGGATCGGCAAAGGTGAGAGGAAGGATGCCGAAATTCACAAGGTTTGCTTCATGGATCCGTTCAAAAGATATGGCGAGGACAGCTTTGACACCCAGGAACATTGGACACATTGCCGCATGTTCCCTTGACGATCCCTGGCCGTATGAAACTCCGGCAACTACAATATTGTGGCGTCCTGCTTTTTTTATCGCCGCTGCGCGGCTGGAAAAATTTCTGTCAACCGGTTCAAACACAAATTCGGAATAGCGTGCTATATTGGAACGGTATTTCATGCGGGCACCTGCAGGCATTATATGGTCAGTTGTTATCCTGTCGCCCACCTTTATTGTTACCTCACCCAGTATTGTATCAGGAAACACATCACTTGCGGGAGGAGCACCGATATTCGGTCCTCTTTGAATGGTTTCACTCCCTGAATCCTGTGCGTCCGGGGGAATAATCATGCCGTCATTTATGTGAAATCGCTCAGGTATCTCGATACGGGGGTAATCAATTGCAAGATTGCGCGGATCGGTTATATATCCCTTGATTGCCGCCGCCGCCGCCGTTTCCGGGCTTACAAGGTATACGAGAGCATCTGCGGTACCCGAGCGACCCTGAAAATTTCTGTTTGATGTTCTCAGTGAAACTGCTCCGGATGAAGGACTTCGGCTATTGCCGATGCAGAATCCGCAGGCGCATTCGTCGATTCGGGCACCGGCGGCTATTAGATCGGCGAGAAAGCCGTCGCGCGCAAGATTTTCAAGTACCTGTCTCGAGCCCGGTGTGACGACAAGACTCGTTTCCCGCCTGATGGTTTTTCCCCGGAGCATGACAGCAACAGTGGCGAGATCCTTATAAGATGAATTGGTGCAGCTTCCGGTACACACCTGATCCACAGGAATTCCCTCGATGCTTCTCACGGGCACTACATTCTCCGGGCTGTGAGGAGCAGCTGCGAGCGGTTCCAGTTCTGAAAGATCGATGGTGATTTCTCTTTCATAACAGGCCTCAGGGTCTGCCTCGAGTTTCATCCAATCCTTTTCGCGCCCCTGCGAAGATAAAAACTGCCGGGTTACATCATCGCTTGGGAAAACGGAAGTAGTCACGCCGCATTCGGCCCCCATATTGGCAATAGTCGCCCTTTCCGGCACCGTAAGATAGGACAGTCCCGGACCTTTATACTCGAAAATGCTGCCGACATTTCCTTTCGTAGTAAAGATTTCGAGAACCTTGAGCACGGCGTCCTTGGCCGAAACCCATGGCTTCAGCCTTCCTGTAAGATTAATGCCGATAACTTTCGGAGCAGTAATGAAAAAAGGCTCTCCAGCCATGGCGAGTGCCACGTCCAGGCCTCCCGCTCCTATTGCGAGCATTCCCAATCCTCCTCCCGTTGGAGTGTGACTGTCGGCGCCAAGCAGCGTTTTCCCGGGTATGCCGAATCGTTCCAGATGTACCTGATGACAGATACCGTTTCCCGCCCTGGAAAGATAGAGTCCGTATTTTTGTGCAACGCCTTCGAGGTATTTGTGGTCATCGGCGTTTTCGAATCCTGTTTGTACCGTGTTATGATCGATATAACTCACCGAAAGTTCTGTTTTTACGCGGGGTATTTCAAGAGCCTCAAACTGAAGATATGCCATAGTGCCTGTGGCATCCTGAGTGAGTGTTTGGTCGATACGAATAGCTATTTCACTGCCTGCTTTCATTTCTCCGGTGACAAGATGAGATTCGATCAATTTTTCCGTAAGTGTTTTGCCCATTTAAATCCTCAATTCCACATCTTTTTTTTTAGCGCCGGCAGCATGGATGCGGGATTCGATCTTAAAAAGATCACGTAGATTTGAAGTTCAGTTATATGCGAATCCCGGCGGCGAGCCGATTTGCGACTAAAATAAAGCGTGATACTATAGCCGAAGAAATATTTAATTTCAATAAAAACTGATTCGTGATGACAGCTTCATTCTTTCTCTTGACCAGGCGATGTGCCTGTATTACAAAATCCTGCAGCAGGCAATATCGTTCTGAGCGAGAAAGGCGAAAATTTGATCACCATGAAAGACTGGCGCATAAATTCAACACACGAGCATTACCTGATTCAGCCAATAGATCTTCTGAATGAGCAGACTATTTGCGAATGTTTCGCACACATCGGATCCCCCTACATGGTGGCGATGGAAGAGCCCCGCTCATACGGTGAAATTATAGGAAATCTTCTTTCTGAGAATGCGCTTCTTCCTTTCGGAACGGCTGTCTGTGAAATAGGCGGAGGGTACGGAAGTCTGATGAGGGGCCTGCTCGAATCTTATGGAGATCGGGTGAGACATGTTTTAATGGTCGATCTTTCTTCAAGTCTCATGAAGCGCCAATGCCGCATCTTGAAAAACTGGGAAGAGAAAATCTCGTTCGTAAAAGGTGATGCCCGGGAGATCATTCGGGCATTTCGTACTATCGATGTTATAATTTGCAATGAAGTCGCAGGTGATCTTGAGACCTGGACCGGTCTTGATCCTGCAAATCTTCCGGAAGCAGTAAAGGAAAAGGTTGATCGTTACGAATTATCCATTCCTTCGCGCGGAGAATTCAATTTCAATATGGGAGCAATAGATATTGTCGAGAAAATCTGTAAAATCGGAGCGAAAGCCTTTATCGCGGAACATTCAAGCGATCCGATAATCCCGGAGGAAATGGCGTTTCTCGCTCGGGATCTTGTTCTTGACGGATATCCGAGGGAAATCCGATTGAAGGGTCATTCCGAATACACAATTCGTTTCGAACATCTTGTAAAAACAGCGAACTGTTGCGGCAGAAAGGTGCGCACAGGATCTCTTGCAGATCTTGCAGGCCTGCAGAACAAGGCTCGTATGAGAAGTATATTCGTAGGGCGCATGGCCGGTTCCGAGGAGCACGAAATACTATATGAACTGCTCGATCATATACGGGAATACCGGTGGATGCTCATACTATAACCAGACTATTTGACCGCGACAGCAAAGGGTGAAAAATGGCACGAATAATTTTCAGGTGGATAATATTGACGATCGCGATAATGGCTGCGGCGTATATGATATCGGGAGTTCATGTCGAAAATTTTTTTTCGGCCTTTTTTGCTGCGGCTGTGTTAGGTTTTTTAAATACCTTTTTCAGGCCGATCCTTATTATTCTTACATTGCCAATTAATATTCTGACACTCGGATTATTTACCTTCGTTATCAACGCCCTTCTCATTAAAATGGCCTCAGGTGTCATTTCGGGTTTTGAAGTAGAGGGTTTCTGGGCGGCCATTCTTGCATCGTTTGTAATAAGTGTGGCGAATTGGCTTTTAGGGATTCTCTTCAGGGATACGGGAGGCTTTTCAGGACACTCGAAACGGCACAATGGCTTCATCGATTTGGAAAAGAAAGATGGAGATAGATGGGAATAATGAACCTGACTCCGGCCATGAGGCAGTATTTGGAAATTAAGGAAAAATATAAGGATTGTATTCTTTTTTTTCGAATGGGCGATTTTTACGAGATGTTTTTCGATGATGCCGTTACGGCATCGAAGGTCCTGGAAATCACTCTCACCTCCAGAAATAAAAATAAGGAAGGCAGCATCCCGCTCTGCGGCATTCCCTATCATGCTGCTTCCTCGTATCTTGTAAAGCTTATCGATGCCGGATTCAAAGTAGCAATCTGCGAACAGGTGGAAGATCCTAAAGACGCAAAAGGAGTTGTACGAAGAGATGTGGTAAGAGTGGTTTCCCCCGGTCTGGTTGTAGATACGGAAACTCTTGAGGCAGATAAAAACAATTACCTTGCGGGAATAGTGGTAGAAACAAATCATGCAGGCATCGCATTCTGTGACATCAGTACCGGTGAATTCAGGATTACTGAAGGAACAGCGACGGATCAGTTCGCGGCGGAAATAGCCGGTCTGGATTTTGCCGAAATCATCATAAGTGAGCAAGCAAGAGAATCTTCATTCATACGATCTTTCGTTCAAGGCGCGGCAGACTGCAAAGTGAATTATCTTGATAGTGCGTTTTTTGAATATGAAGATGCAGTACGTTGTCTTCATGCACGTTTTAATGAAAAGACCAATGGTTTCAACTTTGAATCACATGGAGCGGTAACAAGGGCTGCGGGAGCCGTCCTTCGCTATATGGAAGAAACGCAGCGGCAAGGTCTCGAACATATAAACCTGATACACTGGTATCATTCAGAAAATTATCTCGTACTTGGTGATACTGTGCGGCGGAATCTCGAACTTTTCGAGACTATTCAGGATATGAAAAAAGAGGGTTCGCTCTTTCATGTAATGAATGAGACAGTAACCGCTGTGGGGGGACGAAAACTCCGGTGGTGGATGAAATATCCGCTCGTAAATCCTGATACAATCCGCATGCGGCTTGCCGCGGTTTCCGAGATAAAAGAGCAGCACTTGCTTCGGAAAGATGTAAGAGATCAGATGTCGGGAGTATACGATTTAGAACGCCTCGGGAGCAAAGTATCGATGGGGGTCGCAAATGGGCGTGATCTGGTGGCACTCAAAAAATCAATTGCCGCTCTTCCGTGTATCCGGAATATCATCAGGGATGGAGAATCGTTACTGATAAAGGATATCTATAAGGGAATCGATGAACTCTCCGATGTTGCAGATATAATAGAAAGGGCGATAGTAGATGATCCACCGCCCACGATCCGGGAAGGATATCTCATCAGAAAAGGTTACAATGCGGAACTGGACGAACTTATAGGTCTTTCGAGAGACGGAAAGAGCTGGATTGCGTCTCTTGAAGCAAAAGAGCGTGAAAAAACCGGTATTCACAATCTGAAGGTAGGATACAACAGCGTATTCGGATATTATATAGAAATCACGAAATCGAACTCGCATCTTGCCCCCGAGACATATATCAGAAAACAGACACTTGTAAATGCCGAGCGGTACATTAATGAAGAATTG
>Ga0172382_10003816_pt1 | contig 23632 bp, 21 predicted proteins | sample Leawel138RmetaG_FD_122245 | JGI IMG/M metagenome (GOLD analysis project Ga0172382, IMG submission 122245) | Leachate microbial communities from a municipal landfill in Southern Ontario, Canada - Leachate well 138R metaG | ecosystem: Engineered > Solid waste > Landfill > Unclassified | place... | reverse complement strand
TTCCCAAAATGGGTAAAAAATCCTGCGCACCTTCAAATATTTTTTCTAATCCGTACTCAACGCTTTTTAATCCTTCTGACATAATTATTTGTGTTTTTTGTTATTGAAAATGTTTGATGTTTTTATTGCAATGTATTGATAATCCGAATATTGATAAAAATTATTCAGACCACATTGCACGATGCATCACGGAAAGTAAAGTCTTATCATACATATCAACAAATTTATAAAAAAAAGCTCTGAAAAACAAACTGGTAAGCAACACCTTATATTGATAAAGACAATTTAATCTTTGTCAACTTCCTGATTACTGTAATCATTTTGTTTTTTTTCAAACTCTTCAATTAATTTATTGTGCTCGTCTATAGAAATGATTCTTTTTGATTTTGGCAGCAAATCATTATTTTTTGTTAATTTTTCAATACTCTTAGCCTCAAAATGATATGAATTGATGTAATATGCCATTCCTTGGTTTGTATTTATCTGGATATCAATTTTTAATATCAAACCCGGTAATCCCCAATAGAGATAAGGGCCCTGAGAATATGGAATTTCAGTTGTGTACCAGGCAGTCATCTCAGTGTCGGGTTCAAGTCCTTTTGCAGTCGCTTTTTTTACCTTATAGCCCAAAATTTCTTTTTCTTCACTGTAATTAGTATTCCAACCAAATTGTTGCAAAGAATCTTGAATCATTGTTTTTGACTGGCTTGGAAATAGTGAAATTTTCTTTTCTAAATTCCTGTATAAAACCAATCCGGAGTAGTCGTAAAAAACAACCTGATTACCATTCGGATCTTTAAATTGATTTTTTTCTATCTGAGAATTGTTTAATTTCTCATCTTCATTAAAAATCGACTCCTTATCATTGCAAATTAATGTAAATTCAGCAATTCGAGTAAGTATTTCAAGATTTTTATCTATGACTTCCCTATTAGAGGAATTTGAATTATACTCATAAAATTTATCGAGATCAACATCAAAATACCTAACGAATTTAACTTGATATAAATCTTTTTCCTGCGAAAAGGAAAAGGAAAATATTAATACAAATATTATTACAATTAGCTTTTTCATCTAATAGTTTCTTATGATAACTTAAAAATCAATATTATAAAATATATAATTATATTCTATAATAAACATCAGATATTAAGTTATTTGACTTTTTTAAAATCTTTCTATTTTACTATCTTTAATTTTTTCTTTGAATTTGTTATAAGTAAAAACAAATTGATTTCTTTTCTATAAATATCTTTATGTCTATTTTAGTATTAAAATACTAATCAGCAAATTATAAACTACAAGGAAATATCACAAATTTATATAAATAAATAATATTTATTGGTGTAAAATTTATATTATTTTAAAAAAGATTATTCCGCTTTCATTTTGAAAATATTCAATAAAATCCAGGATTTAATAAAACCAAAACCGTAACTGATAAATTGAATGAAAGTAGTTACAATTGTCAGAAATCCAACTTTGAGTTTCTGATTTTCCATCACTGAAAAAATAAAAATCAGAAAAAAATAAACCAAATATCCAAAAGCGGGAATCAATAATAAAATTTTGTTGCATCCGGAAAAATAAAGAGCAATACAAATCAAGGCAAACACCAATCCCAAACTGAACACAGCAGGAAACCAGTAAGTCAGTTTTCCGCTGCCCGGATGTCTTTGGTTTAGAATGGGTCTGGCAGCTCCGAACTGAAAAACCTGTTTGGCAAATTTTCGCAGTGAAGTCCGTCTTTTGTGATAAACTCCGGCTTCTGAAATGAGTTGAGTTTCAAAACCTTTTTCCCACAAAGTCATACTCAAATCGGGATCTTCACCAATCCTTAAATTTCCAAATCCGCCGGTTGCTTCAAATGCTTTCCGGCTGATACCCATATTGAAACTCCTCGGTTGAAATTTCCCGATTTTCTCACTTCCACCGCGAATTCCGCCGGTAGTAAGAAAAGAAGTCATCGAAAATGAAATTGCTTTTTGCAAATAGTTGAAATCTTCTGAAGCCATATCCGGTCCGCCATAGGCATCTGTAAAATGCCCGGTCAGCCTTTTTCTTACAACTGAAATATATTCTTTGGGAACAATCGTATCAGAATCAAGAAAAATAAAATAATTTCCGTTTGCCTTTTTCATTCCGTAATTTCTGGACTGTCCCGGTCCGGAATTTTCTTTAAAAAAATAGCTGATGTTCAATTGACCCGAAAAACTTTCAGCAAGTTCTTTCAATGGGGCAGGCGAGCCATCATCAATCACCAAAACCTCAAAACTTTTGTCGGTCTGTTTTGTCAGACTCGACAAAAGTTCTGAAAGTTCATCAGCACGTTGATAAACCGCAATAATTATTGAAAAATTCAACTCGTTCAATCTTGCTAACTTTATACAAATAAAGTGGTTTTTTTAAAGAGCAACAATTCCGGTTAATTCAATTTTCTCTTTCGTTCTCTTTTTTTGATGTAATCAAAAACCGCTTCTTTGGTGGTCAGCCAGTCTCTGCCTTCTTTAAATGCGTCGATTTTGCCCTTTCTTGCGAGCAAACTCAAATACTCCTGACCATAAGGAACCCTTTCATCTTCAACAATATTGCCGATAGATTTATACTCATCATAGGTATTGTTGAGTGAACCCAAATAGATGTTTAAACTTCGCTCCAGTGCCTGAAGAACGATCAAAACGAGTTTAGAATAATCACCTTTGTTGGATTGATTCAGTGCACCATAGTATTTCTTCCGGTCGTTTCTGAGAATGATTGCAGGCGGATAACCTGCTCTCATCAATAAAAGATTAAAAACCAAACGAACAGTCCTGCCATTGCCGTCAAAAAACGGGTGAATCCAAACAAATCTGTGATGAAATAAAATAGATTTAATAACAATATCTAAATCACAGGTATTAACCCATTCAATGAGTTCTGTGATGTATTCACTGATTTTAAGCGCATTGGGTGGAATGAAATTGGCTCCTGAAATTCTGACTCCCGATGTCCTGAATCTTCCTGCAATTTCTTTTTCTATATTTTGCAAAATGAGCTCATGCACATCAAGAATATCTCTTTCTGTCAGTATTCTTTTTTCTGATGCCAATTCTTCAATGTAGCTGATTGCGTTTTGATGATTGACTGCTTCAAAGTGCTCTTTGAGTGATTTCCCTTTGATTGTAAATCCTTCTTCAATCACCATTTGAGTTTCTCTCAACGTAAGTGAGTTGCCTTCAATGCTGTTTGAATTGTAAGTCCACTCAATGGTCAAACTTTCTCTGATGCTCTTCAGTACGTGGTTTGGAATTGGCCGCAGTTTGTCCAGTTCGGTCTTTTTTAACCGAATTCGATCGAGCTGCTTGTCCAGCCCTTCAAAATTATATGGATATTCATACCATTTCACCCCCCAAAGGTACTAATATCGTTTGGATATAAAAACCATTTTATCCGATATTAAAGATTTTTAACAAAAAAAGAAGCGATTTTCACCGCTTCTGTAATTCTTTACTTTATTAATTTAGTTTTTCAAACTGATTTTTAGTTCATCTAACTGAGATTTATCGATTGGCGACGGTGCATCAATCATCACATCCCTTCCGGAATTGTTTTTCGGGAATGCAATATAGTCGCGAATGGTTTCGCTACCGTCAAGAATTGAAACCAAACGGTCAAAACCAAAGGCAAGCCCGCCGTGCGGAGGTGCACCGAATTGGAATGCGTTCATCAGAAATCCAAATTGATCCTGTGCCTGTTCTTTGGTAAAGCCAAGCAGTTCAAACATTTCGGATTGTAATTTTCGGTCGTGTATTCTGATTGATCCGCCACCGATTTCATTTCCGTTCAGAACCATATCATAGGCATTGGCTCTGACTTCACCCGGATTGGTTTTTAATTTTGAAATATCTTCAGGTTTGGGTGAAGTAAACGGATGGTGCATTGGAAACCATCTTTTTTCATCTTCATCCCATTCCAAAAGCGGGAAATCAATCACCCACAAAGGAGCAAATTCATCCGGTTTTCTCAATTCAAGTCTTTCGGCAAGTTCCATTCTCAATGCGCTCAGCTGTTTTCTGACATCGTTGGCATCACCGGCCATGATGAGCATCAAATCATTTTTCTGTGCATTCATCCTTTCGGCAAAGTTTTTCAGATTTTCCTGAGAATAAAATTTGTCGGCAGAAGATTTGAAACTTCCGTCTTCATTCACGCGTATCCAGACAAAACCTCTGGCTCCGATCTGCGGTCGCTGTATCCACTCAAGTAAACGGTCGATGTCTTTTCGGGTATAAGAATTAAGAGTCGGAGCAGAAATACCGACGACCAATTCCTCTTTATCAAAAATTTCAAATCCTTTTCCTTTGGCCAAATCATTGAGTTCGTGAAACTCCATTCCGAAGCGAATATCAGGTTTGTCGTTTCCGTATTTTTTCACTGCTTCGGCATAGGTCATCCTTGGGAACTCCCCGATTTCTATTTGGTGAACAGATTTGAGCAAATGCCGCATAAGGCCTTCAAAAACATTCAATACATCTTCTTGTTCCACAAATGCCATTTCACAGTCGATTTGGGTAAATTCAGGCTGTCTGTCGGCTCTCAGGTCTTCGTCTCTGAAGCATTTTACAATTTGAAAATATTTGTCTAAACCGCCTACCATCAGCAGCTGTTTGAAGGTTTGTGGTGATTGCGGAAGTGCATAAAATTCACCCGGATTCATTCTGGAAGGAACCACAAAATCCCTTGCGCCTTCAGGTGTGGATTTGATCAGAACAGGCGTTTCAACTTCCAAAAAGTCTAAATCCGAAAGATATTTTCTGATCTCCTGTGCGATTTTGTGTCTGAAAATCAATTTGTTTTTCACCGGATTTCTTCTGATGTCCAGATAACGGTACTGCATTCTCAGTTCTTCGCCTCCGTCGGTTTTGTCTTCAATGGTGAAAGGCGGAACTTTTGATTCGTTCAGAACTTCAATTTCTTCTACTAAGATTTCAATTTCACCGGTAGGAATATTTGGATTTTTTGATTCTCTTTCAATCACTGTTCCGGTTGCCTGAATCACAAATTCCCGTCCCAGTTTGGAAGCTTTTTCCATCAAAGTCTTGTCGCTGCGCTGTTCGTCAAGAATCAACTGGGTGATTCCGTAACGGTCGCGTAAATCAATCCAAATCATAAAACCTTTGTCACGAATGACCGAAACCCATCCGCTGAGTGTAACTTTCTGATTGAGATGACTGATATGTAATTCGCCGCAACTGTGTGTTCTGAACATTTTCTGAAAATTTGATTGCAAAGTTAAGTCAGAAATTCGACTTGGAACTCCGATTTTTGTCATGAATCAAAAAATGTATTAAAAAGATAGTGTGAAGAATCAGCTTTGATTGTCTGTAAAATCCTGAATCTTTTTTGCAATGATCGGTGCAGCGACCAATATTGCGATTGAAATCAGTGATTGGGCTGTTTTTCCGAGATTAAATTTCTCGGTAGCCTTATCAGATAAGAAATTCAATGAAGAATTCACATTTTGACCCAATGAAGAATTTTGAATTGTTGAGTTTTTCTCAATTGAACCGAAAAGCCTGTTGGCTGTTGTATAAAGAAAACCTTCTTTGGCGCGCTGGTCTGCCAAAGCCATCTTCATTTTCAGTTCTCTTTTTGCCTGCCTCAAATCGGCCAAATTGTCTATATGTTTAGTCTTCATCTTCTTCGCCTGAATTATCAATCGCATCCATTGCAGCTTCTACTGCTTTGTCGGTTATAAACAGCATAATCTTCTTTCTGAAAATCAGCAGTACCGCAAGCAGTATTAAATAAACGACAACTAAAACAAGAAATCCCATTCCTATATTATCAAACCAATTGCCGAGCAAAAAGCCAAATGCAAGACTTGCTGTAAAAAACACCAGCATCAGAAACATACCGATCAAAACACCGAAAACTCCTGCCGAAAGCATATTGCTGACAGAATCCACAATTTCGAGTTTTGCATAGCTGATCCGATTGTTGATGTATTCTTTTAAGTCTTCAAACATAAAAAGGGAATTTTATTCAAAAATAAGAAAATGCTGAGGATTAAACCCCAACATTTTCTTCAAATTCATCTTTCATTTCATGTGCTTTTTTTTTCAAATCATCAGCACTTTTCTGAAGTTTACTTTTGACTTCAGCTAATTTTTCTTCAAGGTCTTTTCTGACTTTTTTTGCATGATCTGTAAGATCACCGGTATGTTTCTCCAGTTCCTTTTTCAGCTTTTCAGCTTCTTTTTTCAATTGTTTTCTTGTTTCTTTTCCTGATTGCGGAGCCAAAAGCAATCCTGCTGCTGCACCTGCAGCCGCACCGATAAGAAGACCGGCCATTAATTTGAAAGCTCCATTTCCTTTTGCCATAATTTTTTAATTTTAGTTAAACTTGTTTCTATAAATTTACCCAATCTTTAGGACAAAAACAATACCAAAAACTTTATCTTTACAACCGTTTTATAAAAATTGAATAAGTAATGCCACAACTTTCTTTAAAGGGAGACCAGATGCCTTCTTCTCCAATCAGGAAACTGACTCCGTATTCGGATAAAGCAGAAAAAAGAGGAATCAAAGTATATCATCTGAACATCGGTCAGCCCGATATTGATTCGCCCCAACCTGCGCTTGATGCAATCAAAAACGAACCGTTCAGGGTGCTTTCATATACCCATTCAGAAGGGACAGCCGAGTACAGGACTGCACTCTCAAATTATTACAAAAACAGAGGACTCGAGGTTGAAAATTCTGATATGATTATCACAAACGGAGGATCGGAAGCGCTTCTTTTTTGTTTTGGAATCATCTGTAATCCGGGCGATGAAATCATCATTCCTGAACCTTTTTATGCAAACTACAACAGTTTTGCGGTTCAGAGCGGTGTGAAGATTATTCCGATCCAATCAAAGATCGAAGACAATTTCGGATTGCCGCCCATCGAAACTTTTGAAGATAAAATTACAGACAAAACCAAGGCAATACTGATCAACAGTCCGGGAAACCCGACCGGATATCTGTATTCAAAATCAGAACTTGAAAAACTAAAAGAATTGGTGCTGAAACACGATCTGTATCTGATTTCAGATGAAGTATATGCCGAATATGTTTACACCGACGAAGAATTTGTCTCTGTGCTCAGTTTTCCCGAATTGAAAGAAAATGCTATCATAATCGATTCTGAATCAAAAAGATTCAGCATGTGCGGTTTGAGAATCGGTGCCTTGATTTCAAGAAATCCTGAAATCATCAAACGAGCATTGAAATTTGGCCAGGCGAGACTTTGCCCAAACATCATCAGCCAGTTTGCAGCTGCAAAAGCGCATCAGAACGTCGGAACTTATTTTGATGAGAGTCGTGCCGAATACATCAGCAGAAGAGATCTTTTGGTGGCCGAACTCAACATGATTCCTGGGGTTATCTGTCCGCATCCTCAGGGAGCTTTTTACTGTATGGTGGAACTTCCGGTGGACGATACAGAGAAATTTGCAATCTGGCTGCTCAACGATTTTGATCTGAACGGTGAGACTGTGATGATTGCACCCGGAAACGGATTTTACAGCGATCCTGATAAAGTAAAGAACCAGGCAAGATTTGCATATGTACTGAATAAAGAAGAATTGCAAAAATCTGTGGATATCCTCAGAGAAGCATTGAAAAAATATCCGGGTACGACACGATAAGTGACAATTTGACAGAACACATTTTTCGGTAAAATTCAACTCAATGGAGATTTTTGAAAATAAATCGCTAAAACCCATCAATACTTTTGGGATTGAAGCCAGTGCCCGATATTTTGCGGAAGCCTATACAAATGATGAAATCAAAGAAATCATACATTGGGCAATTCAAAACAATCGGCCGATACTGCTGATCAACGGCGGAAGCAATATGTTGCTGACCAGAGACTGGGATGGAATTGCCATCAGAATTGATTTGAAAGGTATTGAAATTTTGGAAGAAAATGAAGACTGGACATGGGTCAAAGTTGAATCGGGCGAGAACTGGCATCAGTTTGTTTTGTGGACTTTGAAAAATGATTTTGGCGGTATCGAAAACCTTTCACTGATTCCGGGAAGGGCAGGGACGGCACCTATTCAAAACATAGGCGCATACGGAGTCGAAATCAAAGACAGTATGACCGAACTGACTGCGCTTGAAATTTCAACTTTAAAAATCAGAAAATTCACAAATGCTGAATGTGAATTTGGTTATCGTGATTCAGTTTTTAAAAATGAACACAAAGGGAAATATGTGATTCTGGATGTAACTTTCAGACTATCAAAAAGAAACCATGTTCTGCATACTGATTATGGTGCAATCCTTTCAGAACTCGGAAGGCTCGGTGTTGAAAAACCGACGATTCAGGATGTAAGCCGTGCAATAATTCATATCAGGGAAAAGAAACTGCCTGATCCGGCTGAGATTGGAAATTCGGGAAGCTTTTTTAAAAATCCGGTGATCTCGGCTGAAGAATTTATAAAATTAAAAGAAAAATTCCCTGATCTTCAGGGACACGAAAAGAACGGCGGTTTTAAAATAGCTGCCGGATGGATGATTGAAAAAGCAGGATGGAAAGGAAAAAGATTTGGTGATGCGGGTGTTCATCAGAATCAGGCATTGGTACTGGTGAATTACGGAAATGCAACCGGAAAAGAGATTTATGATCTTTCACAAAATATCCTTGAAGACATTTACCAGAAATTCGGAATAATGCTCGAAAGAGAAGTGAATATTATCTGATTTTACTGATTGACCCAATTCGTTCCAAAAACCGCATTAAGTGCGGCTGTTTCTGTTCTGAATCTTTGACCTCCCAACGAAATTCCTTTGAAACCATGTTTTTCAGCCAGCTCGATTTCATCATTTGAAAAATCACCTTCGGGTCCGATCAAAATCAAATAATCGTTTTTCGGTTTTGAAATCGAATGAAAATTTTCTCTTCTATACGCTTCGCTGCAATGCGCAATCAGTTTTTGTTCGAAATGATTCCCTTTTACAAAATCACTGAATTTCATCAAATCATTTATCTCTGGCAAATAAGCTTTCAGAGACTGTTTGACAGCAGATTGTACAATTTTCGAAATCCTTTCCAAATTGATGTTTTTTCTTTCTGAATGAAAACTTTTCAAAAAACTGATTTCATCTATCCCAATTTCGACTGCTTTTTCAAGAAAGAATTCTGTCCGGTCCATATTCTTGGTCGGCGCAATCGCAATATGCAGTCTGTAATCTCTTTTTTCAAAACCTTCGATTACAGAAGTCAGTTCGATTTCAACCGAATGATTGGAAATCAGATCAACTTTGCCTTTGCACATTTTTCCTTTTCCGTCGGTAATGTTGATTTCCTGACCGATTTTCCCTCTCAGCACTTTAATAAAATGTCTGGCTTCCTCACCCGAAAGCAGCGCTGTGTCATCATTGATTTGTCCAATGAAAAGCTGCATCAGATTTGATATTTTGAGACAGTAGGAATTGTCAGTTCCGAAAAATTTTGCTGTTCAAACTTCAGCTGACCCGCCATTGCGATCATTGCCGCATTGTCGGTAGTATAAGAAAATTTTGGAATAAAAACTTCAAATCCATTTTGATGTTGCAGTTCTTTTAAACGTTCTCTGATTTCTGAATTTGCTGAGACTCCACCTGCAATCGCAAGCTGTCTGATTCCAGTCTGTTCGGCTGCTTTCAGCAATTTATCCATTAGAATATCAACGATGGTTTTTTGGATCGAGGCACAGAGGTCATCTAAATTTTCACTGATAAATTCAGGGTTTTTTTCAACCTCTTTGTTGATGAAATAAAGAATCCCGGTTTTCAACCCGCTGAAACTGTAATTCAAACCATCAACTTTTGGTTTTGAAAAATGAAATCTTTCTGGATTTCCCAGTTTTGACAGTTTGTCAATGATCGGCCCGGACGGATAATCCAGTCCCATGATCTTGCCTGCTTTGTCAAATGCTTCTCCCGCAGCATCATCGATGGTTTCACCCAGGGTTTTCATTTCAAAATAATCAGAAACCTCCACAATCTGTGTATGTCCACCGCTAACCGTCAGACAGAGAAACGGGAATTCGGGTGATTTTTCATTGGCATCGTCAATAAAGTGAGCCAGTATATGGCCCTGCATATGATTGATTTCGATCAGCGGGATTTGGAGCGCCATGCTGAAAGATTTTGCAAAACTGCTGCCCACCAGAAGCGAACCCATCAGCCCGGGACCGCGTGTATAGGCGATTGCGCTGAGCTGATCTTTTGTGATTCCAGCCTGTTTCATTGCTTCATCCACCACAGGAACAATATTTTGCTGATGTGCCCGCGACGCCAATTCGGGTACAACACCGCCATAGCTTTGGTGTACTTTTTGCCCTGCCACGACATTGGACAGTATTTTGTTTTTCTGAATCACTGCTGCGGCTGTATCGTCGCAGGAAGATTCAATTCCCAAAATCATCGGAAAAGCATTCATTGTTTGTTAGGAATTAATTAATTGGCGTAATTTTGCTGCAAATATCGGATTTTATATTTTGAAAACGATCAGAAGAATTGGAAGAATCATTTTAATTCCACTCATTGTGGTGTTAATCCTTCTGTTGTCACTGATGGTTGCGATTCAAATTCCGGCCGTTCAGACCAAAATTGCAAAGTATGCGGTCGAAGAGCTCAACAATACTTTTGGAACCGAAATCAATGTTGAACGTGTAAAAATCGATTTTTTTGGCGATGTCAATCTATACGGTGTTACAGTCAGAGATGAACATCAACTCGATTTTATCGATATTAAAAGAATTCAGGCAGGACTGAGTCTGACCGGTCTGATCAGCAATCCGAACCGGATAACCGTAAAAAAACTAAAACTGTTTGAACCCAATGTCAAGGTGATTACCTATAAAAATGACAGCATCAGTAATTTCATAAGATTAATTGACCGATTTTCTACCGAACAGGAAAAAGAACCTTCGGATTTCAGACTGAGCGGAAAAATAGAAATTGAAAACGGAAAGGTGTTGATCAGAAATCAGAATCTGGAATCTTCGAAACAGGATTGGGTCGATGCCGAGAATTTTAATCTGGTTGCAAAGAATTTCAAACTGCAGGGAGATGACATTTGGGCAGATATCAAGTCTTGGAATTTTGAAGGAAAACGAAACAATGAAAATTACAAAGTCGAGAATTTCTCCGGGAACCTGCATTATTCACCAAAAGAAATCAGGATAGACGACTGGAATTTCAAAACCGAAGATTCACAATTGGACGGCCATCTGGTTTTGACTTCTGAAAATGAAGGGGATATGAGTGATTTTCTGAACAAAGTCGTTTGGGATTTGGAACTCAAAGAAGGTTCGAAAGTCAATTTTAAGGACATCCGTTATTTTGTTTCCGATTTTGACAAAAGTACTACTGTTGATGTTTCCGGATTGGTGACCGGAACTTTGAACAATATGAAATTTAATCAGCTTATGCTGAACGGAGACGGTGTTTTTCTGGCTTCGGACGAATTGAATCTGATCGATATGACAGAAGGAGACAAGTTACAGATTCATTCAGATATGGTGAAAGCAAAAACCTCTTATCGTGAATTTACAAATCTGCTGCCGACCTTTATTTCCAATAAAATTCCGGTGCTGATTGACCGATTTGGAAATATGGATTATCGCGGAAGTTTTGATCTCGATTCTGATCAGATAAAAACAGAAGGCTATGCACTGACCTCTTTGGGTGATGCCGATCTGGATGTGGTTTTGAGCAATTACAGAGACGAGTTAAAATACAAAGGACTGCTGATTACCCAGAATCTGAATCTCAAACAAATCACAGAAGTTGAACAGCTCGGGTTTGTAAAAGGAAGAATTGATTTTGACGGTCAGGGAACCGACATCAAATATTTGAAATTAAAAGCAAACGGAAATCTTGCTTATTTTGACCTGATGGACAAAAGATACAACAATGTTTCGGTGAACGGCAGACTTGAAAATGAAAAATTCAGCGGATATTTGTCGATCAGGGATCAGAAGCTGAATGCGGATTATGACGGGATATTTGATTTTTCAAAAAAACCTTATAAACTGGATTTTGTATCAAAAGTCGGTTATCTCGATCTTGACTATCTGGATGTGACCCACAATATGCTGGCTTCTGTTTCTGCCGATGTGGAAGGAAATTTCAGTTTCAGCAATATTGATGATTTTTTGGGTGCATTGGAATTGGGCAATGTACAGTATAAATCAAAAGACAGAAATCTGAATGTGCCGCATGCACACCTGATTTCATCCAAAAACGGCGCAACCCAGAAACTCGAACTGGATGTGCCGGAATATTTGAAAGGTGAGGTGAGTGGGAATTATAAACTGAGCCAGTTGCCAGATGCGCTGCTCAATGCAATCGGATCGACAACCCTGGTTACTTTTAAACCAAAGAGGACAGATCCGGATCAGAATTTTCATTTTTATTTTGAAGTCGAGCAGGATTTGTTCAGTCTGATTGATTCGAGAATTCAGATTGCACCGGGAACCATCGTTGACGGTCAGGTCGATACGGGCAGAAACAGTCTGATTGCGGAACTGTCTTCGCACCGGATCGGTTTTGACGGATTCAATATTTTCAATCCGCTGATCAATGTGGACACTTCAAAAGAAACCGAACAAATCTATATCAGAACAGACAGCCTGTCGGTAAAAAATGCAATGATTTACAATGCAGACATTCACACAACTCCGGTCGGAGATTCGCTGATGATCAAAACAACTTTTCAGTGGGGCAAAGAGTTTCCGGTTGATTTTGACCTGAATCTGTATCAGACTACTGATGAGAAGAAAAATCTGATTTTTGGTGTTTCACCTTCCACTTTTATTGTAGATGGAAACAACTGGCAGGTCAATCCTGAAAATAATCCGAACACCAATCGGGCGATTATCAATTTTGACAGAAATTATTATGAACTTCAGAATCTGCTGATTGAATCTGGTGATCAGAAACTGTTGCTGGACGGTTATTTTGCAAGCAATACTGATTATAAACTGAATGCTGATCTTGAAAAATTGATACTGTCCGAAATTATTCCAAAAAGCTTCATTGGAAATCTTGAAATCGCAGGTATCGCAAATGGGAACGTCAACATCATCAGAACAAAAGATGAACTCAAACCACTGATGGAGCTAAAAGTGGAAGATTTTGGACTAAACGGTTACAGCTTGGGAGATGTCAGTTTGAACGGAATTTACAATGCAAACCAGAATGTTTTTGATATTGAGCTGTTTATAGAACAGGAACAGGTGCAGGTGCTTTATGCTATCGGTTTTATTGACAACAAACCAAGCACGCCTCAGATCAATATGGTGGCGAGTTTGGATGATTTCAACTTTAAATTTGTAGAAAGTTTCCTTTCTGCCGCAATGAGCAATCTGAGAGGAAAAGTCTCGGGCAACGTCAAATTCAGCGGTCCCATCGATTCGCCCGATTTTGAAGGTATGCTTGATCTTGCCAATCTCGGATTCAAAATCGATTATCTCAACACCGATTATTCGTTTGACGGAGTCAATACGGTTCCGGTTTATAAGCAGAGCGGGGGACAGGGCTCGATCACTTTGGACGAAATCAGATTCAGAGACACCGTTTTTGGAACAAAAGGAGAGGTGACCGGACAGTTGCTGTTTCGCGATTTTGCCAGCTGGTTTCTCAACCTTTCATTCAACACAGCCAATCTTTTGGTGTTGAATACAAATGAAAAAATCAATGATCTTTTTTACGGAAGGGTGTTTGGTCAGGGCGCATTCGAAATTTTCGGACCGCCTGAAAAGCTCGATATTTCTGCAAATGCAAAGGTGAATGACGGCTCTGATTTCACCATCAATACAGGTGCGACAAAAGTTGAAGGCAGCAGCAGCCTTGTCAGATTTATTCCCGAAGGAGAGGACAAAGAAAATGAAGAGGGCGGACCAAAAGGAATGCTCATTGATTTGAATATCAGCGCAGATTCAAATACAACCGTGAATCTGGTTTTTGACCCGATTACAAAGGATATGGTAACTGCAAACGGATCGACCGAAGATTTGAAATTCCATTTGGGAAGAACCGGAAATATGACACTTGAAGGAACCTATACACTTGAATCGGGAAAATATCAGTTCAGACAGGTGCCGCTTCTCAATCGTGATTTTGATATTAAACCGGGCAGTTTTGTGAGCTGGAACGGCGGAAGTCCGTTGGATGCCAATATGCATATCACCGCAAATTTTGAAAGGACGGTTTCAAACGTGGGCGAATATCTGGGCACCGGATACAGTCAGACCTATAGTGTGATTCTGGGAATCATAATCAGCGAATCTCTTTCAAATCCGAAGATGGATTTTACCATGACCATTCCGAAAGGCGGAACCGATATGCAGTCACTGATCGATTACAAATTCAATCTGGATCCTGACGACAAAATGATTCAATTCGGATCAATTCTTCTGCTCGGTCAGTTTATGACCAGCGAGAGCAATGCATTTGCAGCAGGTGCAGCTTCTGCCGGAGCCGGAATTGCGCTCAAACAGCTGGGTGGAGTAATCAATTCATTGATTGCGGGCGGCGGTGTGATGATCGATATGGACTATGTGCAGGGCTCTGAGATGAGCAATACATCCAATCGGTTCAAAACTGACCTGCATGTCAATCTCAGCCCGAGATGGACCTTTAACGGGGAAGTTGGTGTTCCCGTTGGAAGCGGTTATACAAATGAAACTGCAACCGGTGAAGCTGAAGTCCAGTGGGACGTTTCCAAAAAAATGGACAAATCGCTGGTGGTGAATTTCTTTACAAGACCCACCAATTTTGGTGTTCAAAATTTTGGCGGTGCGGGCAACTTCCAGAGTTTTGGTGCCGGTATCATGTACAAAACCACTTTTGACCGTTTTTCGGAAATATTCAAGAAAGATTCGCCTGAAGTAAAAATTAAATCAACTGCCGACCAGCCTTCTTTCTTTGAAAGAACGGAACAGCAGGATCAGGATGGACAAGAACCTGAAGTGCAGGAACAAAAGATGGATGAAAAGACAGATTCTGTCGACCAGAAACCGATTTCAAAAACAAAACCGCCCAAAAAACAGAAAGGCGGCTCACTCGTAAGATTCAAATAATTGAAATTTTATTCAGGGCAATTTTCAATTGCCGTCTTTTTCTTTTAATGAAAATGTTCCAACACATATTTCTCTGCATCCATTGCAGCCATACAGCCGGTTCCTGCAGCCGTCACCGCCTGGCGGTATATACTGTCCTGAACGTCACCCGCTGCAAACACACCGGGTAGATTTGTTTTTGTTGTTTTTCCCTTTGTGATCAAATAACCGGTTTCGTCCATATCGAGCATTCCTTTGAAAATCTCGGTATTTGGTTTATGACCGATTGCAATGAATACGCCGTCAACAGCCAATTCTGATTTTTCATTGCTCTGATTATTGATGATATGGGCTTTTTCAACCACCATATTTCCGCTCATTCCAATCAGTTCGTGATTGAACATCACCTCTATCTTTGGATTATTGAGTACTCTTTGCTGCATTACCTTTGAAGCCCTCATCTCTTCCTTTCTGACCAGCAGATAGACTTTTGAACAGATATTTGAAAGATAAGTAGCTTCTTCTGCTGCCGTATCACCGCCGCCTACGACCACAACCGGTCGGTTTTTGTAAAAGAAACCATCGCAGGTTGCACACGCTGAAACGCCGCTTCCGAGATATTTTTCTTCATCTTCCAAACCAAGATACTTTGCGGTTGCACCAGTCGCAATGATCACAGTGCGGGTCTGAATTTCTTTTCCCGAACCGGTTTTCAGTGTATGGATTTCACCCGGATTTTTTCCAAATTCAACTTCGGTTACATAATCGATATGGACTTTGGTACCAAATCTTTCTGCCTGCTGCTGAAATTCGATCATCATTTCGGGTCCCATAATTCCTTCGGGATAGCCCGGAAAGTTTTCAACTTCTGTAGTTGTGGTTAACTGCCCGCCCGGCTGCATCCCTGTGTATATTTCAGGGGTCATATTGGCTCTTGCGGCATAAATAGCTGCGGTATAACCTGCCGGTCCGGATCCTATGATTACTGTGTCTTTGATTGGATTGTCAGTCATTTTCTTAATTGATTTAAGTGCAAAAATATCAATCTTTTTGGTTGAATTTTCTGTTTTTAATTCAAAATTTCAATCGATAAATAGAATGAATTGATTTACATGTATTGGGTTTCGGGTTTGTGATTCAGACGAATGATCCTCAGTTTGTCCATGATGACGATAAACGGATACATCGGGTCAAATTCAAACCATTTCACCTTGAAATTAGGTCTTCCGCCAAATTTGTGGTGATTGTTGTGCAAACACTCACCCCACATCAGAAGATCGACAGGAATCAGATTGGTTGAAGTATCTTTCACATTAAAATTTCTGTAGCCGTATTTGTGTGAAAACCAGTTGACGATCACACCGTGAACCGGCGACATCAGCACATGGAGCGGAATCAGCACATACAGCCACCAAGGTGAATTGAACAGAAAATAAATTGCAACATAGACTGCTATCCAAGCAATCCGGGTATAAATTGATTCTGCGAATTTGTCAAATTTTCTCCATTTTGGAACTCCCTTCTTGAATTTTTCACCAACGACTGCAATTTCCTGATCGATTTCGTTGTATATCTTTCGGGTACGCCACATCATATGAAAAAGGTCTTTGTCAAAAACAGGCGAATGCGGATCTTTTTCGGTGTCTGCAAATGCATGATGAAGCCTGTGAAGAACGCCGTAGGCATAAGGGCTCAGATAAGATGAACCCTGGGTGATGAAAGAACCGATATGAAAAGTCTTTTCCCAAAAATTTGACATTCTGAACATTCCGTGTGCAGCATAACGATGATGAAACATCGACTGAAAAAAAAGTGAACTGTACCAATGCAGGATAAAAAAGCCCACAAGGATTATAACTATTGTTTGGGTTTCCATTATATATTTATCTAATTTTGACAAATATAAAAGATATATCGCTCTTTTATGCTGATGTCTGTTTATTAAATATCCATTTTTTAATTCTTTTTCAATAATGAATCGATCTATGTTTCGGAAATTCCTGTTATTCAGGCTTCCAATCGCAAAAATTGCAGGTTTGAAACTTTATTATTTTGATGATGATAAATCTCAGATTTCGGTAAAATTGGGCTGGCTCAATCAAAATCCGTTCAAAAGTATGTTCTGGGCAGTTCAGGGAATGGCCGCCGAGCTATCGACCGGAACACTCTGTATTTCAAAAATTCAAAAATCAGGAAAAAATATTTCAATGCTGGTCGTAGGATTGGAAGCCAATTTCACCAAAAAAGCAGTCGGGAAAATCATTTTCACCTGTGAACAGGGCAAAGATGCAGATGCCGTACTGAAAAAGGCAATTGAAACCGGAGAAGGTCAGACACTGCTGATGAAAAGTATCGGTGTTGACGAACAGGGTGATCGGGTGTCAGAATTTCTTTTTACCTGGAGTTTTAAAATGAAGAAGTGATTTATTTTATAAATTAGCGTATCTAAAAACTATTGAGATGAAAACAATTGCCTTTTTTATTACGGTTTTATTTTTCTTGATTCAGGATTTTGTCTGTTTGAGAAAAACGATAAAATTTCAATGGTTTGATTCTTTGTTCTGTAATTCAGTGTATTAAAAGTTTAGAATTACAGCTTTTCTGATTTTTGTTTTGTCTGAAATCGGATAGATTTTTGGATTTTGCGAAATAAAGGACAAAATTTCTTCAATTTCTTCGGCCAACTTTTTAATTTCTTTGTCTGTAAATTCTTTCTACGGATAATTTACAGTTTGAGCAAGTTCTTCAAGTGCCAAATCGGTCCATAGAATTTTACAGCCATTTTCCATAAATTTCTCTTGATTTGGAATGAGAATTAATTTTCCTTCATTTGCCTGCGCAATTCCTTTTTCAACAGACTTCCTCTCCTCCTCAGAAGTTTCATCCCACCAGTCTTTTTTGTTTTCTCCGGAAAATAAATCTGAAATTTTTTAAAGAAAATTCAAATCTTCAATTGTTGATAACCATTGAATCAATTCAAGTTTTTTCTTTTGTATTTCTAATTCAGAATTCATTTTAAATTTTATTTACTTCAAATTTAAGATTATCTATGGTTTCAAAGTGAAAATTTAATTAAACATCCAAACCATTATTTATAATTTCTTCGCTCCCTTCACTTTCTGTTTCAGAAGTGCGAGGTCCAAAACTTCGAGCATTTCGTTCACATAGTGGAATTTCAAACCTTTGATGTATTCCGGTTTGATTTCCTCAATATCTTTCCGATTTTCTTCGCTGAGAATGATTTCTTTGATATTGGCACGTTTGGCAGCAAGAATTTTTTCTTTGATTCCACCCACAGGGAGCACCCTTCCTCTCAATGTGATTTCACCGGTCATCGCCAGATTTGCTTTCACTTTTCTTTGGGTAAATGAAGACACCATCGAAGTCAGCATGGTAATGCCGGCAGAAGGTCCGTCCTTTGGAGTTGCACCTTCGGGAACGTGAATATGGATGTTGTATTTGCCGATCAAATCTTCTTCGATATTCAAAGAATCAGCATGTGATTTGATGAATTCAAGCGCAATGGTCGCAGATTCCTTCATCACCGTACCCAGATTTCCGGTAATCGTCAGACTTCCTTTTCCTTTTGAAAGCACCGATTCGATAAACAGTATATCGCCGCCAACCCTTGTCCATGCAAGACCGGTGACTACACCCGGCACATCGTTGTTTTCATATTTGTCTGAATTTCTTCCGGGACCCAGAATTTTTGAAATGATTTCCTGATCTGCTTTTTTCTGATATTCATCGCCCATTGCAACCTGTTTGGCAGTGTGACGAACGATTTTTGCAATCTGCTGTTCCAGTTTTCTTACACCCGATTCGCGTGTGTAGGTTTCAATCAGGAATTCCAATTCTTTTTTTGAAACACTCAGATCATCACTTTTCAAGCCGTGCTCTTTCAGCTGTTTCGGAAGCAGATATTTGTGTGCAATTTCAACCTTTTCTTCTATTGTATATCCTGCAATATTGATCATTTCCATACGGTCTCTCAATGGAGAAGGAATGTCTGATGTATTGTTTGCAGTCGCAATAAAAAAGACTTTTGACAGATCGTAACCCTGTTCGAGATAGTTGTCATAAAAAGAATGATTCTGTTCCGGATCGAGCACTTCAAGCATTGCAGAAGAAGGATCTCCGTATGCATTGCTGGTCATTTTGTCAATTTCATCCAATATAAATACAGGATTTGAGCTTCCGGCTTTTTTGATTGATTGCAGGATTCGTCCGGGCATTGCACCGATATAGGTTTTTCTGTGCCCTCTGATTTCAGCTTCGTCTCTGAGTCCGCCCAATGACATTCTGATGTATTTTCGGTTGACAGCTTCTGCAATTGATTTGCCCAAAGATGTTTTTCCGACACCTGGAGGGCCGTACAGACAGATAATCGGTGATTTCATATCGCCTTTCAACTTCAGTACTGCCAGATATTCGATGATTCTTTCCTTGATGTCTTCCAATCCGAAATGATCTCTGTCCAAAATCTTTTGAGCTCTTTTCAGATCAAGATCGTCTTTTGTATAATCTGCCCAGGGCAGATCGAGCATGAATTCAAGATAATTCCTTTGAATGCTGTGTTCGGGCATCTGGGGATTCAAACGAAGCAAACGGCCGAGTTCTTTTTCAAAATGTTCTTTGGTTTCAACATTCCATTTTTTTGAAGCAGATCTGATTTTTATTTCTTCGATTTCAGCTTCTGACGAGGCTCCGCCCAATTCTTCCTGGATGGTTTTCATCTGCTGGTGCAGAAAATATTCTCTTTGCTGCTGATCCATATCCTGACGAACTTTTGACTGGATGTTTTGTTTCAATTCCAGTTTTTGAAGTTCAATGTCCATCAGTTTCAACACTTCGATTGCCCTTTCGTTCATATTTGAATATTCGAGCAGTCTCTGTTTCTCTGCAATCGTCAGATTCATATTCGAACTGATGAAATTGATCAGAAATGAAGGACTTTCAATGTTGTTGATTGCCATACTCGCCTCAGAAGGCATGGCGGGATTGATGTCGATGATCTGAAGCGCCAGATCTTTGATCGATTCTATGGTGGCTGTAAACTCTTTGTTTCTCGCGCTTGGTCTTTTTTCTTCCAAAGTTACAATCGAAGCCATAAAATAAGGCTCGGTCTGAATGATTTCCTGCCATCTGAATCTTCTCACACCCTGAAGAATAACGGTGGTATTTCCGTCGGGCATCTTGAGCATTTTCAGTATCCTGGCGACTGTGCCAACCTGATGGATGTCCATGATTTCAGGTTCGTCAATTTTTGAATTCAGTTGAGCCACCACGCCGATCAGCTGTTTGTCACGATATGCATCTTCCAGCAGTTTTATCGATTTGTTTCTGCCAGCTGTGATCGGAATGACCACCCCCGGAAACAAAACCGTGTTTTTCAGCGGAAGTACCGAGATGACTTCGGGCACTGACTGTTTGCTGAATTTTTTTTCATCTTCCTCACTAACCAGTGGAATCAGTTCGATTTCTTCACCCATTATTTGATCAAATGACAACTTGTCTATATTTATCATAAAATTATTTCCTTTTGACTGACAGAATGACCCGAACAAAATGTCAAATCAGTCCTGCTTACTTGGTTTTGTTGAATTAAAACCCTGAAAATCACAATTTGACTGTGGTTGTCTGTTTTTAATTCAATGGATATATTCAAAGCGTATGCCAACCGAAATTGATTTGTTTGACTGTCGGACTCTGATTATGACTTTTCATTTGATTTGAATTCCTAACTTTGTCGGGATGGAAGAATTTGTAGTATTGATCGATCGGGATGATCAGCCGATCGGACTGATGGAAAAACAGCAGGCACATTATGCGGGACTGCTTCACAGAGCATTTTCAGTTTTTGTGTTCAATTCGAAAGGCGAGCTGCTGATTCATCAGCGGGCAGCCGAAAAATATCATTCGCCAAAACTTTGGACAAACACCTGCTGCAGTCATCCCAGAGAAGATGAAACTTATGAACAGGCAGCCCACAGAAGACTGAAGGAGGAGATGGGTTTTGACTGTGCAATCGAAGAGAAATTTCATTTTATATACAAAGCCGAATTGGAGCCAGGTCTTTTTGAACATGAGCTCGATCGGGTTTTCTTTGGATTTTATGATGGTGAAATGAATTTGAATCCCGAAGAAGTGATGGATGCAAAGTGGATTTCAATCGAAGATCTGAAAAATGATATGGATGAAAATCCGGACAATTTCACGGTTTGGTTCAAAATTATATTTGCAGAATATTTATCAAAATTTAAAAATGAAGATTAGCATCAACAGAAAGGCACATTTCAATGCGGCACACAGACTGCACAAGGAAGGATACAGCGATGAAGAAAATCTGAAAGTATTCGGTAAATGTTCAAATCCGCTTTACCACGGTCACAATTATGAGCTGATCGTAACCGTCTCCGGTGAGATCGATCCAGAAACCGGTTTTGTGATGAATCTTGACATTCTGAAAAAAATCATCAAAGATGAAGTTGAAGATTATCTCGATCATAAGAATTTAAATCTCGAAGTTGAAGAATTCAAAAAACTGAATCCAACCGCAGAAAATATTTCGGTGGTCATCTGGAACAGGATTCGTGCAAAACTCAATTCAAAATACGAATTGAAAGTTACACTTTTTGAGACCCCCAGAAATTTTGTTGAATATTGGGGTGATTAATTTTCCTTAAATTTTTGAAATCAATAATCCGGCCCAAACTGCCAGAAGTCCAATCAGCACACTTCCGATTGTATAAAGAAAGAATCCAGAATAGTTCTGATGCTGAAGCATTGAGATATTTTCATACGCAAATGACGAAAATGTAGTGAAACCGCCGCAAAAACCGATGGTCAGAAATATCCTCCAATGGTCATTGAGCCAGTTTTGTTTTTCAGAAAACCCGAAGATCAGACCAATCAGCAGGCAGCCGATCAGATTGACTGTGAAGGTTCCCCAGGGAAAATCGAGCTTGACGATTTTTGAAAATCCGATTCCAACTGCATAGCGTAGCATACTCCCGATCATACCGCCCAGTCCTGCCAATAAAAAAGCTTTTATCATATTTTTTTTTAATTGATCAGGAGTCATCAGCACTTTGGCGGTTTTTTAAAAAGGAAGAACCCCATTTCCTTATGCAAATTTAATTGAATTGTTTTTAACCGTTTGCTTTTCATCCAATATTGCATTTAAAATGTAAATTTGCGGATTACAATTCAAAAATTAATAAAATGAAAGTCACAGCATTGAATCAGATTCATAAAGACTTGGGTGCCAAGATGGTTCCTTTTGCAGGTTTTGAAATGCCGGTACAGTATTCTGGCGTTAATCACGAACACATGGTGGTCAGAGAAGGCGTAGGCGTCTTTGATGTCAGTCATATGGGACAATTTTTTGTAAAAGGTGCAGATGCAAAAAAACTGCTGCAGTATGTAGGTACAAACGATGTTGAAAAAGTGGCTGTGGGTCAGGCACAATATACCTGTATGCCGAATGAAAAGGGAGGAATTGTCGATGATCTGATCATATACAAATTTGCTGATGACGAATGGATGCTGGTGGTCAATGCTTCAAATATTGAAAAAGATTTTGAATGGATTACAAAAAACAACCAATGGGATGTGACAGTCGAGAACAATTCTGATGATTATTCGCTTCTTGCCATTCAGGGGCCGAAAGCAGTTGAATCAATGCAGCTGCTGACCGACGAAAATCTGGCAGAAATTCCGTTTTATCATTTCAAAACCGGAAAATTTGCCGGAGTTGACAATGTGATCATTTCAGCTACCGGATACACAGGTTCGGGAGGATTTGAAATTTATTTTAAAAATGCAGATGCGGTTCATATTTGGAACAAAGTGATGGAAGCCGGAAAGGAGTTCGGGATCGAACCCTGCGGTTTGGGTTCAAGAGATACGTTGAGACTTGAGAAGGGGTACTGTCTGTACGGAAATGACATCAACGATGAGACCAGCCCGTTGGAAGCAGGTTTGGGATGGATTACAAAATTAGATACTGATTTTATTGCGAGAGATATACTGGCAGCCCAGAAAGAAATCGGAGTGGAGAAGAAGCTGGTCGGATTCAAACTGATCGACAGAGGAATTCCGAGACACGGTTACAAGATTGTAGATGAATATGAAAATACGCTTGGAGAAGTGACCTCGGGTACTCAGTCTCCGATGCTGAAAGAGGGGATAGGACTCGGATATGTCTTTACAGATTTTGCAAAACCTCAATCCACTATTTATATTCAGGTTCGAGACAGGATGCTGACTGCAGAAGTGGTTAAACTTCCGTTTGTATAATACACTGATATTCGTTTGAAGGATTAATTCAAAATTTAGATCAAATAAAGAAGCCCCGATTTTTCGGGGCTTCTTCTGTTTTGAAGCAGAGTGCAGCTGCAGTCTGCTTTATGGAATCAATTATTTCTTGATAATTTTAAATGTTTCCACCTGTCCGCCTTCAAGAACAGCCTTGAACACGTACACACCGGGACTCAATGGATTCACATTGATTTGTCCGTTGGTCACCTTGTTGATTGACAATACTT
>Ga0172382_10003813_pt1 | contig 23637 bp, 14 predicted proteins | sample Leawel138RmetaG_FD_122245 | JGI IMG/M metagenome (GOLD analysis project Ga0172382, IMG submission 122245) | Leachate microbial communities from a municipal landfill in Southern Ontario, Canada - Leachate well 138R metaG | ecosystem: Engineered > Solid waste > Landfill > Unclassified | place... | reverse complement strand
TGCGCACCATCCGCATCAAGGACGGCGTCGCCGAGGTTCGCGCGGGTGCGACGCTGCTCTACGATTCCGACCCGGCCGAGGAGGAGGCGGAGACCGAGCTGAAGGCGTCGGCCATGCTGGCGGCGATCCGCGAGGCGTCTTCGGGCAACGCCGTTGCGACGGCGCGCGAGAGCGCGAAGGTGGGCGAGGGCGTGTCGATCCTGCTGGTCGATCACGAGGATTCCTTCGTCCACACGCTCGCCAACTATTTCCGCCAGACCGGCGCGACCGTCTCGACCGTGCGCACGCCGGTGGCCGACGAGGTGTTCGACCGGGTGAGGCCCGACCTCGTCGTGCTGTCGCCCGGACCCGGCACGCCGAAGGATTTCGACTGCAAGGCCACCATCGACAAGGCCCGCACCCGCGAGCTTCCGATCTTCGGCGTCTGCCTCGGCCTCCAGGCGCTGGCCGAAGCTTATGGCGGCGAGCTGCGCCAGCTGCGCGAGCCGATGCACGGCAAGCCCTCGCGCATCCGCGTCAACAAGCCGGGCACGGTGTTTTCCGGCCTGCCGGGCGAGGTGACGGTCGGGCGCTATCATTCGATCTTCGCCGATCCGGCGCGGCTGCCTGACGATTTCCTCGTCACCGCCGAGACCGAGGACGGGGTGATCATGGCCATCGAGCACCGGCACGAGCGGGTGGCGGCGGTGCAGTTCCATCCCGAATCCATCATGACGCTCGGCCACGACGCCGGCATGCGCATGATCGAGAACGTGGTGGCGCACCTGCCGCGCCGCGCCCGCGTCAAGGCGGCGTGAGGACGAGGTGGGCGGCAAGCTTGCGATAAGACGGCTCGCCGCCTGGTCCATCGTCGTGGCGCTCGGCGTCATGGCGCTGAAATTCGTCGCCTGGCGGATGACCGGCTCGGTCGCGCTCTATTCGGACGCGCTCGAATCCATCGTCAACGTCATCGCCGCCGGCGCCGCGCTGTGGGCGATCTCGGTCAGCCACAAGCCGGCCGACCGGGACCACCAGTTCGGCCACCACAAGGCGGAGTACTTTTCCGCCGTGCTCGAAGGCGTGCTGATCGTGGTGGCGGCGCTGCTCATCATCGCCGAGGTCTGGCGCGCCTTCCAGAACCCCACGCCGCTCGAGCAGGCGTGGGAGGGGCTGGCCGTCAACGGGCTGGCGGCGGTGATCAACGGCGCATGGGCGGCCGTCCTCATTCGCGTCGGCCGGCGCGGAAGATCGCCGGCGCTGGAGGCCGACGGCCGCCACATCATGACCGACGTGGTCACCTCCGTCGGCGTCATCGCCGGCCTCGTCGGCGCGGTGCTGACGGGCTGGCACCTTCTCGATCCGCTCCTGGCGCTGATCGTTGCGCTCAACATATTGTGGCAGGGATGGAAGGTGATCGGCTCCTCGCTCGATGGGCTGATGGACAAGGCCGTGCCGGTCGAGGAGACGATGCACATCCGCGACGTCATCTCGGCCCATTCCAACGGCGCGCTCGAGGTCCATGACCTCAAGACCCGGATCGCCGGCCGCGCCACCTTCATCGAGTTCCACATGGTGGTGGACGCGGCGATGACCGTGGGCGACAGCCACGCCATCTGCGACCGCGTCGAGGAAGCCCTGAAGGCCGAGATTCCGTCCGTGCGCGTCGTCATCCATGTCGAGCCGGACGACGAGGCCAAGCTGCCGCCCGGCACCGGCGCGGTGCCCTTCGCCTGAAACGGGTTTGATCCGGCGCAAGGTCGGGCGCGCCGGCGCAGCCTATGCTGCACCGATGCTGAACGATCGAAGGCGATGACGATGACACTGTTGGCAAGGCCGTTCGCGGCCGGTTTCGTGCTGCTCGCTTCCACCCTCGCGGTCGCCGCCGAGGCGGTCACGGTCTATAAGACGCCATGGTGCGGCTGCTGTCATGAATGGGCCGAGGCGCTGGAGCAGGCCGGCCATGCCGTGAAAACCGTCGATCTCGAAGACCTCACGCAAGTGCGCCGGCAGGCCGGCGTTCCTTCCGACATGCTGAGCTGCCATGTCGCGGCGGCCGGCGGTTATTTCCTCGAAGGCCACGTGCCGCTCGAAGCCATCGGCACGCTCCTGTCCGAACGGCCTGACATCGCCGGCCTCGCCGTGCCCGGCATGCCGCAGGGCTCGCTCGGCATGGGCGGGGAGCCCGAGCCTTACGAGGTCTACGCCGTGCCGCGCGATCCGGCCGCTGCGCCTTACGTCTTCCTGCGTGTCGGCGGTTAAGGGAGCGACGGGGCGGGCGGTTTCATTCCGTTCTCTCATCAGTTCAGTCGCATTTATCGCAATCGGCGCCTATCCTGCCCCGATATTGTTCCGGGCTGGAATGGGCGACGTCCGTGCGCCGGCAGCTTTATGGGAGATCGGATCATGACCACCACCGTCGATTTGAGGCAGGAGACGGCGCGGCTTCTCGATGCGCTCGGCGTTGCGCGCGAGGCGTGGACGAAGGGCGCGATGGCGTCCTACAGCCCGGTGACGGGCGAGGAGATCGCCCGCGTCGCGAATGCCTCGGCTGCCGATGCCGGCCGCGCCATCGACGCCGCGCACGAGGCGTTCAAGGCGTGGCGCGAGGTGCCGGCGCCGCGCCGCGGCGAGCTGGTGCGGCTGCTCGGCGAGGAGCTGCGCGCCAACAAGGAGGCGCTCGGCCGCCTCGTCTCCATCGAGGCCGGCAAGATCGCCTCCGAAGGGCAGGGCGAAGTGCAGGAGATGATCGACATCTGCGATTTCGCGGTCGGGCTTTCCCGTCAGCTTTACGGCCTGACCATCGCCACCGAGCGCCCCGGCCACCGCATGATGGAGACGTGGCATCCGCTCGGCGTCGTCGGCATCATCTCGGCCTTCAACTTTCCGGTCGCGGTGTGGTCGTGGAATGCGGCGCTGGCGCTGGTGGCCGGCAATTCCATCGTCTGGAAGCCTTCGGAGAAGGCGTCGTTGACGGCGCTCGCCACCCACGCCATCTTCGGCCGCGCCATCGCCCGCTTTGGCGCGGACGCCCCGGCGGGCCTCGCCCAGCTTCTGACCGGCGAGCGCGCGGCCGGCGAGGCGCTGGTCGACAACCCCAAGGTGGCGCTGGTCTCCGCCACCGGCTCGACGCGCATGGGCCGCGAGGTCGGCCCGCGTCTGGCGAAGCGCTTCGCCCGCTCGATCCTCGAACTCGGCGGCAACAATGCCGGCATCGTCTGTCCCTCGGCCGATCTCGACATGGCGCTGCGCGCCATCGCCTTCGGCGCCATGGGCACGGCCGGCCAGCGCTGCACCACGCTGCGCCGCCTGATCGTCCACGAAAGCGTCTATGACACGCTCGTGCCGCGGCTGAGGAAGGCGTATGAAAGCGTCTCCGTCGGCAATCCGCTCGAAACCTCGGCCCTCGTCGGCCCGCTGATCGACAAGGCGGCCTATGACGGGATGCAGAAGGCGCTCGACGCCGCGCGCGCCGAGGGAGGTGCCGTCACCGGCGGCGGCCGCGTCGAGGAAGCAGGCCCCGACACGGCCTATTATGTGCGCCCGGCGCTGGTCGAGATGCCGGCCCAAATCGGGCCGGTGCTTGAAGAAACCTTCGCGCCGATCCTCTATGTGATGAAGTATGCCGATTTCGACGAGGCGATCGAGATGCACAACGCGGTCGTGGCCGGCCTGTCCTCGTCGATCTTCACGCTCGACCTGCGCGAGGCCGAGCGGTTCCTGTCGGCATCCGGCTCCGATTGCGGCATCGCCAACGTCAATATCGGCACTTCCGGCGCCGAGATCGGCGGCGCGTTCGGCGGCGAGAAGGAGACGGGCGGCGGCCGCGAGAGCGGCTCCGACGCGTGGAAGGCCTATATGCGCCGCGCCACCAACACGGTGAACTACTCGACCGCGCTGCCGCTGGCGCAGGGCGTGTCCTTCGACATAGACTAGGGACAACCGCGAGAGGAGAGCGAGGATGACGCAGAACAGCGAGACCGTGAACCGGCGCATCGTCCTCGCCTCGCGCCCGGTCGGCGCGCCGGGACCGCAGAATTTCCGCCTCGAACGGGTGGCGCCGCCGAAGCCGGCCGAAGGCGAAGTGCTGGTGCGCAACCTCTATCTGTCGCTCGACCCCTATATGCGCGGGCGCATGAGCGACGGCCCGTCCTATACCGCGCCGGTCGCCATCGGCGCGGTGATGGGCGGCGGCACGGTCGGGCGGGTTGTCGAATCGCGCAACCCGGCATTCGCGGCGGGCGACCTCGTCCTCGGCTTCGGCAACTGGCAGGACTACGCGCTCTCCGACGGCGCCGACCTGTCGAAGCTGCCGGCGGACATGGCGCATCCGTCGCACGCGCTCAGCGTGCTCGGCATGCCGGGCTTCACCGCGTGGTACGGTCTGTTGCGCATCGGCGAGCCGAAGCCGGGCGAGACGGTCGTGGTCGCCTCGGCCAGTGGCGCGGTCGGCTCGGTCGTCGGCCAGATCGCCAAGCTCAAAGGCTGCCGCGTCGTCGGCATCGCCGGCGGGGCGGAGAAGTGCCGCTTCGTCGTCGACGAGCTGGGCTTCGACGCCTGCATCGACCGCCACGCGCCCGATTTCGCGAGGTGGCTCAAGGCGGCGGTGCCATCCGGCATCGACGTCTATTTCGAGAATGTCGGCGGCGCGGTGTTCGACGCCGTGCTGCCGCTGATCAACGTCCATGCCCGCATCCCGCTCTGCGGGCTGATCGCCGGCTACAACGCCACCGCCCTGCCGGAGGGGCCGGACAGGATGCCGGTTCTCCAGCGGGCGCTGCTGGTCAAGCGGGCGCGGATGCAGGGCTTCATCATCACCGACCATTACGCGACGGATTATGCCGCCTTCGCCCGCGACATGAACGGCTGGGTGGCCGAGGGGCGGATCAAGATCCGCGAGGACATGGTCGATGGCCTCGAAAACGCGCCTTCCGCGTTCATCGGCCTGCTCGCCGGCGAGAATTTCGGCAAGGTCGTGGTGCGCGTCGCCGACGAGCGAGGCTAGACGCTTTCATCGGCACCGGCGAAAAAATCGCGCGCTCGCGCCTTGGTGTTTGCGAGCGTCGCTGTTAGTCTGTGGCCAACAAGACAGATGAAGGCGCCTGCTGCGACCATCAGGTGTGCGCGGCGCCGAAGGACGGATACAGTGAAAGACCCCGAACGCGGCGCCGATGCGCCCGGGGGTGGGGTGGCCGGCAGCGGGCAGGACGAGCGTTCCGCCGCGCAGCAGCCGCGTGGCGCGACCGACCCCGGCAAGGGCGGTGGGCCGCGGCGCTCCGGCCGCCATGCACCTCGCTCCAAGGATTCCCGCCGCGGCAAGGATGCCAATCGCGCCGGGCGCGCACCCGGCAGGAAGCCGGGCGGCGAGCCGAACGGGCAGCAGGCACCCGAACAGCAGGCCCAGCAGCAATCGAAGAAGCGGCGCAAGCGCCGGCGCGGCCGCAAGGTTTTCGCGCGGGACGGCGCGCAGGCGGGCTCAGGCAACGAGCCGCAGCAGAAGCGGCCGGCAGCCGAGGGGGCTAACGGCGTTGCGGGGGCGTCTCCCGCGCTGGGGTCGGTGCGCGGGCCGAGTGGCCGGACCGGCCCCGCCTCTGCGGGCGCTCCCGCCATGGGTGCGGCCGGTGCGGGTGCCCACGGCACGCGGCCCACGACTATGGGCTCGGCTGGCATGGGCATGGCCGGCATGGGCGCTTCCGCCATGGGTGCGGCTCCCCATCCGGTGCGGCAGGGGCCGCTGCCGGTCTATGCCGCGCTCGATCTCGGCACCAACAACTGCCGGCTGCTCGTCGCCGTTCCCGGCCGGCCCGGCCAGTTCCGGGTCATCGACGCCTTCTCGCGCATCGTGCGGCTGGGCGAGGGGCTGTCGTCCACGGGCCGCCTCGGCGACAGGGCGATGGACCGGGCGATCGAGGCCCTGAAGATCTGCGCCGACAAGCTGGGCCACCGCAAGGTGCGCAAGGCGCGCCTGATTGCCACGGAAGCCTGCCGTTCGGCCGAGAACGGGGCCGAGTTCCTCGCCCGCGTCGAGGACGAGGCCGGGCTGAAGCTGGAGATCATCGACCGCAGGACCGAGGCGCGGCTCGCCGTCTCCGGCTGCGGCCCGCTGGTCGAGCGCGGCACCGAGGGCGTGGTGCTGTTCGACATCGGCGGCGGCTCGTCCGAGATCGCGCTGGTCGACATCTCGCGCCACCGCACGCCGCGGCTGGCCAACCACATCGTCTCATGGACCTCGCTGCCGGTCGGCGTCGTGTCGCTGGCCGAGCGCTTCGGCGGCCGCGACGTCAGTCGCGCCGTGTTCGAGGCGATGATCGACGAGGTGACGCGGCTGATCGAGCGGTTCGAGGGGCGCGGCAAGCTCGCCCATCTCGCTTCCGGCGCGCGCTTCCATCTGCTCGGTACCTCGGGCACAGTGACGACGCTGGCAGGCGTTCATCTCGGGCTCGAGCGGTACGACCGCCGCCGCGTCGACGGATTGTGGATGGACAGGGACAATGTCGATGCGATGATCGCGCGGCTGTTGTCATGGGATTTCGAGGCGCGCGTCGCCAATCCCTGCATCGGCGCCGACCGTGCCGACCTCGTGCTGGCGGGCTGCGCCATTCTCGAGGCGATCCGCCGCCACTGGCCGAGCGAGCGGCTGCGCGTCGCCGACCGGGGCCTGCGCGAAGGCATGCTGTCGGAGCTGATGGCCGATGACGGCGTCTGGCGCCGCAGCCGGCGCGACGGCAAGGGGGAGGTTCCGCCGCGATGAAGAAGCCGGGCAAGGGTGCGAGCGGGGGCGGCAGCGGCGCGCGGGCGCTGACGACGCGGGTGAAGAAGAAGAACGGGCTGAAGGAATCGTCGCGACGCTGGCTGCAACGCCATCTGAACGATCCTTACGTCCACCGCTCGAAGGCGGAAGGCTACCGCTCGCGCGCGGCCTTCAAGCTGATCGAGATCGACGACAAGCACAAGCTGCTCAGGCCCGGCCAGAAGGTGATCGACCTCGGCGCCGCGCCCGGCGGCTGGCTCCAGGTGGCGGCGGCGCGGGTCAAGTCGCGCGAGGATGCGCCGTCCGTCGTCGGCATCGACTATCTGGAGATGGACGCGGTGCCGGGGGCGACCATCCTGCAGATGGACTTCCTCGACGACGACGCGCCGGCGCGGCTGATCGAGGCGCTGGGCGGGGAGCCCGACATCGTGCTTTCCGACATGGCCGCGCCGACCACCGGCCACCGCCGCACCGACCATATCCGCACCATGCACCTTGCCGAGGTGGCGGCCGACTTCGCGGTCTCGGTGCTGAAGCCGGGCGGCCATTTCCTTGCAAAGACCTTCCAGGGCGGCACCGAAGGCGGCCTGCTCGACATGCTCAAGCGCAGCTTCCGCTCGGTCCACCACGTCAAGCCGCCGGCCTCGCGCGAGGAATCGGTCGAGCTTTACATCCTCGCCAAGGGCTTCAAGGGCCGGCCGGAGGAGGCGGAAGACGAAAAGCCCGGCGACGGCTCACCCGGTTGAATCCGGCCCTTGCGCCTGCGTGTCGCGGCCATGGCCCGACACCACGCGCCCGGCGTCCGGCCGCAGCGCGAGGATTGGAAAGACGGCGCAGGCCGCGAGCGCGGCGATGGCCGGAAAGGCGATGACGAAGGCCGCCAGCCCGGTCTCCTCGCCGGTGACGAAATGGTGCACCTCGAGGAACAGGCCGGCGACGGCGACGCCGAGCGCGATCGACACCTGCTGCGACACGGCGGCGATGGCCGTTGCCTGGCTCGCCTGGCGATCGTCGATCTCGGCGAAGACCAGCGCGTTGTTGGCGGTGAAGTAGAGCGAGCGGGCGAAGCCGGCCGCGATCAGCACGGCGATGATGACCGCGTGCGGCGTGAACGGCGTGAACAGGGCGTTGGCGCCCATCAGCGCCGCGCCCGCGAGCGAGGTCACGATCAGCACCGTGCGGAAGCCCATCAGCCGCAGGGCCGTCGTGGCGAAGAATTTCAGCGCAAGCGAGCCGATCGCCGTGGCGAAGGTGAGCATGCCGGAGGCGAATGGCGTCAGCCCGAAGCCGAGCTGGAACATGAGCGGCAGCAGGAACGGCACCGCGCCGAGGCCGATGCGGAACAGCATGCCCGAGGTGATGGCGATGCGCAGCACCGGGTTGTCGAACAGCCTCAGATCGAGGATGGGGTTCGTCGCCCGGCGCGCGTGGAAGACATAGGCCGCGGCCGCCAGCGCGCCGATGGCGAGCGTGGCCGCCCCGACCGCCGGCGGCAGCGCCGGCAGGCTGATGACGGAAAGGCCGAAGACGATGCCCGACGAGGCGGCGGCCACGAGCGCGAAGCCCGGCCAGTCGATCCGCCCGACCGGCACGGGCGGCATCTCGGGCAGCACCCGGCCGGCGACGGCGACGCCGATGAGCCCGATCGGCACGTTGATGATGAAGATCCAGTGCCACGAGAAGAAGGTGGTGATGAAGCCGCCGACCGGCGGGCCGACCAGCGGGCCGACGAGGGCAGGGATCGCCAGCCAGGCCATGGCCGAGACCAGCGCGCTGCGCGGCGTCGAGCGCACCAGCACCAGCCGCGCCACCGGCGTCATCATCGCGCCGCCCATGCCCTGCGCGAAGCGCGCGCCGACGAATTCGGCGAGCGAGCCTGACGCCGCGCAGGCGACCGAGCCGGCGACGAAGACGAGGATCGCGCCGCGGAAGATGCGCTTGGCGCCGAAGCGGTCGGCCATCCAGCCCGAGACTGGAATGAAGATGGCGAGCGCGACGTAATAGCTCGTCAGGGCCAGCTTGAGCGTGATCGGGCTGGTGCCGATGTCGGCGGCGATGGCTGGCAGCGAGGTGGCGATGACCGTCGCGTCCATGTGCTCCATGAACAGCGCGACCGCCAGGACGATGGGGATGGTGCGATTCAACGTGCCGATCCGGGTTTGCCGCGCGAGGGAGGAAGCGCAGGCAGGGGACGGGCCGCCGGGTAGCACGGGCGCGCCGGGCGTTCAACCGGTGAAGCCGGCCGCGCCCGGGGGAGGCCGGGGCCGGGTCACGTTGCCGTGAAGCCCTTGAGCGGAAAGGCGGCCGGCGTCATTCTGTTTGCGGGCGTCCGTCCAACCCCGGAACGGGAGGATAAGATGGCGACTGGAATGAACCGCCGCTCGGTGCTGACGCTGGCGGCCACGGCCGGAGCCGCGCTTGCCGCGCCTCAGGTCATGGTGCGTGCGGCGCGGGCGCAGGCGCCGCTCTCCGAGGTCGGCAATCCCGGCTTCTACCGCTTCCGGCTCGGCGCTTTCGAGGTTACCGCCATCAGCGACGGCATGCGGCCGGGTGACGGCATCCACACCATCTTCGGCATCGACCGCGACGAGGCGGAGGTGGCGACGCTGCTGGAGGAGAACTTCCTGCCGGCCGACCGCTTCGTCAATTCGTTCACGCCGGCGCTGGTCAACACCGGCGCGGAGCTGGTCCTGTTCGACACCGGCCTCGGCGCCGGCGCGCGCGAGGGCGGGCTCGGCCAGTTGCGGGCGCGGCTGGAGGCCTCGGGCTACGCGCCGGAGGACGTTTCCGTCGTCGTCATCACCCATTTCCACGGCGACCACATCGGCGGGCTGATGGAGGACGGCGAGCCCGCCTTTCCCAATGCGCGCTATGTGACGGGACAGGCGGAATACGACTTCTGGACGGCGGCCGAGCGCCAGTCGGGGCCGACGGAGAATGCGGCGCGCGCCGTGCAGGCGAATGTGGTGCCGCTGGCGGACAAGACCACCTTCATCGGCGACGGCGACGAGGTCGCGCCGGGCATCGCCGGCATGCTGGCGGCCGGCCACACGCCGGGCCACATGATCTTCCATCTCGAATCGGAAGGCAGAAGGCTGCTGCTCACCGCCGACACCGCCAACCACTATGTCGCGTCGCTCATGCGGCCGGAATGGCATGTCGGCTTCGACATGGACAAGGAGGGGGCGGCCGAGACTCGCAAGCGCGTCTTCGACATGGTGGCGGCCGAGCGCATCCCCTTCCTCGGCTACCACATGCCGTTCCCGGCGGTCGGCTACGTCGAGAAGCTCGACATCGGCTACCGCTTCGTTCCGGCGAGCTACCAGCTCATGCTGTAGGAGGTCAGGTGACGAGCTTGCGCTCCGCGAAGCGCGGCTCGCGCCACAGGCCGCTTTCCATGATCGCCTCGAACGTCGCCACCGCGCCCCACACGTCCTCGAAGCCGACATAGAGCGGGGTGAAGCCGAAGCGCAATATGTCGGGGGCGCGGAAGTCGCCGATGACGCCGCAGGCGATCAGCGCCTGCATGATCGGCCAGCCATCTCCATGCGTCAGCGCCACCTGGCTGCCGCGCTCGCCATGGGCGCGCGGCGTCACCAGCGACAGCCCATGGCCGGAAAGACGTGTCTCGACGAGCTCGATGAAGAAGTCGGTCAGCGCCAGCGACTTTTTCCGCAGCGCGGCCATGTCGGTCGCCTCGAACACGGCGAGGCTTTCCAGAAGCGGCAGGTACGACAGGACCGGCGGCGTGCCGACGCGGAACTTTTCCATGGTCGCGGCCGGGCGATAGTCGATCTCGAAGCCGAAGGGCGCGGCGTGGCCCTGCCAGCCGGTCAGCGGGTTTTCGGCCGCGTCGAGATGACGGGCGGCGACGAACAGGAAGGCCGGCGCGCCGGGGCCGCCATTCATGTATTTGTAGGTGCAGCCGACGGCGAAATCGGCTTCGCATCCGTTGAGGTCCACCGGCAGCGCGCCGAGCGAATGGCACAGGTCCCAGATGACCAGCGCGCCGGCTTCGTGGGCGGCTTTCGTCACGCGGGCCATGTCGCGCAGCCGGCCGGTCTGGTAGTTGACGTGGCTCAAGCACACCACGGCCGTGCCGGCGTCGATCAGCGCCAGCACGGATTCGTCGTCGTCGTCGGCCAGCGAGAGCCGCGCCTGCGGGAAGACGTTGGCGATCGCGCCTTGCAGGATGTGGACGTCGGTGGGGAAATTGTTGCGCTCGGAGACGACGCCCATGCGCCCCGGCCGCATGCGCATCGCGGCGCAGAACGCCTTGTAGAGATTGACCGAGGTGGAATCCGCCGCCAGCGCCTCGCCGGCCTTCGCGCCCATCAGCGGGGCGAGGCGGTCGCCGACCGTGACCGGCAGGTTGTGCCAGTCGCGGTCGTTCCAGCTTCGAATCAGGTCCTTGGCCCAACCTTCGGTCAGCGCTGCGTTAATCGCCGCCGGAACCGAGGACGGCATCGCGCCGAGCGAGTTGCCGTCGAGATAGATCTCGCCTTCGCTCAGGTCGAAGCGGGCGCGCAAGGGGGCAAGCGCGTCGGCGGCGTCGAGCGCCCTTGCGCGGGTCCGCTCCGGCGTATCGGTCCGGCGCGCGGCGATGGCCGCTTCGACGCTCACGGCAGCACCGCCACGACCTTGGCGGCAAGCTCGTCGAGCCGGTCGCCGGGCAGGCCGGCGACGTTGAAGCGGCTGTCGCCGACCATGTAGATGCCGTGCTCCTCGCGCAGGCGCGTCACTTCCTCCGGCGTCAGGCCGAGGCGCGAGAACATGCCGCGCTGGTCGGCGACGAAATCGAAGCGGTCGGAATTGGACGCCCGGCGCAGCGCCTCGGCGAAGCCTTGGCGTAAGGAGATCATGCGCGTGCGAACGCTCTCCAGCTCCTGCCGCCAGTCGGCGCGCAGGCCGGCATCCTCCAGCACGATGCGCACGCAGGCGGCGGCGTGGTCGGGTGGCATCGACCAGACGCCACGGCCGACGCCGAGAAGCTGGCTGTAGGCGGCCTCCGCTTCCGCCTCGTTGCGGCCGAGCAGGATCGCCGCGCCGGCGCGGTCGCGATAGACGGAAAAGTTCTTCGAGCAGCTCGCCGCGACCAGCATCTCGGGCACGCGCGCGGCAAGCAGCCGCACGCCGGCGGCGTCCTCGTCCAGCCCCTGGCCGAAGCCCTGATAGGCGATGTCGACGAAGGGCGTGAGGCCGCGCTCCACGGCCAGCCCGGCGATGGCGCCCCACTGATCGAGGGTAAGATCGGCGCCGGTGGGGTTGTGGCAGCAGCCATGCAGCAGCACCACGTCGCCGGCGGCCGCGCCCTTCAGCGCCGTGATCGCGGCGTCGAAGGTGATGCCTTGCGCCGGATCGTAATAGGGGAAGGCTGCGATCCTCAGCCCGGCGGCGCGCAGGATCGGCAGGTGGTTCGGCCAGGTCGGGTCCGGCACCCAGACGGTGGCCTCGGGCCGGGCTAGTTTTACGAGGTCGGCCAGCGCGCGCAGCGCGCCGGTGCCGCCCGGCGTCTGCGCCGCGCGCAGGCGCGTCCGGTCGGCGTCCTCGCCCATCACCAGCCCGATCATCAGCGCGTTGAAGGCGGTGTCGCCGGCAAGGCCGAGATAGGTCTTGGTCGCCTGCTCTTCATGCAGGCGGCGCTCGGCCTCGCGCACGGCGCGCATCACCGGCGTCGCGCCGGTCTCGTCGCGATAGACGCCGACGCCGAGGTCGATCTTGCCGGAGCGCGGATCGTCGCGATAAAGCCCCATCAGGGCGAGGATGCCGTCGGGCGCGGCGGGCTTCAGGGTCTCGAACATCGTTGCCTCCACAATCCGGCTCCACAAACGCCAAAATCGCCGCCAGCGCAACCGGCGCCTCCATCTGGACACGGCCCGCGGCTACTGCCACATGGGATCGAGGCTGAAGGAGCGGACGGAAATGGCGGAAATCGCGCGGGTGGTGATCGTCGGCAGCGGGCAGGCGGGGGTCGAGACGGCCGCGGCGCTACGGCAGAACGGGTTTTCCGGCAGCGTCACGATCATCGGCGAGGAGCCGGACCTGCCCTATCAGCGGCCGCCCCTGTCGAAGGAGTTCCTGAAGAGCGTCGAGGATTCGTCGCTGCCGCTCAGGGGCGAGAGCTTCTATGAAGCCAACGGCATCGAGCTCAGGCTCGGCATCGTCGCCGAGCGCATCGACCGCGACCGGCGCGAGCTGGTGCTGAAGAGCGGCGAGCGCTTGCCTTACGACCATCTGGTGCTGGCCACCGGCGCGCGCAACCGGCTGCCGCCCATCCAGGGTCTCGACCCGGCGCGGGTGCTGGAGCTGCGCACGCTCGCCCATGCGCGGACGCTGACGGCGCGGCTGCCGGCCTTGCGCCGCGTCGCGATCATCGGCGGCGGCTTCATCGGGCTGGAAGTGGCGGCGCTGCTGCGCCAGCGCGACATCGCGGTCGATGTGCTGGAGGCGGTCGACCGGCCGATGGGCCGGGTGCTGTCGCCGGCGATGAGCGCGGCCTTCCGCGCCTTCCACGAGGAGATGGGCACGCGCCTGCGCCTCGGCACGTCGGCGAAAGAGATCGCGCCGCGCGGCGAGGGCTTTTCGCTCACGCTCTCCGACGGCGAGGTGCTCGGCACCGACGCCGTGGTCGTCGCGGCCGGCGTGGTGCCGAATGTCGAGCTGGCGGTCGAGGCCGGACTTGCCATCGACAACGGCGTTTCGGTCGATGCGCTGCTTCTAACCTCCGACTCTGCCATCTCGGCCATCGGCGATTGTGCATCGCATCCCAACCCGTTCGGCGGCGACGGGCCGGTCCGGCTCGAATCGGTGCAGAACGCGGTCGATCAGGGCAAATGCGTCGCCGCGCGGCTGACCGGCAACCCGCGAGCCTACAACGCGCTGCCATGGTTCTGGTCGCATCAGGGCGCGATCAAGCTCCAGATCGCCGGACTGTCGCTCGGGATGGACGAGACGGTGACGCGCGGCGATCCCGCGAGCGGCAAGTTCTCGGTCTTCGTCTACCGGAAAGGAAAGCTGATCGCGGTCGAAAGCGTCAACAGCCCGGCGGACCACATGGTGGCGCGGCGGCTGATCGCGGCCGGCGTGACGCTGCCGAAGGAGATCGCCGCCGATCCTGCCGTCGATCTCAAGGCGCTGATGCCGAAGGCGGCAGCCTGAGCGATAGCGATCGACTGCCGGCGCTGCCCCTCATCCCCCTGCCGGGACCTTCTCCCCGTGAACGGGGAGAGGGTGGCCCGAAGGGCCGGGTGAGGGGCAGCGCCGGCGGCTGATCGCTATCCGCCGCCCCTCACTCCACGAACACCTTGACGCTTGCCGCGCGGCCGGCGGCGTCGATGACCGTCAGCGTGGAGAATCCGGCGCCGTCGGGCCGCCAGCTCGCGGTGCGGCGGCGCGTCGGCCTGTCGAGCGGCTTGCCGTTGGCGAGCCAGCGGAAGGGCGCGCGCCCGCCGTTCAGCTTCAGCGCCAGCGGCGCGGCCTCGCCTTCAGCTGCGCCAAGCTCGACGCGCGCGCCCTCCGGCGGAAACACGATCTGCGGCGCGGGTTCGGCCACGCGCGCGTCGCCGGGCGCGTCGCGGCGGGACGCGAAGCGGCGCATCGTCACCGGCAGGTCGCCGCGGGCGGTGCGAGCCGTGCCCGCGGGCGCGCGCGGCAGGGCGGCGACGCCCAAGCCTGAGCGGGTGAAGGCGTCGAACAGGATCGGGGCGGCGCTGGCATAGCCGGACAGGCCGGGCACGGCCGCGCCGTCCGGCCGGCCGACCCAGACGCCGAGCACATGGCGGCCGTCGAACCCCACGGACCATGCGTCGCGATAGCCGTAGCTGGTGCCGGTCTTGTAGGCGATGCCGCGCCGGCTCGCGCCTTCCGGCGGGGCGATGCCGGCGAGGATGTCCGCCACCTGCCAGGCGGCGCGGTGGTCGAGCAGGGTGGCGGTTGCGCGCGGGCCGTCGACCGGCCGGTCGGAGATTTCGGTCGCCAGCCCGCGATTGGCAAGGCCGGTATAGAGCTGGACCAGCTCGCGCAGCGACAGGCCGGCCCCGCCGAGCGCGATGGCGAGCCCGGCCGTCTCGCCGCGCGGCAGCGACAGGCCGATGCCGGCATGGCGCAGCCGCGTCGTCAGCCGCGCCGGCCCGACCGCGTCGAGGAGATGCACGGCCGGTACGTTGAGCGACATTTGCAAGGCGGTGCGCACCGAGACGTCGCCCTGATAGGCGAGGTCGAAATTCCGCGGCCGGTAGCCGGAGAAGTTCGACGGCCGGTCGGCGATGATCGTCTCCTGCGCCACCATGCCCTCCTCGAAGGCGAGGCCGTAGATGAAGGGCTTCAACGTCGAGCCGGGCGAGCGCACCGCGCGCGTCATGTCGACCCAGCCGAAGCGGGCTTCGTCGAAGAAGCCGGCCGAGCCGACCTCGGCGAGGATGTCGCCGCTCTGCGCGTCGGCCAGCACCATGGCGACGGAAAGGCGCGGGCCCAGCCGCTCGGCAGCCTCGCGGGCGACGCGCTCCAGCGCTTCCTGCGTCCGGCGGTCGAGGGTGAGTTCTATCCGGCCCTCGCCGGGATGGTCGCGCAGCGCCTTTTCCGCCGCATGGGCGGCGAGGAAAGGCAGGGGCCGCCGCGTCGCCGGCGCCGCCTGCTCGCGGCCGCGCGCGGCTTCCGTGCCGTCGATCAGCCCGGCCGTCACCATGCGCGCCAGCACCCGGTCGCGCGCGGCTTCGGCGGTGTCGGGGTGGCGGTCGGGGCGGCGGCGCTCGGGCAGTTGCGGCAGCGAGACGAGAAGGGCGGCCTCGCCGAGGCCGAGCCTTCTCGGCTCCTTACCGTACCAGGCGAGGCTCGCCGCGCGGATGCCTTCGAGGTTGCCGCCATAGGGCGCCAGCGTCAGGTAGCGTTCGAGGATCTCGCGCTTGGAAAGCCGGCGCTCGATCTGGAGCGCGCGCGCCATCTGCCTGAGCTTGGCGGCGAGCGAGCGTCCGCTGCGCGGCTCGATCAGGCGGGCGAGCTGCATGGTGATGGTCGAGCCGCCGGAGACGATGCGGCCATTGGCGAGAAGCTGGAAGGTGGCGCGGCCGAGCGCGAGCGGGTCGAGGCCGGCATGGTCGTGGAAGCGTCTATCCTCATAGGCGACCAGCATGTCGAGGAAGCGCGGATCGACATCGTCGAGCGAGACCCTGAATCGCCATGCACCCTCGGGCGTGGCGAGCGCGCGTAAGAGCGCGCCGTCGCGGCCGACGATCTCGGTCGAGGTCGCCGGGGGCCCTAGCGGCGGCGGGAAGGCGCGGTCGAGCGCGTCGAGCCCGGCCATGACGCCCGCGCCGGCAAGCGCGGTGACGCAGAGCGCGATGAGGGCCTGCTTCAGGCGCATTGCCATCTCTCCGGCCATCCGCGCCATGCCTCATCCGTCCTTCCCAGTGAACCGGGAGAAGGGCAGGCGGAGGCGCTGCGGCAGTTCTTCCTCGCCCCGTTTACGGGGAGAGGATGCCGGCAGGCAGGTGAGGGGCGGCGGGGACAGTGCATGGCGAGATGGTTCCCGTTCACTGTGCCGCGGCCGTTACCTCGACGATGCCGGCCGCCGTGCGGGCGTTGAATTGCGGGCGGTACATATCTTCCACCACCGCGGCCGGGTGGGCGTAGGTGCCGGGGGTGACGGCGCGCACGACATAGGCCACCGTGAAGTCGCCGGCTTCTTCCGCGTCGAAGGCGGCGACGAAGCGGTCGTCGCGGAATTCGCTGTGCGCGGCTTCCGCTTCGCCGAGCCAGTCGAAATTCGCCAGCTCGGCGCTGCCGACTAGGCGCGGATTGTCGATCTCGAAGCCGGCCGGCAGCAGGTCGGTGACGGCGATGCGCGCCGGCCATTCATTGTGCGACTCGATATTGAGCACGACGACGAAGCGGTCGTTCTGCGCCGCTTCCGTCACGTTCGCCTCCTCGCCGTCGAGCGTGTAGTAGGCGCGGGTGATGGCGAAGCCGTCGCCGCCGGCCGGCAGCGGCTCCGCCGGCGCGGCGACCGTGGTGACGACGGCATCGACCGGCTCGTCGCCGCGATTGGCGATGACCAGCGGGGTCTCGGCCAGTTCCGCGCCGTCGATGCGGGTGGCGAAGGCGCCGTCATGCGCCGCGCCGTCGATGTCGAGGCGGATCGTCTCGCTCGAGGCGGCGACGGCGCGCGCGGCCAGCACCAGCCACACCTGCTCCTGCGTCGAGAGTTGCCGTTTCGCCTCTCGCTCCTCCGTGACGAAGCGGGCGAGCGCGGGCACGATCGCCGGCGCCGGGCGGACCTCGGCGGCGAGCGCCAGGATCGCCGCGCCGTCGCGAAGCGCCGAGCCGTAGTCGGAGCGGGCAAGCGCATTGTCGCCGCCGGACCGCGCCGCTTCCAGCGCCGAGGCGAAGGCCCTGTCCGCGCGCGGGTTGTCGCCATAGAGCGCGAGGGCGGCGGCAAGCTGGGCGCGGGCCATCGGACTGGTGAAGGCGTCGATGCGCGCGTCGGCATAATAGCGCAGGTCGCCGATCGCCGCCTTGCGGTTGCGCGCCAGCACGTAGAGCGCGTAGGCGATCTCGGTGCCGCGCTCCTCGACCTCGGTGGTGTAGGAGAGCTGGCTTTGCAGATTGTCGAGCGCGGCTCCGAACCCTTGCGCCGGCACCGTGTAGCCGGCTTCGCGGGCGCGGGTCAGGAACTCGGCGACATAGGCGTCGAGCCAGAGGTCGCTCGAACCCGGCCCCCACAGGCCGAACGAGCCGGAGGATGACTGGAAGGTCATGATCCGGGCGATGGCCTTGTCGATCCGGTCCTTGAGATAGGGATCGACCTCCATGCCGGAGGCGGCGGAAAGCTCGGCGGCGTAGAGGAGCGGCATGGCGCGGCTCGTCGTCTGTTCCGAGCAGCCATAGGGGTAGCGGTCGAGCGCGGTCATCAGCGACGGCACGTCGAAGGCGGCCGCGTGCGAGACGCCGACCGCGACCGAGGCCCCGTCGAGCAGGCTGTCGGCCAGAAGCCCGCCGTCGATGCGCAGCGACCCGCCATTGGCGTCGAGGCTGACGACGCGCCGGCTCGTCACCGGCATCGCCGGTTGGCGCACCGGCAGGTAAAGCGTGCGCTCGACCGTCACGCCGTCCGCATGGGCGAGCGAGATGGTGACGGTGGCGTCGCCGGTCGCGCCCGCCGTCACCGGCAGGGTCACGGTCGCGCGCCCGTTCGTGTCGAGGGCGACGCTTTGGGGTGCCGCGCCGAAGTCGAGGCCGGCGGTTCCGGCGGTGTCGATGGAAAGCGCGTAGTCGCCGGCCGGGCCGTCCGTGTTGTGGATGTCGAGGCGGATCTCAGCGCGATCGCCGGTGGCGAGGAAGCGCGGCTGGCCGGCGGTGACGACGACCGGATCGCGGATCACGACATCGGCGCTCGCCTGGCCGACGCCGGTTTTCGTCCAGGCCACGGCCATGATCCGGGCGGTGCCGTTGAATTCGGGGACGTCGAACGAGACTTCCGCCTTGCCCTCGGCATCGACCGCGACCGGGCCGGAGAAGAAGGCGACGAGCGTCTCGGTCGGCGGGCTGCCCTCGACGGCCATGCCGCCGCCGTCGCCGCCGGTGCGCAGCCGCCCGAAGGCGCCTGCCGAGCCGTCGATCAGCCGGCCATAGAGGTCGCGCAGCTCGATGCCCATGCGCCGCTGGCCGAAATACCAGCCGGTGGGATCGGGCGCTTCATAGCGGGTCAGGTTCAGGATGCCGACATCGACGGCGGCGACGGTGACGAAGGCCTCCTCGCCGGCGGCGAGGCCGGAAAGGGTGACGGGGACCGTCAGCGGCGCGCGCGGCGCGGACCTTTCCGGAGCCGCGAGCGCGACGTCGAGCTTGCGCTCGGCCGGGTCCACCGCCAGCCATTTGACGCCGATGGCGCGGGCGGGCAGACGGCTTTCGGCGGCTTCGCCGGGGCGGAACAGGGTGGCCGTGACATAGGCGCCGGCGCCCCAGTCCTCGCCGACGGGAATCTCGATCTCGGTCCCGTCCTCCGTCACGCCGGCGTCGAGCGTGGCGAGCAGCCGCTCGGCCCCAACGGTGATGAGAAGCTCGCCGGCGAAGCGCGGCGACACTTTCAGCCGCGCGGTGTCGCCGGCCTGATAGCGGTCCTTGTCGAGCGCGATCTCCAGCCCGTCCGGCGTCTCGGTCGAGGCCGCCTCGACGAACCAGCCGGCATTGAAGGCGAAGCTGGCGACCGGGCGGGACGGATCGTCGCTCTCTACGTCGAGACGGTAGCGGCCCCAGCCGACGGGCAGGGAAAGCGCGGCCGGGTCGCTATCGGCGGTGATGTCGAGCGGGCCATCGGCGACGCGGCTTTCGCTCTCGATCGCCTCGTAGTTCCAAGCGTCGTTGGAGCGATACCATTGATAGTTGCGCTCGATCTTCGTCAGCGTCCAGCGTGCGCCGGGAAGCGCCTTGCGCGCGCCATCGGGGCTGACGGCGATGACGCGGAAGCCGGCGGTCGCGTTCTCCTGCACCTCCGCGCCCGCGAAGTCCGGGCGGATGCCGATCACCGACGCCTCGGGGCGGATGGCGAAGGAGGCGCTGCGCTCGACGGCGCGGCCGCCGCCCTCGCGCATGCGCACCGTCACGCGTGCGTCGTGGAGGCGCGTGGTGAAGGGCAGGGTGCCGGTCGCGGCCTCGAACTCGGCGTGGCCGTCCTCGTCGGTGGGGTCGAGCGCCAGCGGCGTCGTCACGGCCTCGACCTCCTCGTCGGCGAGGCCGAAGAAGAAGCCGGGGAAGCGGTCCCACTCACGCTTCGTGCCGACCGAGACCTCGCCCTCCAGCGCGAGACCGGCCGCCGGCGCGCCGTAGAGGTAGCGCCCGTCGAGCGAGACCCGCGCCGCCTCGCCGACGGCGATCTCGGGCGTCTCAATGTCGAGGTCGAATTCGATGCGGTCGGGCACGAACTGCTCGACGAGGAAGTTGATGCGGGCGAGGGCCGCCGCTTTGGGGTCGGCGTGGATGGCGAGCGTCCAGGTGCCGAGCATGGCGCTGGGCTGGAGCGCGAAGGGGACGTGATGGCCGCCGAGCGCGCTTCCGTCGCTGACGACGCGGCGCTCCTCGACGCCGTCGGGGCGGGTGAAGATGAAGGTCAGCGGCAGGTTCTCGACCGCCTCGGCCTCGTCGTCGCGGGCAAGGGCGGCGGCATGGACCGTCTCGCCGGCGCGGTAGATGCCGCGCTCGGTGAAGGCGTAGACATCGACCGCGCCGGGGGCGGGGCGGCCGGCGACGCCGCGGTCGGAGAGGTCGAAGCCGGCGCGCGTCATGTCGAGGAAGACGAAGTCGCCGTCCCCGGCGCTGGCGGTCAGCGCCGCCGGGGCGAGGCCCGAGGCGCCGCGCATCAGGCCGGGCGTGAAGGTGGCGCGTCCGGCCGCGTCTGTCACTGCCTCGCCAAGCACCTCGTTGTTGCGGGCCAGCAGGCGCAGCGTGGCATCGGCGAGCGGCTTCGCGCTGGAGAGCGAGCGGGCGAAGACGGTCAGCCCGTCCTGCCCGGCATAGGTCGAAAGGCCGATATCGGAGACGACGAACCATTGCGTCGCCTTGCCTCGCCAGGATTCAGCCTTGTCGCCCTCGGGCGTGGCGACGAGCACGTAGACGCCCGGCTTGCGTTCGGGCAGCGCCTCATCGACGGGGAAGCTGGTCAGCGTCTCCTTGTTGGGCTCGCCGCCAAGCTCGATCTCGCCTTCCCACACCAGTTCGCCCTGCTCGTCGAGCAGGTCCATGTCGTACTCGCTCAGCTGGTTGAGGAAGTTCCGGCCGGAAAGCAGCGGCGCCAGCGCGCGGTCGCCGATGCGGTGCAGCTTCAAGGTGGCGCTCGCGGCGTTGATCGAGACCATGGGCAGGCCGTGACGCCCCGAGGCCGGCAGCACGAAGTTCTCGCCTGAGAAGCGCACGGTCGGGGCACGGTCGCGGACATAGACGGAGAGCGGGACCGGGCTTTCCGTCACCTCGCCGATCGCAGCCGGCAGGCCCTGGCGCACGGCGATGCGATAGTGCTCGCCATGCTCCAGCCCCTCGACGCAGATTTGATTGCCGCCGGCCGAGATCGCCCTGGGCGCGGCCTCGTCCACGGTGAGATAGGAGGCGTAATCGACGCCCGACTTGACGAGGTCTTCGGAGAACTGGACGCAGACGCGCGGCTCGGCCAGATCGGCATCGACCGTGTGGTTGACGACGCGAAAACCCTTGCGCGCCTTCAGGTCGAGATAGGCGGCGCGGACGGTGGCGTCGTTGGCGAGCGCGAGGCTCGCCTCATAGGCCTGGAGCGCGGGGCGGAAAAGCTCGCGCCGGTCGAGCGCCTGCGCCACCGCGGCGAGGCTTGCCGCGCGCGGCGTCGCCGAGCGGGCAAGGCCATAGGCATTGAGCGCGGCCGAGGCGCCGTCGCGGGCAAGCTGGGCGCGTTCGCCGTAGTTGCTGGTCTCGACCGCGAGCAGGGCGCGCGCCAGCCCGGCCCACAGCGCCGGATCCTCCGGCTCGACGGTGAGGGCGGCCTTATAGGACTCGACCGCCTCGCGAGGGTTGCCGGCGGCCAGCGCCGCCTCCGCGGCGGCGGAGAGGGAGGCGACGCCCGTGCCTTCCTCCGCTTGCGTCCGCGTCAGTTCGGTGCGGTAGCGGCGCGCATCGACGGTCATGTAATCGGGCACGTAGGACAGCGCCGGCGGCGCGCCGAGATCGGGCTCGTCGACCGTCGTCACCACGCGGCCGGCGATGGCGCCGGCGAAGGGGTTGATCGCGCCGTAGTCGGATTTCAGGAAGCAGCGTTGCGCGCGGGTGTTGTAGGTGAAGGCGCGGCATTCGTTGTCGGCGAGGCAGACCGCCTCGCAGGCGTCGAGCGTCACGTCCGTCTCGAAGCGCAGGTCGAAGCCGTAATAGTCGGCATCCGGCGTGCGCACGACGGTGCGTTCCTGCGCGGCGGCGGGAGCCGTCAGGACGGCGAGCGCGACAAGGAAGACGGACAGGAAGTGGGCCGCGCGCATCGTCATTGCATTCTCCGAAATGGCTGCTGTCCCCGCACGCAAGATGAGCAGCGCCGGGGCGGTCTTGTCAACTGGCGGCGCAGGAAGGGGCAGCCTGCGGCGCGACCGGCGGCTTGCAATAACATGAGTGGATTTATCATGTTTTTTGCGAGAAAAATCAAAGGCTTGAGTGATTTTTTGACCGATTGATAAAAAACAGGAACGTGCTAGCATTTTCCCAAAATCATAATGGGGAATAACGCCATGACGCAGAGCCAGTATGGGGGCCAGCATCAGGGCCAGCACGGTGGCCACCACAGAGAGGGCCTCGCCGCCGGCCGGCTTGCCCCGCCGCAATATGCCGACAACTTTTCCGACCTGCACCCGCCGCTCGACCGGCATGAGGCGACGGTGGAGGCCGACCGCTGCTATTTCTGCTACGACGCGCCGTGCATGCAGGCGTGCCCGACCACGATCGACATCCCGCTGTTCATCCGCCAGATCGCGACCGGCAATCCGCTCGGCGCGGCGCGCACCATCTTCGACCAGAACATCCTCGGCGGCATGTGCGCCCGCGTCTGCCCGACCGAGACGCTGTGCGAGGAGGCTTGCGTGCGCGAGGCGGCGGAAGGCAAGCCGGTGCAGATCGGCCGGCTGCAACGCTACGCCACCGACGCGGCGATGGCGGCAGGCCGCCAGTTCTACGACCGCGCCGCGCCGAGCGGCCGGCGGATCGCCGTGGTCGGGGCGGGGCCGGCCGGCCTCGCCTGCGCGCACCGGCTCGCGGTCAAGGGCCACGACGTCACCATCTTCGAGGCGCGGCCCAAGCCGGGCGGGCTGAACGAATACGGCATTGCCGCCTACAAGGCGACGGACGACTTCGCGCAGGCGGAGGTGGACTACGTCACCGAGGTCGGCGGCATCGTGATCGACTACGACAAGGCGCTCGGCCGCGACGTCTCGCTGGCGGAGCTGGTCGCGGGCTACGACGCCGTCTTCCTCGGCATGGGGCTGGCGGGGGTCAATGCGCTCAATGCTGCCGGCGAGACGGCGGAAGGCGTCGACAACGCCGTCGACTTCATCGCCGAGCTGCGGCAGGCGGACGATCTCGCCTCGATTCCGGTCGGCCGGCGCGTCGTCGTCATCGGCGGCGGCATGACCGCCATCGACGCCGCCATCCAGTCGAAGCTGCTGGGCGCCGAGGAGGTGACGATCTGCTACCGCCGCGGCCAGGAAGACATGAACGCGTCGCGCATGGAGCAGGAACTGGCCGCCTCAAAGGGCGTGCTGATCCGCCACTGGCTCCAGCCGCGGCGGATCATCGAGGAGTCGGGCCGCCTCGTCGCGATCGAGATGGAATATACCGACATGCGCGAGGGCCGGCTCGTCGGCACCGGCGAGACCGTGGTGATCGAGGCGGACCAGGTGTTCAAGGCCATCGGCCAAAGCTTCGAGCCGGCGCCGCTGAACGGCAGCGGCAACATGATCGCGCTGGAAAGGGGACGCATCAGGGTCGATGCCGAGGGGCGCACCTCGATGGCGAAGGTGTGGGCCGGCGGCGATTGCGTCGCCGACGCCCGCGAGGACCTGACTGTGGCGGCGGTGGCCGCCGGGCGCGACGCGGCGGAGTCGATCCACCGCGCGCTCACGGAAGGGAGGATCTGACCATGGCCGACATCCGCTCCAACTTCGTCGGCATCAAGTCGCCCAACCCGTTCTGGCTCGCTTCCGCGCCGCCGACCGACAAGGCCTACAACGTCGTGCGCGCCTTCAGGGCCGGCTGGGGCGGCGTGGTGTGGAAGACGCTGGGCGAGGAAGGCCCGCCCGTCGTCAACGTCAACGGCCCGCGCTACGGCGCGATCTGGGGCGCCGACCGACGGCTGCTCGGCCTGAACAATATCGAGCTGATCACCGACCGCGACCTGTGGGTCAACCTGCGCGAGATCA
>Ga0172382_10003811_pt1 | contig 23643 bp, 18 predicted proteins | sample Leawel138RmetaG_FD_122245 | JGI IMG/M metagenome (GOLD analysis project Ga0172382, IMG submission 122245) | Leachate microbial communities from a municipal landfill in Southern Ontario, Canada - Leachate well 138R metaG | ecosystem: Engineered > Solid waste > Landfill > Unclassified | place... | reverse complement strand
GCCGAAGCGGCGAATATTACGGGCTGGCAGGTTCCATTCCCGAACCGTTCCCTCGGTATGAAGCCGGTCGATAAGGCTGCCTTCAAAGAGGAGCCATTTTTCTTCCCAGTAATTATCTCCCTCCGGACCGTAAGAGTGTCCCTGGCCCGGCAGCAAAAAGAAGGCGTCGCCGGAATGAACATTCCATCTACCGGCGGCCTCAGTGCTGTAAAAACCCTTACCGTCCGCCAGATACACCAGTCCCCAGCATTGCAATTCTCCATCCGCCCGATGAGCACAAGCGTGCCCTTTCCCCTGCCCGCCGCAGGCTATTACCCTGAATATCCCGGCATCCTCATACATAGCTTACCTCACAGCAACGATGTTCAAAAAGTTCCGGTATGGCTAATAATTCCTTCTATTACCCTCTTATAAAAGTTGATATAGTAAATATACAATGTTCAAAAAGTTACTGTCAACAACCTCCGGGCTAACAATTATGATGGATTTGAAAGCTAAAGACTGAAATTTGAGCAGATTATTAGTCGAACATACGGGAGGAGAGCAACAATGAACCAATGGCAGCTATTCCAGGCCACCATGGAGCACAGAGAACACGAGAGCTGGCTTTATTACCTGAGCTTTACGCCTAACCTGGAAAAGGCCTTTTTGAAGCATACCGGCCTCCCCGATATGGAGGCCGTACGCGAGCACTTCGGCATATGGCAGGAGCGCTTTGTCCAGCCTCGGCAGGCCAAGGAGCCGGATAAGCCGGACTTTTCCCGCTACTACAGCGATGTGAAGATACCCGACGACGCCTATATCGACAGCCTGGGTGTCCTGCATGTGCCGGGCAGTATGTATCACTTTACTCATTATATCAGCCCCTTGCGCCATGCCACATCTCTAAGCGAGATGGAAGACTTTCCCTGGCCTTCGCAAGAGGCATATACCCAGGAAAACGGCATAGCCGAAGTGGAGCAGGCTCATGCGGAAGGCCTTTCTACCGTTTGCGGCATAGGTCACATGTATGAAGATGCCTGGCAGATCCGCGGTTATGAAGAGTTCCTGATGGACATGCCGGCTGCGCCTGAAATCTGCGAATATATTCTGGACAGGCTCTTTGAACGCAATATGAAAAAGGCTGTCTGGGCGGCCAGAGCCGGAGTGGACCGCCTGCTGTGCGGCGATGATGTAGCTAACCAGAAAACCATGATGTTCTCCGTCGATAGCTGGCGCCATTTCATGAAATCCCGCTGGCAGAAGGTTTGGCAGGCAGCTAAAGAGATCAAGCCGGATATCCGAGTCTGGTATCACAGCGACGGCAATATCATGGAGATCATACCCGATTTGATCGAGGCTGGAGTGGATATCCTCAACCCGGTCCAGCCGGAGTGTCTGAATGTGGCCGAAGTTAAGCAACGCTTTGGCGACAGGCTGGTGCTGGACGGCACCATCGGTACCCAGAGCGTCATGCCTTTCGGGTCGCCAGACGATGTCAGGCAGACAGTAAGAGAGATGAAACGGACGGTAGGGTATGACGGAGCCCTGATACTCTCCCCCACGCACATTCTGGAACCGGAAGTGCCCATCGATAATATTCTGGCCTTTTTGGAAGAGTGTGCTCGGCCGGCATCATAAATTGTTACCCGTAGCTCGTAGCTCGATTATGGCCTATGATATCGTCAATCCAGTGAAGAATAGCGGATATCCATCTTCGATCTGATTTCCTGCCCTGTAGGGGTAACAGCCAGGCCGCCAGTGGAGGTTTCCCGCAAACCCTCCGGCATGGATCGGCCTATTTTCGCCATAGCGGCAAAGACTTCATCAGCCGGAACAGCGCTGTTCATACCGGCCAGGGCCATCTGTGCCGCCAGCCAGGCATGGACAGCCAGAAAACCGTTGCGTTTGACGCAAGGGATCTCTACCAGCCCGGCTACCGGATCGCATACCAACCCCAGCAGATTCTTCAACGCCAAGGCGGCAGCATGGCCGGATCGCTCCGGGCTGCCACCGTATATCTGCACCGCTGCAGCGGCGGCCATAGCGGCTGCAGAGCCGCATTCCGCCTGGCATCCACCGGAAGCCCCGGCTAACTCTATATGTCCGGATATCACTACACCGATCAACCCAGCGGCAAAGAGAGCATCTACACAGCTATCCTCACTACAACCGGTATCCTCCTGAGCGCAAGCAATAACGGCAGGTAAAATGCCGCATGCTCCGGCTGTTGGAGCAGCGACAATTCTGCCCATACAGGCATTAATGCAGCTCGCTGACATAGCCCGGGCCGCCAGCTTCAAAACAGGCGCCCCGGTTCCACGGGTATCTTGAACCCATTCGTTCATGATACTGCCTTCAAAGCCTACCAGACCGCTTCGGGATGAACGCGGCGATTGCAAGCCGGCTTCCATTGCCTCCTGCATAACTCTCCACTGCAGGCGCATGTGCCCCCTCAAGCAATCGGACGTATTGAATGTCAGACGAACCTCCTGCTCCAGCGCCAGTTGTCCCAGGCTAATTCCCCTGCCATCAGCATCAGAGATAAGCTCGGATAGCTTCAAGCCATCTGCGTGCAAGATATCCCTCCCCCAACTATAGCCGGCAGCAACCTGATCTCATTCAGGCCATCTATTGCCTTAAGTTCCGCTACAATTTTTGACGAAAGCACTTGATCTGTCTCGATAACTCCTACAGCCTGCTCACCACGCATCTTTCTGGAGACTCGCATGGTAGCAATATTTATTTTATATCGGCCGAAAATGTCGGCCATCAAGGCTATCATACCCGGCTGATCGCGATAGATAGCTATCACAGTCGGCAGACTGCCGCTGAATTCCACTTCATAACCATCCAGTTCCACGATCAGGATGTTGCCGCCACCGATGGAGGAGCCGGTAATTACGTGATTACCGCCATCTCTGGCCTGGGCCGTAATTCGCGCCGTATTGGGATGCGCCTCCGGTATGCAAACCGATTTAAACGTATAAGCAAGGCCGGCCTGCTTAGCCAGTTCACCAGCCAAATGTAGATCAGGGCTATCAATATCCAATCCCAGTAAGCCGGCCAGTAAGGCACAATCCGTACCGTGCCCCAAACCTGTGTCGGCAAAGGAGCCGTGCAGCTCTATCAGCACCTGCTCAGAAATACTGCCGCATAGAGCATATGCCATCCGGCCTATCCTGACCGCGCCGGCGGTATGAGAGCTGGAAGGGCCCGTCATTACCGGCCCTATGATGTCGAAAATATTCATAGTAATAAGATACCATCTATTAGGGCTCTCGCCAAGTATATGCTATTCCGTGTTCTGGATACCGCAAGTCCAGACACAAGGATATGCGAGCTTAACATATCGCCGCCATTACGGCGTGACGCCTTTTCGACATAGGAAAGAAACCACTTCTTAAAGCTTTACCAGTTTATTAAGTACTACAAGTGGGTAATTACCAAAGCAAGTGCTGCGCACCAGAAGAGCAAGGTCATGCTGTAGCTAAGAGCTTAAGCAAGTGGCAATATTCGTCAACATATGGAGAGAAAAAGATGGAAGAGAGAGCCTCTTTATTCCGTGACAGATACGATGCCGGCCGGCGCCTGGCTCAAAAGCTTATTGCTTTTAAAGGCAGCGATACTCTGGTGCTGGCCCTGCCGCGCGGCGGCGTTCCTGTAGGCTACGAGATAGCGCATGAGCTGGAGGCACAACTGGATATCATTGTCGCCCGTAAATTGGGTGCTCCCGGTCAGCCGGAATTGGGCATAGGGGCCATTGCTCCCGGAGTCAGGATCATCAACGAAACCCTGGTCCGCCAATTGGGAATAGCGCCGCAGGAGATAGACAAGATAGCCGGCCGCGAAACTGCGGAAATGCAGCGCAGACTGCGACTCTATCGCAGCAACCGTCCCGCCGTGGAGATAGCCGGCAAAACAGTCATCCTGACAGACGACGGTCTAGCTACCGGAATAACGGCCCTGGCAGCCACTAGGGCCGTGCGGGCTGAGAAGCCTGAGCGCCTGATCCTGGCAGTGCCGGTATGTTCCCCAGAGGCGGCGGCCAGGCTGGCTGGCGAGCTCGATGATCTGGTTTGCCTCCTACAGCCTGAGGATTTCATGGCCGTGGGCCAATGGTACCTCGATTTCACCCAGACATCCGACGAAGAGGTCATGAAGCTCTTGCAAGAAGAGAACAACAGAGAAACAAAGAATCCTTCCTCCCCCGGCGTACAGAAAGAGCGCGCGGTGATTGTATCATCAGGCCTGGTCGAACTGGAGGGAAACCTCGTCATTCCCGATAATGCTCGTGGCGTAGTTCTCTTTGCTCATGGCAGCGGCAGCAGCCGCTTCAGCCCACGTAATAGATTTGTGGCCAGAGCTCTTCAAGAGGCTGGAATAGCTACGTTGCTTATCGATCTTCTCACAGCAGAGGAAGAGGCTGTGGATATCTATACTCTTGAATTACGCTTTGATATTGACCTCCTGGCAGAGAGACTTATCGATATTATAGATTGGCTGCGGCACGAAAGGCCGGAATTAAAAATAGGGCTGTTCGGAGCCAGTACCGGAGGTGCGGCAACATTGGTAGCCGCATCCAAACGCCCGGAAAGCGTGTCCGCCGTCGTTTCCAGAGGCGGACGTCCGGATATGGCAAGAAACCGAGTGTTAAGCGAAGTCAGAAGCCCCACATTACTTATAGTTGGTGGCGATGATACGGAGGTTCTGAAACTCAACAGGCAGGCCTTACGGCAAATGCATAACGTTAAGGAATTAGCTGTCATTCCCGGCGCCACGCATCTCTTTGAAGAACCGGGAGCATTGGAAAAGGTCTCTCGGCTGGCCACACAATGGTTTCTCAGATACTTAATACCTCCCGCCGCTACAAAGACTATTCACGGCTAATCTCTGTAGCGGTAGTCTCTATAGATCCGGCAGGGTGTTCTGCAGTTTCTCCAACTGAAAATGAAAATCGATTATTTCGTCGCAGGTTATGGCCTCTGTGAGCTTAGGCTCATTATTATTCTCACTATGCGGTATCGGCATATCCACCACCAGATCTTCATCGTTATTCTCCTGAAAAAGGCTTGGGAGATAACCATTTTCCAGTTGACCAGCCTGCTGAAGTATCTCTTCAGCCACCAGATGATGTTCGCCTATCTGCCGGCAATTTTTACATTGGAATTGAGCATTGACGAAGGTGGGCTCACCCGGCTTAAGATAGACTCTGATCTGCAAGAACTCCTTGGCGGTAATGGTGTGACCGCATTTACACCTGATGAATATCTCTATATTCAACACCATCGGCCATACCTCCTCGGCGCCCTTTTTCCCCGGACGGCAATGACCGGAGCACACTTTATTTACCCACCTCCCGTTGTTAAGAAACCTGCTCAGAACTCCCATCTGACTTCGCCGTGTATTTTCAGGCCGGGATCAAGGAAACGAGCGTTACTCTGGACATTGGCCTTGTATACGGCAGATAGGTTCATATTTGCTGATGGCTTATAGGTCAATCCTAGATCGGCATTCAGCCAATTTGTCTTTCCCTTTTCCTGCTGTAGATATGAAACACCACCCCTGACCTGAAGAGCGTTGCCGGAGGAGAAGATATCGGTAGCAAGAGAGAGCTCTTGCAATGGCAGATTCACCGTACTCAGCTGCTGATCCTGCAAACGACGCTTATAGCTTAAATTAACTCCCTTAACAGGCTGACCGGACAGCCCCAGATAGCTTCCGCCACCACCTGTTTGACTATCGACCCATTCCATACCGTATTGAGCTTCCAGATTGCCTACAACCTTGCCTTTAACCTTGACTCCCGTCACGTTTATACTCTCCGTGCCGGTCATGCTCCGCTGACTGCGATCAACTGCTAAATTCAAACCTCCGCCCATAGTCGTCTGTAAGCCGATAACCTGATCTTTGCTTATAATGCCCTGGCTGATCTCCGAAGAATTCATCCTGGCATATACGCCGACAGGTCCCGCAACTGTGTTGATTTCGCCCCTTCCATCAACCAGCTTTTCACCGCCGTTATAGCTGCGCCGCACGCTTTCCAGCATAACGGAGGTATTCTTTCCAGGCTGAGCCGCAACTCGCATCCATTGTTGGTTCTGCGAGAATGAGCCGCTGCGGCTGTTATTCATCTCTGCCGCCAACTGCACCCTCTGTCCTATGTTATAATCGGCTCTGAATCTGCTGCCGGCGGTTTCCCAGCCGCCCTTCATCTCGGAGCGCTGCATATTGGCCGCCAGCCGTAGCCGTTTACCTGGATTGGCGCTCAGCCACAATTCCGTCTGCTTTTGGGATGGTATGCCTTCACCGTCGCTTGCTGTAACCCTTCCCAGTGCGGTTATGCGTGATTTGGCCGCAAACCCAGGCGATGTTTCCAGGCTATAAGATGTGGTATTGCTCTCCATGCCGTTGAAAGACTGCCCATTATAATTCGCTTTCAAAAGAAGCGGTTTGAGCGGCCTGACATCCAGCGACAAATTGGTGCTCTGACTGCTGTTGTAGGTATCTCCGGCGAAGGTTATATTGCCGGATAAGAAAAGACCTCGCTCCCGCATAGCCTGGCCCGTCTCAAAGCCGATACCGGCGCTGTTCTGTGAACCGATATCGCTGCCGCTCGTCCCCTGATAGCTTCCCCTGAGTATCAGATTGTTATCAGAGGCCATCCCAAACTGCATAGCAGAGGCGTCCACGTAGGCACTTTGCGGCGAGCTATGACGAATAACGCTCCCAGCTACATAAATGCCGTCCCTCTGCTGTGCCTCCGGCCTGGTTTCAAAAGTAAAGCCCGTATTGCCGGGAGAGAGGTTCTCATTCTTAAGCAATATGCCGCTATCGCCGCCGATACGCTCTCCTTCGAAGGCAGCCTCCGGCCTGGCGCCGGGATTCCTGTCAACAGGATAGATAACCGGCATGTTGGCAGCTACCGGAGCTATCCTTTCAATTACGTCAACAGAGAGAACCTCCACCAGCCTCTTGTTTGCCGTTGTTTTATTGCTTGCTCTTACAGGCGGCAGGCCAGCTACCGTTTCCTTTTCTACTTGAGCAGTCTCTTTGTTAGATTCAGTGGAATTATTCTTTGCCGTATCAGCCTGGCTCATTCTCTTATAACGAAGAGGATAATCAGCAGGTTCAACAGAAGCACCAGAGCTTATCTCCCCTCCCACACCGATAACCGTAGCTATGATAAAGAGATTGATAAGGCCGGCGACGAAAATTTGTTTGAGCCTCAATTAAAATCGACCTCCGTTTGGCATACATAAACTTAACCGTGCAGCCGGCTCATGCTGCAGCACGGAATGTACAACATTATAGCTTAAACCTATATATAGTTGCAACCATCTGGTGGTTATCAGAAATGACCCCTCAATTCAAACCCCGGTATGCCCGAAGCCGCCGTGGCCGCGGGAGGTATCCTCCAGAGAAGCCGTTTCTATAAATACGGCTTTGACCACCGACTGAATAATCATCTGGGCGATTCTGTCGCCACGCTTGACGATGAAGGGCTCATCCCCGTGATTGATAACGATGACTTTGACTTCACCGCGATAATCGCTGTCGATAGTACCGGGACTGTTGAGTAAAGTAACGCCGTGCTTGATGGCCAGGCCGCTACGCGGCCTGATCTGGGCTTCATAGCCTACCGGCAGGGCTACTCTCAGTCCGGTAGGTATCAGGGCTCTGCCGCCGGGAGCTATAGATCTCTCCTCTGTTACGGCGGCGTAGATATCCATGCCGGCGGCTCCGGGGGTCATATATTCCGGCAGCGGCAGTTCCCAGCCATCCTCAGTCCTGCATATTCTAATCTTTACGTGCTCCGTGGTACCCGCTGCTCTTTTGTCGCTCGCTATACTGTTCAATTCTTGATTACCTCCCGGCTGCCGGGTTTGATGACCGGCAGTCCCTGCTTACAGAGCGGGCAATCCTCGGGAGGATATTTCTCTATGCTCATCTTCAACAGCGCTTCCGTTTTGACACCGAAATCCACCTTGCCGGCACTACGGTCCACCAGCAGGCCCACGCCTACCAGCTTCGCATCGGCTTGCCTGACCAGTTTCATAGCCTCCGAAACAGAACCGCCGGTGGTGACTACATCCTCCACCACCAGCACCCGCTCACCGACAGCGAGATGAAAGCCGCGGCGTAGGGCCATCTGCCCGTTCTCTCTCTCGCAGAAGAGAGAACGGCAGCCTATAGCCCTGGCTATCTCGTAAGCCACGATTATCCCGCCAACGGCCGGCCCCATTACAACATCCACTTCTTCTTCTTTAAACCTGACCGCTATTTCGCTACATAGCAGGCCTGCCTCAACCGGATATTGCAGCAGCTGAGCACACTGCATATATTGCGGGCTATGGTAGCCGGAGGTCAGACGAAAATGTCCTTCCTGCAACACGCCGGTGCGATTAAATATATTAAGTATCTCAGCATTTGTAAGCATAAACTTTCAAACCTCCTGTTTGGGTATCGGGATCTGATTACCTGCTTTCAGTGCAGTGCCTCAGTGCTCTCATAAATACTTCACTCCACTTCCTCAATCACCCTTATTGCTGCGGCCCTAGGATCCGCGGCCGCAGTTATAGGACGTCCAATGACCAGGTAATCCGCTCCCCGCCTGATAGCCTCGGACGGAGCCATAATCCGCTTCTGATCATTAGTTGCAGCCCAGGCAGGGCGCACCCCCGGAGTCACGATCAGAAAGGCTTCACCGCAACAAGTCCGGACAGCTTCTATCTCCCTGGGTGAACAGACCACCCCATGCAAGCCGCTGTCGGCGGCCAGGCCGGCCAGAGCCAAAACTTCTTGCTCCAGTCCAAGCGTTATATGTAACTCATCCTTAATGTCTTCCGGCGTATGGCTGGTTAAAATTGTTACAGCCAGAACTTGAGTGTCGCACTCTTTCACGGCATCAGCGGCAGCGCACATCATGGCTGCGCCACCCAGGGCGTGGACATTGCATAGGTCTACGCCCAAGGACGATACTACTCGACAAACGGAAGCCACCGTATTCGGTATATCATGAAACTTGAGATCCAGAAAGATACGCTTGTTCCGGTCTTGTAATTCCTTTATTATGGCTTGCCCCAGACTGGTATATAATTGCAATCCGATTTTATAGAAGGAGATGCTATCACCTAAACTATCCAGCAGATATCTAGCCTGGTCCAGGGTATCCACATCCAGAGCGACGATGATGCGCTCTTTCGGCAGAGGGCGCCCTGCGGGTGCAGCTAGTTGATGATTGTTGGTTGTTGGTTTCAGGGTTCTCATGTAAATCTCCTTCCGGGAACTCAACAGCCGGTCCCCATTTCCGAATTCCGGCTTCTGAGTTCCCCCTTCCTATCAACATCATAATCCGTCAGAGCCAGGCTTTCAAAGGAGCGACCGCTGGCTTTGGCTTTAAGAGCATAAAGCAATGCAGCTGCAGTATCCAATGAGGTCAGACAGGGCACGCTATGTTCTACAGAGCAACGCCTGATACGCGCAGCCTCCTTCTCCACCATCTTATCAGGAGAAAGCGTATTGAGCAGCAGATTTACCTTGCCGGTACGGATAAGATCTAATAAATTCGGCGTACCCTCGCTTATTTTCATCACTCTGGCGGCACTCATTCCCTCATCCTGCAGGTAGGAACAGGTACCACCCGTGGCGTAAATCTCAAAGCCCAGTTCCTTGAATCCCCTGATAATGGGAAGAGCTTCAGCCTTATCCTGATCGGCAACGGTTACTATCATGGCCCCGGTAAGATCGACATCCAGACCGGATGCCACCATAGCCTTATACAGCGCACCTTCGAAGGTAGGATCTACCCCCATAATCTCTCCGGTAGATTTCATTTCCGGGCTCAAACTGATATCCACGGAGATCAGCTTAGCAAAAGAGAATACCGGTGCCTTGACAGCAACATGCGAGGTTTCCGGATAGAGGCCGCTACAGTAACCTAGTTCCTTTAAAGTATGCCCTACCATCACCTTGGTAGCTACGTTTACCATGGGCACTCCGGTAATTTTGCTCAGATATGGTATGGTTCGGCTGGCCCTTGGGTTAACTTCCAGAATATAAACATCCTCACCATCCACTACGAACTGAATATTCATCAAGCCCTTGACATGTAAAGCCCGAGATAGCCGGGTAGCATAATCCACCACCTTTTTCTTGACTCCGTCGGAGAGCTTCTGTGGCGGATAAACCGCCATGCTGTCGCCAGAGTGCACGCCGGCTCTTTCGATATGCTCCATAATTCCCGGCAGAAGAACGTCAGTGCCGTCGGAGATGACATCCACCTCCACTTCCTTGCCCAGAACATATTTATCTATAAGTATAGGATGCCTGGGAGAGATATTCACGGCATACTTCATATAATGAAGCAGATCCTTCTCATTATAAACTATCTCCATGGCCCGCCCGCCTAGAACGTAGGAAGGTCGAACCAGAACCGGAAAATCTATCTCTCTGGCAATCTCCAAAGCGCCTTCCACTGAAACGGCTGTGCGGCCATCCGGCTTGGGTATATCCAGTTCCCGCAGCAAGCGTTCGAACTTCTTACGATCCTCAGCCATATCGATGAACTCCACCGAAGTTCCCAATATCTTGACGCCATGCCGGGCCAGAGTATCGGCCAGGTTAATGGCCGTCTGTCCACCGAATTGAACAATAACGCCCTCCGGCTGCTCTTGATCAATTATATTCAGCACATCCTCTTCAGTCAGAGGCTCAAAATAAAGCTTATCCGAAGTATCGAAATCAGTACTGACCGTTTCGGGATTATTGTTAATAATAATCGTTTCAAAGCCCTCTTCGCGCAGAGCCCAGACGGAATGCACGCTACAGTAATCAAACTCTATTCCCTGTCCTATGCGTATGGGCCCGGAGCCGATTACCACCACTCGGCGCTGAGAGGATAAGACCGCCTCATTTTCCTGCTCATAGCTGGAGTAATAATACGGCGTATCGGCCTCAAACTCAGCCGCACAGGTATCAACTATCTTGTAAACAGGAAGAACGCCCACAGTTTTGCGTAGTGCCCGGATATCGTCCTCTTCCACCTCCACCAGTTCAGCGATATCCCTGTCCGAGAAGCCTAATTCCTTGTATTTCTCCAGCAGTTCTCGATCCAGGCCGGAGAAACCGCGATTCCGCACCCTCTCCTCCAGGCCGACCAGATCCCTGATCTTTTGCAAAAACCACCGATCTATGCCTGTCAACTGATGTATCTCTTCCACCATCTGACCCCGGCGGAAAGCCTCGGCCAAAACGAAGAGACGCTCATCCGTGGGCACCTTAAGGCGGTTCTCCAGTTCCATCTCCGTCAAAGTACCGATATCCTTATGCCGCAGGCTGTAGGCGCCGTTCTCCAGCGAACGCACCGCTTTCATCAGCGAAGATTCAAAGCTTCGTCCTATAGACATAACCTCACCGGTAGCCTTCATCTGAGTGCCGATGGCCCTATCGGCCAGAGGAAACTTATCAAAGGGCCAGCGAGGTATCTTAGTTACCACATAGTCCAGAGCCGGCTCAAAACAGGCCAGCGTTTTGCCTGTAACGGCATTGGCTATTTCATCCAGATGAAGGCCAATGGCTATTTTGGCTGCCACTCTGGCTATGGGATAACCGGTTGCCTTGGAGGCCAAAGCGCTGGAACGGCTAACGCGCGGGTTGACCTCAATAATAAAGTAATCAAAGCTGTGTGGATCCAGTGCCATCTGCACGTTGCATCCGCCCTCTATCTCCAGAGCAGTGATGATCTTCAGAGCGGCATTACGCAGCATCTGGTATTCCCTGTCAGAGAGTGTCTGGCTAGGCGCCACTACAATACTGTCACCGGTATGCACACCCATGGGGTCCAGGTTCTCCATATTGCAGACGGTGATGCAATTATCGGCGCCGTCGCGCATAACCTCATATTCAATCTCTTTCCATCCCAAGACACAGCGCTCCAGCAGTATCTGTCCGATCATGCTCATTTTCAGTCCACGATGGGCAATATCTTCCAATTGAGCCATATCATGAGCTATGCCGCCCCCTGTGCCTCCCAGTGTATAAGCCGGACGGATAATCACTGGAAAGCCGACATTCCCGGCAAACTCTCTGGCTGATTCTATATCCTCGATAATGGCACTCTCCGGTACAGGTTCATCGATACTGCTCATCAGCTCGCGAAATAGCTCTCTATCTTCAGCTTTCTTGATAGACTGCAGAGAAGTTCCCAAAAGCTCTACACCATAGCGATCTATAATACCTGCTTCAGCCAGAGCCACAGCCAGGTTAAGTCCTGTCTGCCCGCCTAGGGTGGGCAACAATCCGTCAGGCCGCTCACGCTCTATTACTCGAGCAGCAAAATCCACTGTCAGCGGCTCCACGTAGACACGATCGGCTATATTAGTATCGGTCATGATGGTAGCCGGATTGCTGTTGATCAGAACCACTTCCAGACCCTCTTCTTTTAAAGAACGGCAGGCCTGCGTTCCGGCATAATCGAATTCAGCCGCCTGCCCAATGATTATTGGGCCGGAGCCTACTACCATTACTTTCTTTATTTCTTCTCTCTTGGGCATCTTCTGACTCCTTTAACAGCTTTCAGCCGTTTTGCCTGTGCGATTGCATCAGTCTAATAAATTTTTCGAACAAGCACCCGTTATCTCTGGGCCCCAGCAATGTTTCCGGATTATATTGAATCGAGAAAACCGGCAGTTCTCTATGTCTGAGTCCTTCCACAGTGTTATCATTCAGATTAATATGAGAAATATCGACAGCAGTGTCTTTGACCGTAGCGGCAGCGACGGCATAACCGTGATTTTGGGAAGTTATATGGATGCGACCGGTATCAAGATCTTTAACCGGATGGTTGGCGCCATGATGACCGAACTTGAGCTTGTATGTCTTGCAGCCAAAGGCCAGCCCCAGCAACTGGTGCCCCAGGCAGATACCCATTATCGGCTTCTTGCCCAGTAGTATCTTCAAGGTATCCACAGCATAATCGAGTCTTGCAGGATCACCCGGTCCGGATGAAAGAAAGATACCATCCGGATCATAACCAAGAACATCGGCAGAGGTGCTGGCGCAGGGAAGAACGGTAACGCTGCATCCCAGAGCGGATAGAGAATTGAGGATATTGAATTTAACGCCGTAATCGATCAAGACCACTCTGAAGCGTTCTTTCACCCCGTTTGGGAGAGGCCAGGCATAAGGCTTATCGGTACTGACCTGGGTAACGTAATCTATTCCGGCATACTGCACGGAGGCTTTTAATTTGTCCAGAGCGGTATACGGATCGGGATCCGGCGTTATTATGCCCATCATAACGCCTCGTGAGCGCAGGTGACGGGTAAGTGCCCGAGTATCTATGCCCTGTATGGCTATTACCCCTCGCTCATCTAATAAATCATGCAGATTGCCGCTGCTACGCCAATTGCTCTCCACCTGGCTCAGATCCTTGATGATAAAGCCGGCCACCTGTAACTGTCGGGATTCGAAATCCTCTTCATTGATACCGTAGTTGCCGATCAGAGGATAGGTAAGGGTAACTATCTGGCCTCGATAGGAGGGATCGGAGAGGATCTCCTGATAACCTGTCATCCCCGTATTGAAAACTACTTCTCCTATCTGTTCCCCTGCCCGGCCGAAGCTTCTGCCGGCATAAACCGCCCCATCATCAAGTATAAGATATGATTTCACTGTTACCTCCGAAAAACTACTTTTCCGCCAACAATGGTAGCTACAGCCCGCCCCTTTACCTTCCAGCCGGCAAAGGGTGTGTTGCGGGCCTTGGAAAGGAAAGATGACGGCTCTATGATATGCTCCTCATTTAGATCGATCACGGTAATGTCAGCAGGCAATCCTACCGACAGACGCCCACCCATTACACCCAGTGCTGCAGCCGGTCCGGCGCTCATAGCCTTCAGCAGACGCTCCAGAGGCACTGTCCCGCTGTGCACCAGCGCCGTCAGTAGCACCGGCAACGCCGTTTCCAGCCCGATCAGCCCAAAGGGGGCCAGGTCATACTCCACCATTTTCTCCTCCACCGCATGCGGCGCATGGTCGGTGGCAATAATGCCGATGGTGCCGTCGTTAAGAGCCTCTATCATAGCCAAACGGTCCATATCACTGCGCAAGGGAGGACTCACTTTGGTAGCAGTATTATAGCCCTCCACCGCCTCATCCGTCAGCGTCAGGTGATGCGGCGTTACCTCCGCCGTCACCCGACAGCCTCGCCGTATCGCCTCTCTTATCAGTTCAGCGGAACGGCGTGTGCTGACGTGAGCAATATGCAGCCGGGCATTGGCCTCCTCTGCCAACAAGATATCCCTGGACGTAATAATATCCTCCGCTGATCCCGGTATGCCACGCAGGCCAAGCCTCAGGGAAACAGGGCCCAGATGCATGGCACCGTTTGCAGCCAGGTTCTCATCCAGGCAATGAGTTACCACCGGCAAGCCGAACCTGCCGGCATATTGAAAAGCCAGACGCATCAGTTCCGCGTTCATAACGGTACGTCCATCATCAGATACAGCTACAGCGCCGGCCTCTGCCATCTCCCCCATCAGGGAGAGCTCTTTGCCCTGCAACCCTTTGCTGATACTACCGCAGACCATCAATCTAGCACCGTCCACAACAGCTGCTTTATCATACATATAGCGTACAATGGCGCCGTTATCACAGACGGGAGATGTATTGGGCATAGCCAGCACGGCCGTAAACCCACCGGCCGCCGCTGCCGCCAGCCCACTGCGAATATCCTCCTTATGAATGAAACCCGGTTCCCGCAGATGAACATGCATATCGATCAAGCCCGGAACCACCGTCAGACCATCGGCATTAAAAACTTCCGTTCCCGGACCACATTCCAAGTTACGGCCCTTATCGACGATAAGGCCATCATCGCTTATCAGTATATCGCTCTGCTTCAAAACAGAGTTATCAGCATCAAAGACTTCTCCGCCCTTAATCAACAGCAACTTCGACACCTCCCAGTAGCAGATAAAGTAAAGCCATACGCACAGCTACGCCATTGCGGACCTGCTCCAGAATGACTGAACGTTCACCATCAGCTACATCCCCTCGTATCTCCACACCCCGGTTCATCGGCCCCGGGTGCATTAACAAAGCATTCGGCTTGGCCAATCGCAATCTGTCCGTATTTACACCATAATAATAACTGTACTCTCCAATTGTAGGGAAAAGCCCCCTGGCCTGGCGCTCTACTTGCAGCCGCAGCACATTGATGACATCGGCGCCTTCCAGGGCACGGTCCAGATCATACTCAATGGTAGCCCCCATAGCAGCCAGTTCCGGCGGCAGAAGAGTGGGTGGCCCGCAGAGCACCACCTCCGCTCCGCACTTGCATAGGCCCCACACGTTGGATTTAGCCACCCGGCTATGCAGAATATCCCCAATAATAACAACCTTGAGCCCCTTAAAACCACCCTTTTTATCCCTGATGGTAAACATATCCAGCAATGCCTGAGTAGGATGCTCATGCATGCCGTCCCCGGCGTTAAGCACGGAACACCCTACCGCTTCGGCAGCCAGTTCCGGTGCCCCGGCACAACCATGTCTGATAATGATGGCATCAGCACCGATAGCCTCAAGATTGAGGACCGTATCCATCAGTCCTTCACCCTTAGTTACGCTGCTGGTAGGTGGTGAAACGGCATAAGTATCGGCCGAAAGCATCTTGGCCGCAGTATCAAAGGATGAGCGAGTCCTGGTGCTGGCTTCATAAAAGAGCGTAAACACTGCCTTGCTTCGCAGTGCCGGAACCTTGCGAATAGGGCGATCGAATATTGTTTTCAGCCTGGCGGCCGTATCTAATATATGCTCTATTTCGGCTGCACTGAGATTGCGCAAACCGAGAAGATCTTTTCTTCTCCAGACCATTGCTTTCCCCCGTCTAAGTATTCAGTCCGTTTGTATGTTAAGGCATAGCATCAGACCTTAGCGCATAATAATTACTTCATCCTTACCGTCAATCTCCATCAGCGATACCTTGACCTGCTCTTTTCGAGAGGTAGGAATATTCTTGCCGACAAAATCAGCCCGTATAGGTAATTCTCTATGGCCTCTATCCACCAGTATGGCCAGACGTACCGCCCGAGGACGCCCATAATCCATCAAAGCATCCAATGCCGCCCGTACAGTTCTCCCGGTATAGATAACCTCATCTGCCAGGACTACGACTTTGCCGGTAATATTGAATCCAATCTCACTCTCTCTGATTTCGTGTTGCAGACTGTCATAATGCAGATCATCACGATAAAGAGTAATATCCAGAGTGCCGACCGGCACCTCTATACCTTCAAAGCCGGCTATGATACCAGCGATTCGTCGTGCCAGCGGCACTCCACGGGTATGCAAACCCACCAGACATATATCGCCGGCCCCCTTATCACGCTCCACCACCTCGTGCGCAATACGGGTCAGGGCCCTTCTTATATCATCGGCATCCATGACCTGCGGACAATGCATCGGCTAACCCTCCATAAAAAAGCCTTTCCCCTTTAGTGAGGAAAGGCTTTTAATCTATCTACTGCTACTAAAAAACAGCTGCCCCCGCCGAGTCGTACCCTCCCGGCAGTGACAGCCGTTAAAATTTTCTCTGTTCCATATAAGCGTTGCATGACCGTACCCTTGTTAGCCTCTCTGAGCTATTTAAAAGGCTTTGAGTAATATACCATAGCAGAAAGAAAGAAGTCAATGCATTGTAGAGGTCCATCGATTTCACGCGTTACCCGCGATCTTCCTTGTGCTTTCTCTTATAACAAGTTCCGGTTCCAGAATCTGAGACGATACATTCTTTTCTTCAATCAGATCAAGCAACATCTCCGCCGCTATCTCTCCCAGCCGGCACTTAGGTTGCGCAACCGTCGTCAAAGCAGGAGTAAGCATGGCTGCAATCGCCAGATCATCGCTTCCCACCAGCGAAATATCCTCCGGAACATTCAACCCCAATTTCTTCATGCAGGCAATCACACCTGCGGCGGCAGTATCATCGTGAGCATATACAGCCGTAAAGTCCTTGTTCCGTTTCCAAAGCCTTTGCATGGCTTCGTAACCGTTTTCCCTCCCGAAGCCACAGCTTTCCACCAAATCGGCGTCAAAATTGATGCCGTATGCCTGCAGAGCCTTGCAATAGCCGGATAAGCGTCTCTTTTTTGTATCTTCGGTGTGACCTAAAAAAGCAATTCGTCTGTGCCCGTATTGAATCAGATGTTCAGTACCGGTATAGCCCAGCTTTTTGCCATCCACCAGAACGTAGGGAATATTCACCTGCTGGCGGCGATGAGCCACGAAAACGCACGGAAACCCCTCACGAAGAATATCTTGGTAAGCCTCGATATTTTCACTGGCACTGGCCGGTGCGACAATAATGCCGTCTACCTTCTTCCCATGCAGCAGCTCCAGGTAGTACTTCTCGTCAGCATCTTTATGGTCCGTCATGCCAAGCATAACGTTATACCCGAAACGTTTGGCCACAACTTCTATTCCCTGCAGGATAGCCGGCATAGTGGAATACTCAATATTTCCCACTACCACCCCTATCAATCCGCTGCGCTTCAACCGCAGTCCTCTGGCCATAACGTTGGGACGATATCCCAGCCTGGCAACGGCATCCTGGACACGTTTCCTGGTACGTTCGCTGACTCTGACATTACTGCATTTGTTGTTGATAACGACAGAGGCGGTACTGATAGATACGCCTGCTTCCCTGGCTACATCCAAGATGGTAGGCATTAGCTCTTTCTCCTCGAAACGTTATTATAGAAACCTTTAATCATAATACCAATATATCACGGCTAACGCAATCTCAGGTTTATCAATAAGATTTTCAAGCAAGCAGCGCTATCGGCTGTGCCGGAGGACCTGCGCTCGACGAACAGCTCGTTGCTCATGCAGTACAGATTGGCTGGGAGGTGGTTTACATCCCGGGCCACGACAAGGTTCCATTGCTTCCAGAGCGCTTCCCGGTAGTAATACGGCTCCTTGATATCACGAATTACTACCGCTTCAGGCTGCCAATGAGTGTTGGGCACTTCACGGTTGTCCACAGTAGGCTGCGCTCCGATATAGGCACGCAGCATCCCATTTCGCTCTGCACGAGCAGCCCGGCACCTAAATCGGTTCGCTTATGCTCTCCCCATGTTCAAACCAGCGTTCTTTCAAGCCTTCTTCATCCGGATCCAATCTGAAGCGCCATTCCCCGCCCAGTTTCATTCGCCGCTCCTGAGGATGGACCAAAACGGGTGAGTTCACCCGCCCGGTATAATTTTACGAATCCCTCTCACGGAAAACTCCTGATAATATTCATTCTCTTCTTCTGATCCAGTCCAGAGGCTACTCCCCGCTTGAAGCTTTCAACCTGTTCCTGCACTATAGGTATATAGAACCTGCCGAAGAGAAAGATGCCCAATCCGCCGGTCTGAAATAGTTGCAATTGATTGGAACTCTGCATATTGCTAAGAAAGAGCACAACTTTTTGTCTTTAATTCTTCGGTCCACTGCATATTGGAAAGCCTCTATGGCCTGCGAACTGTCCAGCAGACATTTCTTGCCGTCCATGCTGAAAACGCTGCCCCCGTTCCGAGCATCTGCAACGAAATTTTTCTCATTTATTCTATTTTCTTATCTTTAGATTATAACGGTTTTGCCGTCATAAGCCACTTCAATTCCCTCCGGAAGCAAGATGTTCTCCAATTCAGCCTGAAGCAAACCACCATTATGTGAAAAATGGGTAGCTACACATTTACATTTTTCATTTAAGCTGCCTGTCTCTCTTAATTTATCTCTCACCTTTATCAATCCCTTAACACCCAGATGATAGCTCTCTTCCTCAATTCGGCCATTAGTGCAATCCAGAATTAAGAGATCAAACTTATACCTCTCTAATACTCTCCAGGTATCCTCAGGATACCATCCGGTATCATGTCCATAAAGCACATTATGTCCCTCATAGCTGAAGATATAGTTAAAACAGATCTCATCGGGATCATGATCGGCTATCAAAGGCAAAACGGTCATCTTTCCAGCTGTAAACTCTACAAACGGCTCAATAATTTGAAATGATATATTGCTTGCTTTTTTATGAGCGCCTAAAGCCTGGGTTGTTATATTTTTTACGACCTCGCTGCCGTAAATGCTAAGCGTTTTTTTTGGGCGTGGATGAGCAAACGGCTTGGCTCGAAAGCTTAACTCAGTAGGATAGTAATGATCATTATGGCTATGGGTTACGAAAAGATGCTCAACCTCAGATAAATTAATTCGATATTTGTTAGCTTGCCAGTTGGTATCCGGAGGAAAATCAACTTTATATATCTTATCTATTAAAACAGATGAACGCGTGCGGATATCTTTACCTTTTAATAAACGAGCCTTGGTACAACAAGGGCATTCACAGAAAATACCCGGCCACCCCTCAGCAGCAGCAGTGCCTAAAAACAATATTTCCATCATCGATTCTCCCCATCACTTAATTATTAGATAGTTAAATAGTTAATAGGAGACGTTACCAAATGCTCTTCTGCTTCTGTCTCCAAATGAATTATATAATGATTTTCGTCATCCTGAGGCTCGCGGTCTTCCCATTCCATTGCATAAGAAGACGTCAGAATTTTGTTATTTTCGTACACGCTAATCCCGTTTCTATAAATAGCTGCTTTAATAATCTTCTCTCCCATTTGATGGCAAGCGCTAAAGTAAATCGAGGGATTGTTTGTTGTCCTGATTAAATTACGTGACGGGATTGGGTATATCTTATCCAGAAGCAAATTACCATGGACAGCATAGGTTTGCCTATCATTCCAAGCTTTTAACAACGTTTCTTTAGTAAAAACACCGTTGGGTATATATAAATAAGTAGCATTTATCTTCCCGGGCTCAGAAGATGGCCGGCCTGTTGGACGTAAAGCGTTATCTATCCCTGAACAACATGCCATGGCAGACGCTCTGGGATCAGATAGGAACTTCAGATAAAGGTCAAAATCACACCAAAAGCAATTAGGCCAATCTGCCGTAAAAAGCTCCAGATAACTGAAGTTGTAAAAAGCTGGAACCTTACGCGGGTCCGGTCCGTTAAAAAAACAGATGGTAGATAGATGGGGATGATTGATAATAGGCGACAGTTTTTTCTCTTCGGTTTTCAAGACAAAATTTTCCGGATCACGAGTAAGAGACACATAAGGATACGATTGAGGTGTCGATAAACCGACTTCCTGCAAGGAAACCATTCCGGGAATGCAAGCATGATGCTCTTTTCGTCTGGGTGGTTCAGAGAAACGCAAGTGAATTTCCAGGGACGGAATAAAAAAGAAATCGTTCGTGCTTTTTGTCGCACATAAATCATAATAATCCTGGTATTCTTCTCCCCATCCCCAGAAAAACCTGCCTTCATTATCGCCATGGTCGCCGGCACAAAATACAAAGCTGGCCCCCAAAGCTTTAAACTCTTCCCTCAATTCTTCAGCATTCACTTTTCGTTCTTCAGGATAAGAAAATCCTGTATGGTAGTGCAGGTACCCTTTATGCCACATAACGCTTATACCTCATAATCCATTAGTAATTACAAGCACTTAACAATATGCCGTGCGATCTCTCGTCGAATCTCATCATATTGATATAACGGCCATAGAGGCGTACCCTCAAGCGGTTCTCCTGTGGATGGATTATTCCACTCAACCTCATGCTGGCTGGCGACTTCTATCTTAGTCCTTAAGCTATTTAAGTATGCTTGCGCCGCCTTTGCTTCGGGAGCACCCTGCTTCTTTTCTATCAACTTCTCTAAAGTGCGGATATACTTTATATCGTCAATTCCCTCCCTGATCGCTTCCCAGGTAGTGGTGGGAACAGGCCCGGCGAGATCAGGAATTATTTCATGGGCAAAAACACCATTCGGATTAGATAGCGGGTTCAAAGGCATCCCCGCTCTGAGGACAGCATAATCCCAGACCAAATGGCCCCTGGCACCTTCCCACCAGGTTTTATATCCAATGGTAAACCTGCTCTTGGCCGGAATATACGACCACGTGGGACCGTTATAGACCCAGAAGGCAAAATTGTCCTTTGCCGCCTCTGCCCGTATCTCCGCCTGCTTTCCTATCCGGCTGCCATAGCACCTAACGGAAAGGAGAGGATAAAGAGCCTGATAAACTTCTTCTTTGCCTACTGTGCAAAAATTTCTTAAACCATATTCTTTCAGATAGCTAAATACTTTTCCATAATTATAAGCTCTCTCTTTCATCCAAGGCTCATCCAAATAGAAGTAAAAATCCGGGAGCCCTTTTTCACGGCATACACTCTGCAGTTTCAAAAGAGCGTCTTTAACATAAGTCCATTCTTCCGGTTGAAAATCGATTTTTGCCTTTTCCAGGTAGTAAGGAAGATATATTTCGAGACATAAAGGGATAGTGTGCGTCAATCCCGCCTCTTTAGCCTTTTCAAACAGCCTGGTAAACCCTTCAACGTTTATAGCTTTGCGATATCCGCCTAATTCGGGCCATTGATTCTGAACCAGTGGCCGGAAGTTAACCGAATTCATACCATGCGCTTTCATATCGCACAATTCCTGAGATAAGGTATCCCATCCGCTAATCCCTCTTTTAAGGTTTCTCCCGGGCAGATGATAAACCATGCAGAAAGTATACTCATCGCAAGCATCAAGTATAAACGGATAGATAAGCAGCTTTACTTTAAAGGACTTGCTCTTGCCGTTGCCGGCTTGTAAGGTTACTGTTGAAAAATATTCTCCGGCTTCAGCATTTTCCGGCACCTTGACCGTTATCAAAAAAGTATATGTATTGTTCCTATAAAGGTTATGCGAAGAAAAATTCTCCAGTACTTTGGGGAAACGCATATATCTGACTGGATTAAAACCGGCATAGTTATGATAGTAGTGCTTGACTTCATCTAATCGGATACACGCACTTTTAATTCTGCCTTTGCTTCCGATAAAATCGGTGCATACTATTTTAAAGTCTTTTAAATCCATTACAGGAACAACAGAAAATGCTGCAGGCTCGTACTCACCCGGTGTTGCCGATATTTCAATATCTTTTGACAGTTTCTTACTGGGTACGCTATTACGGTAAATAATGTCCAGATAGCTATGAGAAAAAAGGAAGAACCCGCAGTTTTTCACCTCTTGATCAATAACCGGCAGAGATTTCTCCTCATTATATGCATAACGGGTAAAACCGGCTATATACTCTGCATTACTTCCAAGCCAGATATCCTCTTCCAGCTTTTCCATTTCTCCGGTCAGCGTAAAATCATCTTCCTTGGGATAGATAACCAAGCCATTGAGAAGCCACCCATTTCCCCCTTTCAAAGCAATATGCAAGGAGCCGTTATGAACTGTAGTGGGGAAACTGCGCAGATTATAGATGTTAGGACCGGAAGTCAGGTCGATCTTTTTTTCCTTATTAACATAAATAGAAAAAGGTGGCGGCACATCACTATCTCCCGCAAGAACATGAACCTGATATTCGCCGTCAGGCAAATCAACGATAAATTCGTTATCAGATTTTCCTTCTATATAATCGCAGCTTAATTCATCCGGCCCCCATTTGTTTTGCTTTATGATATTACTGCTGAGACTTTCTGCCTTTTTAAAACCGTAGCCTTTTTGCTTCTGATAAACAGATCTTTCCGTAACTTGCATAAACCCTGCTTTAACAGGTGAGGAAGAAGAGCCGAAGTCATAAGCATAAGGGAAACGATATGAAATTTTATCAGAAGAATGAAGACGGATAAAGTCGTTGCTCTTGGAGGATAAATCCCTTATGTTGCCAAGCAAAGCAATGAAAGTATTCTCGGAAAAATCTTTGGAACCCGTAGAGAGCTTGATAAAGCCCTCCGGATCATTAAAGGCTTCGCTTCCCAGATACCCTATGGCACTATTTTCTCCATGAGGTTTTTCCGACCGGCATAAATTTACGAACAAACCATCTGCTTTTTCTACGCCGAGCAATTCTTTCCATGGTATGGCTATTTCGGCTATCCAAGATTCAGATGTAATGTTAGTAACTGCTTTCCACTTTGGGTTCCAATTTACATCATTTTTGTATCTGTTCCCTTTTAAATCGGACTTATCAATAAATATCGTTGCAAAATCCGCCTTTACCCCGGCAGGATTGACGAAGAAGTGATAATAAGTATCCAAAGGATTTTTGCCTAAAAAAATCTCTATGCAATCATCCAGCCAAATAGTGGCATCATGTTCGATAATATCCTTTTTTATTTTTGTAATTAAGCTCTCCTTACAATTCATTGCTATATAGAGATTATCTTTATCATAGCAAATCATCGCTTCCGTTTTCTCTTTAGCAAAAGCAGGAGGTTTAGAGCCGGCGATGAGGAAATTATCGATTATTTGAGCCTTTCTCCAGCATTCATCATCCAATTCCCCATCCAGCCTGGGTGTGCCAAATGAGACTGTAATTGTACGCATGCTGTTGATTTTCGATAATTGAGCATAAGCGCTCTTCAACTTATCAGCATACGGGTTGCCGAAGGTATCGACCGGCATAAAAGCACTTTCTTTTTTTCCAAGAGTTATATCGTTATAGATCTTAACATCGCTGATAATTCCCTTGGCGAACATACTTCCGGCATTACGGCTGGTACCAATGTAAGTGGTCGCCTTGTTGACGAGTGTACCCGTATGTTCCGCCCTGG
>Ga0172382_10003810_pt1 | contig 23644 bp, 22 predicted proteins | sample Leawel138RmetaG_FD_122245 | JGI IMG/M metagenome (GOLD analysis project Ga0172382, IMG submission 122245) | Leachate microbial communities from a municipal landfill in Southern Ontario, Canada - Leachate well 138R metaG | ecosystem: Engineered > Solid waste > Landfill > Unclassified | place... | reverse complement strand
GATTTACTACTACAAAGACATGATGAATATAATAAAAGGCAAGATGAAGCTAATCGCGCTAGTTATGAAGCAATAGAGGGAAGGATGAAAGAATACAAAGAATATAAAGCCTTAGAAGACCTAGAAGATCAACAACCAGGGAAGGGGATTAGTAAGTAATGACTATTAATAATAATGAGGGGATTAATAAAGATGAATTAGTTACTTTTGATGATGGTACTGAATATTTTGTCATTGACATTGTTCATCATAATAACCAAAAATATATTTATTTTGCGAAAGAAGATAAAAAGGTTGAAGTTTTTATTGCCAAGGAAGTTATAGAAGATGGTAAGTTAATCGTTGAGGTTTTAGATGATGGGCCAGAAAAAGAGGAAGTAATGAAAAAATTATTAACCCAGATGTTAAAAGATAAGAACTAGTGGCCGAATGAGAACAGTAGTTCTTTTTTATTTGACATTACATAGACAAATTACTTAGGTGGTATATACATTTGTACCTATCTATATTATAATAATATTTAGAATGGTAAAAATAAGCATAGAATGAAAAGAGGGTATGGGATGATTGGCAAGGTATGGTTAGTAACTGAAGATATTGTGGAACTTAAGCTTGAAGAAACGGAAAGTGGTGTTATTAATTTAATTAATAATTATGTGGTTTTTGAAGCTGATGAAAACCGTATTATTGGTGAAGTAAGGAGCGTTACCGCTGATAAGGCTACTGTTTCTTTAATTGGCGAAATAAAGAATAATATTTTTACTTCGGGTATTATTAATAAACCGAATTTTAATCATCCAGCCCGATTAATAAATTCAGATGAATTTGGTATTATATTTGGTAATTTAACTTTATCTAAGAATAATAAATTAGAGATTGGGGAAATGCCGTTATATCAAAATTATCAAGTAAATGTGCGGATTAATGATTTTTTTAGTAATCATTTTGCTATTTTTGGTAATACCGGTAGCGGTAAATCTTATTCAGTTGCGCGATTATTACAAAATATTTTTTATAAAAAGCAATCGGTTCCCAATAACGCTAATATCTTTTTATTTGATGTCTATGGTGAATATCATAATGCTTTTGCGAATATTAAGGATGCTAAAGGTGATTTGTTATTTAAAACCTATACCACTAATTTAAAATTTCCCGATACCGAGATATTAAAAATTCCCGTTTGGTTATTAGGGGCTGATGATATTGCTTTATTATTAGGGGCCGATAATCATATTCAACTAGCTATAATTGAAAAGGCTTTAAGATTAGTGGGCGTTTTTGCTCAAGAAGAAGATAGTGTAATGGTGTATAAAAATGATATTATTGCGAGAGCCATACTAGAAATATTATATAGTGGTAGTACCCCATCACAAATTAGGGACCAGATATTTGCGGTGTTGACCGTTTATAATACTAAGGTGTTAAACTTAGAATCAAAAATAATACAGCCTGGTTATACTAGAAGCTTAAGACAATGTTTAGTTATTGACCGTGATGGTAAGTTAAATGAGATGCAATTGGTGACTGAATTTATTGTTAGTTTTATTAAAGATGATCTAGAATTAAGATTACCGGATGGTAGTTTCCCTTATACTTTAGATAATCTAAAGGAAGCTTTTGAATTTTCTTTAATTTCTGAGGGCATCTTAAAGAGTGATAAAGTATATGATTATGCTAATATATTAAAGGTAAGATTACACTCATTAATTAATAGTGATTATCGTACTTATTTTGATTATGAACAGTATATTAGTAAAGATAATTACATTAGAAAATTATTAACTATGCCAACTGGTAAAAAGGCCCAAATTGTTAATTTTAATATTAGTTATATTGATGATCGCTTTGCGAAAGTAATTACTAAAATATATGCGAAGCTTTTCTATGATTTAGCGGTGCGTATTAATGAAAAAGCCTCTTTTCCCATTCATATTATTTTAGAGGAAGCCCATCGTTATGTTCAAAATGATAATGACTTATTTCTATTAGGATATAACATATTTGATCGTATTACTAAGGAAGGGAGAAAATATGGTATTATATTAGGGCTTGTTTCGCAAAGACCGTCAGAATTAAGTGAAACAGCCTTATCACAATGTTCTAACTTTTTAATCTTTAGAATGATTCATCCCGGTGATATTGAATTTATTAAAAATATGGTACCCGATATGGCGGAGGAAACAGTTCGCAAGTTAAAAATATTGCGTCCGGGAATCTGTGTGGGCTTTGGTAATGCTTTTAAGATACCAGTAATTGTTCAACTAGCTCTACCTAATCCAGAACCACATAGTAAAAGTGCTGATATAGAGACTACTTGGTATCAGTCTAATAATTAAACAAGCCATTTTCTTATAGATACTAATTAATTTAGTATCTTTTTATTAGAAGCGATAATTATTATTATTCTCTTCATAGAATATATTAGAAAACTATGAGGGGATGATGATAATGATATATCACTTTATTGGTATTAAGGGAACCGGCATGAGTGCCTTAGCCCATATTTATCATGATTTAGGTTATCAGGTACAAGGCTCTGATGTTACTGAGCATTTATTTACTCAAGACGATTTAGAAAAAAAGAAAATTAAGCTATTACCTTTTAATCGTGATAATATTCATCACGATATGCAGGTTATTGTCGGTAATGCTTTTGATAATAACCATGTGGAAGTAAAAAGGTGTCATGAACTGAAGGTAAAAACGCAAAGATATTATGAGGCTCTAAATACGGTTATTAATAACTATAAAACAATAGCCGTTAGTGGTTGCCATGGGAAGACTACTACTACGAGTTTACTAGCGCATTTATTAAATAATATAGTTGGGTGTAATTATTTAATTGGTGATGGTACTGGCTATATGCAAAGAGATAATCGTTACTTTGTTTTTGAGGCTTGTGAGTATAAAAGAATTTTTTTAAATTATTATCCTACCTATACTATTATTACTAATATTGAATTAGAACACGTTGATTATTATAAGGATTTAAATGATGTTTTATCTAGTTTTCAAACCTTTGTTAATCAAACTAAAGAAATAGTTTTAGCTTGTGGTGATGATCCTAGTATTCGTTCTTTAAAATATAACCAGGTAAAGTTTTATGGTTTTAATGATAATAATGATATTATTGCTAGAAGAGTAAAACTAACTAGTAAAGGATCTAACTTTGATGTTTATATCAATAATAACTTATATGGTCATTTTACCTTACCTTTGTATGGTAAACATATGATTTTAAATGCTTTAGCTGTTATTGGTATTTGTCATCATGAGGGTTTAAATAGTAGTGAAGTAAGTAAACAATTAAAATGTTTCCCGGGAGCCAAAAGACGATTTAAGGAAAAGAAGATTAAGGATATAGTGACGATTGATGATTATGCACATCATCCCACCGAAATAAAAGTTATGATTGACGCGGTTAGACAAAAATATCCAAAGCGGGAAATTGTGGCTGTTTTTAAACCGAATACTTATACTAGAACCAAAGCATTAGCGACCGATTTTATTAACGCTTTAAATTTAGCTGATAAAGCTTATGTAACGGATATCTTCTGTGATAGGGAGAAAAAGGAAGATTATCCGCATATTACTTCCTCTTTAATTATTGATAGATTAAAAAATGGTGATTATATTAGTGATGACAGCGTTAATAAATTGTTAAAACATAAAAAAGCCGTTATTTTGTTTATGAGCTGTAAAAACATTTATACTTTGCGGGAAAAGTATGAGGCCTTATTAAAAAAAGATTAATTATAAATTACTACTAGGCAAAGTTTTTAAAAATGGTATAATAATGATAATGAAAAAATAATGGAGGCTAGTAAATGCGAATAAAGGATATAAAAACTACCTTAAATAAGATAAATAATAGCTATCGCTTAATGATGTGGGCACTCGTTATAATTAATTTACTAATGATGAATAATGGTTTAATTAATAACTATTAAAAATAAAGAATAAAGTTTATTCTTTATTTTTTATATCAACATAAAGGAGGGTAAAAATGAAAAGAGTAGTGTTAAAAATAGGGGGCGAAACTTTAAAAAAACCAGATGGTCAGTATAATCTAGATATCAAGATGGTTGAGAAGGTCTGTCAAGATATTGCTAAATTAAAATCATCAGGTTTAGAAATAATAATTGTGGTTGGGGGCGGCAATTTCTGGCGTGGTCGAAATGGCGATGAACTTGATCACGTCTTATCTGATCAAATCGGTATGCTAGGTACAATTTCTAATGCTTTAATTACCGCTTATAAATTAAATGAAATGGGGGTAGAGGCTGAGGTAATGAGTTCCGTTTATGTTGAATCACTAGTTCCCCGTTATGAAGTTTTTAAAGCAAGAAGAGCTTTAACAAACGGGAAAGTAGTAGTGGTTGGGGCCGGGACCGGATTACCTTATTTTACCACGGATATGGCGACTATTCAGCGGGCCAGGGAATTAAAGGCTGATACTATTTTGTTAGCTAAATCACCAGGTGGCGTATATGATAAAGACCCTAAACAACCAGATAGTAAAAAATATGATGAAATAGATTCTTTAGGAGTCCTTAAAATTCATATTGAAAGAGGTATTCATAAATTAGCGGTGATGGATTTTGTGGCCGTGGCTATGGCTTGTGAATATCAGGGTTATATATATGTTTTTGATATTAAGGATAAATTTTTTATTGAGGCGGTTACTAATAAAACTTTAGATCAATATTCTAAAGATAATTTTACTATTATTAATCCTATTGCGGATTAATTTTAGTTGAAATAACTTGTCAATTTAATAATTATCTGATATTATTGTATTGTTTATTATTGGCGATGTAGCTCAGTTGGTTAGAGCATCCGGCTCATACTCGGAAGGTCGGGGGTTCGAAACCCTCCATCGCTACCATAAGTAAATAAATCCTTATTAATAAGGATTTTTATTTTTATTATCTATCTAGATTATGGGCGCTGATACGAGCTTTTTCTTGTGTTGCTTACGGGTTAGATGTTATAATAAAATCATAAGTAGGTGATATTGTGAAAAAGGTCTCCATTTTACCCGCTGATACTTATATAGTGGTTAATAAAACCATGTTAAATGATGGTGATAGAAAAACCTTAACCATGTTATATCAACCTATAATTGGCTATCAAGCTATTAGTTTATATTTTTCTTTTTGGGCTGATCTTGATCAAAGAGAAATTATGAGTAATGAATTTACTCATCATCATTTAATGAGTAAAATGCAGTTGAAATTAACCGATATTGTGACATCAAGAGAAAAATTAGAAGCGCTTGGTTTGGTGAAGACTTATTTTAAGAAAGATGTCACTAACAGTTATGTTTATGAATTATATTCACCAATTAGTGTTAATGAATTTTTATCTAATCCTATTTTAAATGTGGTGTTATACAGTAATGTTGGGAAAACGGAGTATGATAAATTAATTAAATATTTTAGTTTGCCAAAGATTAATTTAAAAGATTATGATGATATTAGTGTAAGTTTTAGTGACATATATACAACTATCCCCGCTGATTTAAAAAGTGAATTGGATACTAATTTACCTAAAAGGGAGCAACTTGATTTAGTAATTGAGGCGTCAATTGATTTTAATTTATTAATAGAGTCAATACCAAATAATTTAATTAGTGATAGAGCCTTTAATAAAAGTGTTAAAGATTTAATTTCTAAATTGGCGTTTGTATATAATCTAGATTCTTTACAGATGCAGGAGATTATTAGACATGCTTTGACAGAGAAAGGTACTATCGATAAGGAGTTGTTACGTAAAGCTTGTCGCAATTTTTATCAATTTGAGCATGCGGGTAGTTTACCAACCATTATATATCGTAGCCAACCAGAATATTTAAAAACACCAGTTGGTGATACTTCTAAAAGAGCCCGAATGATATATACTTTTGAAAATACAACCCCTTATGATTTTTTAAGAAGTAAATATAATAATGCCGAACCAACGACCCGCGATTTAAAATTATTAGAATCACTAATGATTGATCAGGGTTTGAAACCGGGAGTAGTTAATGTCTTGATTGATTATGTTTTGTTAGTTAATAATCATAAATTAACCAAGGCTTTTGTGGAAACAATTGCTGGGCAGTGGAGTCGGTTGAAAATTGAAACGGTTGAGGAGGCTATGAATATAGCGGAGAAGGAACATAAAAAGTATCAACATAAAACGCCTTCGGTCCGTAAAAACTTGAAAAAAGCAGAAAAAATTCCATCTTGGTTTGGGAAGGATATCAAAATAGAAAAAGCGAGTATTGATGAGCAGAAAGAAATAGAAGCGATGTTAAAGGAATTTTCATAGGTGGTGGATTATGAAAACAGTAACGGAGATTGTTCAAGAAAAATTTAGTTATAAAAAGGTAGTGTTATTAAAAGATTCTTATTTACAGGCTTTAAAAAAGGCTGAATTTAGAAAGTTAATATCAACTTTAAATCTGCCTGAAGAAGATTTAATAAAATATACTTCTAAATTAGAAGAATGTGCTTTTGAAATTAATAACTGTCAAAAGTGTCAGAATTTACTGTCTTGTCCCAATAATATGATGGGGTTTGTTTTTACCCCAATAAATGATGATAATCGTTTAATTTTCTCATATGTTGCTTGTCGTTACCAACAAAAAATAACAAAAGATAGAGCTTATCAAGATAATGTTTATGCTGTTGATGTGCCAAAGGAAATAAGAATAGCTTGTATGAGAAAGATTGATACGACTGATAAAAATCGCTATGAAGTTATTACCTGGTTAAAAAAGTTTATTGAACGCTATCTTAAGTCTTCATCAATTAAGGGTTTGTATTTAAGTGGTAATTTTGGCAGTGGTAAAACTTATTTAGTGGCGGCCATGTTTAATGAATTAGCTAAAAAGAATATTCGTAGTGCCATTATTTATTGGCCCGAGTATTTGCGAAAATTAAAGGCATCATTTAATGATGACTTCGCGAATAATTTTGAATCTATTAAAAAAATACCGTTATTATTAATTGATGATATTGGGGCGGAAAATACTACCGCTTGGAGCCGCGATGAGATTTTGGGTTCCATTTTACAGTATCGAATGCAGGAATATTTACCAACCTTTTTTACTTCTAATTTAAACCTAGATGAATTAAGGGACCATTTTAGTATAACTAGTAATAGTGTTGACCTTGTTAAGGCCACTCGTATTATTGAAAGGATAAAACAATTAACGACCGTAAAGCAAATGATAAGTGCTAACCGCAGAAAGTGATTGTTAATGATAATTAAGAGTAGTAAACATTAAAAAAAATATAATGTTAACTAGCTATCTTATATAAATCTAAAACATAATGGAGTAAGTAGTGCGGATGAGGGATTTTTGTAAGTATCAAAACAATTATTATATAATAAAACCATTTACCATTGATAATACAGATACGCGAGTACGAGAGGATGGTTTTTCAGTAACCGTTGATAATGAAGGACGTCCTAGTTTAAATATTCATGTATCTTTAATTAGTTTAGAGTATTTAAAAAAAGGCTATGTAATAAGTTCCCTAAGAAAAGAAATGAAAACAAATAAAGTGGCGCCTCATTTGTGTCGAAAAACAATTGCGGCTTATTCATTACAACCGGGGCTAAGAAAGGTCTTAACCTTAAGTATTAAAAGAACGGCTGTCGGTTATAATTATTATTATGCTACTTGTGAGGAAATAATGTTAACGCAAAATTATGCTTTTCGGGATAAAACGATTGATACGCGGTTTTATTATGTGTTTAATAAAATATTAACCCAATTTCCAAATATTAGTAACGAACGAGTAGTTGATTATTTAATGTGTTGTTATTCCTTAGTTTTTTCTAAATTTTTACATTTAAATATGGTAGAATATGTTAAAGGTAATAAATTATCCCATAATGAAGAATATCAAAAGGCTAAGTTTACCACCCCCATCAGACAATCAGAGTCTTTATTTAATCAATTTATTTTGCTTCAATATCTATGGCAATATTATAAGAAGATGGGAATTAGAAAACCATTAACGACTGAATTGTTTTCTAATGATGATATTAAGACGGTGGAAAAAGAAAGAATGAAAATATTAAGTTTAAAGTAATAATTAATAAAATATATGTTAGTTTTAATATTAAAGGAGCTAAGTAAATGGCAAGCTGGGAACAAGCAGTTAAAAAGTTTTTAAAAAAATATAGTCATAATAAAAATATTTTGGGTGCTATGTTGATTGGTAGTTACGCGGTTAATAATTATAAGGTTAATTCTGATATTGATTTACAATTAATAACTAGTGATGATGTTAAAAGTGAACGCGGTATTGTTGTTATTGATAATTATTTAATTGATTATTATATTAATACCTTAGACCAGCTTGTAAAAATGATGGAGCGTGATTATGATAATGGCGAGATAACGCGGGCGAATGCTTTTAAGGGTGGTCGGATTCTTTTTGGTAATAGTAGCGCAATGGCTGAATTAAAAGAACGAGCGGAAACTTATTTAACAAAAGAATTAAGGCCTCTTAGTAAGGTTGAATTATCAACTAAGAAGTATAATTTATGGCGCACCTATATCTATCTTTTTGATAACCATGATAACCACTTATTTAGCTATTATTTTATTTATTATAATTTATTAAGAGATATTATGATATTATATTATGAGTATTACCAAATACCAAGGGTTGATATCTTAAAATTGGAAAAAATATATACTGATAAAACCTATCGCGAGCGGTATAATATAACGAAGATGCCCTCCCAAGAATATATTAAGCTTTTTTTAAACTGTCTAACTAACGCATCAATAAAGATAATGAATGATAATATAACTAAATTATATGATTTAGTACAGGCCGAAACGGGCGGTTTTAAAATAGAAAATTTTAAAGTGAAGGGAGAATTATTATGATTAATATTAAAACGGACGCGACTTTAAATAAACTTAATCATTCGTGTGCTCATTTAATGGCGCACGCTATTAAAAGGTTATATCCAAAAGCCTTATTTTGGGTTGGACCAGTAATTGAAGATGGTTTTTATTATGATGTTGATTTAGCTGAGGAAGTAATATCCGAAGATAATTTAGTTAAGATTGAACAAGAAATGAAAAAAATAGTAACTGAGGCTTTAGTTTTTGAAAAGAAAGAATTATCAAAACAAGAAGCTTTGGCAATGTTTAAAGATGACCCATATAAACTTGATTTAATTAATAATATTGCTGAAGATATCGTTACTATCTATCAGCAGGGTGATTTTATTGATTTGTGTCGCGGACCTCATGTTGAAAATACCAAAGAATTAAAATGTTTCAAACTTTCAAAAGTTTCCGGTGCCTATTGGAAGGGCGATTCTAATAATAAGATGTTACAGAGGATATACGGTATTTGTTTTAAAGAAAAAACTGATTTAAATAATTATTTAACCATGTTAGATGAAGCCAAAAAAAGAGATCATCGAAAATTGGGACGGGACTTAGATTTATTTTGTTTTTCCGATCTAGTCGGTCCAGGGTTGCCTTTATACACTCCTAAAGGAACAATTATCAAAGAAGAGTTACAAAAAGCAGTTGAAAAAATATGTAAGCATTATGGCTTTCAAAAAGTCAGTTGCCCCTCATTAGCAACTATAGAGTTATTTGAAGCTTCTGGACATGCCCAGAAGTTTAATGACGAATTATTTAGGGTTGAATCTCCAAAAGGGCATAAAATGGTTTTGAAACCCGTTCAGTGTCCTCATCAAACACAAATTTATGCATCTAAAATAAGATCATATAAAGATTTACCGATTAGATATATGGAGTCAGATAAACAATATCGGGCTGAAATGCCTGGTGCGGTGAGTGGATTAAGTAGGGTATATGCCATTACTTGTGAAGATGGTCATTCATTTTGTACGGTTGGTCAAGTGAAACAGGAAGTTATTAATATGGTTAATATTATTAAAGATTTTTATAGTAGTTTAGGTTTATGGGGAAATCATTGGGTATCACTATCGGTTAGAGATTATAATACCCCTGAAAAATATATCGGTGATTCAAAAGATTGGGATACATGTGAGAAAATGTTAGCGGAAATATCAGAAGAATTAGAATTGAATGCTAAAAAATGTGAAGGTGAAGCGGCTCTTTATGGCCCTAAACTAGATTTTATGTTTAAGGATGCTATGGGTAGAGAAATTCAAATTCCCACCGTTCAATTAGATTTTGCGACTCCTAAAAGGTTTGATTTAACTTACATAAATAATGAAGGGCGAAAAGAACATCCGGTTATGGTTCATAGAGCTATTTTAGGTTCTTATGAAAGATTTTTAGTGTTATTAATTGAACATTATGCAGGTGCTTTTCCTTTGTGGTTATCACCGGTGCAAGTAAATATTATCCCAGTTAATAATAAGTATCATCTACAGTATGGTAATAGGATAAAAGAATTATTACTTAATAGTGATATTAGAGTAGAATTGGATGATTTAGAAGAAAAATTAAGCTATAAAATAAGAAATTCCCAAGTTAATAAGATACCATATACTGTTATTATAGGTGATAAAGAAAAAGAAAATAATACCATTAGTTATCGTAAATATGGGAGTAGAGAAACTATTATAGTAAATGTAAATCAATTTATAGATATGTTAAACGAGGAAATTATTTTGAAAAAATAGTTGAATTAATATCAATATAATGATAGAGTAGTCGATAAAGGAGTGGATAATGAATGAAAATAATAAGAAAAGCGAGGAAAACACATTCCATCATCAGGGGCTCAGTCATGTTTTCAAAAGATAGTTGTTGTCCAGCAAGATCTAGGTAAATACGAAAGGGAAGTTATTTGCTTCCCTTTCACTAAGTTTATTAAAGTGGTGGTTTTATGAAATGGTCAATGTTTATAATAAGGGTTGCGGAAAATAAACAAATCTTACTATATAATACTTTTAACAGTGCTATAGTCATTATTGAGCAAAAAGAATATAGGTATATAAATTCCAATTTGGATAATTTGGATTTATTGAACAAAAATATAAAGGTTTTAATAAAAGAAGAATTTTTAATTGATAAAAATATAGATGAAAAACAACAGTTTTTAAAAGCTTTGCAAGCGGAATGGCAAGAAAATAAGCATTTTTGTATTCATATTTTACCGACTACAGCTTGTAATTTTTCTTGCCCATATTGTTATCAATGTGGAATAGAACGGGATTACTTTTTAGACACAGAAAAATTAAACAAAACAATTAATTATATTGATAACTATTTAGAAAAGAAGGAAATGTCATGGGCCACATTAATAATTCACGGTGGCGAACCAACAGTTTATTGGGAACCCGTCATAAAATTATTACCAAAAATTAACCAAGTTTTTAAAAAATATAAAGTATCATACAATACCCAAATAGTATCAAACGGTTATAATCTAACCAAAGAGAAAATAGATTTATTAGCAAAATATAACTGGAATCGCTTCCAAGTTACTTTAGATGGCCCTGCTTATATTCATGATAATAGAAGGAAACTCAAAAATGGTATGGGGACTTTTGACAAAATCGTAGAAAACATCAGGTATGCTATTGAAAACAATAAGATTAAACAAGTAAGTTTACGGATTAATTATGATAATAATAATATCAAATATATTCCTGAATTATTAAAATATATTAAAAGAAACTTCGATATTAATCGAATAATATTATCGTTTGGATTTATTTCTAACACAATTGGTGATAGCGAGGCTAACAAATATGTATTAAAGCACGCAATAGATTATGCCGATATTAAAGATACATATACTAAGCTTTACAAAATCGCTATCGATTTAGGATTTGCAATGGATGATTTATTTATGTTTGATGGTATGTGTACAGCTAAATTAGATAATGCTATGGTAATATCAGCTGATGGCAATATATATAAATGTTTGAGTGGGGTTGGTAGAAAGGAATTTGTAGTTAATACAATAGATTCAAATAATTATGAACTACCTAATTATTTATTTTTAGATTTATATGAACAATGTTTAGAAAAGCAATGTGAATTTCTACCATTATGTAATACTGGATGCCGATTTAATGCTTATTTAAAAAACAAGAATATTAATAGTATTGATTGCCACCAAGAATGGTTAAAAAAAATTAATAATAAATTACTTAAAATTATTTATTTCAATAAATAATGGAGGTGATATTTATATGGTAGAAATATCTAACTTAACAATTAAAATAAGGCCTAATAGGCCTATCATTAATGGTTTAGATTTAATTTTAAATAAAGGTGATAAGCTTGCAGTAATAGGAGAGGAAGGCAATGGCAAGAGTACCTTGTTTAAAGCTATTAATAATATTAATGATATAAAATCATATTGTGAAGTAGAAGGAACCATATTAAAGAAAAAATTAAAAATTGGCCTTTTAGAACAAGCATTAAGTAGTGATTGGAATCAGTTTTTAGTTTCTGAATATTTTTTAAAAATAACTCCTACTAATGAAATAGATTATGATAAATATAACGATTTTCATAGATTAATTAACATATTATTAGCCTTAAATTTAGACCCTAAAATATTGGATTCCAACCAGAAAATTAAAACATTAAGTGGTGGCGAGAAAATCAAACTACAAATAGCGAAAGTTTTAATTAACGACCCAGATGTTTTATTATTAGATGAGCCGACCAATGACCTAGATTTATATACTTTAGAGTGGTTAGAAGATTTTATCAATAATCAGAATATGCCAATTATGTTTATCTCACATGATGAAACTTTATTAGAAAACACCGCTAATATGATTTTACATTTAGAACAAATTAAAGGCAAGCAAGAAGCAAGACATACTCTAGTTAAGAAAAGTTACCAAGAATATATTTATGAACGCGAGATTGCTCTTAAAAAACAGGAGCAATTAGCGATTTATGATCAAAGAGATTATTTAAAAAGAAAACATGAATTAAGTTATCAAAAAAGTGCCGTTAGAAGTGCTCAAGAGAAAATAAAAGATTCGGCAGTGAGAAGAACTTTAAATAAAAAAATGAAAAACATCGTTCACCAGGAACAAAAGTTAGCTAATACTCAATTAACAACTAAACCAGATATTGAAGATGCTATTTATATTGAGTTTGAACCTAATATAACAATACCCACTAATAAAGTCATTTTAAATTTAGAAAGGGATGAATTAAAAATAGGTCCTAAAAGGTTGACTCATAATATTAAATTATTAGTCAAGGGACCTGAAAAAATAGTAATAGTAGGGCAAAATGGTATTGGTAAGACTGTTTTATTAAAAATGATTTATGATGAACTTAAAAATAGAAAAGATATCAAAGTTGGCTATATGCCTCAAAATTATGATGATGTTCTAAATACTGATATGGTAGCCCTAGATTATTTATATGAGGGATTAGAAATTATAGATGAAAGCAAAATAAGGGCATATATGGGTAATATGAAATTTACTAGTGATGAAATGCTCTTTAAAATAGGTAATCTTAGTAGTGGACAAAAAGCAAAATTATTAATATTAAAGTTAATATTAGATAAATGTAATGTGCTCATTCTTGACGAACCAACTAGAAATTTGAGTCCGTTATCTAATCCAGTTATTAGAAAAATGCTAAAAGATTATAAAGGGACTATAATTAGTGTTTCGCATGATCGAAAATATATAATGGAAGTTAGGGATGTTGTTTACGAACTTACGTCAACTGGAATGGTAAAAAAAAACTAGTTGATGAGGCATCTAATCACTTAAAACCAAGGATGAAAGTGAAATAATAACTGAAAATAGAATAAAATTATTCTATTTTTTAATTGGTCTAAAAATTTAAACCATCCAGTATTTAACCAGTTGCTTTTCCAATATTAGATAAATTTACTATTTGGGTTTAATCTATCGTTATAAATTCTCTTGTATTTATTAATGTTTACTAATCCGTTAGTGTCAAGAGTTCTTGGGATTTTTTAGGAAGATAAGTTAATTCCATCAAAGACTACAATTGATTTCATCATGATATCCTTTTTATTATTACCTTGGGTATGAATCCATTTTTCATCAGCCATAATATATAACTTATCAGGACTTGGCAATGGTTTTAATTTAGGTTTTGATAGTTTGGTTTCTAAAACAACATTTCTCACTAACTGTCTATAACCTTATTTAGAATTCTTTTAGTTCCGTGCAAAGATTATGAAAATCTATTGTTTTATATTTAATGCCATGATATAATTTTACTAGTAGAGGTGGGTGGACTAGTATGGGAATAAGAAAATTTAGTGAAGTAAAGATTGAATATGATCAGGAATATTTAAACCAACCAGTTATTAATAGCATTGTGCCAGTAAATTTAAAAATAAATAAGCAATGTTCAATTAAAAATAATAAAAACGAACCTAATGAAGAATTTTACAAATGGCAGTTAATATATAGTCTCATAAATTCTGGAATGTATTCCCGAGAGTTTATTGGAACAGAAGTTAGTTTCCCAAAAGGAAACAAAAATTCGGCACCCATAAAATTTGATGTTGCAATTTTCAAAAGCAATAAATGGTTTAGTCATTATGCAGAGTATCATAAGACAAAAAAACAAGATGAATTAGATTGGTTAAGGGAAAATTTAATTTGTGTTATTGAAATAAAAAAAGAAAACAATAAAAATATAGAAATAGTTTATAATCAACAACTCAAACCCGGAATGAAAGAAGCGGAAAACAACTATGTTTTAGGTATGCTGTATGACACAGGAAAACTCTATTTATTTCAAAAAAGGGCTGATAAATTTTTAAGATACGATGAAACTTTAAATCGAAAAGGTGAAAAAAGCACGACAAAAGAACTGTCGTTAGATATCCCAGATGCCTATTATAAAATTCCATCATTTGATCAACTTCTTAAAAAATATGACTATATGCCTATAGATAGAAGCAATAGAACTGTAATGGACCTTGATATAATTTCTGGTGCCCTAAGTTCTCAATTGTCAGATAGTATAGGAAATATTCTTAAGATTATGGATGCACAATCAATGACTAATGAACGCGGATATGAGATTTTAATTCAAATTCTAGCACTTAAAATATTCGATGAAAAAAGAAGCGAAGATGGCTTGCGAAATTTGGAATTATATATTCAAGATTATGAAAGTCGCAAAGTTGATTTATTGTTTTTTATCCGAGACAAGGAACGAGAATTTATTAAATTATCCGATGAGGATATTCAAACCTTCATAAAAAGATTACAAGCATTGTATGATTTGGCTTCTCAAAAGTATCACCATATATTAAAAGATTCAATAATAGCTTGGAATAAGGAAGAACATGTTAGAATTATCGGTGAAATAGTAAAACAATTTCAAGACTACAGTTTTATAAGATCTGATCAGACCGATTTATATCAACTTGTTTTTTATCAATTTGCGAGTGAATTTTCAAAAGCTAATAAAGGACAATTTGTAACTCCAATACCTGTAATAGAGTTTATTGTCGATATCATTAACCCTAAAAGGGGAGAGACTATTGTTGATCCAACAGTTGGAATTGCTGATTTTTTGGCATTAGCATATAATCATTCTGACTCGAAATTAAATGATGAGAATTTATATGGTGTTGATAATGATGAACATATGATAATGCTTGCACAGTTAAATATGTTATTAAATGGTGATGGAAATTCAAATTTGCAGTATAAGCCTGATAAAGGTTCACTACTTTGGAAATTTAATTCTAATGGTGTACTTGTTGATTTAGATCCAAAAATTCATAAAAACGGAAATTGGGACACTTGGTATGACCAGACAAAATTGAAAAAATTTGATATCGTGTTAACAAATCCACCGTTTGGAGAAGGCAGAAAATATGAGCCTACTACTACTCAAGATAGAGAAATACTTGAGTTGTATGAATTATGGAATATAGCTAGAGAGTCAAACTCAATTGATCCTGGCCTGATTTTTTTAGAAAATGCGTATAGAGTTTTAAATGAAAATGGTAGAATTGGCATAATTTTATCCAATTCTCTAGCTTCAGTTAAAAAATGGGAAAAAGCAAGAAACTGGTTACTTGAAAAAGTGCGTATTGTAGCTATATTTGATTTACCAGCTAATATTTTTGCTGACACCGGTGTTAACACTACGGTATTAATTGCCTATAAACCGTCTGCCAAACAAATTGATGAACTCAAAAAAAAGGACTATAGTATATTTGTTAAAAACATAGAAAAAGTAGGTTATGAGGTAAAAACGATAAAGAGAACAAAATACTTTGAAAAACTTTATTTAATTGATAAGAAAGATTTTTCTTATCAAGTTGATTCAGAGGGGAATGCGATTATAGATGAGGATTTTACTAAAACTGTAGCAGAATTTAAAAAATGGTGCCTATCCCAAGAGGAAGAATTGAAATCAAAATTTTTATAAAAAGGAGAGATAGCTATGTTAATAATTAAATATTCCGATATCATTAATAATAATTTTAGCCTTTCTCCAAATAATTATAATAAGGTGCCCATAGAAACCACCAATGTTGTTCCGCTTTCATTATTAGTTGAAAAAATTATTAAAGGTGAAGAAATAGGAAGCAGAAACTATACGCAAGAATCTGTGTATAAGTTTATCAGAACTTCTGGGATAGTTAACGATAAATATCTATTAGATGAAAACGAAAATTCTATTTTAAATATTAACCCAAACTCTTTTGTTAGTAAAAATTTAAGTCAAGGAGACATCTTAATTTGCAAAGATTCTAATGTTGGAGATGTTGCAATGCTTAGAAAAGATTATGACACATATATGTTCAGCAGCGGAATTAATAAATTAATCCTAAAAAGGCATAAAAATTATGTTTTTTCAGTGATGAAACATAAAAATTTCAAAAAACAATTAATAACCTTAATTTCAAAAGGATCGACTTTAAAGCATGCCAAAAATACATATTTAAAATGTTTAATTCCATTCCCCAATGATGACAAAGTGATTGAATATGTTTCAAATTTAACGTTATCAATAGTTAATAAGGAAAAAATAATTTTAGAAAAATTCAATGAGATAAATAAATTTATAGAAAATACTATTGATAGTAATCAAAAAGCAAATATATTTGTTTTTAAGTTTCCAAGGTTAAGTCAAATACTAGGTAGAAGTAGATTAGATACGGGCATATATAATGAGGAATACAAGAAAATTGAACATAAGATATTAAATTTTTCAAATGGTTATTACTATATTTCTAAAAATAAAATTCATGGCGGAAATACTCCGAAACAAAGAATTATAGGGGGTAATAAAGAATATGATTTTTATTGGATAACACCAACATCTATTAATGATTTTGGTATATTTAACCTGGGTGATAGTATATATTGTAAAAAACAAAACATAAATAAAAATTGCATGTTAATTATTAATAGAACATCAAAAGGCGGCAAAGGGGAATATGTTGGGATTGCACATTATTATGATTACAGACACTTTGGATTAGCACAACATAATCAAGGGATTTATAGAATAGACGGATATCCTGATGAGGAATTGATATTTATGACTTGTTTGTTAAACTCAAAATACTATAGAAAACTATGTGCAAATTTAAGTATGGGTTCTAAAATGAAGGAAATAAAATTAAACAATATTCTCGAGATACCTTTTCCCAATTTTTCAAAAAATAATCGTAAAACCATTTGTCAAAATTATTATAATAAAGAGACTAAATTGAATGATATATCCCCAACCCAATTTTTATCAATAGATAATGAATGGAATAAAAAAGCGGGTATTATTAACATATATGAATCTTTACATGAAACTAAAAAAATTTTAAATAAGGTTATAGATGATATTTATAACAATGTTCCTATTAATATAACTTATAAAATATTTTAGTTATATTATTTCAACAACTATTATGTTCCGCCAATATAAAGTTCCAAACCGCTTTTCCCCACACCACCAGCGTTTTGGACTTTTTCTTTTTCTTAAATTAAGAAAGATAAAAATAAAAAGAAATACTCAATAAACTTCAATCGGAGTGGGGGTGGATTGGTTACACTAAATTAGACAGTCAAATGTACGTTTGTAAATGATGCGAGACTAAAAAGTGTTGACAATCTAATCTAACCTGCGATATAAATTAACGGCGTGATATTTTGTGTGTAATTAATATCAAGAGTTTTTGGTATTTTTTAGGAAAATAAGTTTAAATATAATTAAATAATTTAATTCTTTTGTTGAAAACTTACAATTTAGAATTGGAGAGCAAAATGAAACAGGATAAGATATTAAAATTTGTTTGTAGTCTTGTGGAAAACAAATATATTGAAGAAATGAAAAAAGAAAAAAATCTAGGGGAATTAGATGAATTACAATTAAGAATTAGGCTATTTCCTTTTGGATGGTTTGAATCATCAAATGATACTAAGAAAATTGAATTTCTGCAACGAGCTATTTCTACCAAAACAAATCTTCTTGATTTAGAGGGTATTAGTGTATTTGATGAAGGAATAAAATATGATACTTAAAATTAATTAAGATAGTAATTGGCAAAACTAAATGGATTTTCAAAGATTTAATCTTCTTTTTATTAATGAAAGTTTACAAAAAAAGTAAAAAAAGGCTTTACTTTTTTTTTATTAAATAGTAAGATGGTGGTACGCAGTGGCATAATTATGGGTTAAAGTGGAAGAAGGTGGGGAAAATATGTTAATGGGTGAATATCATCATAATATTGATGATAAAGGCAGATTAATCATCCCTTCAAAATTTAGAGAAGAATTAGGTGAATCATTAATTGTCACTAGAGGTCTAGATAATTGTTTATTTATCTATTCACCTAAAGAATGGAACTTAATTGTTTCTAAATTAAAGCAACTTCCCTTTACTAAAAAGGACGCTCGTTCCTTCACGCGTTTCTTTTTAGCCGGTGCGACAGTGTGTGAATTTGACAAGCAAGGTCGAATTAATATTACCTCTCCCTTGGTTAATTACGCCGATTTGGTGAAAGAATGCATCATTATCGGCGTAAATGACCGTTTAGAAGTTTGGTCAAAACATAACTGGGAGCAATTCTTAAAAACCAATGAAGATAATTTATCAAACATCGCGGAAGATTTATTTTTAAACAACATCGATGCATAAGAGTGTTTTATTAAAAGAGGTAATTACTTATTTAAAAGTGAAGGAAAGGGGTATCTATGTCGACTGTACCGCGGGTTATGCCGGTCACAGTAGCGAGATATTAAAAAGGGTAAAAAGGGGTTACCTATTCGCCTTTGATCAAGATGAAGAAGCGGTTAAGTATAGTAATCAAAAATTACAAGTAATCGGTAAAAATTTTGAAGTAATAAACAGTAACTTTATTAACTTAAAGGCCGAATTAAACAAAAGAAAGGTTACTAAAGTTGATGGTATCTTATTTGATTTAGGGGTATCTAGTGTTCAATTAGATAAAAAAGAACGCGGTTTTAGTTACCATCAGGATGCCCGCTTAGATATGCGGATGGATCAAAATAATGATTTATCAGCGTATGAAGTTGTAAATGAGTATCCATTAGAAAAACTAATTAATATTTTTAAAATATATGGTGAAGAGCCAGCGGCTCGAAATATCGCTAAAAAAATAGTATCAGCTCGGGAAAAAGAGCCAATTGTCACGACCTTAGAATTAGTTGATATTATTAAGGGGTCGGTTTCCGCCAAAAGAAGGCGTTTAGAACATCCCGCTAGACAAGTATTTCAAGCCATAAGAATAGAGGTAAACAAGGAATTAGAGGTCTTAGAAGCAGCTTTAGAACAAGCCATAACATTATTAAATCCTGGGGGACGTTTATGTGTTATTACCTTTCATTCCTTAGAAGATAGAATTTGTAAACAATTATTTAAAAAATATAGTAGTGTTAATCAGTCCTTAAAGAAATTACCATTTATCCCTGTTAGTGAAGAACCAATAATTAAATTAATTAATAAGCAAGTTATCGTGCCATCGGCATTAGAGATAAAAGCTAATAAACGCGCTAGATCAGCGAAGATGCGAGTTGTTGAAAAATTATAGGAGGGTGAGAATAGTGAGAGTAAAAAAGAACCGAAAATTAAAATTATTAAAAATTGAGAAGTTATTATATATGGTGGTGGCTCTATTAGTATTATTAACCCCAGTTTTAATTGTTTTTAGTAGTGCCACTTTATCGAAAGTAAATATCGAGGTAGAAAGATTAAAGGTGCAGATTGATCGCCAACAAAATAAAAATCAGAGTATCATGATGAAAATTAATGAACTAGCGTCATTAGAAAACATTCAATTAGTTGCTGAAAGTATGGGATTAAGTTATAATAATAATAATATAAAAGTTATTACGCAGTAGTTTTAAGGGTGTGAGATGATGAAAAAAAGACCAACTAATCCAGTTAAAGTCAGTCCTTTAGTGTTAATAGTGTCTTTTTTTTTGTTGTTAGTTATTGCGGGTCGAACGGCTCAATTAGCACTTTTATCAACAATTGATGGAATCAATATCCAAAAGTTTGCCACTTCACGTACTACTAGGAAACAAGTTTTAGTAGCTAATCGTGGTAATATTTTTGATATTAACGGTAATATCTTAGCTCAAAATGTCTCATCTTATACAGTTATTGCTTATTTAGATGAGAATAGAAGTAAAAATCAAGTAAGACCACAGCACGTCGTTGATAAAGAACATACCGCTAAGCAACTCGCCCCTATTTTAAAAATGAGCGAGGAAAGTATTTATAATTTACTAAATAGAAAAAATGTTACCCAAGTGGAATTAGGGCCTGGTGGACGTGGAATTACAGAGCTTACTAAGGAGGCCATTATAGCTTTAGAATTACCAGGGATTGATTTTTCAAAATCATATAAACGCTATTATCCTAATGGTCGGTTTTTATCATATACGTTGGGTTATGCGAAAAGTAATAATCAAGATGAAATATACGGGGAATTAGGTTTAGAAGCTCATTATAATGATAAATTGAAAGGTACTAATGGGTACTTAGAATTTCAAGCTGATAGTAATGGTTATCAGATTCCGAATACTAATGAAAAAAGAATTGAGCCGGTTGATGGTCATGACCTTTATTTAACGATTGATAATAATATTCAATTATTTGTTGAAAAAGCACTTAGTGAAAATTATGACGCTACATATCCAGAATGGTTATTAATGGTCGTGGCGGATGCTAAAACGGGACAAATTTTAGCCTCTACTTCTTATCCTTCTTTTGATCCTAATATTAGGGATATAACAAGTTATTTAGATCCGGTAGTTTCGTATGCTTATGAACCAGGGTCAACAATGAAAATATTTACCTATATGGCTACTATGGAAAATAATAGTTATCGGGGCAATGATACTTTCCCGTCTGGTTCCATTAGAATTGGTGAGTATACGGTTAGAGATTGGAATACTTATGGCTGGGGTAATATTACTTATGATTTGGGTTTTTGCTTGTCATCTAATGTGGGAGTTAGTCACTTAGTTGATAAGAATATTAATCGTTTTATTCTAAGAGATTATCTTTTAAAAATGGGTTTTGGAAAGGTAACTGGGATTGAATTACCACGGGAAGTTCCCGGTAAAATTAATTTTAAATATAAGATAGAAGTGGCTAATGCGGCTTTTGGTCAAGGAATAACTATTACGCCAATCCAAATGATTCAAGCTTTAACCGCTATTGCTAATGAGGGAATGATGTTAAAACCCTATTTAGTCGATAAAATTGTTAACCCTGATACAAATGAGATAATCCACCAAGGACTTAGAACCGAGTTACATCAAGTGGCTAATCAAGCCACCATTAAAAAAATAAAAGAACTAATGTATAATGTTATTCATAATGATTCTAGTGCGACAACTGGTAGTACTTATAAAGTGGAGGGTTTAGATTTAATTGGTAAAACGGGCACGGCTCAAATTGCTGATGGCAAGGGTGGCTATATGAGTAATACTTTTATTTCCTCTTTTGCGGGCTTATACCCCAAAGATGATCCAAAACTAATTATTTATACGGTAGCGCGTGGTGGCACTCGTAATACCATTATTAGTTCAGTTAAAAGGGTGGTAATGGATACCGCTAAGTATTTAAATATAAAACAAACTAATAATGATGAAGAAAAGGTAATTAATTATGTTATGCCATCTTTTCTAAATAAAGAAGTAAGTGAGGTTAAAAATACTTTGCGAAAAGAAAATATTTACGCCATTACTTTTGGTGACGGTGATAAGATAATTAGACAGTATCCTAATGCGGGTAGCATTATGTCGCATCAAGATTTAGTATTTTTGATAACAAATGAGTCTCTAATTAAGATACCTAATATGTATGGTTGGTCTAGTCGTGAAGTATTAACCTTTACAAAGTTATTTTCTATTAAATGTGAATTAGATGGTTATGGTTATGTTGTCAGTCAAAACATTCCCCCGGGAAGTCTTCTTGATGAAGCGACTAACTTAATTATTGAGTTACAACCTAAATATGATTTTAAAGACACTTAAGGTGTCTTTTTTATAATGAAAGGGTAGTTTAGAGTTTAGGATTTGATTTGTTTTTAATAATAGAAAAAAGAAAGACCAAATTTACCTTTTTATGGTAGCATTTATAATAAGGGTAATTGATTTTTAACTAAACAAATTATTGAAGGATGAATAGGGAGTTGATATTATTATTCCAATAATAAATAAAAAAAAACGGCAAAAAGAATTCAAGAATGTTTTAATTATTACCGTCTTTATTTAGAATTGCTTGAGGAAGAAATAGAACTTATTAAGGAAAAGAACTACCAAATCAAGATTAAGGTAAAAAAAATAATAACGGATCTTAAAAAAAGAAAAAAATTAAAATACATTAATCAATTAATCAAAAGATATAATAAATCATTTACCCATAATGAAAGAATGATTATTTATTATTCATTTATGAATTTGAATAAGCAATATAATTATGATATTGCGTTAAAATGTGGTTATTCAGAAACTTACTTTTATCGAAAAAAGAAAGAACTAATTTTTAAACTAGCACACTTATTAAACTTAGAGGAGTATGTTGAAGGGAAAGGCATCATAGATATAATGAGAGGGGTTGATAATGATGAAACTAATTGTTAAATATTATTATCTTAAAAATCAATATCCGAAGGCATTAATTTTAATAAAAAGTGGTGTTTTCTATGAAGCGTTAAATGATGATGCTTATATTATAAATTATTTATTTAATTATAAAATCAAGCAACGATCAAATTATATTATGGTGGGGTTTCCAGTTAATATCATCAAAAAGATAGAGGGGCAGTTACTAAAACAAAAGATCTCCTATGTTATCTTAAATGTTGATAATCAATATATAGCGCATGAAAATCCTCGTTCTCATAGACATTATGAAGTATTGTTAAAAAAAAGTAAGAAAAGTTATTGGCAACAGGAGGAAATAAACAAAATATACCAACGTTTAATTACCTTTAAAAATAGTGACAATATGGAAATAATTATTAATAGGATAAACGAAATCGTAAATGAAATTTGACATATTATGCCAAAAACCATTAAAAAGGTGTAAATACTTTTTGAAAATGTCATAAAAAAAGCCGCAAATTATCTTTTGAAAATGTCATAGTTATAATACTTGAAAACTGTATAGGAAAGTGCTAAGATGAAGCCAGTAAAGGTTCGCATT
>Ga0172382_10003808_pt1 | contig 23648 bp, 17 predicted proteins | sample Leawel138RmetaG_FD_122245 | JGI IMG/M metagenome (GOLD analysis project Ga0172382, IMG submission 122245) | Leachate microbial communities from a municipal landfill in Southern Ontario, Canada - Leachate well 138R metaG | ecosystem: Engineered > Solid waste > Landfill > Unclassified | place... | reverse complement strand
GGAATAAGCCTCAGATGTTGTATGTGGTAAAAGTGGAGATAATAATTTCAATAAGGTGTCAAGGATTTTATAAATAACTGTCTGCATACTTCTTCTTGAAAGTGAATCAGCTTTTTCAATGTACAAAACATCTTTAGCAAAATCTAAGTAGAAAGAAGAAACAAAGTTGACAAAGTTAGTTATTTTCCGATAAACAATATCAAACTTAAAATCATCATAAGCAGCTAAAACTTCTTTAATAAGCCGATTATTCTTTATTAGAACATATTGGTCGACAGAACCTAAATCCTTAAATTTAACTTGGTTTTTATCATTATTATAATCAAAAATATTTCCTAATAAAAACTTAATGGTGTTTCTAATTTTTCGGTATGATTCTGAAACTTGTGAAATTAGATTATCAGATAATCTGACATCAGCTTGATAATCAACTGAAGCAACCCAAAGTCTGAATATGTCAGCACCTAATGAATTTGCAATTTTGTTTGGATCGACTACATTACCTTCAGATTTTGACATCTTTCTACCGTTTCCGTCAAGAACAAATCCGTGGGAAACTAGAGTCTTATAAGGTGATTTTCCTTCAGTAGCTACTCCTGTAATTAAACTTGAATTAAACCAGCCACGATATTGATCTGAACCTTCTAAATATAAATCTGCTGGGTATGGTTGACCTAAATCTTTCATCGCTCCGTGATGAGAACTACCTGAGTCAAACCAAACGTCCATAATATCGGTTTCTTTTCTAAAAATACCATTTGGAGAATCCGGATGAGTATATCCTGGAGGTAATAATTCTTTAGCTTCGCGGATATACCATGCATTCGAACCTTCTTGTTCAAAAATATCCGCAACATAGTCAATAACTTCTGGATCCAAAACAGCAGTATCTTTTTCTGTATAAAATGCTGGAATTGGAACTCCCCAAGTTCTTTGACGGGAAATACACCAAGAACCACGGTCTTTTATCATATTACTTAATCTAACATCTCCCCAATTAGGGTACCATTTAATAGTTTGAATTTCTTTTAAAACTTCTTCTTTAATCTTATCAATAGAAGCAAACCATTGACTAGTAGCACGGAAAATTACCGGTTTTTGGGTACGCCAGTCATGAGGGTATGAGTGAGAAAAATCAAATCTTCCTAATAGATTTCCCTGTTCAAACAAAGCTTTAATAATTTCCTCATTACAATCATCAACATATAATCCGGAAAATCTTTCCCCAGCTTCCTCCATCATAATACCACGAGAGTCAACAGGACAATATACTTCTAAACCATATTTTTGACCTACTACAAAGTCTTCTTCACCATGTCCAGGTGCAATATGAACTAAACCAGTTCCATCATCTGTAGTAACATGTTCAGAAATAATTACTGGAGAAACACGGTCATACAGTGGATGTTTGTACTTCATTCCTTCTAGTTCCCAACCGAAAATATTTTGGATGACAGTCGGATTGTTCCAACCTAACAAATCGCTAAGTTTCGCTAAAAGATCTTTTCCAACTAAATAATTGTGATTTCCTGATTTGACTAAAACATATTCAATTTCTGAACCAACAGCTATCGCTAAGTTTGCCGGAATTGTCCATGGTGTTGTTGTCCAAATCAAAAAATTTGTATTCTTAGGTAATTTACCTAATGTCTCTACTGCAGGCATTGAAACGTAAATTGATGGTGAAACAATGTCATGATACTCAATTTCAGCTTCTGCAAGTGCTGTTTCACTTGATGGTGACCAATATACAGGTTTTAAACCTTTGTAAATCAAACCTTTTTTAACCATTTCATTAAAGACTCTGATTTGCGAAGCTTCAAATTCTTTGTTCAAAGTAATATAAGGTTTATCCCATTCACCTAAAACACCCAATCTTTTAAATTGGTTGCGTTGAATATCGATTTGTTCTAAAGCATAGGCTTTACATAATTCTCTGAATTCAGAGAGTTCTATTTCTTTTCGATTGACTTTCTTGCTTTTTGACAATGCATTTTCAATTGGAAGTCCGTGAGTATCCCAACCTGGTAAATATGGGGCTTTAAATCCGCTCATGTTCTTGTAGCGAATTACAAAGTCTTTCAAAATTTTATTCAGCGCATGTCCAGCATGAATTGACCCATTTGCATAAGGTGGTCCATCATGCAATAAATAGGTTGGTTTTTCTTCATTTTTCTTCAACACGGCTTCATAAAGGGATTGTTTTTCCCATTCTTCTTGAATAACCGGTTCTTTTTTGCCTAAATTCCCTCGCATAGGGAAATCAGTTTTAGGCATTAATAAAGTATCTTTATAGCTCTTTTTTTCCATTTATATCTTCTCCTTCTAGTAAAAAAGAAAAGTCCTTAATCTTTTTTATTTCTTTAGATTAAGGACGAAATTTTCCGTGGTACCACCTTAGTTCTAGTTAAACTAGCACTTATTAATCCCGTTAACGCTGGTAAAACGTAACCGCCTACATATCGACAGTTCTCTCAAGGGTGATTGTACTTCATTTTGGTTTTATCTGCTTTCAGCAAAATGCAGACTCTCTGGTAAAAACCTTTAAATAAAGACCATGTCCCTATCATCGATTTATCATTTCGGTAAAGATTATACACAATCTAAAGCTTTTTTTCAAGTCCTACGTTATTTATAATGCTCTAGAAATAATTGAAAGTATGAATTGGTACAATAATAAGCCTACCATTGGCGTGAAATCTAAACCACCAAAAACGAACCAACCTCTAAATATTCCTAAATATGGGTCAACAATTCTGCTTAAGTAATAGTAGAAACGAGAGGATCTAACTGAAGGTATCCAACCCAAGAGAATGTATGCTATCATGATGTAAAAATATGCAGTAAGGACTAAGTAAGCGTAATATAAAAATTCCAGCATATTATTTTAATCCTTCTTATAATCATGAATAAACTTAGTTAAAGTCGGCCCTAAAAGGTCACTTTTTTGTGCCATCATATAGACTTTATCCTGAATTTTAACAATCTCGCCATCACAGGCGTATAAAACCCCTGTTAAAAATGTTAAGACTTCATTAGCTTCAGGAATGGTGCAACCTTCAAAGTTAAAAACGACTGGCATTCTATGCATGATCAATTCTGCGTATTTATAAACATCTTTGTTATCGTTAACCTTAATGAAAGTTAAGTCTTCAAAGTCGACGTTAGTTGGAGTGATTTTTTTCTTCTTACTAAATAATCCCATTATTATTCCTCTTTCTTAAATAATATTGAACCTAATCTTAAATGAGTACTTCCTGCTTCTAAAGCAATTTTATAATCATTGGTCATACCCATAGATAAATATTCGATATTATGATTAGAGATTTTATTGATCTCTTGTTTTAAATCCACTAGTTTCTTAAATTGTTGTTTGATTAATAATTCATCATCAGTATATGTTGCCATACCCATTAATCCTACGACAATAATTCTATCATAACTTAGAGTTTTTTCAAAGAAGGTAATTACATCACTTGGTTTGAGTCCATATTTACTTTCCTCTTTAGAAATATTAACTTCAATGAAACATTTAAGTGGTGTCTTTCGATACTTTTGAATTTCCTCTAAAAGAGAAATCCGATCAAGTGAATGAAGGAAATCTATTTCGTTAATCATTTGTTTAACTTTCTTAGATTGTAGATGGCCAATAAAATGCCAGATTATCTCTTTATCCTCTAATAAATCTTTCTTTTCCAGGAAAGACTTAACACGGTTTTCTCCGATATTATTAATTCCTATATCAATTAGTGTAGAAATATCTTTGTCGTTTCCATATTTAGTTGCGGCTACAATTGTCTTGCCTTTGGTAAGTTTTAGTAGTTCACGAGCTTTTTCTATGTTAATCAAAACAGTCACATCCTTACTTTTTCTTGCGATTAATAAAGGTAAATATAGCGGTGAATAAGATTAAATACATACTAAAAAGGATCTTTAACAAAGTGCTTTCAAGCCAAAAAGCAATCGCTAGGATAACTAATACTAGATTTAGTAAATAGAATATTAATAAGAATACTTTATTCTTGGACAATATTGCTCACCTTTTTTCTTAATTCTTTCAATCCGTATTCGGTTTGATTTGCAAACTTTAAAGGCGTAATCGAAATATATCCATTATTCACTGCATGAAGATCAGTTTCAGGCTCAAACTGAAAGTCTGAAAATCTTCTCTTGGTAGTGTAATGATCTCCTTCTTCTATATAGTAGTGTTGTGTTGGCCTAAACCCAAGATCTGTAACTAAAATACCTTTAGACTTTTTAAAGTTTCGGCTAACGAAATTTATGTTTAACATATATTTATTAGTAATCAATTTATTATCAATGATAAAGTCTAATACTTTTTTCAAATCTTTTTTAGCCTGTTTAAAATGATCAAAGTCAGCTGATAAAGCTACCGCAGGCATCTTAGCCTTTAAAGCCTCCATACAAGCGCCAACAGTTCCTGAATAAACCGTATCCGCTCCGACGTTAAGTCCGTTATTTATCCCTGAAAAAACGACATCAGGTCGGTAGTTTAATCCATGTAGAGCTAAAGAAACTGCGTCAGCTGGTGTACCTTCAATCGAATAGACATTTTCCTCGTGTTTATGAACTTTAACTTTGTTCCAAAACACTCTTGAAGCAGATGCTCCTGACATATGGTGATGCGGTGCGACAAGCAATACTTCACCATATGGCTTTAATGCTTCGTGTAGGATTTGAATACCCTCGCTATTATAACCATCATCATTGGTGAGAAGTATCTTCATCATAAAACAATCCTATCCTTTAATTCTGGATTCGCCTTATATAATAATAAAACTCTGCCAATCCTAGCTGTGACATAGATGTTATTGTCACCAAGTTTAGCGATAATATCACTAATATCTTCTTTACATCCTTTAAGAATAGAAATTCTTCCAACTTCATGTTTTTTCAGATAATCAAGGATGTTTTTTATAACTACATCACTTAATCCTGCTATACCAACTTGAAACATCACCGGTTTAGCATTGGCAAGTGTTCTCAGTTTGGCTTTTTGTTTTCCTGTATAATCCATATTTCCCTCCTATTGAAACAGTGGTAATAATACCAATAAACTTATTGAGTAGTAAATCGTTAAAGTAATTATATCAGATATTGTGGTGATAAAGGGCCCTGATGCAACTGCAGGGTCTTTTTTGAGTTTAAACATTATCAATGGAACTAATGCACCTAAGGTTGTAGACACAACCAACGAAAAGGCAATCGATCCCGAAGCTACAAGTGCATAAATAAAATTTCTTCCACTTAAATCTTGACTGGAAATAAATGTTGTTACAGCAATCATCAAAAAGACTAAAGTTCCGATGAGTAATCCATTAAATATGCCGGTTCTAAACTCACGTAAAACATGATTTTTAATTCTTTGGTTATCGATATCTTGATTTTTGGTTAGATATCGAATCATAACCGCTAAGCTTTGGGTACCAGTATTACCACTCATATCTAAAATCAAGGGAAGATAAACAGCTAATTTAGCTGCTAAAAGTTTGGCTCCATCACTACCGGTAAAACTACTTTCAAAAACAGATAAGATAATTGAAGTAAATAAACTTAGTCCCAGCAAGATACTCAACCAAGGAAGACGAGATTTAATTGATTTTTTAAGACTATAAGTTTCTAAATCCAGTTCAATTTCACCTAGACCAGCAAATCTAGTATAATCTTCTTCTTGGGTTAATGCAATAATATCCATTAAATCATCATAGGTAATAATTCCTTCTATCGTGGAATCTTCATTGATAATTGGTATTGATGATTCAGAAGTTTCTTGCATCAACTGTGCTACGTATTCTTTATCGTCTGTAGGATAGATTCGCGGAAATCTTTTTTCACAAATATCACCAATTATTTGATCAGCTCTTGCTACAATCAAATCTTTTAATTTGATATAGCCTTTAAGAATATTATCTTCATTTACAACATAAATAATCGAAATATAATCAATATCATGAGCTTCATTGGTTAACTTTTTCATAATTTGTTTGACTGAAAGATCTTTATTGACTTTAAAGTAACTGTCAGTTATATATGCACCAATTTCGTCTTCATCATAAAGCATTAATTTCAGAAGTTCTTTTCTGATATCAGCTGAAATCTTTTTTAAAATTCTCATTCCTGATTTTTGTAAATATTTAATCAAATCTACAGCATCATCATATTCCATTTCGCTAATGATTTTAGCAGTTAAATCGTCACCGATAATTTTAATAATTTCTTCTGCTTCATTTAACTCAAAATACGCAAAAAGCTCTGCTGCATAATCTAAGGTAATCGTGTTAAATAGAATACTTATATCACTTGCTTCTAAGTTGATTATTTCTCTGGTTATATCGTAGAGATGATATTCTTCTAAAATCGCTTCTAAATTAGTATTTGTTAAGTTAAGTTTAATTAGTTGTTTTATCTCAGTTTGTAATTCAGGGTTTCTTAATGTTATATTTTCCATCTATGATCCCCCTTTACGCCAGTACCGGTATAAGTAAAGAAGCTATACCAAAATATATTAGTAAGGATAAAATGTCATTAACGGTAGTAATAAATGGGCCTGAGGCAATGGCTGGGTCGATTTTTAAAGCGTTGATTAACAATGGAACTAATGTCCCCGCCATTGTCGCTACAATAAGCGCAATATTTATCGATATTGCAACTGTTAAAGCGAAATTCAATCCTAAATTAAATGCTTCACCCTTAATCAAATTAAATACAATAACCATTATAAAGAGTGCAACCGCAATAATAATTCCGTTAACTAGACCGGTTAGAAACTCGTTGATAATATGTTTGATAATGGCTTTTTTATTATCAAGTTGATTTGTAGCGAAAAATCGAATAATAACTCCTAAACTCTGGGTTCCAGAATTACCTGCCATGCTCAAAATTAAGGGCAAAAAAATGGCTAGAGTTGGTAAAAGTGTCAACTGAGATTCAAATCCAATGATAATTGAACTGGTAATCAAATTAATTAATAGAAGAATTGCTAACCAGGGAATTCGTTTTTTTAATGACATCAAAACTGTTTCATTTTCAGTAATATCTACTTCTGTTAATGCAGCTAGACGAGAGTAATCTTCATCAGAACTCTCATTCAAAGCATCAAGAATATCATCGAAGGAAATAATACCTAACATTTTTTGGTTTTTATCAACTACTGGTAATAGTAAAAAGTCATAATTTTTCATGATTTCAATAGCGTTTTCAATTTCTTCACTTGGATTAACATAAATTAAATTTGTAGCCATTAAATCTTCAATTAACTGATTTTTATCATGCCCAGCACTAATAAGTTCTTTTAGTGACATTGCACCTATCAAGTGATTATCATCATCAACTATATAGATATTATGAATGAACTCAATATCCGGTGCTAAAGACACCACCTTATCTATTGCTTTTTTAACGGTAAAATCTTTATTTATAAAAACATACTCATTGTTCATAATTGAACCAACCATGTTTTTCTCGAAGTTTAGTAAACCTTTAATGACACTGCGCTTTTTGGGGTTAACAAAAGATAAAAACATTATTTGCTCTTCAGAATCCTTAATGATACCAATAACATCAGCTAAATCATCTGATTCCATACCATTAAAAATTTTCTTAATAAACAAATTATCATATTCTTTTAAAACATTATAAGCAGTTTCAGGTGGTAATTCTTCAAAGATCTGTATAATCTTTTCTTCTGGTAAATAAGTAAACAGTTGTTTCTGTTTTTCGGTACTTAATTCAGTTAATATTCTTGCGATTTCATAATCATGATATTTAGAAAATTCAGAACTGATATCTAACTGATTATCATTGGAGTTTAATAAAGAAATTATCTCTTCTTCAACAGAAATATCGGCTTTTATTTCTTCCACTAGAATTACCTCCTTTTCTTAAAAATTCTACCATTAAAAGGTAAAAAATACAATTATTTAAACGCAATTTACTTCTAACAAAAAATAAGAGACTGGACAACCAGTCTCTACTTATTAAATCGATCTTTTAACCATGAAGGGATTTTAATATCATCTATATCTTCCTCTTCAGGTTTGTTTTTTACAATTGTTTCTTTCTTTTTATTCTTACGAGATTTTTTTGAGTGTTTTTTCTCAGGTATTTCTATCTCGTTATCGGTGTTTTTATCTTCAGATTTTGTCTGTGGTTTAGGTGGCAAGACATCATCTTTAAAAATAGGGTCTTGACTAAAACCTGTTGCAATTACAGTAACTACAAGTTCATCACCTAAATCAGAATTGATAGCTGAACCATAAATAACATTGATATCTGTAGTGGAAGATTTATGAATTTCAGCAATAATTTCATCGATTTCATATAGTGAAGCTTGATAGTTTGATGTAATGTTCACGATTGCATCAGTAGCTCCGTTTATCGATGTTTCTAAAAGTGGTGATCTAATTGCTTCTCGAGCTGCTTCTACAGCCCGATTAGGTCCTTCAGCTACACCAATTCCCATTAATGCTGTACCTTTATCTTTCATAACAGTCTTAACATCAGCAAAGTCAACGTTTACAACTCCAGGCATTGCAATAATCTCAGTTATACCCTGTACACCTTGTCTTAAGACTTTGTCAGCTTCTCTAAACGCATCCAAATAAGATGTATTTCGATCAACAATATAGAATAACTTATCATTTGGAATAACAATTAATGTATCAACAAATGGTCTTAATTGTTCAAGCCCATCTAAGGCAACTGCCATTCGCTTTTTACCTTCGAAACCAAATGGTTTAGTAACGATACCAATTGTCAAGCAACCCATTTCACGGGCAATTTTAGCAACAACAGGAGATGCACCTGTTCCTGTTCCACCACCCATACCCGCAGTGATGAAAACCATATCAGTTTCAGCTAATATATCTCTAATTTCATCTTCTGATTCAATTGCTGCTTGCCTACCAACTTCGGGGTTAGCTCCAGCTCCTAAACCTCTAGTTAAAGATTTTCCTAATTGAAGGCGGATATCAGCCTTAGATAATCGCAAAACTTGGGCATCGGTATTCATGGCCACAAATTCTACTCCAGGAACTTCGTTCTCAATCATTCTATTAATTGCGGATCCACCGCCTCCGCCAATGCCAACAACTTTAATCTTTGGTTTTTGGTTGAACTTATCGTCAATATTAAACATTTGGTACCCCCAATTAATAATCTTATAAATATCTTACCACAAATAAACATAAATATAAATATCTTAATTAAAAGAAACAAAAAATCTAATTATAATAGTCGGTTAAGATTTTGTTCTTAAATTCCTCGAATCGGTCATTTTTTATCGCTTCTCGAATATCCTTCATTAAAGTTTTTAAATAATACAAATTGTGATATGTTACAAGCCTTTGACCTAGCATTTCTTTGGCTTTAAAAAGATGTCGCAAATAACTTCTAGTATAGTTTTTACAAACCTTACAATCACAGTTAGGATCCAAAGGTGAATAATCTTTCTCAAATGTTTTATTCTTAATTACAACTTTACCTATTGAAGTCATAGCTGAACCGTGTCTAGCAATTCTTGTAGGTAAGACACAATCAAACATATCAATTCCATTTAAAACACCCATTACAATATCATCAGGAGACCCAACCCCCATAAGATATCGAGGTTTGTCTTTGGGCAGCTTGTCTTTAAGAAAATCAAGAACTTCATACATTTCTGATTTAGTTTCGCCAACACTTAAACCACCGATAGCATAACCAGGAAAATCAATTTTCACTAACTCTTCAATCGAGTGTTGTCGTAAGTCTTTGAATGGACCACCTTGGACAATCCCGAATAATGCTTGTTTATCGGGGAATTGATGTGCTTCTTTTCCTCTTTTCGCCCATCTTATAGTTCTTTCTAAAGAATCTTGATGGTATTTGTAAGAGGAATGAAAAGGCGGACATTCATCAAAACTCATAATGATATCAGCGCCGAGATTATTTTGAATTCTTATACTATCCTCTGGACTCATGTGTAAAGGTGAGCCATTGATATGATGCCTAAAGTTAACTCCTTCTTCGGTTATTTTTCGTATTTTTGATAAAGAAAAAACTTGAAAACCACCGGAGTCAGTTAATAGGGCTTTGTTCCAATTCATAAAACCACGGATTCCTCCATGGTCTTTAACAATATCATCTCCAGGTTGTAACCAAAGGTGATAAGTATTTCCTAATATCAGTCCTTGACTAACTTCAGAAATCTCATCAACTGCTAAAGTTTTTACTGTAGCTTGTGTGCCAACTGGCATGAATATCGGTGTTTCAAAACTCCCGTGAGGAGTGTGTAAAATTCCATATCTAGCACCAGAATTTTTATCCTGGTGAATAAGTTCAAATTTAATAGCCATTAGTTAAAGAATAATTCCGTAAGTTTCACCAGAGATACCGGCAGCGTTACCTTCATCAGTATCAATATGCATAGCTGATGCAAAATCTTCGCGAATTCTAATTACAACATCACCAAAGATTGTTGATCTACCATTTGTATCAACTTTTACTGAAACAATTTCTTTATCTTTCAAGTTAAATTTTTTTGCATCTTCTGGAGTTAAATGAATATGTCTCTTAGCAACAATAACTCCTTCTTCTAACTCAATTTCACCAGCTGGACCGACAATTTTACATGGTGCACTTTGCTTCGTATCTCCGCTTTCTCTAATTGGAGCGACAACACCAATAGATCTAGCATCAGTCATTGATATTTCAACTTGAGTAGACTTTCTAACAGGACCAAGAATTGTGACGTTTTTTAATTCCCGTTTTGGGCCAACGATATTTACTCTTTCCTCAGCCGCATATTGACCAGGCTGAGAAAGATACTTCTTAACATTCAGTTCATAATTTTTTCCAAACAAGATTTCTAGATGTTCTTTAGAAACATGTACATGTCTGGCTGATACTTCAACTAATACTTTTCTTTCCATGATAAACCTCCTATAAAATACAAATATATTTTACTAAATTTTGCCATATTAAGCAAACTAAATATTCTATTTAACTAAAATGTAAAACAATAAATTAAATCTCTTACCATAGTTAAAGCATTAAATTGATTTTTTTAAAAAAAATGATATAATAATTTAAGATTTCGCAGTTCGAAACCATCCTGCGTAAACAAAACTAGGAGGAAACCATGCCAAATGAATTATTATGGGTAATTTTTGCTTTAGTAAATTTTACTCTATTTTTATTAATTTACAAATTTTTCGGTAAAACGGGAATCTTTGTCTGGATTGTAATAGCGACTATCTTAGCTAATATTCAAGTAACAAAGATTATCTACTTATTTGGAATCGAAGCTACACTAGGAAACATTCTTTACGGAACAATTTTTCTAGGTACAGATGTATTAAATGAAATTTTCGGAAAAAAATCGGCAAAAAAAGCAGTGTATCTAGGATTCATTACAATGATTGTTACAGTGATTTTAATGACAATATCATTAAAGTTTATTCCTCACCCAAACGATTTTGTTCAAACTTCACTAGAGACCATATTTGGCTATTTACCAAGACTATTACTTGCTAGTCTTATCGCTTTTATCATCTCTCAATTGATTGATGTTTATGTCTTTGATCTAATAAAAAGATTATTACCTGACAATAAATGGTTGTGGGTTAGAAATAATTTATCAACAATCTTTTCACAACTAATAGATACATTAATTTTTGTGCCTATTGCTTTTTATAACACTGTATCAAATCAAGTATTGGTTGGAATTATGATTTCTACATATCTAATAAAGATTATTGTTGCGATATTAGACACACCATTTATATATTTAATTAAAAAAATCAAACCACTAGATAAATTAAACGGCTAATCTTAGCCGTTTATTTTTTTATTAACATTGAATCTCCGAAGGAAAAGAATCGATACTTTTCCTTTATTGCGTGAGTATAAGCATTCATTATAATCGCTTTATTTGCAAATGCAGATACAAGCATTAACAATGTAGACTTTGGTAGATGGAAGTTAGTAATTAAATTATCAATTGCTTGAAACTTGAAACCAGGATATATAAATATCTCTGTAAATCCTGAATCCTGATGAAAATCATTAAATTTTTTATATACAGTTTCAAGGGTTCTCACTGTCGTTGTTCCAACCGCAAAAATTTGTTTACCATTAGCTTTTGACTTTTTAAGAATGTCAGCTGTGTTTTGTGAAATCGAATAAAACTCAGAATGCATCTTATGGTTTGAAACATCATCAACAGAAACTGGTCTAAAAGTTCCAAGACCAACATGAAGGGTTATATATTCAATTATTACACCACGTTTTTTAATTTCTGTTAGCAACTCATTCGTGAAATGCAAACCAGCTGTAGGAGCTGCTGCACTACCGTTAACTTTAGAATATACTGTTTGATAGCGGCTTTGGTCTTCAAGTTTCTGATGAATATATGGTGGAAGTGGCATTTCACCTAACTCAGCTAAAACATCTTCTAGTTTTCCTTGATATTTTAAATCAAAATGTCTAATTCCTTCATCAAGAACTTCTACACATTTAAGTGTTAAATCTTCGTTACCAAATACTATTTCAGTGCCAACTTTCACTCTTCTAGCTGGTCTAACCAAAGCTTCCCATTTATTAAGTCCAAATTGATTCAACAATAAGACTTCGATACTCGCTTCGGTAGATTTTTTCGTACCATATAATCTTGCTGGGATAACTTTAGTGTCATTTAAAACCAAGACATCGCCTTCGTTAAAGTAATCGACAATATCTTTGAAATGTCTGTCTTCTAAATTTAAACTATCTCTTTCAACAACTAAAAGTCGCGAGTCACTTCTAACCTTTAGGGGAGTCTGGGCAATTAGTTCTTCTGGTAAATTGTAATCAAAATCTTTTGTTTTCATTAAAATAAACTTCCTTGATAATTTTTCTTGAGGTGTCGATAAGCTTTTTCAGTTACTATTCTGCCTCTTGGAGTTCTACTAATAAAACCTTGTTGAATGAGAAATGGTTCATAAACATCTTCTAAGGTTCCTGAGTCTTCGCTTATTGAGGTTGCTATCGTATCTAAGCCTACAGGTCCTCCGTGATATTTCTCAATTATTCCTAAGAGATATTCTCTATCTTTATTGTCCAGTCCCAAATCATCTATCTTTAGTTTTTCTAGAGCAGTTTTTGTTACATCTAAAGTGATTTTTCCATCCGCAAGAATATCAGCAAAATCTCTTACACGTCGAAAAAGTCGATTAACAATTCTCGGTGTACCTCTAGAACGTTTAGCTAGTTCTTTCAGCGCTAATTCTTCAGCTTTACATTCATAGATTCTTGCAGTTCTTGAACAGATTATTTCTAATTCATTATCAGTATAAAACTCCAACTTATGAACAATTCCAAATCGATCTCTTAAAGGACCAGTTAAGTCACCAAATCTAGTTGTAGCGCCGATTAATGTAAATGGCGCTAAATCTACTCTAATTGACTTAGCTCCCGAATCTTTACCAACAACTATATCAATGACATAATCTTCCATAGAAGAGTAAAGTATCTCTTCTACGATTTTTGGGAGCCGATGAATTTCATCTATAAATAAAACATCTCCAGGTTCTAAAGAAGTTAGAATAGCCGCTAAATCTCCTGTTCTTTCGATGGTTGGTCCACTTAAAGATTTAATGTTTACACCAAGTTCATTAGCGATTACTTGAGCTAAAGTTGTCTTGCCTAATCCTGGAGGGCCATAAAGCAAAACATGATCAAGCGATTCATTACGCATTTTAGCTGCTTGAACAGCAATTTCAACCATTTCTTTTACGTCTTTTTGGCCGATATACTCTTGAAAACTTTTCGGTCTTAAGGTAACATCAACTTCATCATCTATCAATAAATTATTGCTGATAATTCTCTCATCCATACTAACACCTCAAATAATATTATACCAAAATTATGATAAAAATCACTTTTTATTTCTTTTCATTGTATTGAATAAAGCCCTATATTGTAATATAATGAAAATTGAAGTAAGATACGGAGTGGTGAAATGGCAAAAAAAAGCGATATCTTATCAATTTACTTCAAAAATATTACTGAATTTAACAATGACTATCAATCCCGTTTAAGGAAATTAAAACGGGATTTTGATAATGAAAAATTAAGTTATCAAACATTGCTCGATGAAATTTGTAATGAATTCAACGATACAAACTCCGATAAATTTAATGATTATAACTACTTAGAATTAAAACACCAGACACAAATGGATTTAATAGATAATGAATATAGAGAACGTTTTTCAGAACTAGACAAACGTCTTAAAGCAAATATTGACTCATTAAATCAAAGGATTGAAGAGGAAAATAAAACTTTTGAAGATGTACTTCAACAGTTTGATGAGCGAAAGCAAGAAGCTTTAAACAAATACTTAGAGTTAATCCATGAAAACGATCAAAAAATTGAAGAATCAATTGCTGTACATAGAGAATTTATCAATGAAGAAGATATCAAATTAGAAGCTACGAAAGATTACTTACAAGGAATAAATTCCTTTTTAGCAAATGATTTACTAAACATCATGGAAAAGGCCAGAAACTCACTTGATAGTTTGCAAGAAAATCTTAGAGAAGCAAACATTAACGATGGTAAAGAGTTTAATCAAATTATACTAAAATCACTTGAAAATCTTCGAGGAATTCAAATCGGAATTATTTCTTTGTTTAAAGATAATTCTGGTGAGTTGGAACAGAAACGTGAACATATTAAATCAATTTCAAAAAACAAACAACAACCACATTCTCAACTTAATCAAAAATTAATTGAACAATACGTGAAGCAAATTAGAGAAGTGAACAGTAATAAAGTATATTTTGAAGCAAAGGTCAAGGCTGATTTAGATATATCTTTAACTAAAGTTCATCAACGAATCCTCAAGGCTGATAAAGAAAAAAATCAATCAGATTTACGAAAGTATATTAGTCAAAAAGAAATTATTGAAAAGAAAGCTAACTATCTTCTACATCGAAATAAAACTCTATCCGCGTTCACGGTCAGAAAATATCAACAAGAAATCAAAAAGATTAAAATTGATTCATTTAAACGAAGTGAAGAAATTAAACTTGCTTACTCTATCCCGATTATCTTTTTACAAAATTCAATTGATACCTATTCTAATTTTGCGTTTTATTTAAATCAGAGTTTTGATGAACTTGATCGATTATTAACGAACTTTATTGACTTCAACCAAGACTTTTTAGAACTTAAAAGTGACTTTGTTAAAAATACCTCAAAAGCTTACGAAGATTATAAAATTAACCTTCTAGTGAGAGTAAATGATGTAGCTACAAATCTCTCAAAACTTATTTCCAGAATTGATGAAATATCATTTGAAATTGTAACTTTAGAATCACAAAATCAAATTGAAATTGCTGAAGTTAGGAAAAAATTAGAGAATTTGGAAGTCTTATCAGATTATCAGAAATATTTAGCATCATTAGAAAATGATGAGTTTTTTGCTATGTATCAACACAGTAAAAATATTGAAAGAATTCAATTAGACTATAAAGAAAAAGAAAGTTTTATATTAAGTGAAAAAAAGGTTCTTAGTTTAAGTAAAAACAAGAACATTAATCAAGAATATATGCAATATATGCTAAATTTAAATCAAGACGAAAGCAAAATCCATAATCGGATATTTGAACGGTTAGAAAAAGAGTACCAAGTTTTTTATGAAAAACAAAATTGTTTGAGTTATCTGTTTTATAAAATGGCTAAATTAAAAGTGATTAAGGACATAAAAAATGAAAATTATTATTTATCCGAAAAATATCATAATATTGAAGCTCTCGAATTACATAAGAATAAATTAAGTTCCAAACACGTTGTTGAGTTTGTTAAGGATACCCAGAGGCTGATTGATACTAATAACAATCAAACTGATAGAGAATATCGTCACCTTGAAAAAAGCGATAATGATTATACTTATTTAACAATTATTGAAAAACAACGTTTAAATCTTAAAACACGAATAGACAGTATTGAAAAAAATAAATCTTCTTCTGCTTTTGAAGCTGTTAGTATTTATTATCGAGAAACAACAAACGTTATTGATGTCGTCTTTAAACAAGTTGATGAAAGATTAAAAACTGTTAAAAAGTTACTTCTTTTTAACGAAACAAAAAACTTAAATTTTAATTCAGAAATAGTTAATAAATCTGGATATCAAGATATAATTTCAGAGTTGTTGACATATGTAGCAACTGTTTCTTCAAATTATCTAAAACGTTATGGTTTTACTGAAAAAGCTGAACTACTACTGCTTGAGTATAATGGAATCTTAAAAGATTATAATTATTTAGTTTTAGAAACTTTTGAGGCAATTAAGATCAAAACAAAGCCTAAGAATATATATTCTAAGTTGCAAAAATACTTAATTAAAACCATTGAAATCGTTAAGCAATTTAAGAATAACATTTATATAAACTTAGACAAAGCGCGAAATGAAATCATCGAGGAAGATTTAGAAATCATTGCTAAAAATCGAATTCATGCTGATAGGCAAAAGAAAATTATCGACAAGGAATATGATAAGTTTGCTTTTGCTGCTATAAAAACTAAGGGAAACTCGATAAAACAACTTAAGCTTTTACTTAATAATTCTAAAGAATTCAATAAAGAATTTACCGAAAGAGTCGTTAGGATCAATGACGAGTATTTAAAAAACACTAAAAACATGAATGATTTCTTAGACTATTTAAGACATAAAATGGTTAAACTTATCAATAAAAACAATAAAAAGAATATTATTTTATTAAACTTATTAGATGAAGCATTAGTCATAGAAAGAAATCGCTTTGAAAATCAATATAGATCTTATCTAAAAACAATTAATCAATATAAAAATAGTTTAGATAAAGATTATAATCAAGAGATTAAATATTTATATGACTTGAACTATCAAAGAGACGTTGAAATTAATTCAGAAATTCAAGAAGAAGAAAATCAGGCAAAGCATTTACCGATTACAAAACTAGAAATCATCGAAGTTTTAGAAAAGCAAAAGCAAGAACTATTTAACTCTAAACATGATGAATTATTAAAAAAACTGTCAGAAATTGAAGCAAACAAGTTATCTGGAAAACCAGTTTTAGTTAAAGAAATGGAAGAAATTAAGCAGCGTTTATCTGATGATTATGTCAAACTGTATCAAGAAATTCAAGAATTAGAAAATGAATTCTTAGAACAATATACTTTAATTAATGAAGATTACATGGAAAACTATCAGGATTATTTAAACAAACAAGCTGCTAATAAACTAAGTATTGAAAATGAAGAAAGATTATATCAGCCATTTGAATCTTTGAACTCATATCATAAGGATTTAATCAGCATTTTCCATCTTAACCAGAAAGAAATTTTACAAAAAAGTAACGATACTCGAGAAAGTATTCAAAATGAAAAGCAAAAGTCTAAGGACAAGCAAGATCGAATTATTAATGCGTAAGTGAGGCAATATGGCGAACAAAGAAATCGAAAAAAACTTGGATAATTTCAAGGTTTATCGTGACAAAATCGGCGATTCTTTTGAACAAGAAATGGCTATTTTTGAACGATTTACTAAAGAAATTAATCAACGTGCTTCAAATCATCGCCAGGTTTCAAATAATAATTTAGAGGCAATCAAAAAATCAATTGAAGATTTAAAGATTAAAGTTAATAAATTAAAAAAAAGCATCTTCTATCATGAAGAAACTACCATAGTCGAAAGACAAAAAATCATTATGGATACGGAGAAACAAATCCATAATCAAAATGAGGCAGTTCTTGAATTTGAGTATAAAAACGCTAAAGAGAAAGTCATTAACTTTGACTACTTAAATAAAGCTTTAATTCAATCTGCGTTTGATTTCTTTAATGAGTTTAAGATGTATTATTCAAAGGATGTTCTTGATTTAGATGAATTATATGAATTCTTAGAAGAAAAAAACAAAGCTTTTGAATCAATTATTCAGTTGCATGAAAAACAAATTTTTTCTGCTTTTAATGAACTTGATAGCGAAATTCAAGACATGAATACTAAGATAGCACTTTTGATGCAACAGAAAAATACACAATTAAACAAAATTTACGCTTTCTACAGAAGAGAAACTAATGACTACTTAGATAACCAATTAACTTTTAGTGCTGAGAGTGATTTAGATTCAGCAGAAATAAAGGATTTAGTCGATGACAAACTCAAGCAATTTGAAAGATTTAGATCTCACCTTTTTGAACAAGAAAAAAAGGTTAAAGCGATTCTTCATGAAGAGTATATTGAACTATACAATAAGGTTTTAACTAAAACTCTTCAAAGAAGGGGTAACCTTATCATTCAAGATATTAATTTCTTTAATCATCCTGATGAGAGTCTTTCTAAGTTAAAGGAACAAATAGTTTTCGCTAAGAATGAGAATTTAGGATCTTTACCAATGCTTATTAAAACCTATAACAATGCGATAAAACATGAACACATTAGGAAAAATTGTGAACATAAAGCTAGAAAAATGACAAAAAAGTTTCTAAAGTTAAAAAAAGTTATCTTCTTTGAATACCAAAAAGAATCAAGAAAATTAATTAATCAAATGGAAAAATATTATAAACTTTATATTGATTTGTTAAAGGTAGACCCTTTCTTAGCTCAAATTATTGGCGATAATTCAACTAAGATAGTTAAGGATGAAATTAATTACTTGAGCACCTTAAGAATAAATAAGGAACATAAAATTAATGTTAATTATGATATTAAAACTTTGATGCTTAACCAACAGATTAATGAAATTGAAGAACAATTAGTCTATGAAGTTGAAAAAGAAATCCAGCTTCAAGACCTTGAATTGTTAGAATTAGTCTATGATGTCCAAGAATATTTTATTGACAAATATACTGATACTGCTGTTTCAAAGAATCATCTAGAAATTGTTAAACAGAATATTTTCAAACTAGAGAAAGCGATAAATGCTTATTTAAAATATGAGCTTAGCATTAATAATGTAAATCGTAAGTATTTAAATTTAGTTACAGAAATAATGATTGATTATATCAGATCCACTGAAGGCCATAAAATCGATTTAGTCGATGCTTTAAGTGACATTAGATTAGCTCTAAAAGAGTTTCAGATTACCAAAGAACATTTTCAAAATCTCTTTGATAACGAAAAAAGATTTTTAGCCATTCAGTCCACTAGAGTCGATGATGAAACTAAAATAACCGATAACTTTATCTTGACTGCATATGAAAACCAAATGCGCTTTGCTAAAGATCAAATAAGTTTTGCTGAAGATGAATTAAAACTTAGGGTAGAATCTATTATAAAAGCCATAGATGAAGAAAGACAATTTTACCAGGAGATTATTGATAAACAAGACAACTTATCAAAACGACATAAACATGATATTCTTGATGAGTATAGTTTAAAAATTTATGAAATCAATAGTAAAATTCAACAAACTGGGGATACGAAGTCAATAGCTAAATTAAATAAAGAATTAGATAAATTAAAAACTAAATATGATAATATCTTGGAAAAATCAAGAATTGATAATCAAGATAATCCAATCATCATTGATGCGATTAATCGTTTAAAAACTCTTGATGATCACCTTGAGGAAGCTTTAAATGAAGCTATTGAATTAAGGGATGAAACTATCAATGAAATGACAGAACTCTATGTTTCAACAAAGGAAAAATATGATTATCTGAAGAATTATAATAAATTTAAAATCTATCCTTTGGAGCCTCAGTTTTATCTAAGTTTTGAGAGAATGAAAAAACGTTATGAATTTAAACTTAAACGTGCTGAAGTTGAGTTAGGCTTAAAAACTGATAAGTTATTAGATGAATATGTTAAACTATATTTTAAGGAGCAACCAGAACTCGATAAAGAGCTAATCAAAAAGAAAATAACTGATTTACAAAGTGAAAAAGACTACCTTTTGGCAGTCTATCAAGATGATATTACTAAAATTGAAAATGAAAATACAGAAATTATCGAAAATTTAACAAACAAGTTATCAGCTTTAAAGTTAAGTTCAGAGCAGTCAAAATCCCAAATTATAGAACGCAAACAAAATGATATTTCGGCTATAAATAATGATTTAAGTTTATTAGAGAATCGTCATAATCAGCAAAAGGAAAAGAAAAAACTTTCTTTCGATTCAGAAATATCTAATTTAACTACTGAGTATAATTTGACACTCCAAGAAAGCAAAAAGTATATCAACAATTTATCACAAGCTTTTTCTAAAGTCTTAGACACTTATAAACCGTATTTAAAGTTAACTAAAAATAATAAGAAGATTAGAGTTATCTTAAAACGAACTGATAGGTTAATAAAACGTAAAGAAAAACAAGAACTTAAACAACTGGCAAGAAAATTGAGAAAACAACGATTGTTACTAAATAAATAGGGACTCTTAAGCTTAAACTTAAGAATCCCTTTTTTCTATTCCAAATCTCTCAAGAAACTTTTACCGTACTCGGTGCCTTCTAGATTGTAATTATCAGCAATCGTTGTTCCTACATCAGCAAAACTTGTCCGAGGTTCTAAGAATCTTCCGTTGTAACAACTATTGTATACAAAAAGTGGTACGTACTCTCTAGTGTGATCAGTACCTTCATGAGTTGGGTCATTTCCATGATCAGCTGTTATAATCAACAAATCATCGCTACCTAACATTTTTAATAATTCCCCTAAGTCTTTATCAAACTCTTCCATAGCGTTCTTATAGCCAATCACATCACGTCTGTGACCATATAAAGCATCAAAGTCAACTAAGTTTGTAAAACATAGTCCTGTAAAATCTTTTTCAGTCAAACTCATGACTCTTTTCATACCATCATGGTTTGATTTAATTGAATAGTGATCAGTAATTCCAGAACCGTTAAAAATATCACGAATCTTTCCAACAGATATCACATCAAACTTAGACTCATTCAAAATATCTAAAACTGTTTTTGAACTAGGACTTAAAGCGTAATCATGTCTATTTGTAGTTCGTTTAAAGCCATTAGACTCATCACCTAAATAAGGCCTAGCAATAATTCTTCCTACCCGCCATTTTTCTGCTAAGGTAATTTCTCTTACCTCTTCACAAATTCGGTAGAGTTCATCCAAGGGAATGACTTCTTCATGAGCAGCTATTTGTAAAACAGAGTCAGCGCTAGTATAAACAATTAAATCACCAGTTTTTACTTGATGTGGTCCGAGTTCTTTGATGATTTCAGTTCCAGATGCGGATTTATTTCCAACAACTTTTCTACCACTTATTTTTTCAATTTTCTTGATTAAATCCTCTGGAAAACCGGTATCAGTAAAAGTCTTAAAAGGAACTGATGTTTTAATTCCCATCAACTCCCAGTGACCAGTCATAGTATCTTTTCCATTAGAAATTTCAGCCATTTTTGTAGTATTAGCTAAAGGTTTATCAACAGGTGGTACTCCAACGATATCAGTTAAGTTTCCATAACCAAAAGACTGCAAAACCGGTAAGCTTATACCGCCTGCCTCTCTTGCTAGATTACCTATCGTGTTCGACCCTTTATCGCCAAATTTTTCAGCATCAGGCATTTCACCAACACCTACTGAATCGATTACAATTAAAAATATTCGTTTAAATTTCATTTTCTTCCTCACTTCTTATCTGCACGTGGATGTGCTTGATTGTATATTGATTTTAAATGAGCTTTTGATACATGAGTATAATTTTCTGTAGTCATAATATCTTCATGCCCTAATAATTCTTGTACTGTTCTTAAATTTGCGCCATTCTCTAAGAGATGAGTCGCAAATGAATGCCTAAAGGTATGGGGTGAGATTTTTTTGTTAATTCCCGACTTATCAGCAAGAGATTGAACAATTTTATAAAAACCAACCCGACTTAGACGGTTACCGTATTTATTTACGAATAAATACTTCTGTTCTTTAGGGTTTAAATTTGGTCTCGCTTTAATGATATAATCTCTAAGAACTTGTTGCGACACTTCCCCTAGAGGAACAATTCTTTCTTTATTGCCCTTACCGATAACTTGAACTAATCCTTTATTGAGATGGAGATTTTTAAGTTCTAAATCTAAGAGTTCAGAAACTCTTAATCCTGAACCATATGCAAGTTCTAATAGCGCTCGGTTTCTTAACGTAAGTGCTTCCTCATTTTCATATGTAGTTGCGATAATTCCTTTGACTTCCAAAATATTTAATACTGTCGGAAGTGTTTTAGTGGTTTTTGGTTTTTTGATTCCTTCAGTAACGTCACTTCCAACTAAATCTTCAGTCAATAAATAACGATGAAATAGGTGAATACTGGATATCTTTCTTGTTATTGATGTTGATTTGATATTCTTTCTTGAAAGACTCTTTAAATAATTTTTAACTTGATCCTTGGTTATTCGATCATAGTCTCTTATCTGATAGTTTTTCTTTAAGTAGTTGAGATAATCATTTAAATCTCGTTCATATGAATTAATCGTGTTTTTTGCTAAATTTTTTGTTATTTTTAAATAGTATAAATACTCTTTTAAATAGGCTTCAATCATCTTATTCCAACAAATCTACAAAAACTTGATTTGCAAGGTACACCCCATTCTTAGATAATTTTAAATTATTATCATTTATTTCTAATAGACCATTTTTCAGATGTTTCTTCAGTATCGGATAAACTTCAAAAAGCGGTTTTCTAATGCGCTTTTCATACTCTTTGATGCTGATTCCAGCTACTTTCCTTAAACCCATTAGCAAAAACTCTAACTTGGGATTAAAATCTTCAATTTCATGCATATTTAAAGCGTTCTTCTTCGTACCTGCGATATATTCTTTAATACTCTTGGGATTTTTAACTCTAGTATAGTTAAACTGCGAACTAGCATTAAGACCAATTCCTAAGTACTCTTCTAAATTCCAGTAATGGAGATTATGCAAAGACTCATAACCAGGTTTTGCATAGTTAGAAAACTCATATTTTATATATCCCAAATTATCTAGTTTTTTATCAACAACTTCACCAAATTCTCTTGCTAAATCGCTAGAGAAATCAGCGATTTTATGATTGTTAATCAAATAACTTAAAATAGTTCGATCTTCAACAATTAATGAATAATATGAAATATGGCTAGGTGAAAATTTCTCGATATAGCTTAGATCTTTATTTAACTGGTCAATAGTTTGACCAGGTATAGCATATAAAAAATCAAGATTCATAGAAAAATCAAACTGTTTGATCAAATCAACAGCATTATTAACTACCTCAAGATTATGAGTTCTCCGAAGAAACTTCAATAATTTCTCATCGACAGTTTGTACACCCATACTAATTCGATTAACGTGATATTTTTTTAGAAGTTTTAACAATTCTTCACTTATATCACATGGATTTGCTTCGAAGGTAAATTCTTTAACTTTTTTAAAATCTACGATGTTATTCAGTTCAATTAACAAAGGCTCTAATAAATCTCTATCAATAGACGATGGAGTTCCTCCACCGATATAGATAGTATCGACATTGGCTACTAAATCACTGAAATACTCCATTTCCGTTATTAGCGCACGCATATATTCAATTTTTAATTCATCGTTAGCTACCATTTTGCAGAAATCACAATAAGTACATATTTGATCGCAAAAGGGAATATGAATATATAGTCCTTTAATCATTATCATCACCATT
>Ga0172382_10003806_pt1 | contig 23654 bp, 20 predicted proteins | sample Leawel138RmetaG_FD_122245 | JGI IMG/M metagenome (GOLD analysis project Ga0172382, IMG submission 122245) | Leachate microbial communities from a municipal landfill in Southern Ontario, Canada - Leachate well 138R metaG | ecosystem: Engineered > Solid waste > Landfill > Unclassified | place... | reverse complement strand
GATGGTGTTCGGTGCGCAGGATTACTCCATGCGCATCTGGCTGCGGCCCGATCGCATGGCCCAGCTCGGCATCACCACCAGCGACATCGCCGCCGCGGTGCGCAGCCAGAATGCGCAGAATGCTGCCGGCAAGATCGGCCAGGAGCCGGCGCCGGCCGGCCAGATGCTGGTCTACACGGTGACCGCCAAGGGCCGTCTGCTGACCCCGGAGCAGTTCGGCGACATCATCGTCCGCGCCAGCGGTGCGGAGGGCGTGCTGCGTGTGAAGGATGTGGCGCGGGTGGAGCTGGCGGCCTACAGCTATGACCAGAGCGCCACCGTTGACGGGCAGCCCAGCGTTGCCCTCGGCGTGTTCCTGCAGACCGGCGCCAATGCGCTGGATGTGGCCGAGCGGGTGAAGGGCAAGCTGGAGGAGCTGAAAGGTCGCTTCCCTTCCGGTGTCGACTACATGATTCCCTACGACACCACCCGCTTCGTCGCTGCCTCCATCGATGCGGTACTGATGACGCTGCTGGAGGCCGCCCTGCTGGTGGTGGCGGTGGTGTTCATCTTCCTGCAGAACTGGCGCGCCACCCTGATTCCGATGGTGGCGGTGCCGGTGTCGCTGATCGGCACCTTCGCCGGCCTGTACCTGTTCGGCTTCTCCATCAACACCCTGACCCTGTTCGCCATGGTGCTCGCCATCGGCATCGTGGTCGATGACGCCATCATCGTGCTGGAGAACGTCGAGCGCCACATGACCGAACACAGGATGCCGCCGTTCGAGGCGGCGGTGACGGCGATGCGCGAGGTGTCCAGCGCGGTGGTCGCCATCGTGCTGGTGCTGTGTGCGGTCTTCGTGCCGGTGGCCTTCCTCGGCGGCATCGCCGGCGTGCTGTACCAGCAGTTCGCGGTCACCGTCGCCGTGGCGGTGGTGATTTCCGGCATCGTCGCCCTGACCCTGACGCCGGCACTGTGCGCGCTGATCCTCAAGCCCAGCCACACCGAGTCGCGCCTGTTCCGTCCCTTCAACCGTGTCTTCGGCGGCCTCACCCGCCTCTATATCGGCACGGTGAAGCGCATCCTGCATCGCCCGCTGATCGGCGCCGGTGCGCTGATCGTGGTGATCGCACTGACGGCGGTGTTGTTCCGCGTGGTACCCGGCAGCTTCGTGCCGGCCGAGGATCAGGGCGTGGTGATCTCCGCACTGATGCTGCCGGACAGCGCCTCGCTGCAGCGCACCAATGCCAGCGGCGCGCGGCTCAGCCAGATGTTCGCCAGCAATCCGTCGACCAACCACGTCTTCGTGATCGCAGGCCGCGACATCATCGGCGGCGGCAACAAACCCAATACCGGCACCGTGTTCACCACCTTCAAGGACTGGAGCGAACGCACCATGACGGCGGAGCAGCTGGCCGGCCAGTTCATGGGCATGGGTATGGGGCTGGCCGACGGCATGGCGCTGACCTTCAATCCGCCGCCGATCCGCGGTCTCGGTTCCGCCGGCGGCTTCGAGGTCTATCTGCAGAATCGCGTCGATGGCGACCCGATGAAGCTGCACGAGGTGGTGCAGGGGTTCATGGCCGCCCTCCAGGCGCATCCCGAGTTCACCCGCATCAACACCTTCTTCCGTCCCACCTCGCCCCAGCTGTTCGTCGAGGTGGATGAGGCGAAGGCGCTGTCCCTGGGTATCCCGCTCGGCAGCATCTACGAGACGCTGCAGAGCACCATGGGCGCGCTCTACGTCAACGACTTCAACATGACCGGCCGCGCCTATCGCGTGCAGTTGCAGGCCGAGCCCGCGTTCCGCATGCAGCCCGACGACATCGGCAAGGTCTACGTGCGCAGCAGCACCAGCGGCGCCATGATCCCACTCGCCGCGGTGATCCGCATGCAGGACATCATCGGGCCGGAGCAGGTGGAGCGTTTCAACGGTTTCATCGCGGCCAAGATCATGGGCTCGTCCAAGCCGGGCATCAGCTCCGGCGAGGCGATCCGCATCGTCGAGGCCGTGGCGGCGGAGAGTCTGCCCGACGGCTATACCCTGGCCTGGTCCGGCGAGGCCTACCAGCAGTTGCGCGATGCGGGGACCTCCGGCCCCGCGCTGCTGTTCGGCGTGCTGATGGTGTTCCTGATCCTTGCCGCACAGTATGAGAAGTGGTCACTGCCGCTGGCGGTGATCCTGTCGGTGCCGTTTGCCCTGATGGGGGCGCTGGCGCTGGTGTTTGCCCGCGGCATGCCCAACGACATCTATTTCCAGATCGGGCTGGTGGTGCTGATTGCGCTGGCGGCAAAGAACGCGATCCTGATCGTCGAGTTCGCCGCGCAGCAGTATGCCGAGGGCCGCAGCGCGGCGGAGGCGGCCCTGGAGGCGGCGCGCCTGCGCTTCCGTCCCATCGTGATGACCTCGCTGGCCTTCGTGCTCGGCGTGGTGCCGCTGGCATTTTCCTCCGGTGCCGGTGCTGCCGCACGCCAGTCCATGGGCACCGGCGTGTTCGGCGGCATGCTCGCCGCCACGTTTATCGCCACGCTGTTCGTGCCGCTGTTCTTCAAGTGGCTGGAGCGCGGTACGCAGGTGATGCCGGTGGGGGATGCGGATATCGAACTGGATGAGCCGGAACGCGATGCCTAGCTGACGGTTTGATTCGACCAGACAGCCACAGGCCGCCGTCCTGCGTGGACGGCGGCCTGTTGTTTTTTGGGGGGGCTTCAGGAAGCGGAGAAGAGGAGCGCCAGGGTAGTGCGGCGGCGCTGGATGAGGCGCTGGTACAGCTCATGGGCCCATTGCTCGTCCGCGTCGTGACTGAGGGGGGCGAGACTGGCGAGGCCGTCGTGCAGATGGGTCAGCTCCTGTTCCAGCCGGGTCTTCAGCTGGGCCAGACCGGACTGCAATTCCTGGTGAACGATATGGGCATCCATGGCAGTTTCTCCTGGTCCATCGTGTGGACATAGACTGACAGTCTGCCGTCGGAATCGCTGTAGGAAAATTCCTATATTGCTGTAAGTCAAATCAGGAACAGCCAGTACACCACTACGTTCAGGGCGGTGAGGGGGAGCCCGACCCGGGCGAATTCGAGAAAGGACACGGTGGCGCCGTGGCGCTCGGCGCTCTGCACCACGATGACGTTGCTGGCGGCGCCGAGCAGCAACAGGTTGCCGGCGACGGTGCTGCCGGCCGCCAGGGCCATCAGGGTGGCCGTGTCGGCCCCCTGTACCAGCGGCAGGTACAGCGCCACCAGTGGCACGTTGGAGATGAGCTGGCTGAGCAGGACGCTGATGCCGAGTACCGTGCCGGGCGCGTGCAGGTCGAAGGCGGCGGCCGCCATCTGACGCTGGAAGAATCCGCTCTGCCACACGGCAGCCATCAGCACGAACATCGCCGCGAAGAACACCAGGGTCGGCCAGTCCACCCCGCGCAGGTTAGGGCCGAGCTGACGGCTGAGCAGCAGCGGCAGCGCGGCGATCAGGGCAATATGGCTCAGGCGCAGCGGCAGCTCCGGCAGCAGGAAGGCCAGCACCACCTTCAATCCGATCAAGCCCAGCAGCAGCACCAGGGCCAGCTTCACGCGGTGCGTCAGCGCGGCGTCGCCCGGCGCCACCGCATTGTGTACCAGCGGCGTGCGGTGAAACTCGCGGCGGAACATCCAGCGCAACAGGGCATAGGCCAGCAGCAGGTTGAGCAGGGTGGGCAGCGCCAGATGACGGGCAAAGGTAAGGAACGGACTGCCCACCTCGCCCCACAGGGCGATGAGCAGGTTCTGCGGATTGCCGATGGGGCTCATGGTGCTGCCCAGGGTGACGGCAAAGCACAGCGCCAGCAGCAAAAGGCGCGGCGCGATGTTGTGTTCCCGCGCCAGCCGCAGTACCAGCGGCGTGCCGATGATGGCCAGGGTGTCGTTCATCAGCAGTGCCGAACCGACCCCACCACCGAACAGGATCAGCAGTACCAGGCCGTCGCTGCTGCGCGCCCGGCTGAACAGGCCGTAGGCGAGGGCGTACAGATAGCCGCTGTGTACCAGCGCCTGGCCGATGACGAACATGCCGAACAGAAACAGCATCACGTCCCAGTCGATGGCCTGCAACGCGCCCAATGCGGTGATCTGGCCGGTGAGCAATACCGCCAGTGCGCCGCCCAGCATGGCCTGCCAGATGGCGATGCGAAAACGGCCGACGCGTCGTGCGGCGATGAGCACGAAGACGACCAGCAGGGCGATGAGAGGCAGGTTCAAACGGGATGACCGGGGTGGCGGGACGTGGGGCGTAATTTAACGCGAACGTCTGTTGCTGCACAGCGGAGTCGGTGACACGCCGGTGGCCAGTGGGTCAGCCCGGGACCTCTGTAGTACATGGGCCATGTCCCCGGGCCGGGGAAACACGGTACCATAGGCGTCTTTCCCACACGGCATGGGCATGCATGTTACGACTGACAGAAATCCGGCTTCCCCTGGAACATACCGAGGCGGATCTCGTGCGCGCCATCGTGCAGCGGCTGGGCATTCCTGAGCAGTCGCTGCGTCACTGTCACATCGCCCGGCGCGGCCATGATGCCCGCAAGCGCGGTGCCATCGTGTTCACGTACACGCTGGATGTGGAGGTGGACGACGAGGCCGTGCTGCTGAAGAAGTTCCAGGCCGATCCTCATGTGGGACCGGCACCGGACACCACCTACCAGTTCGTCACACGGGCTCCCGCCCAGCTCGCCAGTCGCCCGGTGGTGATTGGTAGCGGTCCGTGCGGCTTCATGGCAGGGTTGCTGCTGGCACAGATGGGCTTTCGCCCCATCATCCTGGAGCGCGGCAAGCCGGTGCGTGAGCGCACCAAGGATACTTGGGCGCTATGGCGCGAGGGCCGGCTCAACCCGGAATCCAACGTGCAGTTTGGTGAGGGCGGGGCGGGTACCTTTTCCGACGGCAAGTTGCACAGCGGCATCAAGGACCCGCGCCATCTGGGGCGCAAGGTGCTCACCGAATTCGTCCAGGCCGGCGCGCCGGAGGAGATCCTCTACATCAGCAAGCCGCACATCGGCACCTTCCGCCTGGTGAGCATGGTGGAAAAGATCCGTGCCAGCATCGAGGCCTTGGGCGAGTTCCGTTTCAACAGCCGTGTCGATGATGTGGAGATCGAAAACGGCGCCATCACGGCGCTGAGTCTCGTCGGTGGCGAGCGTATTGCCGCAGACCACGTGATCCTCGCCATCGGCCACAGTGCGCGCGATACCTTCCGCATGTTGCACCGTCGCGGCGTGTATGTGGAGGCCAAGCCGTTCTCCATCGGCTTTCGCATCGAGCATCCGCAGTCGATGATCGACCGCTGCCGTTTTGGTCCGCAGGCGGGCAACCCGGAACTGGGTGCCGCCGACTACAAGCTGGTGCATCACTGCAAGAACGGCCGCACCGTCTACAGCTTCTGCATGTGCCCCGGCGGCCAGGTGGTGGCCGCTACCTCGGAAGAGGGACATGTGGTCACCAATGGCATGAGCCAGTATTCGCGTGCCGAGCGCAACGCCAACAGCGGCATTGTGGTCGGCATCACGCCGGAGCAGGACTACCCCGGCGACCCGCTGGCGGGTATCGCACTGCAGGAACAGCTGGAGGCGCGCGCCTTCGAGCTGGGTGGGCGCAACTACCAGGCGCCGGGTCAGTTGGTGGGGGATTTTCTTGCCGGCCGGCCGTCGACGCAGTTCGGTGAGGTGCTGCCGTCCTACACACCTGGCGTGCATTTGACCGACCTCGGCACGGCCTTGCCCGATTACGCCATCGCGGCGCTGCGCGAGGCGATTCCCGCCTTCGACAAACAGATCCGGGGCTTTGCCCGTGCCGACGCGGTACTCACCGGCGTGGAAACGCGCACCTCTTCGCCGATTCGCGTCAAGCGCGATGACCGCACCTTGCAGAGCATCAATGTGCGTGGGTTGTATCCTGCCGGTGAGGGCGCCGGTTATGCCGGCGGCATCCTCTCCGCTGCGGTGGACGGCATCAAGGTGGCGGAGGCGCTGGCTCTGGACATGGTGGCGCAGCAGGCGTGACGATCCAGTTCAAGCACATCACCTCGGCGGAAAATCCGCAGTACAAGCAGCTGAAGAAGCTGGCAGACTCGGCGCGCGAACGGCGCAGGATGGGACAGACCCTGCTCGATGGCGTCCATTTACTGCATGCCCTGGCTGATACCGGTGGCCTGCCGCAGTTGTTGCTGGTGCGCGAGGGGGCCGAGGGTGAGGCGGAAATATGCCAGTGCCGGGCGCGTTTTCCGCAGGTACCTGCGCTGCTGCTCACCCCGAAGCTGTTTGACGCCATCGCGCCGGTGGAAACGCCCACCGGTATCGTGGCCGTGCTGGCGGTGACAGCGCCGGAACCGGGAGACTATCGTTGTGCGGTGTTGCTGGAGAATATTCAGGACCCCGGCAACCTCGGCAGTATCATTCGCACCGCAGCGGCGGCAGGTGTGGCGGCGCTGTTTCTTTCCAAGGGCTGTGCCGAAGCGTGGTCACCCAAGGCCCTGCGTGCCGGCATGGGGGCACACTTCACCCTCGCCATCCACGAACAGCAGGATTTGCTGCGGGCCGCGCAACGGTTTGAAACGGTCGTCGCGACACGTCTCGATGCAACGCGGTCCCTGTATGACGTCGACCTTGGCGGTGCGGTAGCCTTCATCTTCGGCAACGAAGGTGCCGGCCTGTCAGCGGAGTTGTCTACCGGCGCCACACACCAGGTGCGGATACCGATGCCAGGACGGGTGGAATCGTTGAACGTGGCGGCCGCGGTAGCGGTATGTCTGTTCGAGCGGGTGCGGCAGACGACCGGGCAGGGCGGGTATCATGGGTAAGAGGGACATGCGATTGTCATTACCGCCATCACGGACTTCCACGGCCAGGCAAAGCGGAGCGTGCCGTGGCGCATTTCCCAACGCGGCATTGGCGTCGGATAATGTATTGCGTTGTGGCGATGCGGAACCGCTGAGCCCAGCCAGCGACTTTCTGGAGCGACAACGACCGGATAGGGAATACTAGTGCCGAGCCTGGACCCAAAAACACCCCCGCGTTTTGACTTCCTGAGACATCACGGCAAACTCGTCTTTCTCGGTGTATTGGGCCTGTTGCTGACCGCCTGCGGCGGATCGTCGTCTCCGCCCACCCTGCAAGGCTATGTGATCAATGGGCCGCTGGCTGGGGCGCTGGTGCATGTCCTGAGTCCGGCGGGGGAGCATATCGCCGAATCCACGACGGACGATGACGGCCACTTTAAGGTCGAGGTCGAGCAGGACCCGCCATACCGCATCCGTACCAGCGGTGGCTATCTGGACGGCACGCTCTACGGCGGCAGTTTGCTGGCCTGGTGTGAAAGCCGCAAGGATTGCATGGCCACCCCGCTGACCACCGTACTGGTACGCCTGATGGATGCCCATGGCTTCAGCGCCGCCGATGCCCGCAGCTATCTGAGCAGCCGCATTGGCTTCAGCGGCGACCCGTTCACCGACCCCGGCATCACAGCCGAGCAGTTTCTCCTCGACGACGCGCGTGCCACGATCAATGGTGGCCATGGCCTCGATGCCTGGGTCAGCAGCTTTGTGCTGTGGTTGCTGGACAGCACCCGGCCGCGGCCGGCAGGGCTTCCCATACCGGCGTTCCATCCCGTCACCACCCATGCCGGAGCCGGTGGCAGCATCAATCCGGTGAGTGCCATGGTTGGCCACGGCAGCAGCATGATCTTCACCATCATCCCCGACCCCGGCTATGGCATCGCCAGTGTGACCGGGTGCAGTGGTTCGCTTGCCGGCACCAGCTACACCACCGGTGCCATCATCCGGGACTGTATCGTCACTGCCAGTTTCGTGCTCCTCACCGCACCCCAGGACGTCGAGGCCACGGCGGGCGATAGCGGGATTACCATCAGCTGGTCTGCCGTGGACGGGGCCATCGGTTACAACGTCTACTGGAGTGAAGTCCCGGGCATCCATCCGGATACCGCCGGCTCGTACAGCGGCGTGGACATCGGCGTCACCAGCCCCCACGTCGTGACCGGCCTGACCAACGGCACGGCCTATCATCTCATCGTCACGGCCACCGCCGGTGGCAACGAGAGCGCGCCGAGCACAGAGGTCTCTGCCATTCCGGATGCGCCGGTACAGAACGTGGCTACCGGCGTACTCAACGATACGGGTGCCACCCTGTGTGGCGATTACGCCTATGACAGCGGCAGCGGCAGCCATCAGAACAATCTCGACTGCGCCGCCGCTGGCGCCATCATCAGCGCCAGCGGCATCGACAGCGAAGGCGACCCGGTTCCCGCCGCCCAGGACGCCCACTATGGCCGCGACGTCACTGACCATGACCCCGGCGATGGCCGGGCCGGGTTCTCCTACACCAAGATCGCCAACACGGGCCTTCCGCTGGAAGACCAGACCGTCGCCTATGCCACCACGCCCTGGTCCTGCGTGCTGGACAACGTCACCGGCCTGCTATGGGAGGTGAAGACCGACGACGGCGGACTGCAGGACAAGGACTGGACCTATACCTGGTTCAATGCCGACATGCTTGCCAACGGTGGCGAGGCCGGCGAGCCCAATGGTGGCAACTGTCATGACCCGTACGACGCCAACTCCAATCCGGAGGGCCAGCCGTGCGATACGGCGGGTTATGTCGCCGCGGTCAACGCCGCCGGCCTGTGTGGCCACCACGACTGGCGCCTGCCGACGCGCAAGGAACTGATATCCCTGGTGGACAACAGCGTTGCGTCACCCGGCCCGACCGTCGACAGCAACTGGTTTCCCAATACACAGGGGAGCCGGTTCTGGACCTCATCACCCTATGCCTACAACACCACTCTCGCGTGGCATGTCTATTTCGGCGATGGCAATGTCGCCGCCCATTTCAAGTTCCTCACCTACCGGGTGCGCCTGGTGCGGGCGGTGCAGTGAACAGGGGGATGGTGAAAAAATCGTAATGGACGGTAACTTCAGATCTGCGCTGCTGCTCATCGTTGCCCTGGGGTTGGCTCCGGCTGCGGTTGCCGTGACCTGCGGCAATGAGCACCCCGCCGTACCGGCGACGACACCCGGCACCGACTTTGCCGATAACGGCGACGGCACCGTGACCCACACCCGCACCGGCCTGATGTGGATGCGCTGCAGCCTGGGACAGACCTGGGATGGCAGTGTCTGTAGCGGCACCGCCGGAACCTATACCTGGCAACAGGCCCTGCGGGCGGCGGTCGATCTCAACGCCAGCGGCGGCTATGCCGACCACGTGGATTGGCGCTTGCCGAACAAGAACGAACTGGAATCCATCGTCGAAGAGCGTTGCTGGTCACCTGCGATCAACGCTGCCGTGTTTCCCGGCACGCCGGCGAACAGCTGGTACTGGTCATCCACCCCTGATGCAGGCAACGCCGGCCACGCATGGAACGTCTATTTCGGTGAAGGCAACGTCTATACCGACGGCAAGGGCTACAGCGATCATGTGCGGTTGGTGCGGTTTGGGGAGTGAGCGCATTGCCGATGGGGAGGAAGAGTCCTGTGTTTCGGGAGTCTATCGCCCGGAAGAATCCGATGTGGCTTGACATGCCATATCCTGCAACCTGTAATGTCACCTTGATTCAACACGGCTTAATCCATGACCGCACCACAAAAACGTGATCCGGAAGCAACCCGCCAAACAATCTTGGGGGCGGCCGAGGCGCTGATTCTGGAAAAAGGATTTGCGGCAACGTCAGTGTCCGAGATTGCCAAGCGGGCCGGCGTGACCAAGAGCCTCATTCACCATCACTTCGGCTCCAAGGAGGGGCTGTGGACGGCGGTTAAGATGCTCAAGGTTTCCGAGTATTTTGGCCAGCAGATGTCGATGCTGCGCAATCCCGACAGCAGCGACAATCTGTTGCGGGACTCCATCGTCACCTATTTTCACTTCCTGCAATCCCACCCCGAGGTGATCCGCCTGCTGACCTGGATGACGCTGGAGGCGGAGATGCCGTGTACCGAGGAACAGAAAGAGCTGTTCGATCTGGCGTTGCGTCGCCTGACAGAGTTTCAGGAGGCGGGAGCCTTGCGCAGCGATGTGCGGCCAGCCTTTATCCTGATCAGTTTCCTGTCGCTGGTACAGGGATGGTTTCGTGCCCATGGCGCGCCGGACATGATGCTCATGGGGCTGGAGCCGAGCGAAGATCTCAATCGGGAATACCTGGAGGCCATGCTGAAGCTGTTTTTCGAGGGTGTGTTGTCGCGTCCGGACTGATAGAAATAGCGACTGTAGGGCCCCTGTTCCCCTGGCGCCGTCACCTGTGGTTCCTTTCACAACCTCCCTGGCCAGAGTTTCTGACCGGGGCAGGGCTGAATGATACTCGCCTGTACAGTTCCGACCACGCGCATCCTTGAACACCCAGAAAATGAACGGCACCGCCTGCAGATAGCAGGCCAGGAAACTGCCCGGCATCACCGTGCCGGCGAACAGGCTGATGCTGATAGGGTGGGGAGCGTTTTGCCCCCACCCGATACCCAACCGCACCCAGCAATCCCCCCCTCATTCGGTCGTGCTACGCATCGGCCGCAGGCCATCATGATGCCGCTGGCGCCGCTGGCCCCAGGTCGCCAGACTGCGGACGCGCACCAAATCTCCGGTTTGTTTCCTGCCGGCCCAATGGTTTTCCGTGGGCTGTGCGACAGCAGCAGAGCGCAAAATGTTTTCGCCTCTTGCGTTAACTGGTCGACCGGTCTATTCTGTGTGTCAATTGGTCGGGCGGCCAGTTTGTATGCGAGGCATGGCGATGTTGGGGAAACGGTTACTGGCGGCTACGGCAGCGTCATTGCTCGGTCTGGGATGGTTCCTGGGGACCGGTGCCGGTGATGAGACGGCACCGGTACAACAGGAAGCCAAGCCGGTGGTGGCCGTTTCGGTGGCGCCGGTGAGCAATGCCGGCGCCATTCGCCTGGCGGGGGAAATACGCGCGAAACGCCAGGCGCGCCTGTCCTTTACTGTGGCGGGCCGGATCGAGGGGCGCGCTGTTTCCGCGGGTGACGCGGTCAGCGCGGGCGAGGTGCTGGCGGTACTAGACCCAGTTCCGTTCGAGCTCCAGGTGACGCAGGCCGAGGCTGCAGTGAGGGAACTGGATGCCCATCTGGGCCAGGCGAAGCGTGAGCTGATGCGTAACGAGGCCTTGCAAAACCGGGAAGCAGTGAGTCTGGAGCGGCTTGATGCCGTCCGCAGCGCGGCGGCAGCCTATGACGCGGCGCGCGAGCAGGCCAGCAGCCGTTTGGCCGAAGCGCGCCGGGCGCAGGCCGAGGCCGTGCTGGCCGCACCTTTCGATGGCGTGGTGACCTCCGTGGCACTGGAGTCGGGGGAATATGCCCAGCCGGGCCAGGAAGTTCTGGCGCTTAGCAGCCGTGACACACTGGAGTTTCACGCGGGTGTGCCGGAGCACTTGCTTGGTACGTTGCGGCCCGGTCAGGCGGTAGAGCTGTTGCTGCCACTGGTCGGTACCCGGTTGGGTGGCCAGGTAAAACAGATCGGATACGCGGCTGACGGGCGTCGGCTGTATCCGGTAACCGTGGTTCTTGCCCCCGATCAGGCCGCCATACCGGGCATGGCGGCCGAACTGCTTCTCCCACGTGTGGCAGGGGCAGCGCTCTCTTTGCCCCTGGCGGCCGTGCGCGACCCAGTAGGGGCCGGTCCGGTGGTATGGGTGGTGCGTGATGGCCGTGCCGAGGCAGTTGCAGTGACGGTGCATGCACTGCAGGGGGGATGGGTGCAGGCCGATGCCCCCTTGGCTCCCGGCGAGGAGGTGATCCTGGCAGGGCACGGCGGCCTCGTTCCCGGCGCCGCGGTGGAGGTGGTGCGGTGACGCTGCTGGAACGGCTGCTGGCACGCGAGCGCCTTCTCCTGACGGTGGCGTTTTCGCTGGCGTTGCTCGGATTGCTGACGTGGAACACCATGCCGCGCCAGGAGGATCCGCGTCTGCCGGATCTGTGGGCGATGGCGACGGTAGCTTGGCCGGGGGCGGATGTCATCGCCCTGGAACGGTTGGTGGTCGAACCTATCGAGGACGCGCTGGCCGAGGTGGAGGAGTTGCTTCGCTTCGAAATACAGGTGCGTGCCGGCATGGCAAGCATGGAACTGGAACTGCGTGGCCATATCCGCGATACCACGCGGGCCTGGGATGAGGTGGAGCGTGCCTTGCGGCGGGCCAGCCGGGAATTTCCCGAGGGCGTGGCAGAGCCGCTGTTGAATCGCGACATTCAGGACGTGGAGTCGATCCTGGTTGCCGTCACCGGCAGCGACGACCTGCTGCAACTTAAGGATGCGGCGGAGCGGATTCGTAAAGTGCTGCTCGGGTTGAACACGGTCAAGCGGGTAGTGACGTCCGGCGACCCTGGTGAGCAGGTGACGGTGGCGCTGGAGGACAGTGTGGGGCGCCGGCATGGCATCAGTCCATTCGACCTGGCGGCGCAATTACAGGACAGCAACCGCGCCTTGCCGGGGGGCAGTCTGCTGGCGGGTGATCGACAGATCAGCCTGCGCCCCGACAACGAGCTGCGCTCACTGGATGAACTGGCGCAGACCCCTGTCCGCCTGGCCTCCGGCAGCACATTGCCACTGGAACAACTGGCTTGGGTGGCACGTACCCCTCTGGAGCCAGCCGGCGAGCGGATGCGGGTGGATGGAATGCCTGCCGTTGGGCTGGGGATAGTGCCGCGGGAAGGGATCAGCAGCACCGTGTTCGGCCAGGAAGTAAAGGCCAGGCTTGTCGCGCTGGGCTCAGAGCTGGCACCGCTTGAACTTCAGGTGCTGTCTTTCCAGCCGGCGCAGGTGCAGGCGCGCATGGCAGGATTGGAGCAGGCACTGCTGCTTGCCGTAGTAGTGGTGGTTGCGGTACTGCTGGTGGCAATGGGGGGACGGCTGGCGCTGTTGGTCGCCGCCGGCGTCCCGCTGGTGATGCTTTCGGCGACCCTGCTCTATGCGCTGGGTGGTGGCGTGTTGCACCAGATGTCGGTGGCGGCGCTGGTGATCGCGCTGGGAATCCTGGTGGACAACGGTATCGTGGTTGCGGAAAACATCCAGCGGCGTATCGATAGTGGAGTCCCACCGGCCAGTGCCATGCCGGCGGCGGTGCGTGAATTGGCCCTGCCATTGGCCAGCGCCACGGGTACCACCATAGCTGCCTTCCTGCCGATGTTGCTCTCCAGCGGTCCGACCGCCGCCTTTACCGGCGCGATCCCCGTGGTGGTGATTACCGCACTGACTTTGAGTTATCTCTATGCGGTACTGGTGACGCCGTTGCTGGCCCGGCACCTGTTACGCCCTCAGCCTGCCCGTGTTGGCCATGCGGCGGGCCGCTGGTCCGCAGGCGTGACCCGGCTGGCGGTGGATCGGTCCGGAATGGTGCTGACAGGGGCGGCGCTGGTGCTGGCCCTCTCGCTTGCCGGTTTCAGCGCTGTGCGCATGCAGTTCTTTCCCGCCTCCGACCGCAACGAGTTGATTGTCGAACTCAGCCTGCCCGAGGGAAGTCACCTCTCGGCGACCGAGCGACTTGCTGCACGTTTGACCAGTGTGTTGCAGGAACGTCCGGAGGTAGAGCGGGTGGTCAGCTACGTAGGGCGCTCAGTGCCGCACTTCTACTACAACCTGCCCCAGGTGCCGCACAGCCCTCACGCCGCCCATGTGGTGGTGGAGACTCGCGGTGCCAGGGAGCGTGAACAATTGGCCGGGTGGCTGCGCGGCTATCTCAGCGGGCGATTGCCGGAGGCCGAGACCGTGATACGGCGCATCGAACAGGGGCCGCCGGTCAAGGCACCTATCGAGGTGAGACTGCATGGCCAGAGTCTGGCGGCATTGGCCGATGCCGCCGACCGGGTTCTTGGATTGGTGGCTGCTGCACATGGCGTGCGGGATGCACGCCACGACCTGGGGGGCGGTGTGCCAACCCTGCGCCTGATGGTGGATGACGGGAGCTTGGCCCACTTCGGTTTGGCTCGTAGCGATGTGGCTACAACGGTATTCGGCAGAAGTCGGGGCCTGTCGGCAGGATACTACCGTGGCGGTGAAGATCCGGTACCGATTCGGGTACGTTCAGTGGCAGGGGAGCAAATGGCTGTGGAACATTTGCCCGGCGCCTTGCTGTTTAACCGCAATGGTGAGACGGCGCCATTATCGTTGCTGGCGCGGCTGGAGCCGGAGTGGCAGCCGGCCCGTATTACGCGCCGGGATCGCGAGCGCGTGGTCACCGTCTCGGCCCACTTGGATTCCGGCATGTCTTATAGCGAGGTGCTGACACCGCTTGCACCCGATCTGCATGCGCTGATATTGCCGGAGGGGGTGCGTATTTCCTTCGGCGGTGACGCAGAAGGGGCCGGCGAGGCCAATGCCGCCCTGGTCGGCACCATGCCGCTGGGTCTGCTGGCATTGGTGACGATCCTCATGGCGCAATTCAATTCCTTTCGCATGGTTGCCTTGGTCCTGCTCACCATTCCGCTTGCCGCCAGCGGGATCGTGACCGGGCTGCTCGTCGGCGACCAGCCGTTTGGATTTATGTCGCTGCTGGGCGTGCTGGCTCTGGCCGGTGTGGTGGTGAATAACGCCATTGTGTTGCTGGATCGAGTGGAGAAGGCTCGTGCCGATGGGGCACGGGTGGATGATGCTTTGAGGATTGCCGTTACCGAGCGGTTACGTCCTATCCTGCTCACGAGTATCACCACCATTGCAGGTCTGTTGCCGCTGGTGTTGAGCTCATCACCGCTGTGGCCACCCATGGCCTGGGCAATGATCACTGGGTTGATTACCTCGACCGCTCTGGCGCTATTGGTGGTTCCTGCATGTTATCGGTTTATGTTTTCAATAAAGGATGACGTGAGTCCAGAAGTGAATGCGTCACAGTTGGCATTAATGACGCAGCATTCATCTTGAACATGCGATTACGTGGAATGGTGAATGCTTGTTGCGTCTGTCACAAAGTTCGTGATGTCTGTCGATTTCTGCGATCGTCATACGATTCAGTGAGGGGTGTTGCACAATTTCAAGGCGGTATTGATGGGCGCAAGGCAGTATGACTGCATTTGGTTGTTGCGACGCAAAGGCGTCAGATTTGAATGGGTTGCGCCAAAGCAGTCAGCTTGAGCGCATGGTTGCGATTAATACGAGAGACATATGAAACCGCTCTATATCTTTGGTCTGGATGGTGCCCTGGCACTGAATGAACATCGCAAGCACATGCCGGAATTGGAGGTGTTCTGCGTGCTGGTGCCGAAGTGTTGGTTTATAGCGGGCGCAGCAATAAGTTTCGCGCGACGACCATGGCGTGGTTGTCAGAATACACGGGCCTTATGATGCGCGATATTGAAGGGGGGATGTTGCAGATGCGCGAAGAATGCGACTACGCGCCTGAAGATGTGTTGAAACGCAGGTGGTATGAAGAAATGAGTCGGGAGGACAAGGAGCGTCTTGTTGCTGCGTTCGATGGAATCGATCGCGCAGTGTCGATGTGGAAATCAATAGGTGTTCCATGCTTCCATGTGGTGGAAAGTGAGCTATGTTTGTGCGCCTTGCCTGAGTCGGTTTCTGCGGTGCGCTTTCATGGCAGCTAAGTATTGTTGTTTGTGATTACAAGACAGGAACTGTGGCATGAATGGAAGTATTTGCCGGACGCCTAAATATCTGTTCCTAAATGATAGCTGCCTCTTTTTTATTTCTCCCTCAGGGAGAGGGCCAGGACGAACTCGCGTCCGATAAATGGTGGGTTTTGTTGCTGGTCTGGACGGTGTTCGTAGTGGTTGTTGATGGCGCTATGCCGTTTGTTGTGCACGCTAATAATGCAGACTTTACATCTGTTGGTGTATTGGTTTGGTATGTGCTTGGGATTGTGCTGGGTATTCCTGTCGTTGTGTTGGTGGTTTCTCAATTGCTTAAGAAGTTGAGAAATGGGCGCGCCAGAGTGAAGGCCGCTCTGTATTCGTGATATCTGGCGGCTGTTTCGCAAGTAACGGCTTTTGTTCATTTGATTGGTGAGGTTGCGCGGAAATCAAATTGGCTGACGGTAGAATGGGATTGCATTGCATCGTCCATCCAAGCAACTTCTTTGGGTTGGTAGTCGCCTGTGGATCCCCGAGGTTTAGATACATGGCGGGTTTTCACATATGACCACCATTGATCACGGTAATACAAATCCTCCAGGCTGGTGTAGTGTTCTGTGCCGAACACATGACCAGGCTGAAATGACGCCCAGGCTTTGAGCACCCATGCTTCCCACCCTAAGCGAAATCGAGTCCGCGGCTGACATTGTCTATTGCTACATGGCGCCGACACCGCAATACCGCTGGCCGCTGCTCAGCCAGCGGCTGGGTGTCGAGCTCTGGTTGAAACATGAAAACCATGTACCGACCGGGGCCTTCAAGCTACGTGGCGGCTTGGTGTATTTCTCCGATGTGGCCCGTAACCCTGAAATCAAGGAGGTGGTAACCGCCACCCGTGGGAACCATGGCCAATCGGTGGCCTTGAGTGCCAGGCGACATGGTGTGTCTGCCAAGATTGTCGTGCCGTTGGGAAACGCCATTGAGAAGAATGCCGCGATACGGGCGCTTGGTGCAACGTTGATCGAATGTGGCGAGGATTTCCAGGCAGCCCGGGAGGAGGCTGTGCGCACCTCATCGGATACCGGTGCCCATCTGGTGCCTGCGTTTCACCCGCGCCTGGTCCAGGGCGTGGCCACTTATGCCGTTGAATTGTTTCGCGCAGAGCCCGGCTTGACGGATGTCTATGTGCCCATTGGGCTTGGGTCAGGCATTTGCGGGGTTGCTGCAGCGCGTAATGCCCTGAGCCCAAAAACCAGGATTGTCGGCGTTGTTTCGGCTGGTGCCCCGTCTTACTTGCTGTCATTCAAGGTCGGTCACCCCGTCGAGGCACCAGCGGACACGTGGCTCGCCGATGGGATGGCTTGCCGAGCGCCGGAGCCCGATGCACTGGAAATGATATTGCGCAATATCGATCGCGTCGTTGCAGTGACTGATCAGGAGATCGGTCAGGCAATGCGAGACATCTTCGAATGCACGCACAACTGCGCGGAGGATGCCGGAGCAGCGGCGGTCGCCGCCGTCGCCAAGGAGGCGCATGCGCTCAAGGGGCGGAAGGTTGCGGCTGTGCTGTCGGGAGGTAATGTCGACCGACATATCTATGCCGCCGTTCTTTCGTCCCCCTCAGCCGCAGGTATGACCTACGGTGTAGACAATGCTTGAATATCGCCGCAGATATTTGTGAGGTGTGAATATGAAACAAATGATGCCGTTGTTGATGGCCCTTGTCGGTATGATCTCGGCGAACGTAAAGGCGACCGAGCAAGACCTGAGGTTGACTGACGTCCCGCGGACAATGGCCGATCTGAGAGGCAGTCGCGCCGAGAGAATGATGGAGATGGCAAAGTCACGCAATATGCCTATAGAGATGTATGGCAAGGTCATCGATCAATATGGCATGCCGGTCGAAGGTGCTAAGGTGCATATGGTTATCGCAGGTGGAGGGGAGATGGCGCCGGGTACCGGATTGATCTACGTCATAACCGATGCGGTTGGGAGATTTGTTGTAAAGGGGCGGGGAAACCAGATTCAAATACTCCGGGTCGAGCATCCAAATGTCGCTGCGTATCTCACGCTTGACCCGAGCGATGAGAAGAGGATTGTAGGCAGGCTTCTCAGGGCCGGAGACCCATATCACCATGGAGAAGAACACAGCTGGATGAGCTATCTTCAGCCGCAGGCGCCACTCATCCTTGATGTATGGCGGGTAAACACGTTCGAGGACGTGAAGTTCGGATCTGGAGGCTTCTATCCTGTGCCAAACGGCAAGCCATCGGAGCTGAGAGGTATAGTGGTTAGCTGCAAGCGCGATGCGAAGGAACAGGGGAAGCACTGGCGCCAACAACAAGGTAGCTGGTCTATCACCTTCCGTCCGATTAACGGCGGCATCCAGGAAACCAACGACGTATATACCAACGAGGCACCACAATCAGGCTATCAATCCGAGTTGACCATCGCCATGCAGCGAGGACAGCCGGGCTACAAACCAAATATTTACCCCGGGCGCCGTTTCTACTACACAGCCTACGACGGAAAATGGCATGGGTCGTTTGAAGCTACATTTGATCCATTCATGTATGAAAAGGAATGTCGCGTCAACGTTGATTATAAATACAACACTAGCGGATCACGCAGCTTGGCGGTCAAGACTGGCGATTGATTTATGTATCTGAACGACAGAATTCCAGTCATCGACTATGGAGCTACTGGCGCTTGAGCGGCATCCGTGATGCCAGAAGCTTTTTAGAAAGCGGGCAAACACCATGGTGAGAATATTTCAGTTTCCCGATATTTCCTCGCTACATCAAAATCTCAAGAACCCGAGCTCGCATGCTGCACGCTTTCTGCGGCGGACGTTGCACTGGATAGAGAACAAGCGGCGGTTTCGTCCTGTGGTGTATGGTTGTGGCAACGGCGTAGGCTGGTGTTCGGCGGCTCGGAGTATCATTTTCGAATCGATCCTGGCATCGCGCCGGAACATGGAATCGACGCTGCTGACTGTTGCTCACCGGTCAATGAAGCAGGGCGTACGCCGGATTTCGATACGGTTGTTCAATATGTATTGATTCAATCATGCGTCTTGAGACGTTGTATGGCGGATAGGAATTTAGAGACTCTTCTCTTCGATTACGAAACCTTGGAAAACGCGCTCGTCGTGGCGGATGTCGGGGGCAATAGCTACAAGACCGGAGGCGACCTTTCGCTACGGGATGGTGGTCCTCCGGTCATGAGCGATGGCCGGATCACGGGATTTGAGCGTGAAATTGATCGGTTTATTTCCGTGGACGATGACCTCAATACCGTTTTGGCCTTCACTCCTCCAATGAACGGGTGACGCGCTATGCAAGGGGGCCTGTGGCATGCGATGGAGTGAACATACAGAGATATGCGTCACATGCACTCCGGGGCGGGAGCACACTGTTACAACGCATTTTCACGCCCCCCCTTTATGTGCTGGATTTGAAGGAGGGGCACGTTCGCTGAGAGACATTTTTGCAAAAAGCTGTCGACACACATGGTGGTCCGCGGGCGTCGGATTTATGCAGTATCTGCCAACGATATTCACGTCATCGACGCGGCGACTGGCACGACGAACCACATGCAAGATACAGGTGTCAGCGATGATTATGAACGGCCGATCCACCGGAATTCGATCCATATCCAGGGTGGTTGGCGCTGTATTATCCATCCGGCGGATACCTGCCTTCTGGTATATAGGCTGGACAGCCTGCGCCTGACGCACGCATCGACATACCCTTGCCATATATACTGAAGGAATACGAGTACTACCATGAGGCGGGTAGCGATCATGTTAACGTGCGAGACGTTGGCTTGCTTGTGCCAATGGCTGGGGCGAAAAGGCTGAACTTCAGGAGAGCATAATGTTCAAGGACATACGAGTTTGTTTTGTCGGTGACTCATTCGTCAACGGAACCGGTGATGAGACGGCGCTTGGTTGGACTGGTCGCGTTATCGCCGCTGCCCATGCTGCGGGTAATCCGGTGACCGGCTATAACCTCGGCATCCGCCGCGACACCAGTCGGGATGTGCAGCGGCGCTGGAAAAGTGAGTGTTCGTGTCGTCTGCCGGACGGGTGCGATGGCCGTATCGTATTCTCCTTCGGGGTCAACGACACGGTGCTGGAAAATGGTGCGCCACGTGTACCGCCGGAGGAGTCCCGCGCGCATGCGCGTGAGATCCTTCTTGGCGCCACTCGCTACAAGGTGCTCATGCTGGGCCCACCGCCGGTAGACGATACCGTGCAAAACGAGCGGATCATGCGGCTTTCCCACCTCTTGGCGCGGGAGGCGTGGGTCATTGGTGTCCCGTACATTGACCTTTTCTCGCCACTCGTTCGGGATACTGGGTACATCGGCGAGATTTCCGCGAATGACGGGTCTCATCCGGGAAGCAACGGCTACGCACAGATAGCGGAGCTTGTCCTTGGCTCGCCGGCCTGGTGGTTTCAGGGCTGAGCCGTGCGTGTCGGATCGCTACCTGCTCATACCGCGGCCTGGAGCATCGCCTTGACCTTCCTGCTTCTCGGCTGGCCGGCCGTCCCCTGTGCGTACGGGTGCGTCCAGCCAGATTCATGTGGCTGTTTCCTGATGGTCGACGGCGAGAGTTGTCCACAGGGAGCGGGCGTGCATTTCTTTCATGAACTTGTGGACGGGGCGCCACTGCGTTTCCGGATCGCCGGAGCCGAGCATGTTGCCGTCTCCAGGCGCCCTATGGGGAATACCTTCTCAGGCCATGAGGGGGCAAGCTGGTCAGAGACGTATGACCATGCCGGCACGGTCATCGAGTTGCGCTACGCGCCGGGCGAAGCGAGCTGCCCCAAGGTTGGTGAGGCCTGCGAGTACTTCGATGTCAATACGCTCATCCGGTTTCACAGTGGGGGCGAGACCCTGTATGAGTTACATGCACACGGCACGTGCGGTTGCTGATTTGGCGGACCGGATCGCGCATTGGCCTCGGGGCGGCGGATTGTCGCCCCGGACATTGCGGTTGTTCAAACCGACAACACCGAGAGTTCTTAACCATGACACTGCAGGGGAGCGTCAGAGTGTTTGTGTGTGAGGCGGGTTTGATATGTGTCATATTTTCTTGACGAAGACACGATAAAGTTCCAATCGGAAGAGGGTTGGTCTACACATGTTTGCTGTCGGTCACGTACTTGACTCCGGGGAATTCCTCGGGGTCAGACTGATTTGAAAGCACAGCGCTTCTTCGCGCCCGGTGGCTACGCTTGTGTGTTCTCGCGCAGCAATTCAATGAAGCGTCGGCGCGGGATCTCTTCTGCCCCCAGACTGAGCAGGTGGTCGGTGGTGACCTGGCAGTCGATGAGCACCACGCCTTCCTCTTGCAGGTGGCGCACCAGGTGCACGAAGGCCACCTTGGAGGCATCGGTTTTGCGGCTGAACATGGATTCGCCGTAGAACACGCGGCCGAGACGGATGCCGTACAGCCCGCCCACCAGTTCCTCTCCGTGCCAGCTTTCTGCCGAGTGGGCGTAGCCCAACTGATGCAGTTTGATATAGGCCTGCTGCATCTCCTCCGTGATCCAGGTACCGGGCTGGCCGCGGCGCGGCGTGTCGGCGCAGGCGCGGATCACCTGCGCAAAGGCTGTATCGAAGCGCACATGAAATGCTCCCCTGTTGAGGGTCTTGCGCAGGCTGCGTGATACCTTGAGCTGCTCAGGAAACAGTATGGCGCGCGGGTCCGGTGACCACCACAGGATGGGCTGGTCCGGGCTGAACCAAGGGAAGATGCCGTGGCGGTAGGCGTTCAGTATGCGATGCGGGGCGAGGTCGCCGCCCACGGCGAGCAGGCCGTCGGGTTCGCGCAGGGCGTGTTCAACGGGCGGAAAGGCGTAGCTCTTGTCGGCGGGGTCGAGCCAGTAGGGGCCGGTGCGGTTCATTTTTCATCCGGAACCGTTTTGAACGGCAGGTGCACGCGTAGTTCGGTCATCTGTTGTTCCATCGCCGCCTGTTCCTGTTGCAGATAGCGCCCCACGGCATCGGCGAAGGCCGGGTGGGCGAGGTAGTGGGCTGACCAGGTGGGTACCGGCTCGAAGCCGCGCCAGACCTTGTGCTCGCCCTGGGCGCCGGGTTCGAAGCGCTGCAGGCCGTGGGCGATGCAGTATTCGATGCCCGCATAGTAGCAGGCCTCGAAGTGCAGGCTGTTGAACTCTTCCAGGCAGCCCCAGTGGCGGCCGTAGAGAGTGTCGCGGGAACGCAGGTTGAGCGCGCCGGCCACATAACGGCCCTCGTGCCGGGCCAGCACCAGCACCACCTGTCGCGGTAGATCGCGGCCGATGGCCTGGAAGAAGTCCAGGCTGAGTGTGGCGTGGCCACCGCGCCTGTCATAGGTGCTCTCATAGAAACGATGAAATACCGCCCACTGTTCGGCAGTGATTTCATCACCGTGGAGGATTTCGATTTCGATACCGGCATCGCGCACGCGGCGCCGCTCCTGCCTCACCTTCTTGCGCCGGTCGCGGGTGAAGCCGTCGAGGAAATGCTCGAAGGATTCGTAGCCGCGGTTGAACCAGTGGTACTGGCAGCCGGTGCGGCGCAGAAAGCCGTGCCGCTCCAGGGTGTCCATTTGTGCGGCGTCGGGAAACAGCCAGTGCAGGGAGGAGGCCTGTTCCTCCTTCAGCAGTTCATGGGGCGCGGCGATGAGTTCGCGCTCCACGGCGGCGCGATCGGCAGTCGGGTGTACCAGCAGACGCGGGCCGGGGATGGGCGAGTAGGGGATGGCGGATACCAGCTTGGGGTAGTAGCGCAGGCCGTGGCGCTGGTAGGCCTCGGCCCAGCTCCAGTCGAACACCAGCTCGCCGTAGGAGTTGTCCTTGAGGTAGAGCGGCACCGTGCCGACGAGGCGATGGTCGTCATCCCGCACGGTGATGTGGCGCGGCCGCCAGCCCCACAGTTCTCCGACGCAGCTGTGGCGCTCCAGGTTGGCGAGGAATTCGTGGCGCAGAAAGGGATTGTCGATGCCGCCCTCGAGCGCGTTCCACTCGTCTGCTGCGACATCCGACAACTCGTGCACTACGTATGTCGACATGAAAAACCTCAAGCATTAAACGCGAAGGACGCAAAGACTAATAGGTAGTTTCTTTGCGCGCTTTGCGGTCTCTGCGTCTTTGCGTTTAAGCCTTTGTCTTCATAGAAACAAAAACCCGCAGGATTGCGCCTGCGGGTTTTGATGGGGCCGGGGCGGCTCGAAAGCAAGCTTAGCCCTTGCCCTCCAGGTAGGCCTCGGCGTCGAGTGCGGCCATGCAGCCGGTGCCGGCGGAGGTGATGGCCTGGCGGTAGGTATGGTCGGCCACGTCGCCGGCGGCGAACACGCCCTCGATGTTGGTGGCGGTGGCGTTGCCGTTGCGGCCGCCCTGGGTGACGATGTAGCCGTGCTCCAGGGTGATCTGGCCGTTGAACAGGTCGGTGTTGGGCTTGTGGCCGATGGCGATGAATACGCCGGTCAGTTCCAGGTCCTTCTTGCTGCCGTCCTGGGTGCTCTTGATGCGCAGGCCGGTGACGCCGCTGTTGTCGCCCAGTACCTCGTCGACCTCGTGGTTCCACTCGATGGTGACGTTGCCGTTCTTCGCCTTCTCCATCAGCTGGTCGGTGAGGATCTTTTCGCAGCGGAACTTGTCGCGGCGGTGCACCACGGTGACGTGCTTGGCGATGTTGGACAGGTACAGGGCCTCTTCCACGGCGGTGTTGCCGCCGCCGATGACGGCCACGTTCTGGTTGCGGTAGAAGAAGCCGTCGCAGGTGGCGCAGCCGGAGACGCCGCGGCCCTTGAACTTCTCTTCCGACTCCAGGCCCAGGTACATGGCCGAGGCGCCGGTGGCGATGATCAGGGCGTCGCAGGTGTAGGTGGCGGAGTCGCCGGTGAGGGTGAACGGACGCTTGGACAGATCGGCCTTCATGATGGTGTCGAAGATGATCTCGGTGTTGAAGCGCTTGGCGTGTTCTTCCATCTGCTGCATCAGGCCGGGGCCGGTGAGGCCGTGCTCGCCGCCGGGCCAGTTGTCGATCTCGGTGGTGGTCATCAGCTGGCCGCCCTGCTGCATGCCGGTGATGATCACCGGATTGAGGTTGGCGCGGGCGGCGTAGACGGCG
>Ga0172382_10003805_pt1 | contig 23654 bp, 25 predicted proteins | sample Leawel138RmetaG_FD_122245 | JGI IMG/M metagenome (GOLD analysis project Ga0172382, IMG submission 122245) | Leachate microbial communities from a municipal landfill in Southern Ontario, Canada - Leachate well 138R metaG | ecosystem: Engineered > Solid waste > Landfill > Unclassified | place... | reverse complement strand
TGCGCTGCGCGATCCGATAGCGGTGGGCATATGGCTGGTGCTTATCGCGTTCCTGATGATTTCCAGCCTGCCGACACTGAGCTGGGCGAGGATGCGGCCCCGGCGCAGCATCCGGCTGGAACTGCTGGCCATCTCGGGCCTGCTGGTGGCGGCGCTCATCACGGAAACCTGGCTGACGCTGGCCGGGGTCAGCGTCGTCTATCTGCTGCTGATCCCCGTGGGCCTTGTCGGCTATGCCCGGGTCAGGCGGCAACGGGCAGGGCGGATGCCCGCGCCGGCCGATGGGACGCCGCCTGACCCGTTGCCGTGAAGGCGGGCCGCAGCACGGTGGCGCTGGGCCGCATGCGCGTCTCGCGAAGGCGCACGCGCAGTTCCCGGTGCTGGGGGCAGGCGGCAAGTTCGGCGCGCAGCGCCAGCGCGGCAGGGCCGTAGCGCCGCAGGCTGACAGCGATCGAGCCGGCGGCCAGGCAGGCCGCGCCGAGGAACAGGGTGTTGAGAAGGACTGCAATCATCGCGATACCTCGCCTGCGTAACCCTGGGGACACAGGGTGGAGAACGTATGGATAACCACCCGGTTGGGGGATGGTTCCGGAATAGGGGCATAATGTTCCCTATTTGTTCCTACTGTCAAGCACCATTCATGGTAATGTGCGGAATCGCGGCCGTGGCCGGATAAATCGCCGGAAAACAAGGGGTTAAGGCGGTACGTGCGGGGCATGAAGGCGCAGCCGATCTGGGGTCGGGGAGGCGGCGGCGATTGCTCGGACCGCGAATCGCCAGGGTGGATGGTCCTGTGGAAAATGCTGTGCAAAGGGCGTGGATGGATTTGCGGGCCGCGAAGCCGGCGTCCGCGGCGGGACGATCCGCGCGCGGGACGAGGCGCCGCCGCGAATTGGGGCTGGATTTTCGGACGAAATCGGACTAGGGGCGGCGCTTCTGCGGGCCTGCCGTCCATTCGGGGCGGCCCGGCGCTGCGGAAAATCCACATGGGAAGCGCCAGACACCGGTGCCGCAGCGGGCTTTATCCGCACGGTCCCAGCTTCCCAGAGGCGGTCCCCTTCGGACCCAACCGGAAAGGAAACGACCTATGGCGGCTCCTGTCGTCACCATGCACCAGCTCATCGAGGCCGGCGCGCACTTCGGCCACCAGACCCACCGCTGGAACCCGCGGATGAAGCCGTACATCTTCGGCGCCCGCAACGGGGTTCACATCCTCGACCTGTCGCAGACCGTGCCGCTGATGGCGCGCGCGCTCGACTTCATCTCGGCCACCGTCCAGGCGGGCGGCAAGGTGCTGTTCGTCGGCACCAAGCGCCAGGCGCAGCAGCCGATCGCGGAAGGCGCCAAGGCGTGCGGCCAGCACTTCGTCAACCACCGCTGGCTGGGCGGCATGCTCACCAACTGGAAGACCATCTCGCAGTCGATCAAGCGCCTCAAGAGCCTGGAAGAGCAGCTTTCGGGCGACACGACCGGCCTCACCAAGAAGGAAGTCCTGCAGCTCACGCGTGAGCGCGACAAGCTGGAGCTGTCGCTCGGCGGCATCCGCGACATGGGCGGCATTCCGGACGTGATGTTCGTGATCGACGCCAACAAGGAAGAGCTGGCGATCAAGGAAGCCAACGTGCTCGGCATCCCGGTCGTCGCCATCCTCGATTCGAACGTCGATCCGCAGGGCATCGCCTTCCCGATCCCGGCCAACGACGACGCCAGCCGTGCCATCCGCCTCTACTGCGAGGCGGTGGGCCAGGCCGCGCGCAAGGGCGGCCGCGAGGCGGTAGTCGATTCGGGCGCCGATATCGGCGCGCTCGAGCAGCCGCTCGCGGAAGAGGTGCTGGAAGCCGCCGGAGCTTCCGCGGAATCCACCGAAGCCTGATCGGCCCCGCGGGTCGCATCTGGCTGTCATGACAGTGTCGCGTATCGGGCCCAAGGGCCCGGCGCGGCCGAATTCTATTCAAGAGGAAATGCGGAAATGGCCTACACCGCCACTGACGTGAAGAACCTGCGCGAGCGCACCGGCGCCGGCATGATGGACTGCAAGAAGGCGCTCGACGAGACCGGCGGCGACTTCGAGGCCGCGGTCGACCTGCTTCGCGCCAAGGGCCTGGCCGCCGCCGCCAAGAAGTCCAGCCGCACCGCTGCCGAGGGCCTGGTCGGCGTCGCCGTTGCCGGCACCCGCGGCGTCGCCGTCGAGGTGAACTCCGAGACCGACTTCGTCGCCAAGAACGACCAGTTCCAGGACTTCGTGCGCAAGGCCACCGAAGTGGCGCTCGGCCTGGCGTCGGACGACGTCGCGGCGCTGACCGACGCGGCCCACCCGGATGGCGGCACCGTCGGCGAGAAGCTGACCAACAACGTCGCGACGATCGGCGAGAACCAGCAGATCCGCCGCATCAAGAGCGTTTCGGTCGGCCAGGGCCTCGTCGTGTCCTACATGCACAACGCCGCCGCGCCGAGCCTCGGCAAGATCGGCGTGCTCGTCGCGCTGGAGAGCGAGGCGGGCGCCGACGTGCTCGAGCCGCTCGGCAAGCAGATCGCCATGCACATCGCCGCGGCCTTCCCGCAGGCGCTCAATGCCGAGGGCCTCGATCCCGAGGTGATCGCCCGCGAGCGCAAGATCGCGGCCGAGAAGGCGGCCGAGAGCGGCAAGCCGGCCGAGGTCCAGGCCAAGATGGTGGACGGTGCGATCGCCAAGTTCGCCAAGGACAACGCGCTGCTCAGCCAGCTTTTCGTCATCGACAACAAGACGCCGATCTCGCAGGTCGTCGAGCAGGCGGGCAAGGCCGCGGGCGCCAGGATCGTGCTCAAGGACTATGTCCGCTTCCAGCTCGGCGAAGGCATCGAGAAGAAGGAAACCGACTTCGCGGCCGAAGTGGCCGCCGCGGCCGGCCTGAACTGAGAACCGATCCTCCCCGGCACGGGGAGGCGGCATGACGAAGGGGGCTCGCCGCTGGACGCTTGCGTCCGGTCGATAGCCCCCTTCACCGTCCTGCGGACGGTCCCCCTCTCTCTGCGTACTCTCTGCGTGGGGGAGGATTTTTCCACGGCCCTTGGCACTCGGCCATGTGTGGCTATAAGGGCCGCCTTCCCAAACCGGACGCCATCGCTTCATGAGTTCGCCCAGCTATAATCGTATCCTCCTCAAGCTGTCGGGTGAGGTGCTGATGGGCAACCAGCAGTTCGGCATCGATCCCGATTTCGTCGCCGAGCTGGCCGGTGAAGTGAAGGCGGCAAAGGACACGGGGCTGGAGATCTGCCTCGTCATCGGCGGCGGCAACATCTTTCGCGGCATGGCCGGCGCGGCGCGCGGCATGGACCGGGCGCAGGCCGACTACATGGGCATGCTGGCAACGGTGATGAACGCGCTCGCCATGCAGAACGCGCTGGAGCAACTGGGCGTCGACACGCGCGTCCAGTCGGCGGTGCAGATGGACCAGGTCTGCGAGCCGGTGATCCGCCGCCGGGCCGAGCGGCATCTGGAGAAGGGCCGCGTGGTGATCTTCGCCGCGGGCGTCGGCAGCCCCTATTTCACCACCGACAGCGGCGCCGCGTTGCGCGCGGCCGAGATGAAGTGCGACGCGCTGCTCAAGGGCACCAGCGTCGACGGCGTTTACGATGCCGATCCGAAAGGCAATCCCGGCGCCCGGCGTTACGATACCGTCGATTACGACAGGGTTCTGGCCGACAACCTGAAGGTCATGGACGCCGCGGCCGTGGCGCTGTGCCGCGACAACGATATTCCGATCGTCGTGTTCTCGATCCGCGAGAAGGGCAACCTCGCCCGCGTGCTCGCCGGCGAGGGCGTGCAGACGATCGTGCAGAAGGGAGCCTGACGATGGCCAAGTACGACAAGGCTGATTTGGAGCGTCGCATGAAGGGCGCGGTGGAAGCGCTCAGGCATGATCTTTCCGGCCTGCGCACCGGCCGCGCGAACACCGCGCTGCTCGATCCGATCACGGTCGAGGTCTATGGCGCGCACATGCCGCTGAACCAGGTGGCGACCGTCTCGGCGCCCGAGCCGCGGCTGCTGTCGGTGCAGGTCTGGGACAAATCGAACGTCGGCCCGGTCGAGAAGGCGATCCGCTCCGCCGGGCTCGGCCTCAACCCGATCAACGACGGCAACAACATCCGCCTGCCGATTCCCGATCTTACCGAGGACCGCCGCAAGGAACTGGCCAAGCTCGCGCACCAGTATGCCGAGAAGGCGCGCGTCGCCATTCGCAACGTGCGGCGCGATGGCATGGATGCGCTCAAGGTCGATGAAAACAAGAAGGAAATATCCGAGGACGATCGCAAGCGCAGCGAGACCGAGGTGCAGAAGCTGACCGACGAGCAGATCAAGGCGGTCGAGGAAGTGGCGGCGCAGAAGGAAAAGGAAATCCTGACGCAGTGATCCTTCGACAAGCTCAGGATGAGCGGGGGAAGGGCTCGTGACAGGAGCGCGCCACGTCGCGATCATCATGGACGGCAACGGGCGCTGGGCGAAGAAGCGCCACCTGCCGCGCGCCGTCGGCCACCAGCGCGGCGTGGAGGCGGTGCGCCGGCTGGTCAAGGCCGCGCGCGCGATGAAGCTTCAGGCGCTGACGCTCTACGCCTTCTCGACCGAGAACTGGCGGCGGCCGGAGGACGAGGTCAACGCGCTGATGGGGCTGCTCAAGCGCTTCATCCTGAGCGACATCGACGACTTCGCCGCGGACAACGTGCGGCTGAAAATCATCGGCAACTACAAGGCCTTGCCGGCCGATGTCGTCGAACTGATCGAAGGCGCGCTGGCGCGTACGGCGGACAATACCGGGCAGGTCCTGGCGGTCGCGCTCAATTATGGCGCGCAGAACGAGATCGCGCGCGCGGCGCAGAAGGCGGCGGAGAAGGGGCCGATCACCCCCGAGGCGATCGCGGCCGAACTGGACACCGCCGATTTGCCGCCGCTGGACCTGCTCATCCGCACGTCGGGCGAGGTGCGGCTGTCGAATTTCCTGCTGTGGCAGGCGGCCTATGCCGAGATGTGGTTCACCGACGTGCTCTGGCCGGACTTCACGCCCGCGCATCTCGAAGAGGCGCTGACGGCCTTCGCCCAGCGGGAGCGGCGCTATGGCGGGCGTTGAAAGGGCGGGAACCGGCCGCTCGGCCAGGCAGGTTCAGGGTGACGAGAATGCGAGGGGCGCGTGGTGAGCGCGGCTTCAGCTAGCCGCAAATCCGACCTCGGCGTGCGCACGGCTTCCGCCGCCGCCATGGTGGCGGTCGCCGGGGGCGCGCTGTGGCTTGGCGGCTGGTGGTGGCTCGTCTTCGTCGCCGGCGTCGCCGTCGGCGTCTACCGCGAATGGCGCGGCCTCGTCCGCGGCTTCGTCCCGTCGCCGGCGCGGCGGGGGCTGTGGAACGCGGGCGGGCTGATCTATCTCGGCGTGGCGGCGGCGACGCTCGCTTCGCTGCGGGGCGACGCGCAGGGCACCGACGTGCTGCTGGCGCTTGTTCTGGCGGTGATCGCCACCGATGTCGGCGCCTATTTCGCCGGCCGCGCGATCGGCGGGCCGAAGATCGCGCCGCGCATCAGCCCGTCCAAGACCTGGGCCGGGCTGGGCGGCGGCGTCATCGGCGCGACGCTGAGCGTGTTCCTGTTCGCGCTGGCCGTCTCGGGCTTTCGCGGCAGCCCGGCGGACTGGCTGCGGATAGTGCCGCAATGCCTGCTGGCCGGGGGGCTGTGCGCCGTCGTCGCGCAGGCGGGGGACTTCTTCGAGAGCTGGATGAAGCGGCGCGCCGGGGTCAAGGATTCGGGCCGCCTGTTGCCGGGCCACGGCGGCCTGTTCGATCGCGTCGACGGATTGCTGGCGGTGAGCTTCCTGATGGGCGTCCTTATTGCCGTGGTCCGTGCTATGGAGCCGATGTGACGCGGACGATCTCCATTCTCGGCGCGACCGGCTCGATCGGCGCGTCGACGCTCGACCTTGTCCGGCGCGAGGCCGACCGGTGGCGCGTCGTCGCGCTTACCGCCAACGGCAACGTCGCCGAGCTGGCGCGGCTGGCGCGCGAGTTTTCCGCCGAAGTCGCCGTCACCGCCGACGAGGCGTGCCTGCCGGAACTGCGCGAGGCGCTGGGTGGCAGCGGCATCGCGGCGGCGGGCGGGGCGGCGGCGCTGGTCGAGGCGGCGCAGCGCCCGGCCGATATCACCATCGCCGCAATCGTCGGCTGCGCGGGTCTTGCGCCCACGATGGCGGCGATCGGGCAGGGCGGCACCATCGGCCTGGCCAACAAGGAGGCGCTGGTTTCCGCCGGTGAGGTTATGACCTCTGCCGTGGCGCGGCACGGGGCGACGCTGCTGCCGGTCGATTCCGAACATAACGCGATTTTTCAGTGCCTTGCGGGCAACGATATGCGGCACGTCCGCTCGATCACGCTGACCGCCAGCGGCGGCCCCTTCCGTGACTGGACAGCACAGCAGCTTTGCGCCGCGACTCCCCAACAGGCCGTCAAACATCCCAACTGGGACATGGGCGCGAAGATCAGCGTCGATTCCGCGACGATGTTCAACAAGGGGCTGGAACTGATCGAGGCGCACCACCTGTTCCCGGTCGGGCTCGACGCGCTGCGCATCATCGTCCACCCGCAGTCGATCGTCCATTCGATGGTCGAGTACCGCGACGGCTCGACGCTGGCGCAGCTCGGCCCTTCGGACATGCGCGTGCCGATCGCCTCGGTGCTCGCCTGGCCGCGCCGGATGGACACGCCCTGCGCCCCGCTCGACCTTGCGCGCGTGGGCGAACTGACGTTCCACGCGCCGGACGAGGTGCGCTTTCCCGCCACCCGGCTGGCGCGGCAGGCGGCCGAGGCGGGCGGGGCCGCGCCGGCCGTGCTCAACGCGGCGAACGAAATCGCCGTCGCCGCGTTTCTCGCCGGTCAGATCGGGTTCACCCGCATCGCGGCACATGTCGAGGATGTGCTTTCGTGCTATGCCCCGCCGGCGCCCGCCTGCCTTGCCGACGTCGTCGCGGTCGATGCCGAGGCGCGGCAGCGCGCCCGGCTGCTGATAGAACGCGCCGCTGATGGAGCCTGCCTGACTTGACCGCCTCCCCGTCGCTGCTGTTCACCCTCGTCGCCTTCATCCTGGTGCTGGGGCCGCTGGTGCTGGTGCACGAGCTTGGCCATTACCTCGTCGGCCGGCTGTTCGGGGTGAAGGCGGATGCCTTCTCGATCGGCTTCGGCAAGGAGGTGGCGGGCTGGACCGACCGGCGCGGCACGCGCTGGAAGCTCTCGGCGCTGCCGCTGGGCGGCTATGTCCAGTTCGCCGGCGACATGAACGCGGCGTCCATGCCCGACGCCGACGCGGCCGACGGGCTGACCGCGCAGGAGCGCTCGCAGCTTTTCCAGGCGAAGCCCCTGTGGCAGCGCGCGCTGATCGTCGCGGCGGGTCCGGTCACCAACCTGGTCTTCGCGGTGGCGATCTTCGCGGCGTTCAACCTGGCCTACGGCAAGGTCGTGGCGTTGCCCGAGATTTCGGCGTTCAGTCCGGATTCGTCCGCGCAGGCGGCGGGCCTGGAGGTGGGCGACCGCATCGTCGCGATAAACGGCAGCCCGATCGACAGCTTCACCCAGATCCCCGAATTCGTCGTTCCCTATCCGGGCAGGACGGTGACGGTCGCCGCCGAGCGCGACGGCCGGCGGGTGGAGGTGCCGGTGCGCATTCGCGAGGTGATCGAGCGCGATCGTTTCGGCAACGAGGCGCGGATCGGCCGCATCGGCATCGCCGCCGGGCGGGGAGATATCGTGCCGGTCGGCGCGGGTGAGGCGATGCAGCTCGCGGTTGGCCAGACGGCGGGCATCATCCGCATGACGGTGACCGGAATCGGCCAGATATTCATGGGCGAACGCTCTGTCCGCGAGCTTGGCGGGCCGATCAAGATCGCCAAGTATTCGGGCGAGCAACTGAGCCTCGGCTGGCAGAGCTTCGTGGGCTTCGTCGCGCTCATCTCGATTAACTTGGCATTCATCAACCTGCTGCCAATTCCCGCGCTCGACGGCGGGCACCTGGCATTCTACGCGGCCGAAGCGGTGCGTCGGAAGCCGTTGGGTCTCCGCAGTCAGGAATGGGCGTTCCGTACTGGCCTGGCCCTGGTGCTGGCCCTGATGCTGTTCGTCACGATCAACGATCTGGTCACCTTGCCGTTTTTCGGTGGGTGATCGGTGGAGAACTAGCTACCGACGGCGCCTTCTGCGGACTGACTGCTTGATTGGCTCACCTTCATCGGGCAGAGGGCTGCGACCATCCGCGGGGAGCGGCACGCGCGGCCCGATGGGGAGGATCACCTTAGCCGGACCGTTACAGGAACTGCCGGTGTCGATGATGGGAATGACGATGGTTCGCAGTCTTGACTATCGCCGCGCGTCCGGTCTGGCGGCGGCGCTGCTGGCGACCACGGCCCTGGCGGGACAGCCGGCCCATGCCCAGGGGGCGGCTCCCGCGCCGGCTCCTGCGGCCCAGGCGCCCGCTCCGGCGGAGGCGGAGACCCGGATCAGGACGCTGAACGTCGTCGGCTCACAGCGGCTCGAGCCGGAAACCATCCTGTCCTACATCAAGCTGCGCGTCGGGCAGCCCTATACCCAGGCCACCGCCGACCAGGCGCTCAAGGACCTTTTTGCCACGGAACTCTTCGCCGATGCGCAGGTGCGCAACAACAACGGCGAAGTCGTGATCCAGGTGAAGGAAAACCCGGTCGTCAACCGCATCGTCCTGGAGGGCAACAAGCGGATCAAGGACGACAAGATCCTGCCGGAGATCAAGGTCGCGCCGCGCCAGATCTTCACCCGTTCCAAGGTCCGCGCCGACGTCGCCCGCATCATCGAGCTGTACAAGCGCCAGGGCCGCTTCGCCGCCACGGTCGAGCCGAAGATGGTTTCGCTCGAGCAGAACCGCGTCGACATCGTGTTCGAGATCACCGAAGGGCCCAAGTCCAAGGTCCGCCGGATCAACATCCTGGGCAACGAGCAGTTCTCCGACGGCGAGCTGCGCGGCCAGATGGTGACCAAGCAGACGAGCTTCACGCGCATCTTCAGCTCGGGCACCAGCTATGATCCCGATCGCATGGCCTTCGACCAGCAGAAGCTGCGCCAGTTCTACCTGACGCAGGGCTATGCCGATTTCCGCGTCGTCTCGGCGGTGGCGGAACTGACGCCGGATAAGCGGGACTTCATCATCACCTACGTCGTCGAGGAAGGCGATCGCTACAAGTTCGGCGACGTCAAGGTGGACAGCCAGCTTCGCGACTTCGACAGCGATAAGCTGGCCCAGCAGCTCCCGATGAAGCAGGGCGACTGGTACAACGCCAAGCTGGTGGAAGACACCATCGAGAAGCTGAACGAGACCGCCGGCGCCTTCGGCTATGCCTTCGCCGACGTGCGGCCCGACTACGAGCGCAGCAAGGACGACCTGACCATGGGGGTCACGTTCGTCATCGCCGAGGCGCCGCGCGTCTATGTCGAGCGGATCGACGTCAACGGCAACACGCTGACGCAGGACAAGGTCATCCGCCGCGAGTTCCGCATCTCCGAAGGCGACGCGTTCAACTCGCTGCAGGTCAAGCGTTCGAGCAACCGCATCAAGTCGCTGGGGTACTTCCAGGAGAAGTTCGAGCTGGAGCAGAAGCCCGGCAGCGCCCCCGACCGCCTGGTGCTCGAGGCCAACGTCGAGGAGAAGCCCACCGGCGAACTGCAGCTTTCGGCCGGCTTCTCGTCGATCGAGAGCTTTATCTTCCAGGCCTCGGTGCAGCAGCGCAACTTCCGCGGGCGCGGCCAGACGATCGGGCTGTCGGGCAGCTATTCGAAATATTCCAAGAGCATCGAGGCGAGCTTCACCGAACCCTATGTGTTCGATCGCAACGTCTCGACCTCGTTCAGCGTCTATCGCCGCGACTACAACAGCTTCAACTACTACAACACCGACCGCAACACGACCTACAAGCAGGCGACGACGGGCTTCCAGCTTCGCGCCGGCGTGCCGCTGACCGAATACCTGACCGCGGTGGCCAGCTACACGCTGAACTACGACGACATCTCGCTCGACAGGACGCAGTTCTATACCGACCGCGTGACCCCCGGCGTTCAGGAATGCGACGTGCTGCTCGCCGGCCGCTATCTGTGCGAGGCGATCGGCAAGCGGACCAGCTCGATCCTCGGCGCGTCGCTCATCTACGACAAGCTCGACAACCGGATGCGGCCGTCGCGCGGCTTCATCGCCTCGGCCAGCGCGGATTTCGCGGGGCTCGGCGGCTCGGTGAAGTATGCCCGCCTGCGCGCCAACGCTGCCCATTACTGGCCGGTGGGCAAGGGCTTCATCTTCTCGATCTCGGGCGAGGGCGGTGCGATCAAGTCGCTCGACAGCAGCGGCAGCGCCGCGCTCGGCATCGACGACGTGCGGCTGACCGACCGTTTCTATCTCGGCGAGCCGCAGATGCGCGGCTTCGACATCCGCGGCGTCGGGCCGCGCGTGCTGCGCAAGTTCTACATCGACAGCGACGGCGACGGCATCCTCGATACGCTGTCCACGGACCGCGACCAGTGGACCGACGACGCGCTGGGCGGGAAGTTCTACTATCAGGGGCGGGCGGAACTCGAGATTCCGCTGGGCTCGGGCGCTCGGGAGCTGGGCCTGCGCCCGTCGATCTTCATGGACGTCGGCGCGGTCTGGGGCGTCCGCACCCCGCGCCTGGAAGATACCGGCGTGGGCGGTACCTTCTTCGCGCAGAAGGACAGCGACGGCAATCCGCTCTACACGCAGATCGACGCCGCCGAGATCCAGGAGGGCACCTGCGTCGCGACTTCGACCACGACCACGACGAACCCGACCAATGCCAGCCCGCCGACCTGCCTGGGCGCCGGCCCGATCGCCAACACGGCGCTGGGCACGACTTATGCCTTCAAGGAATTCTTCGTCGGCAACACCTGGAAGCCGCGCATCGCCATCGGCATCGGCGTCAACTGGAACTCGCCGTTCGGTCCTTTCCGCATCGACTTCTCCAAGGTCCTGCTGAAGCAGGAAGGGGACGATACCAAGACCTTCACCTTCAACGTGGGAACCCAATTCTGATGAAGACCATTCTCAAGTCCGTCGCCGCGGCCGGTCTCATGCTGGCCGCCGCGCAGCCCGCCCTCGTGCAGGCCCAGTCCGCCAGCGGTCCGCTGGTCCCCGGTATCGGCGTCGCCGATCTCGAGGCGGTCATCGCGAACTCCAACGCCTACCGCACGGCGCAGCAGCAGCGTCCGGTCACCTACAAGCCGCAGCTCGACCAGGCCGAGGCGCGGCGCCAGGCGATCACCGCGCAGCTCCAGCCGCTGGTCGACAAGTTCAACCGCGATCGCCAGGCGGCCTCGCCCAACCAGGCCGCGCTGCAGCAGCAGGCGCAGCAGATCCAGCAGATCCAGCAGTCGGGCGAGCAGGAACTGCGCACGATCCTGCAGCCTGTCGGCCTGTCGGAAGCCTATGTGCAGGAGCAGATCACCGACAAGCTTGACCAGGCGGTGAAGAACGCCATGGCCAAGAAGAAGGTCTCGCTGCTGCTCTCGCCGCAGGCGGTGACCGCGTTCAACAACCAAGGCTACAATCTCAACCAGGATATCGTCAACGAGATCAACACGCTGATCCCGTCGGCGACGCTGGTGCCGCCGCAGGGCTGGGAGCCGCGCGAAGTGCGCGAGGCGCGTGCCCAGCAGCAGGCCGCGCAGGCTCAGCAAGGCGCAGCGGCGCCCGCGCAGCCGACGACGGCTACGCAGCCCTCGGGCCGCTGAGGTCCGGGGCAAGGGGGCCGGCATGAGCGAGGAGACGAAGGGCGGCGCGGCAGTGGCTTACGACATCTGCAAGATCCTGAACGCGCTGCCGCACCGCTATCCCCTGCTGCTCGTCGACAAGGTGCTGTCGCTGGAGATCGGCGAGGAGATTCGCGCGGTCAAGGCGGTCACTTTCAACGAGCAGTTCTTCCAGGGCCATTTCCCCGGCCGCCCGATCATGCCCGGCGTCCTCCAGATCGAGGCGCTGGCGCAGGCGGCGGCGATCCTGGCGATCGAGACGCTCGAACTCGCCGGTTCGGGCAAGCTCGTCTATTTCATGGCGATCGATGAGGCCAAGTTCCGCAGCCCCGTCGAGCCGGGCTGCCTGCTGGAACTCAACGTCGGCTTCGTCCAGAAGCGTGCGCGGGTGTGCAAGTTCTGGGGCAAGGCCACGGTCGAGGGCAAGGTCACCTGCGAAGTCCAGTTCACCGCCATGGTGGCGGACCCGCCCGAGTCTTGATTGGTGCGGCAAGGCCATCCGGCCTTGCCTTGCGGTACAGGCCCGCTCCCCCACCCGGCCACCCGACGGTAGTACCCTATGGGGTGGCCGGGTGGGGGAGCGGGCCGGTGCCGGCTTCCAGCCGAAAGGCTGGACAAAGAGGCATAGCGAAGCTATGCGCGCGCCTTCCTTCAGGCCGGTCGGAACCGGCCGCCAGCGAAAGTTCAAGCGATGAAGAGCGACATCCATCCCGACTATCACATGATCAAGGTGCAGATGACCGACGGCACCGTATTCGAGACGCGCTCCACCTGGGGCAAGGAAGGCGATACGCTGGTGCTCGAGATCGACCCGACCTCGCACCCGGCCTGGACCGGCGGCAAGGCGCAGCTTCAGGATGGCGGTCGCGTCGCGCAGTTCAACAAGCGCTTCGGCGGGCTCACGCTCAAGAAGGACTGAGCGGCTCCTATTGCGGGGTTCACGAAAGGGCGGTCCCGCCGGGGCCGCCCCTTTGCGTTACGGTGGGCCATCGCCTGCCTGCGGCGAAGAAAATGGCGCGGGCGCCGGGGCGATGAAGATTCCGCTTCCCTATTCGGCCTGCCTGTGCAAGAGCCCGCTCCCGCCCCGTTCGCATGCCTTGCAATGGTGAGCGGCAGCGCCTTGGCGCGGGACTATGGCGATCGTAGCTCAGTTGGTTAGAGCGCCGGTTTGTGGTACCGGAGGTCGTGGGTTCGACCCCCATCGATCGCCCCAGTCTTTGTCCCGCAGCTTCCCTCCGCAGCCTTTTCCCGCAGTGGACAGGGTCCGGCAGTTCGGGCTGGAGTCTTTCCCTTGCCCCCCGCGCCGCACGCTGCCAAAAGCGCAGCAATCATGCACGGTTTCGCCAATCCCGCCCGTTTCCTTCGCCTCGCACGCTGGTTGATGCCGCTGCTGCTGATCCCGGGGGTGATCCTGGCCGGCGGCGCGCTGGTCTGGGGGCTGTTCTTCGCCCCCGCCGAGGGGCTGCAGGGAGAGACGGTGCGCATCCTCTACATCCACGTGCCCGCCGCCTGGCTGGGCATGGGGGGGTGGAAGGTGATCGCCGGGGCCAGCTTCGTCGAACTGGTCTGGCGTCATCCGCTGGCCGGGCTCGCCGCGCGCGCGGCGGCGGTGCCGGGCGCGTTCTTCACCGCCGTCTGCCTCGTCACCGGTTCGCTCTGGGGGCGGCCGGCATGGGGTGCCTGGTGGGTCTGGGACGGACGGCTGACCAGCATGCTGGTGCTGCTGTTCCTCTATTTCGCCTATATCGCGCTGGCCGGGGCGGCGAGCGGGGACGGGCAGGGCAACTCGCGCGTCCCGGCGGTGTTCGGCCTCGTCGGCGCGGTCAACATCCCGATCATCCACTATTCGGTGCTGTGGTGGAACAGCCTGCACCAGCCGCCGAGCCTCTCGCTGGGCCGGTCGGCCATGGCGCCCGATTTCCTCTGGCCGCTGCTCATCGCCATGCTGGGCTTCTCGCTGATCTTCGGCGGCGTCGTGCTGGCGCGGATGCGGGCGCTGCTCGCGCAGATCCAGGCCGAGGCGCGGCTGCGGCGCAAGGCCCAGGGCGCCTTCGGCAGCGGAGCCTCGGCCTGATGCGCGAGATGCTCGACCCCTGGATTTTCGTCCATCTGTCCTACGCCATCGGCGTGGGCGGGACGGCGCTGATGATCGCCTGGAGCCTGTGGTCCATGCGCAAGGCCGAGCGCCGCCGCGAACGGAGCCGCGAACCGTGAACACTTCGCTCAAGGCCAAGCACCAGCGCCTGATCCTGGTCGTGATCGCGCTTGCCGCGCTGATCGGCGCGGCGCTGCTGGCGATCTGGGGGCTGCGCAGCCAGGCGTCCTACTTCTACGTGCCGAGCGAGATACTGTCCGCCCGCCCCGATCCCGACCGCGGCGTGCGGCTGGGCGGCATGGTCGAGACCGGCTCGCTCCGGACCGAGCCCGACGGGGTGACGATCGCCTTCGTCGTCGGCGACGGCAAGGCGCAGGTGCCGGTGCGTTTCCGCGGCATCGTGCCCTCGCTGTTCACCGAGGGATCGGGCGTCGTCGCCGAAGGCCGGATGCAGGAGGACGGCACTTTCGTTGCCGACAACCTGCTCGCCAAGCATGACGAGCGCTACGTCCCGCGCGAGATGAAGGACATGACCGCCGCGCAGGCCCAGCAGGTGGTGGCCGAGACGAAATGATCGCCGAATTCGGTCTTGCCGCACTGTGGCTCGCCGCCGCGCTGGCCGGCCTGCAACTGCTCGCCGGTTCGCTGGCGCTGACCTCGCGCGGCGAACAGATGGGCGGGATCGTCCGCCCGGTGGCGATCGTCCAGGGCCTGCTGGCGCTGACCGCCTTCGCCAGCCTGATCGCGCTGTTCTGCCGCACGGACCTGTCGGTCAGACTGGTGGCGTTGAACTCGCATTCGCTGAAGCCGTTCATCTACAAGCTGGCCGGCACATGGGGGAACCACGAGGGCTCGATGCTGCTCTGGGTGACGGTCATGGGTCTGGCCGGCGGCGTCGTGGCGCTGGTCGAGCGGCGCCTGCCCGAGCGGACCATGCTGGCCACGCTGGCCGGGCAGGCCTTCGTCAGCCTGGGTTTCTACGCCTTCCTGCTGTTCTCCTCCAACCCGTTCGAGCGCCTCAATCCCGCGCCGCCGGAGGGGCAGGGGCTGAACCCGCTGCTGCAGGACATGGGGCTCGCCTTCCACCCGCCCACGCTCTACCTCGGTTACGTCGGCCTCTCGGTCGCCTTCAGCTTCGCCATCGGCGCGCTGATCACGCGCGAAGTGGGGCCGGCATTCGCCCGCGCGATGCGGCCCTGGGTGCTGGGCGCCTGGATCTTCCTGACGCTGGGCATCGCCGCGGGATCGTACTGGGCCTATTACGAGCTGGGCTGGGGCGGCTGGTGGTTCTGGGACCCGGTCGAGAACGCCTCGCTGATGCCGTGGCTGGCCGCGACCGCGCTGCTGCATTCGGCCAGCGTCCTGGCCGCCCGCAACGCGCTGCGGGCCTGGACGGTGATGCTGGGCGTTGTCGCCTTCTCGATGTCGATGGTCGGTACCTTCCTCGTGCGCTCGGGCATCCTCACCAGCGTCCACGCCTTCGCCGTCGATCCCGAGCGCGGCACTTTCATCCTCGCCCTGCTGGCGATCAACATCGGCGGCGCGCTGGCCCTGTTCGGCCTGCGCGCGGCAAGCGTGACCGAGGGCGCGCGCTTCGCCCTCGTCAGTCGCGAGGGCGCGCTGGTGTTCAACAACGTCATGCTCTCGGCGACGCTGGGCATCGTTCTGTTCGGTACGCTCTATCCGCTCATGGCCGAGGCGTTGGGCGCCAAGGTTTCGGTCGGGCCGCCGTACTTCAACCCGATGACCGCCCTGTTCGTCGTGCCGATGCTGCTGGTCATGGCGGTGGGACCGTTGCTGCGCTGGCGCCGCGACGCTTTCGCGCGGGTGCGTTCCGCCCTGCTGGTACCCGCCGGGCTGACGCTGGGCGTGGGAATCGCGGTTGCCGTTTCCGCGCCGATCGGGGTGCTGCCGCTGCTCGGCCTGGCGCTGGCGGTGGGGCTTGCCGTCGCCAGTCTGCTGCCGCTGCGGGGACGCAGCCTCAGGCGCACGCCGCTATCGACCTGGGGCATGGTCGTCGCCCATCTGGGTGTCGCCGTCGCGCTGTTCGGCATGGCCAGCGAAAGCGCCTTCTCGATCGAGAAGCTGGTCGCCGCGCGCGTGGGCGAGACGACGCGCGTTGGCTCCTGGGAGGTCACGCTCGCCGGCGTCCATCCCGTCGCCGGGCCGAACTGGACGGCGCTGGAGGCCGACATGCGCGCCAGCTATGCCGGCGGTGCGCCGGCGTCGATCCATCCGCAGGCACGCTCTTTCTGGGCGCCGCCGCAGCAGACGAGCGAATCGGCGCTGCTGACGCGCTGGAACGGCCAGCTCTACGCCGTGCTGGGCGAGGCGGCCGAGGATGGCCGCTGGCAGCTTCGGCTATGGTGGAAGCCCTTCGTCACGCTGATCTGGCTGGGGGGCCTGATGGTCGCCCTGGGCGGCCTGCTGGCGCTGGTCGGCCACGTGGCCAGCGACCTGCGCCGTCATGTCGCGCGCGCCAAGATCGCCTACCGCCGGCAGAGGCAGGGCCGATGAGAAGCCCCGACGCGCCGCCCGAAAGGCCCGCCCCGCGCCGCTGGGCGATCTGGCTGCCGCTGGGCCTGTTCGTGGGCTTCGTCCTGCTGGTGCTCATCGGCCTGCTGCGCCCGGCCGACCGCGAGGTCGCCAGCGCGATGATCGGCAAGCCGCTGCCCGCGTTCGACCTGCCGCCCGCGATCCCCGACCGGCCGGGCCTTGCCCGCAGCGACTTCGCGGGCGGGAAGCCGCGCCTGCTCAACGTCTTCGCGAGCTGGTGCATCCCTTGCGCGGTCGAAGCCCCGCAGCTCGACGCGCTGGCGAAAGAGGGCGTCGAGATCGACGGCATCGCCATCCGCGACCGCCAGGAGGACATCGCCGCCTTCCTCGCGCGCAACGGCAACCCGTTCACCCGCATCGGCGCGGACGACGTCAGTGCGGTGCAGCTTGCCATCGGATCCTCGGGCGTGCCGGAAACCTTCGTCATCGATGCCGGCGGCGTGATCCGCTATCAGCATATCGGCGAGATCAGGGCCGATCAGTTGCCGCTGATCCGCGCGAAGCTGAAGGAGGCGGAGCAGTGACGGCGCTTTCATCTTCCCGCAGGCTCGTCCGCTGTTCCGCTTTCGCCGGGATGGCGATGTTGTTGTTCTTGGCGCTGGTTTCACCCCTGGCCGCGCAGGACACCATGCCGCCCGCGCCTTATGCCTACCGCCAGCTCGACGACCCGGCGCAGGAGGCGCAGGCGCAGGCGCTGATGGAGACGCTGCGCTGCCTCAAGTGCCAGAGCCAGTCGATCGCCGATTCGGACGCGCCGATGGCCGGCGACATGCGCAGCCAGGTGCGCCAGCGCATTGCCGCGGGTGAAGAACCCGAGGCGATTCGCGCCTGGCTGGTCGAGCGTTATGGCGACTATGTCAGCTATGCCCCGCGGATGACGCCGCTGACCTGGCCGCTGTTCGTCCTGCCCATCGTCCTGCTGGCGCTGGCCGCACTGCTGCTGCGCTGCCGCTTCCTGGGGGGCAGGGACCAGTGACCTGGGCGCTCGTCCTCCTGCTGGCGCTGGCTTCGCTGGGCCTCGTCCTGTTGCTGATGCGCCGGGCAGGGCAGTCGCGCGCCGGCTGGGATGCGATCGCCACGGCGCTGCTGCTGGGGATCGCCGGCTATGCGTTGCAGGGCAGTCCAGGCCTGCCGGGCGCCCCTCGGGAGCCGGTCGCGATGGCTTCGGGCAGTTCGGAGGCGCTGGTCGCCGCGCGCAAGGCGCTCGACGGCAAGCCGGTCGCCCAGGGCAACTGGGTGGTGGTGGCCGACGCGTTGGCGCGGCACGGTCAGTACGGCGATGCGGCGGGCGTGCTGGCCGGCGCCGTCAAGCGGGAGCCGGACAACGGCGAGGCCTGGCTGGCGCTGGCCAATTCGCTTGTCGGCCATGCCGAAGGCACGCTTTCGCCGGCCGCGCTCTATGCCTATCGCAACGCGATCCGGGCCGCGCCGGATCATCCGGGGCCGCCCTTCTTCCTCGGCCTCGCCATGGCCCAGTCCGGTCGGTTCGCCGAGGCGCGCGATCTCTGGGCGGGGCTGCTGGCCAAATCGCCGCCCGATGCGCCATGGCGTGCCGACCTGCAGGAACGGCTGGCCCGGCTCGACGCGCTGATCGCCCGCCAGGAAGCTGCCGGGGGCCAGCCGGGGCCCCAGCCCGGGACAGCGCCCTGAGCCCGATTGCCCGGGCATCGGCTTACTGCTAAGCGGCCCCTCCTTGCCGGGCCGAGAGGCGCGGCAAGGCAAGTCCAGTCGGCGACGGGGCGCGGAAATGAGCGAAGCGATGCGGGATGACGCTGCCAGCGGAAGCGACGCTTCGCCGCCCGGGGAGGGTGAGCCGGCGTTCAAGCCGCAGTCCGTGGGGCAAGCCGGCCTGAGCCGGCTGGCGCTGGGCGCGATCGGCGTCGTCTATGGCGACATCGGCACGTCGCCGCTCTATGCGATGAAGGAAAGCTTCATCGGCCATCATCCGCTCACGGTGGACCAGTTGCACGTCTTCGGCGTCGTCAGCCTGATGTTCTGGTCGCTGATCATCCTCGTCACCGGCAAGTACGTGCTGCTGACGGTGCGGGCCGACAACAAGGGCGAGGGCGGCAGCCTGGCGTTGCTGGCGCTGATCCAGCGCAAGACGGGCGGCGCCAAGTGGAGCCGCAGCCTGATCATGCTGGGCGTGCTCGCCACCGCGCTGTTCATCGGCGATTGCATGGTCACGCCGGCGATCTCGGTGCTTTCGGCGGTGGAGGGACTCGTGGTCGTCGAGGCGGGCTTCGGGCAGTTCGTGCTGCCGATCGCCGCCGGCATCCTGATCGCGCTGTTCCTCATACAGTCGCATGGCACCGACCGGCTCGGCCGGCTGTTCGGCCCGGTGATGCTGGTTTACTTCTCGACGCTGGCGGTGCTCGGCATCCTCAGCATCGCCGAGCATCCCGGCGTGGTCTGGGGCTTGAACCCGATCTGGGGCGTGCGCTTCATGCTGGCCGATCCCCTTTCCGGGTTCCTCGCGCTCGGGTCGATCGTGCTGGCGCTGACGGGGGCGGAGGCGCTCTATGCCGACATGGGCCACTTCGGCCGTCGCCCGATCCAGTATGCCTGGCTGCTGGCCGTGTTCCCGGCGCTGATGCTCAACTATCTGGGGCAGGCCGCGTTGCTGATCCGCGATCCCTCGGCCGCGCAAAACCCTTTCTTCCTGCTCGCCTCGCCCGACTTCCGCCTTCCGCTGGTGCTGCTGGCGACACTGGCGACCGTTATCGCCAGCCAGGCGGTGATTACCGGCGCCTATTCGGTCGTCCAGCAGGCCGTGCAGCTCGGCCTCATGCCGCGCGTGCAGATCAGCCATACTTCGGTGGCGCAGGGCCAGATCTACATTCCGGTGATTAACTGGATGCTGATGGTCATGGTGATCCTGCTGGTGCTGCTGTTCCAGCATTCGTCGAGCCTTGCCGCCGCCTACGGCATCGCTGTGACGGGGACGATGCTGTGCACCACGATCATGCTGGGCTTCCTGGTGCGCCGCGTGTGGCGGTGGCCGCGGCCGCTGGCCTATGGCCTGATCGTGCTCTTCTTCCTGCTCGACTTCGCCTATTTCTCGTCGAACATCACCAAGATCCCCGATGGCGGCTGGTTCCCGCTGCTCGCGGGGCTCTGCGTCTTCGCGTTGCTGACGACGTGGTCGAAGGGCCGCCAACTCATGCGCCAGAACATGGCCGAGGGGTCGATCCCGATCGAAGTCTTCGCCAAGAGCGCGCATTCCAGCGCGTTGCGCGTGCCGGGCACGGCGGTGTTCATGGCCGCCAGCGACCTGGGCGTACCCTCGGCGCTGCTCCACAACATCAAGCACAACAAGGTGCTGCATGAACGCGTGGTGATCCTTACCGTCGCGACGCAGGACGTGCCCTATGTCGAGGAGGCGGAGCGTTTCGCGGTGAAGGACCTGGGCAACGGCTTCTATCGCCTGACGATGCGCTACGGCTTCCTCGAGGAAACCGACGTGCCGGCGGCGCTCAAGCGGGTCAACAACTGCGGCGGGCCGTTCGAGATGATGAAGACCAGCTTCTTCCTCTCGCGCCAGACGCTGCTGCCTTCGGCCAGGCCGGGGATGGCGATCTGGCGCGAAAAGCTGTTCGCCTGGATGCTGCGCAACGCGGCCAGCGCGATGGAGTTCTTCCGCCTGCCGACCAATCGCGTGGTCGAGCTGGGCAGCCAGCTGGAGATATAAGGCGGGGCGTCGGGCTCAGTCTGTCGGCGCCACGCGCCGCACGCTGATCACGCGTACGGGATTTTCGATCATCTGCCCCTTCATCACCCCTTCGCCCAGCGTCGGCGAGAGCGGCGCGTCGTAGATCCGCCGCACGACGTCCATGCCTTCGACGACATGGCCGAAAGCGGCGAAGCCGGCCCTGTCCGCCGTGTCGGGACCGTCCTCGCCGGCGGCTTCGGGGGCCGCGTCGAGCCCTGGCATGTCGGACAGCAGGATCGAGAAGTCGCCCGCCGCCGTGCCCGGCGCGAAGCGGGCCATGGAGACCGTGCCGGCCTTGTGGGGGATGCCGGTGGTGCTGGTCGGCTCGTGCGCGATGCCGGGCAGCGTGCGCCTGGGGTCGCCGCGCGTGCCCGCCTGGACCAGCCCGTTCGGCTGTTCGCCCCAGGCCAGCCGCATGACGCGGTAGAAGGCGATCCCGTCGAAGCGCCGCTCGTCCACATAGCGCACGAAGTTGCGCGTGGTGACGGGCGCCTGCCGGGCGTCGAGGTCGAGCGTGATCGTACCCAGCTCGGTCACCATGGCGACGCGCACGGTATCGGGCAGCGGCTTCGGCGCGGGTGCGGGCGCGGCGGCGGTCAGCGCTAGCAGCAGCGGCGCGGCGAGCAGGGCGAATCGGGTGGCCATGCCCGATCATGCGCCAAAAACGGCGCGCGCGGCACCCTTGCGCCGCCGGGGGGCATGGCGGGCGCGGGCCGGGATCGCCCGGCGGGACAGATATTTGCATTTGCGCGCAGCCTTGCCACGGCCTAACGCGTTACACTGTCAGTAGAACATTTCGCCGATGGGGAGGCGGCAGCGCGGGCAGACCGCCACAGCCTTCCCCGATCGGGCCCGGTTCATTTTTTCTTCAACTGATCAGGAAAGGAATTGCTCGTGGCTTTCGTCCTCCCCGAACTCCCATATGCCAAGGATGCCTTCGGTAGCACGCTGTCGGCCGAGACTTTCGACTACCATCACGGCAAGCACCACAACGCCTATGTGACCCAGGCCAACGACCAGCTCGCCGGCGCCGGGCTCGAGGGCGCCAAGCTTTCGCAGGTCATTCTCAAGGCCAAGGAAACGGGCAACAAGAAGCTGTTCAACGCGTCCGCCCAGATCTGGAACCACAGCTTCTACTGGCAGTGCCTCTCGCCCGAGCAGCAGGCGCCGTCGGGCAAGCTCAAGGAACTGATCGAGCGCGACTTCGGTTCGCAGGCCGATCTCGTCGCCAAGCTCAAGGCCGAAAGCGCCGGCCATTTCGCCAGCGGCTGGGGCTGGCTGGTGCTCGAAGGCGACAAGCTGAAGGTCACGTCGTACCACGACGCTGACACGCCGATCGCCTATGACTGCGTCAAGCCGCTGCTCACGCTCGATGTCTGGGAACACGCCTATTACATCGACTATCGCAACGCGCGGCCGAACTATCTCGACGCGCTGCTCGAGAAGGCGATCAACTGGGAATTCGTCGCCCGCAACCTCGATGGCGAGGGGCTGAGCCGCGCCGACCAGGGCTGACACCCTCCAATGCCGTCCTCCCCGGGCTCGCCTCCGGGGAGGGCCCGGCCGGCAACGTCTCCGGCCTAATCGTGAGGCGGCCTAATCGTGAGGCGGGTTGGCCAGCACTTCTTCCTTCCGTTCCTCACCCATGCCGTGACGCAGCACCATCGGGATCTGCGAGAAGGTGAAGACGAACGACAGCGCGGTGAAGCCCCAGAGCTTCGCTTGCAGCCACCCCTCGAAGCTGAGCGCCTGGCGCAGCACCTCGTTGAGCGCCGCCAGGAAAAGAAAGAACAGCGCCCAGTTGCGCGACAGCTTGAGCCAGCCCTGCTCGTCGAGCCCGTCGAAGGCGGATTGCAGCAGGTAGCGCAGCATCGGCTTGCCGCGGGCAAGCCCGGCGAAGAGCACGACGGCGAACAGCAGGTAGATCGCGGTCGGCTTCACCTGCACCCAGAACGGATCGCCCAGCAGCACGGTAAGCGTGCCGAAGCCGAGGATCAGCACGGTCGAGAGCCAGAGCATCGGCGAGACGTGGCCGAGCCGCCAGCGCGAGACGATCAGCGCGATCACCGTCGCCACCATGAAGGCGATCGTCCCCTTGGTCACCGCCAGCACCACGCCGATGCCCTGATCGTCCGAAGGCGGCGCATAGTGGCGATAGGCGAGGAAGAAGACCAGCAGCGGCCCGAAATCGACGACGAGATTGATCCACGAGCTTTTGGGCTTTTCCGGCGTTTCCGGCGAGGCGGCGGGGGTGTTGGTCGCTTCGGTCATCATGCCACTCCCGCGATGACGCGCGCGACGAGGTCGGGGTCGAAGGGCCGCAGGTCGTCGATCTTCTCGCCGACGCCGATCGCGTGGATCGGCAGTCCGTATTGCTCCGCCGCGGCGACGAGCACGCCGCCGCGCGCGGTACCGTCCAGCTTGGTCATGATAAGGCCTGTCACTCCCGCCACTTCCTTGAATATCTCGATCTGCTGCAAGGCATTCTGTCCGTTCGTCGCGTCGAGCACCAGCACGACGTCGTGCGGCGCCTCGGGATTGAGGCGGCCGAGCACGCGGCGAATCTTCGCCAGTTCGTCCATCAGCTCGCGCTTGTTCTGCAGCCGGCCGGCCGTATCCACGATTAACGCGTCGATGCCCTGCGCGGTTGCGGCCTTCACCGCGTCGAACACTACGCTCGCCGGGTCGCCGCCCTCGGGTCCGCGCACGATGGGCACGCCCAGCCGCTCGGCCCAGACCGCGAGCTGGCCGATCGCGGCGGCGCGGAAGGTGTCGCCGGCGGCCAGCATCACGCCATAGTCCTGTTCCTGGAACAGGTGGGCGAGCTTGGCGATCGTGGTCGTTTTGCCGGAGCCGTTGACGCCGATGACGAGGATCACCTGTGGGCGCGGGAAGGCGACGATTTCCAGCGGCTTGGCGACGGGCCGCAGGATCGCGGCGATCTCCTCGGCGACGGCCTGCCGGATCGCCGCCTCGTCGGCGCCGCGCTCGAAGCGCTCGTCGGCCAGACGCTCGCGGATGCGGGCGGCGGCGCGCGGGCCGAGGTCGGAGAGGATCAGCGCGTCCTCGATCTCGTCGAGCTGGGCGTCGTCCAGCTTCGCCTTGGCGACGATGCCGGCGAGGTTCTCGGACAGGCGTTCCGATGTCTTGCGGAAGCCGCCGAACAGCCGCTCGCTCCAGGTTTCGCTGCTCATGCGAGCATTCCTTCGATGATCCGCGTGGGGGTGATGGCGACGATGGCCCCGGCCGACGTTCCCTCCGGCAGCGCCACCCGCGCAAAATTCTCCGCGTGGCCGGTGCCGTCGCGCTCGGCCAGCACCTTGAGCGGCGAGCCGATCAGCGCGGCGAGCCAGCGCGCGCGTTCGTCGGCCACCGCGGCGCGCAGCTCGGCCGCGCGGGCCTTGACCGTGGCGGGGGCGACTTGCGGCATGCGCGCGGCGGGCGTGCCGGGGCGGGGCGAATAGGGAAAGACATGGCCGTGGACCACGCCGAGTTCCCTTACGA
>Ga0172382_10003802_pt1 | contig 23669 bp, 23 predicted proteins | sample Leawel138RmetaG_FD_122245 | JGI IMG/M metagenome (GOLD analysis project Ga0172382, IMG submission 122245) | Leachate microbial communities from a municipal landfill in Southern Ontario, Canada - Leachate well 138R metaG | ecosystem: Engineered > Solid waste > Landfill > Unclassified | place... | reverse complement strand
GGCGGCGCGGCTGCGGGCGGGCGCGCTCGCCCATGCCGCCCTCGGCGAGACGCGGCTGCTGAGCGGCGTGAAGCCCGACATCGCCACGCGGTTGCGGCCGGCGGTCGAGTTGCTGCTCGATTGCTACCTCGATCTCGGCGAGCGCCTGCCCACGCAGGCCGGGCGCGACCGGGCGCAAGGCTACGCCGCCGAACTCCTCGATTGCGTCTCCCTCGTCAGGGGGTAGGGCACGGGCCTGCCTGACGCGCCGTCCGCTCGCCTATCGCGGATTCTCGGCGCGCAGGGCTTCCAGGCCATGCATGGCGACGGCGCCTTCGGTGGCGATGACCGAGATTTCCTCGAACAGCAGCGCCAGCTCGCCATAGACGCTGCCGTCCGGTTCGTTGACCATCAAGTGGTCGACCTCTTGCAGGAAGTCGAGGATCGCCTTGATCCGCTCGCGGTGCTGGCGCGCCAGCGTCAGCTGCTGGCGTCGCATCCGCTGCTGCTCCAGCGCGCCGAAGCGGGCGAGCGCGTCGTCGAGCCGGGCGCGGCACTCGCAATCCAGCTCGACGCTGTCGATGACGGTGCGGATGCGTCGGATCACCGCCGCGTCGCGCGGCTCCTCGGGGGCGGAGGCGTGGGGAAAATGCGTTGCCGGGATCATGCTCTCCGCTCCCTTCAGCCTGCGGCTGCCTGCGTCATCCAGCCCGGCTTGCCGTGGACGTAGCCCTCGACCATCTCGCCCGGCAGGTCGAGGTCGGCGAGGCGCGCGCGCGTCGCGGCCGGCTCCTCATGGCCGTCAAGCAGGGCGCGATAGGCCTGCGCCACCGCCACCATGTCGCAGGTGTGGGGCGACAGGCGCAGCCGGCTGATCGCCTGCGCGGCGAGGGCCTCCGGCATCGGGCAGAAGGCCTGCACCTGGTTCGACAGCGTCTGCACGCCGTTGATGGCGAGGAAGGCCTGATCGTCGAGCGTGTCGACCGCGAGCCCGTCAGGGTCCTTCTCGCAGGTGAACTGGCACGAATCCTTGTGCAGCCCGTGCAGCCGCGCATGGTAGCAGCGGCCGGAGATGGCCAGCGGCAACCGGCCGAAGGCGAACAGCTCGAACCGGACTTCGGGGCAGGCCTTGGCCATCGCGCCCGTCGCGGCCATCGACACCTCGACCGGCGGGCAGATGGCGCGCGCGCCCTGACGGGCGAGGAACTGCGCCGTCGCCTCGTTGTAGACGTTGAGGAACGGGCCGGTGACGAAGGGCTGGCCGGCGCGCGCGGGCAGCGCGGTGATGTCGTTGACCTCGACCATCCTCTCGTCGCCGCACAATTCGGCAATGGAACGGCGCTCGCGCACGGTGGCGGGGGCTGCGAGCGTCGCCAGCACCACCTCCTTGCCGGCGCGCTCCAGCCGGTCGATGACATCCGGCCAGCACGGATCGGAGAAGGGCATGCGCTTGCCGCACACCACCTCGCCGACATGGACGCGCTCGACCGGAGCCTCGTCGGCGATGCGGCGGTAGAAATCGAGAAGCCGGTCGGCCGGCCAGTGGAACAGCACGGGACCGAGGGTGAGCGTGGCAGCGGCCATGGCTATCTCCAGACCTTGCGGTAGGCGCCGGCCGTCTGGCGGCCGCCCTCCGACTGGCCGGCGAGGATGCGGTCGATCTCGACGGCGCTGCCGCCGGCCTCCACGGCGTCGACAGCACGGCGGAAGGCGCGCACCACCTCGCTGACATAGCCCTTGCCGCGCTGGCGGCCCTCGATCTTCAGCGCGGTGACGCCGGCCTTCTTCAGCCCCTCGATCAGGCTGCCGGCGTTCAAGCTGACCGGCTCCTCGAATAGGTAGGAGGTCTTGCCGCCGGCGTTGAAGCGGCCCTTGCACAGCGTCGGATAGCCGGTCGGCTCGCCGGGCGCGTAGCGGTCGATGGTGAAGCCGGAAAGCCGCGCCGCCATGCCGCCGCTATCCTCGTCATAGGTGACGGATTCGGGCGGCGAGCAGACGCCGCTCAGGTTCGGCGAGCGGCCGGTGGCGTAGGAGGAGAGGTAGCAGCGCCCCTCGACCATGACGCACAGGCCGCCGAAGACGAAGGCCTCGGTCTCGACGTCGATGGCCTTGTTGAGCGCGGTGATCTCCGGCACGGAAAGCACGCGCGGAATGACGACGCGCTTGACGCCGAACGTCTTCGCATAGAAGCCGATGGCCTCCGGCGTCGCAGCCGCCGCCTGCACGGAAAGATGCAGGCGGATGTCGTGGGCGTGGTGGGTGGCGACATGGTCGAGCACGGCGATGTCGCCGGCGATTATGGCGTCCGCCCCGCACGCGACCGCCGTGTCCACCGCCTTGCGCCACAGGCCGACGTCGCCGACGCGGGCGAAGGTGTTGATTGCGACGAGCACTTTCGTGCCGTGGCCGTGGGCGAAGCGCACGCCTTCGGCCAGTTCCCCGGCCGTGAAGTTCAAGCCGGGGAAGTTGCGCGCGTTGGTCTCGTCGCGGAAGCCGCAATAGACGGCGTCGGCGCCGGCCTCGACCGCCGCGCGCAGCGTCGCCGGGGTGCCGGCGGGGCAGACCAGTTCCATACGTCCGGTTTCCGTCACGGCCGGCTCTCCATGTTGGCGGCGGGTGTGGCGGCGGCAAGGGCGAAGCGGCGCGCCACGTCCAGCCCGCCGAGGATGCCGGCGTCGGCGAACCTGCCCGCCCTGCCGGAAAGTCCGATCATGTCGGCGGGCGTCAGTTCCGCGTCCTCGATGGCGTTGCGCAGCGCCAGCACCGCCTCGGTGCGGCCGCTGATCGAGATGACGCGGTTGAAGAACAGCGCGTCGCCGTCCTCTCCGCCGTCGAGCAGGGAAAGCAGCGTCAGGATCGGGCCGCGGATGACGACGCCGCACTGGCCGGCGCGCTCCTTCGCCGTCACCGCCACCGTGGCGCGCTCGCCGTCGGGAACGACGATAAAGGCGAAGCCGAGATCGACGGGGTCGATCAGGAAACGCTCGCGCGAGAATTCTCCCAGCCGGTCGAACAGGCCGGGCCGGCGCCGGGCCAGCGCGCGCAGCGAGCGGGTCAGCGCCGGGCCGAGCGGCAGGCCGGCGAAGGCGGGCGACAGGTGGCGGATGAAGGCCGGGAGCCTGGCTTCCATGGGTATCAATGCTCTTGTCTGGGCTCTTGTCTGGGAAGGGACCGCTCCGCCGCCGCAAGCAGGGCGAAGCTGTCCGCGTTGGCGCAGTAGTGGCGGTAGCGGCGGGCGAAATCGCCGGTGCCGAGGTCGCGCCGGCAGCGGCCGCGCGCGTTGCACGAGCGGCAGGTGAGGCGCATCTCGCGCAGCCACGGGCTGTCTCGGCGGGAAAGGCGGTCGAAATCGAGGCCGACGGAGACCATGGCGCGGGCGAGGAGATCGTCCGGCGCGGCGCGCGCCGCGCCTTCACCCGCATCCCGCCCGACACCGCCCGCAGGCCGAAATGCGCCCATTGTCTTCATGTCCCTTGCGGCCGCCGCCCGCTTCCGTCCGGAACGATTGGAGATGGAGGCCGCGATCCGGCCGAACAGGTAGCGGATCATGGCATCGTCTCCCGCGCCGTCTGAAGAAGCCTAGTCCGCGGCCCGCCGGGATTCTTTGCGCTATCGCAAAGAGTTCCGGTTTGGGGTGTGGCATGGTGTCGTCACATCGAGCCGACCATGCATCAACGCCTTCTTCCGCCATTTTCCGATCTCGGCTCGTTCCTTTCTCATCTTTCGCAGGAGGGAGAGGTGCGCGAGGTCGGAGCCCCGGTGTCGATGCATCTGGAACTTACCGCGCTTCACCGGCGCGTGATCGCAGACGGGGGGGCTGTGCTGCGACTGACCAGAGCGCTCGACGTCCGGGGTGAGGCGGCGCGCCTTCCCGTCGTGACCAACCTGTTTGGCACGCGGGAGCGCGTCGCCTCCGGTCTCGGCACCGACCTTGCCGGCCTGAAATCGCTCGGAGAGATGATGGCGTGGCTGCGCGCGCCGCGGCCGCCGCAATCGCTGCGCGAGGCGCGCGCGCTCGTTCCGGCCGCGCGGGGCGCGCTGCTTTCGCGGCCGAAGGCGGTGGCGCGGCCGCGCGCGTGGCGCGAGGTCGATCCCGACCTTTCGCTGCTTCCCGTCCAGCATTGCTGGCCGGGCGATGCCGGACCGCTGATCACCTGGCCGCTCGTCGTCACGCGCGCGCCCGGCGCCGACGATTTTTCCTCCTACAATCTCGGCGTCTACCGGATGCAGGTGCTGGACAGGGCGAGGGCGATCATGCGCTGGCTGCCGATGCGTGGCGGCGCGGCCCATCATCGCCAATGGCAGGTGCAAGGCGTGGACATGCCGGTCGCGGTCGTCATCGGCGCGGATCCCGCGACGATGATCTCCGCCGTGATGCCCGCGCCGGAGGGCGTGTCGGAACTGGCGCTGGCGGGGATGATCAACGGCCGGCGCGCGCCGCTCGTCCCTTGCGCCTCCATTCCGCTCCACGTGCCGGCCGGCGCGGAGATCGTGCTGGAAGGCACGATCTCGCCGCACGAGACCGCGCTCGAAGGGCCGTTCGGCGATCATACCGGCTACTATAATTCGCCGGCGCGCTATCCCGTCTTCACCCTGAAGCGCATGGTCCTGCGCGACGGGGCGCATTATCTCACCACCTTCACCGGCCGCGCGCCGGACGAGCCTTCGGTGCTGGGCGAGGCGCTGCTCGATGTGTTCCGGCCGCTCCTCGTCCAGCAATTGCCGGAGATCGTCGATCTGTGGCTGCCGCCGGAGGCGAGTTCCTACCGCATCGCCGTCATCGCCATCGACAAGCGCTATGCCGGGCAGGCGCGGCGCGTGATGATGGGGCTGTGGTCGCTCTTGCCGCAGTTCCAGATGACCAAGATGGTGATCGTGGTCGACGACGACATCGACATCCGCTCATGGCCGGACGTGATGTGGGCGCTGGCGACGCGCATGGACCCTGCGCGTGATCTGATGGTGCTGGAGCGCACGCCGGTTGACCAGCTCGATTTCGCCTCGCCGCTGGAAGGGCTGGGCGGCAAGCTCGGCCTCGACGCGACGCGCAAGGTCGGGGCCGAGACCGCGCGCGAATGGGGTGTCGGGCTGGCGATGCCGGAAGAGATGGAAAGCCGGGTCGCGGCGCGCTGGGACGAGTTTTTCCCCGCTGCGGAGGAAACGACATGAACGCGCCGCTCGTCGTCGGCGTCAGCGGCGCATCCGGCGCGGTGCTGGCCGTGGAGACGCTTCGGCTGCTCGGCGAGATCGGCGTCGAGACGCATCTGGTCGCCACGCGCGGCGCGCGGCTCAGCATCCTTCACGAGCTGGGCGAGGACGGCGTGGCGCGGCTGGAGGCGCTGGCTTCGCATGCCCATGCCCCCGGCGACCTCGCCGCGCCGATCGCCTCCGGCTCGTTCCGCACGGACGGCATGATCGTGGTGCCGTGCTCGATGCGCTCGCTGGCGGCGATGGCGCACGGGCTGGGCGACAATCTCCTGACGCGGGCGGCCGACGTGACGCTGAAGGAGAAGCGGCGGCTGGTCGTCGCCCCGCGCGAGGCGCCGCTGCATGAGGGGCACCTGGAATCCATGCTGCGGTTGGCGCGGATGGGCGCGGTGATCGCGCCGCCGGTGCCGCCCTTCTACACCGGCGCGCGGACGGTGGAGGCCATGGCGCGCGAGATCGCGGCGCGGCTGGTCGAGTGGGCCGGCATCGACACCGGCGCGCGCATGACCCGATGGGGCGGCGGAAAGTAGAGTCCAAAATACAGGAAAAGCCGCCGGCGCGGTCCGGCGCGCGGCTTGACAGGGCGCGCGATGCGGCAGAAAAAGCAGGCGACGAACACCGGCCCGGCAACGCGGACCGGCAGGACAAGACGCAAGCCATATAGCTTTCGCCAACGGCTTGCGCGCAAGGGGAGGAAACAGGACCATGCAGCATTTTCTGAAGCGTTTCGCGCCGGCCGCGGCCGCCGTGGCGTTCTCCGTCGCCGCCTTCGCCGGCGCGGCCAACGCCCAGCAGGAGATCAAGATCGGCTACGCGCTGGCCACCAACTCGCATTACGGCGTCGCGGCGGCCAAGTGGCAGGAGGTGGTCGAGGCCGAGACCGACGGCCGCTTCGTGTTCCGCCACTTCCCGTCCTCGGGCCTCGGCGGCGAGCGCGAGGTGCTCGAGGGCCTTCAGATCGGCACCATCGAGGCAACCATCGTGTCGTCCGGCACGCTGTCGAACTTCGTGCCGGAAACCGGCGTGTTCGACATTCCCTTCCTGTTCCGCGACCTTGCCCATGCGCGCACCGTACTCGACGGGCCGATCGGGCAGGACATACTGGGCAAGTTCGATTCGGCCGGCCTGGTCGCGCTCGCTTGGGGCGAGCAGGGCTTCCGCCACATCACCAACAACCGCAATGCCATCGCCACGCCGGCCGACGTTGCCGGCCTGAATCTGCGGACGATGGAGAACCCGATCCACATCACCGCCTTCCAGACGCTGGGCGCGGCGCCGACGCCGATGGCCTGGCCGGAAGTGATCGGCGCGCTGGAGCAGGGCACGATCGACGGCCAGGAAAACCCGCTCTCGGTCATCACCACGGCCAAGCTGTCGGAAGTGCAGAAATACCTGACCGTCTCCGGCCACGTCTATTCGCCGGCGATGCTGCTGGTGTCGCCCGACCTGTGGAATTCCCTGTCGGACGAGGACAAGGACGTGTTCAGGAAGGCGGCGGCCGAGGCCGTGGTCGCCATGCGCGGCTTCGTCGACAATGCCGAAAGCTCCGGCGTCGAGCAGCTCAAGGCCGCGGGTATGGAAGTGGGCGAACTGTCGAGCGAGGACAAGGCGGCCTTCCAGGAGGCGCTCGCGCCTGCCTACGAGCAATATTACAACACCTACAGCAAGGATCTGATCGACCAGATCATCGCGACCGAATAGGCCGCGACGCTTTCAGGAGAGGTTCGGAACAGGCCGGCGGGGCATCCCCGCCGGCTTCGTTCCCGAAGGGCAGGAAGAGATCATGCGCAAGGCCGAGGACGTCTTCGTCGAGCTGAACAAATGGGCGGTGATCCTGCTTCTCGGCGCGATGTCGGTCATCGTCTTCACCAATGTGTCGCTGCGCTACCTCACCAACTATTCGATCCCGTGGGCGGAGGAAGTCGCCCGCTACCTGATGATCTGGATGACCTTTCTCGGCGCGGGGTTGACGCTGCGCTATGGCGGCCATGTCGCCATCACCAATCTGATGGACGCCCTGTCGCCGCGCGGGCAGCGGCTGCTGCGCGCGGTCATCGTCGTCGGCCTGCTCGCCTTCTTCGTCGTCATGATCTGGGTCGGCTACAACTATGCCATGCGCATGCGCTTCCAGTTGACGCCGGCGACGCGCATCCCGTTCAGCACCATCTACGCCGCGATCCCGGTCGGCTTCGCGCTGCTGGCGGTCCATCTGCTGCTGATCGTGCGCGGCTATGTCGCGGAGAACCGCTTCGAGGAAGCCGCCGAGGTGCCGGGCGAGCTTTCCGGCAGCGTGGGCGCCTGAGAAAAACGCAGCCGAGGACAAGCGCGTGGCCTGGATACTCTTCATCAGTTTCGCTATCCTGCTGGCAGCCGGCTTTCCGGTCGCCTTCGCGCTGGCGATCTCCGCCTTCGCCGCGGTCGTGCTCGGCAGCAACTATCCCTATCTCGTCGTCGTCAAGGAGATGTTCTCCGGCCTCGACTCGTTCCCGCTGATGGCGGTGCCGTTCTTCATTCTCGCCGCCGAGCTGATGACCGGCGGGGCGATGACCCACGTGCTGCTGCGCTTCGCCTCGCAGTTCGTCGGTCATCTGCGCGGCGGGCTGGGCTATGCCAACGTCATCTCCTCGGGGCTGTTCGCCGGCATCTCGGGCTCGGCGCTGGCTGACGCCGCCGGGCCGGGCGCGATGATGATCCGCATGATGGAGAAGTCGGGCTACGACAGGCCCTATGCCGGGGCGCTGACGGCCTCGGCCGCCGTGATGGGGCCGATCATCCCGCCCTCGATCATCATGATCATCTATGCGCTCCAGGTCGAGCAGGTCTCGGTCGGGGCGCTGTTCATGGCCGGCATGGTGCCGGGCCTCATCATCCTCCTCGCGCTGTGCGCGGCCAATTTTTTCGTTTCGAGGAAGCGCGGCTATCGCGGCGGCGATCCCCGGCCGTCGGGGCGCGAGATGGTGAAGACGACGATCCACGCCGTGCCGGCGCTGATGCTGATCGTCATCATCATCGGCGGCATCCGCGCCGGCGTGTTCACGCCGACGGAGGCGTCCGTGGTGGCGATCTTCTACGCGCTCGTCTGCGGCATGTTCATCTACCGCTCGCTGAAGGTGCGCGACATCCCGGCGATCGTCCTCCGCGCCGCGCTGGTCTCGATCGCCGTGCTCCTCATTCTCGCCGCGGCGCGCGCCTTCGCCTGGGTGCTGATCATCGAGAGCGTGCCTCAGAACCTGGCCGCGACCATCGTGTCGTGGGAGTTGAGCCCGATCGTCTTCCTGCTGGCGGTCAACCTCCTGCTTCTCGTCTTCGGCCTGTTCATGGACCCGTTGCCGGGCGTGATGGTGCTGGTGCCGATCCTCGCGCCCATCGCGCACTCGCTCGGCATCGACCCCATCCATTTCGCCATGGTGGTGATCCTGAACCTGACCATCGGCTTGATCACGCCGCCGGTGGGGGCGTTGCTGTTCGTGGTGTCGTCGGCCGTCAAGCTCAGGGTCGGCGCGATCATCCGCGAGATGCCGCCCTTCTTCCTCGCGCACATGATCGTGCTCGCCATGATCACCTTCATCCCGACGCTCTCGACCTGGCTGCCCCGCGTCAGCGGCTTCTAGGGCTGGCATCCGGCGCCATTGCGCGGCTCGTGCCTTCGGTGGCACAGTCGGGGAAACGGAGACCGCAAGCCCATGCCCGTCAGGACGAAGCCATCCTTCTCGCGCCCGAAGCCCTGGCACGAGGTCGCGCCGCATCTGGTCGATGTCGCCACGGGGCGCAAGGCCGCGGACCTCGTGGTGCGCAACGGCCGCTGGGTCAACGTCCATTCGGGCGAGATCATCCCGGCGACCGACATCGCCATCGCCGCCGGCCGCTTCGCCTATTGCGGGCCTGACGCCAGCCACGCCATCGGCGAGGGGACGAAGGTGGTCGATGCCGGCGGGCGCTATCTGGTGCCGGGCCTGTGCGACGCCCACATGCATGTGGAGAGCGGCATGGTGACGGTGACGGAGTTCTGCCGCGCCGTCATCCCGCACGGCACGACCTCGATGTTCGTCGATCCGCACGAGATCGCCAATGTGCTCGGGCTGGAAGGCGTGCGGCTGATGCATGACGAGGCGCTGGCGATGCCGGTCAACGTCCATGTGCAGATGCCGTCCTGCGTGCCCTCGGCGCCGGGGCTGGAAAATGCCGGTGCGCAACTGACGGCGCAGGACGTGGCCGAGGCGATGAATTGGGAAAACATCGTCGGCCTTGGCGAGGTGATGAACTTTCCCGGCGTCGCCGGCAATGACAAGCTGATGGTGGCCGAGATCGCCGCGACCGCGAAGGCCGGCAAGACGGTCGGCGGCCACTACGCCTCGCGCGATTTGGGCCTTTCATTCCACGGCTATGTCGCCGGCGGGCCGGAGGACGACCATGAGGGCACCAGCGTCGAGGACGCGGTCGCGCGCGTGCGGCAGGGCATGAAGGCGATGCTGAGGCTGGGCTCGGCCTGGTACGACGTGGCGAGCCAGATAAAGGCGGTGACGGAAAAGGGCCTCGACCCGCGCAACTTCATCCTGTGCACCGACGACAGCCATTCCGGCACCCTGGTCGAGGACGGCCACATGGACCGCGTCGTGCGCCATGCCATCGCGCAGGGGCTGAAACCCGTGACGGCGATCCAGATGGCGACCTTGAACACGGCCCAGCATTTCCGCCTCGAACGCGAGATCGGCTCGATCGCGCCGGGGCGGCTGGCCGATTTCCTCATCGTTTCCGACCTGCCCGGCCTCGTCATCGACGAGGTGTTCGCGCGCGGCACGCGGCTGGCCAAGGCCGGCCGGCTCGAGGTCGAGATCCCGCCATACGACTATCCCGCTCGCGCCCGGAAGACGGTCAAGCTCGGCCGCAAGCTGAAAGCGCAGGATTTCGACATTCCCGCGCCGGCCGGGGCGGCCGAGGTCAGGGTGCGCGTCATCGGCGTGATCGAGAACCAGGCGCCGACTCGCGCACTGGAGGCCGAGCTCGGCGTCGTGAACGGGCTGGTGGTGATGGACCGCGAGAACGACGTCTGCCAGATCGCGCTGGTCGAGCGCCATCGCGGCACCGGCGGCGTCACCAACGGCTTCGTCTCCGGCTTCGGCTACATGAAGGATTGCGCGCTCGCCTCGACCGTGGCGCACGACGCCCACCACATGATCGTCGTCGGCACCGACAAGCGCGACATGGCGCTGGCCGCCAACCGGCTGGGCGAGATCGGCGGCGGCGTGGTGCTGTTCTCGCAAGGGCGCGAGGTCGCGCTGGTCGAGATGCCGATCGCCGGGCTGATGTCGGACGAGCGCGCCGAGGTCGTGGCGCAGAAGGCCGCGAAGCTGACGGCGGCGATGCGCGACATGGGGTGCAGCTTGAACAACGCCTATATGCAGCACTCGCTGCTGGCGCTCGTCGTCATTCCCGAGCTGCGCATCTCCGATATCGGCCTCGTCGACGTGACGCGGTTCGAGAAGGTCGATCTCTTCCTCTAAGCCCCCGCGCCGGTCAGCGCCCGCCGCCGACGGCGACGTTGATGACCTCGAACGGCGTGGTGATAATGATTTCCGCTGCCGAGCCGAGGGTCTGGCCCAGCCCCTGCGCCAGCCCCTCGATGCGGCGCGAGACGTCGTCGCTGCCGCCGCCCAGCATGTCGTCCTCGTTCAGCCTCTGGCCCAGCAACTGCACCATCAGCGGGTTGTCGGCGAACTTGGCGTGGTTGAGCGAGTCTCCCGACGAGATGCCCGATATGTCGATGACGGTGACGCCGAGGCTGGCCAGATCGTCGTCGGAGCCGTAGTCGCCGACGCGCGGCCGGTTGCCGGCGATGATCGAGGACGCCAGCAGCGCCCGGTCGTCGCGCGAGACGATGACGAAGAGCGGCTGCCTGAGCGGGCCGATGCGGCGGAGCTGGCTCTTGAAGACGTCGAGGTCGATGTCGGGCGAGGCGAGGATGATGTCGCCGAGGCTGCCGCCGAGGTCGCGCTCGCCGGCCAGCGCCAGCTGCCGCAGCGTCTCCATCGTCAGCCAGTTGCCCATCGAATGGGCGACGATGTCGATGCGAGTGGCGCCGGCCTTGCGCAGCATGCGCAGCGTCTCTTCCAGCCCGTCGCGGGCGACGGTGGCGGAATTGTTGTCGTAGATGTAATCGACCGTGCGGCCGGTCGAGGCCCAGGAGAACAGGACCGGCGTGCCGCGATAGCCCGAATCGTGGATGATCTGCGCCGCGCGATAGGCGGAGTTGTCGAACGGCGTGCGATAGCCGTGGACGAAGACCATCGCCCGTCCATGCGTCTTCTTCAGGCTTTCGCGCAGCGCGCCGGAGAAGCCGGCCGGCGCCGGATAGAGCGCAACCTCTCCCGCGGCGAAGTGGCGGGCCGGGTCGCGCCGCGCGCTCGATGTCGGCTGCTCGACCCGTCCGGGCTGGTGGACCTTGGGGATGGTGATGTCGACGCGGGCGAAGTTCATCTCGACGCTGCGCTCGCCGCTGAACACCTCCTTGCGGTCTTCGGCCGCGGCGCGCGTGGTGGCGACGAAGACGCGATGGGTGGCGAGGATGGCCTGCGGCTCGGCCCCGACCGCGTCGAGGAGACGGCCGTGATGCCCTCCCGCGCAGCCGGTGAGAGCGGATGCGGCGGCGATCACGGCGGCTGCGATGATGTGGCGCGTCCGGCTCAACGCTGAACTCCTCTGCCAGAAGGTCACCCCGCCATCCGCTAGCGTGGCGAGCCGCCCTTGGCAAGCGATCATCGCCGCCAGAACAACGGCGTGAACAGGACGAGCACCGCCAGAATCTCCAGTCGGCCGAGCAGCATGGCGACGGAAAGGAGCCATTTCGCGGCATCCGGCACGGCGGAGAAATTGCCGGCCGGGCCGATCACATCTCCGAGACCGGGGCCGACATTGGTGAGGCAGGTCAGCGCACCGGAAAAGGCGGTCAGGATGTCGAGGCCGGTCGCGGCGAGCGCCAGCGTCAGGATCATCCAGATGGTCACGAAGGCCGAGATGAACAGCACCACCGCGCGCTGCATGGCGTCGTCCACCGGGCGGTCGCCGTAATGCACGGTGACGACCGTGCTCGGATAGACGAAGCGCTTCAGGCCGTTGGCGAGCAGCTTGAACAGGATCAGGAAGCGATAGGCCTTGATGCCGCCCGAGGTCGAGCCCGAGCAGCCGCCCAGCGCCGTCGCCACCAGCGCGCAGCCGGCGACGAACGGCCCCCAGACCGTATAATCCTCGGTGGCGAAGCCGGTGGTGGTGATGATCGAGACGAAGTTGAAGGCCGAATAGGTCAGCGCCGTGTGAAACGGCATGCCGTCGCCCAGCCTGAGATAGAGCGCGACCGCGACGACGAAGAAGACGACATAGCCGGCGAAAACGCGGATCTGCGGGTCGCGCAGCGCGTCGAGCCGCCCCGAGATCGCCAGCAGCATGACGATCGAGAACGGCAGCGCGCCGAGGAACATGAACACGGTCGCGATCCACAGAACGGCGAAATTGCCGGCATAGGCGCCCATGGAGGCGTCGTGGGTGGAGAAACCGGCGGTCGAGATCGTGGTCAGCGCGTGGTTGAGCGCGTCGAAGCCGCCCATGCCGGCGGCGGCATAGAGCACCGCGCACAGCACCGTGGCGGCGGAATAGATGCCCAGCAGGCCGGTGATGTAGGTCGACAGCCGCTCGAAGGGGCGGTCGGAGATATCGGAGGATTCGATGCGGAAATAGGAGACGCCGCCGACATTGAGGAAGGGCAGGATGAACAGCGACAGCGCGATGACGCCGAGGCCGCCCATCCATTGCAGGATCGAGCGCCACAGCAGGATGCCGGGCGGCAGGTGGTCGAGCCCGTTCAAGATGGTGGCGCCCGTGGTGGTGATGCCGGAGACGGCCTCGAACACGGCTTGCGCCACCGTCAGGTCGAGCGAGGCGGCGGCGTAGAACGGCACCGCGCCGACCGCGCTGGTCGTCAGCCACAGCAGGTTGACCAGCAGGAAGCCGAAGCGCGACGAGATCGTCGGCGGTCGCCCCTGCGTCGCCAGCGCGCAGGCCAGCGCCAGCCCGCCGATGAAGAAGGCGCAGAAGGCGAACACCTTCCAGTCGTCGTTGCCGTAATAGAGGTCCACGGCCGCCGGCGCGAGCATGGCGAAGCACAGATAGATGGCGAAGACGGAGGCGATGTTCACCGCTGCGCGGACTGTGGAATACTGCACGGCGAGGAATCCCGGGACGCTTAGCCGCGACAGTGGCGTGACCGGCGCGTTTGTGCAATAGCCATCGAAAAAGCCAAGGGAGACGATGGGATGGCTGCATTTCCTCGCGAGGTGTCGCGCGCGGCGGCGGCGATGCGGCCGCTCTTTCCCGAGACGCCGCTTCAGGAGAACGAGTACCTCTCGCGCAAGACCGGGGCGCGGGTGTTCCTGAAGCGCGAGGACCTGTCGCCGGTCCGTTCCTACAAGATCCGCGGCGCGTTCAATTTCTTCCGCAAGGCGCTCGCCGCCGACGCGGGCGCGCAGGTGTTCGTCTGCGCCTCGGCCGGCAACCACGCGCAGGGCTTCGCCTATGTCTGCCGCCATCTCGGCCGCAAGGGCGTGGTGTTCATGCCGGTGACGACGCCGCAGCAGAAGATCGACAAGACGCGCATGTTCGGCGGCGGTGCGGTGGAGATCCGCCTCGTCGGCGACTTCTTCGACGATTGCTACCGCGCCGCGCTCGACTTCGCAGCCGAGAGCGGCGGGCTGATGGTGCCGCCCTTCGACCACAAGGACATCATCGAGGGGCAGGCGACCATCGCGCACGAGATCGCGGCACAGCTTCCGGACGGCGTGAGGGCAGACCTGATGGTGCTTCCCGTCGGCGGCGGCGGGCTTTCCGCCGGCGTCACCCGCTACATGGCCGAGACGGGGACGGCTCCCCGCTTCGTCTTCGTCGAGCCGTCGGGCGCGCCGAGCCTGAAGCGCAGCCTCGAGGCCGGCAGGCGGGCGAAGCTGGAGCGGGTCGACAATTTCGTCGACGGCGCGGCCGTGGCCGAGATCGGCAAGGAGAATTTCCGGCTGCTGAAGCATTTCGAGCCGGAGCAGGTGCGGCTGGTGCCGGAAAACCGTCTCTGCGCGACGATGATCGAGATGCTGAACGTCGAGGGCATCGTGCTGGAGCCGGCCGGCGCGCTCGCCATCGACGTGCTCAAGGATTTCTCGCGCAAGGAATTGAAGGGCAAGGTCGTGGTGCTGGTCATCTCCGGCGGCAATTTCGACTTCGAGCGCCTGCCGGACGTGAAGGAAAGAGCGCTGCGCTTCGAGGGGCTCAAGAAGTATTTCATCTTCCGCTTCCCGCAGCGGCCGGGCGCGCTGCGCGACTTCCTGTCGCTGCTCGGACCCGACGACGACATCGCCCGCTTCGAATATTTGAAGAAGTCGGCGCGCAATTTCGGCTCGGTGCTGATCGGCATCGAGACGAAGGATGCGAGCAACTTCGACACGCTGCGCCGGCGCTTCGAGGAAGCGGGCTGGGCCTATCAGGACATCACCGACAACGAGACGCTGGCCGGTTTCATCATCTGAACGCGGGAGCTATGCTTCGACGATGAGCGAAGGCACGGCCTATATCGTCCTTTTCCGCGGCGTCGGCGGCAAGACGCAGCTTCCCGTCGCGCCGCTGCGCGAAAAGCTGACGCAGGCCGGCTTCGACAACGTCGCGACCTACATCAACAGCGGCAATGCGGTGCTGAAAAGCACGTTGCCGCGCAAGGAGGTGGCGGCGCGCGTCGCGGAAATCTGCGCCCGCGAGTTCGCGTTCGACAAGGACGTGCATGTGGTGTCCGAGGCGGAATGGCGGGCGCTGATCGACGCCAACCCGTTTCCCGATGCGGTTGCGACGCCGACGAAACTCCACGCGGCGATTCTGGAGGCGGAACCCGCGCCCGAACGAGTGGAGGCGCTGCGCGCGCTGGCCGCGCCGAGCGAGGGCATCATCGTCGTCGGCAAGGTCGCCTATCTGCACACGCCGCACGGCTTCGGCACCTCGAAGCTGGCGATACGATTCGACAAGGGCATCGGCGTGGCGAACACGGCGCGCAACTGGAACACGGTGCTGAAGCTCGCCGAACTGGCGGTTTCGGCCGCTGCCTGAGGCGATTTCTATTGCGGCGCACAAATTCAGGTTGCTTTTGCCGGCCGCTTGCACCATATCGGCGTCAGATAGGCGCATGGGCCGGGTCGTCCGGCTTTCCCCGAAGGGACTGGTTGCGTCCGTTTCCCCCTTTCCGTTGCTTCCGGCAGCTGGCAGGCGGTGAAAGACCCGCTGCAGGATGCGCGCGGGCGCGACAGCGCAGCCGAGCGGAACGGAGGTTCCGCCGCCTTGTCGTCCAACAAGAGATTTTTCTGCGGCGGGTTGCGCCCCGCCGCGCAAGCAATTGCGGGCGAGGCGCAGGCCGTGGCCCGCAGGAAAGACATGACTTTGACGTTTGAAAATACCATTTCCCCGGCCGAGGCCTCCATCGAGGCTCCGATCGACACCGCAATGGAGACCACGGGCGGCTTCGCGGCGCTGGGCTTGTCCGGCGCGCTGCTCAACGCCACGCACAATGCCGGCTTCACCGTGCCGAAGCCGATCCAGGTCGAGGCGATCCCGCCGCAGCTTCAGGGCCGTGACATTCTCGGCATCGCCCAGACGGGTTCCGGCAAGACGGCGGCCTTCAGCCTGCCGATCCTCGCCGCCATCGCCGGGCTCGGCACGAAGCGCAAGCCGCGCACGACGCGCGCGCTGATCCTCGCGCCGACGCGCGAGCTTGCCGTGCAGATCGAGGAGACGATCCGCATTCTGGCCAAGGGCCTGCACATCTCGACCGCGATCGTCCTTGGCGGCGTGTCGCGCGGCTCGCAGGTGCGGCGCATCGCGCCCGGCGTCGACATCCTCATCGCCACGCCCGGCCGCCTGACCGACCTCGTCCGCGAGGGCGACCTGACGCTCGCCGAGACGCGCTGGCTCGTCCTCGACGAGGCCGACCGCATGCTCGACATGGGCTTCATCAACGATGTGCGCCGCATCGCCCGCGCCACCCATGCCGAGCGGCGCACGGCGCTGTTCTCGGCCACCATGCCGTCCGAGATCGAGAAGCTGTCGCGCGAGCTGCTGAAGGATCCGGTGCGCGTCGAGGTCGCGCCGCAGGGCACGACCGCCGGCGAAATCCGCCAGAGCCTCGTCATGGCGCGGCTGAAGCAGAAGCGTAAGGTCCTGTCCGACATGCTGGCCGATCCGGCGATGTCCTCGGTCATCGTCTTCGCCCGCACCAAGCACGGCGCCGACCGCGTGGCGCGCGATCTCGATCGCGACGGCTTCAAGGCCGCCGTCATCCACGGCAACAAGTCGCAGAATGCCCGCCAGAATGCGCTGAACGGATTCCGCGAGGGCAAGGTGCGCATCCTCGTCGCCACCGACATCGCCGCGCGCGGCATCGACGTGCCGGGCATCAGCCATGTCGTCAATTTCGACCTGCCGGACGAGGCGGAAAGCTATGTCCACCGCATCGGCCGCACCGGGCGTAATGGGGCGGATGGCATCGCCGTCACGCTCTGCGCCCCGGACGAGGCCGCCAAGCTGCGACAGGTCGAGCGCATCATCCGCATGAAGCTGCCGGTCGCGGCGAGCTTCCTCGACCAGCCGGACCCGGTGACGGCGAAGGAGCCCGCGCGCCCCGAGGGCGAGGCCGGCCGGCCGCGCCATGCGGCGGCGAAGCCGCATGCGGGCCGCCCCGGCGGCAACAGGCCCTTCGCCGGCAAGCCGGAAGGCGCGCGCCCCGAGGGTGCGAAGCAGGGCCAGAAACGACCGTTCCGCGGCAAGCGCCGGCCCCAGCGCGGCCGCGCCGCCGCCTGACGCGGCGCTGATCGGGCGGCCTGTTCCCCGCCCGATGTTCCAAGCCACAGCCATACTGGCCCAATTGCCGGGGCTGGCCCGATGGTCTAATTCCATCGGGTCGGCCTTGGCGGCTGGCATGTGGTGAGGAGGGGAGACGCCATCATGGCCGGACTGGCGGCGCTTGTGATCGCCTACATGCTGTCGCAATTCTACCGCGCGTTCCTCGCGGTGCTGACCCCGTCCCTGATCACCGACCTCGGCGCGACGAAGGCCGATCTGTCGATCGCGTCCGGCGCGTGGTTCATCGCCTTCGCCCTGTCGCAGTTCTTCATCGGCGTCTGGCTCGACCGCTACGGGCCGAAGCGCACGGCGGGCCTGCTGATGGGCCTGTGCGGCGGTGGCGGCGCGTTCGTGTTTGCCATCGCCGTGGAGCCGTGGATGATCACCCTCGCCATGATGCTGATCGGCATCGGCTGCGCGCCGGTGCTGATGGCGGCGATGTTCATCTTCGCCCATACATGGTCGCCGGCGCGGCTGGCCGTCCTGACTTCGTGGACGATGGGGATCGGGTCGCTCGGCAACATCGTCGGCGCCTCGCCGCTGGCGGCGGCGGTCGAGGCCTATGGCTGGCGGCCGGTGATCGCCGCGCTCGGGCTGGTGACGCTACTGGTCGCCGTCGCCATCCTCGCCTTCGTCCGCGACCCGGAACGGAGCGGCGAGGGCGGCGGCAGCGGCGGCTTTTCCGGCTATATCGAGCTGATGCGGCTTCGGGTCCTGTGGCCGATCCTGCCGCTGGTGGGGATGAACTACGTACCCGCGGGCGGCATACGCGGCCTATGGGCCGGCCCCTATCTCGCCGACGTCTACGGCCTCGACGCGCTTGCCATCGGCAAGGCGACCCTGTTCATGGCGCTGGCGATGTCAATCGGCAATTTCGTCTGGGGGCCGCTCGACACGGTGTTCCGCACCCGCAAATGGGTGTCCCTCGCCGGCAATTCGATGATGCTCGCAGCCCTGGTCGTGCTTGCGCTCAATCCCATGGCGGGCGTCGGCGCCTCGACGGCGCTGATGGTCGTCATCGGCCTGTGCGGCGCCAGCTTCGGCCTGATGATGGCGCATGGGCGCGCGTTCCTGCCGCCGCACCTGACGGGACGGGGGATCACGCTGCTGAACTTCTTCTCCATCGGCACGGTGGGGCTGATGCAGTTCGCCACCGGCGCGGTCGTGTCGGCCTCGAACGTTCCGCACGATCCGGCCGCCGCCTATTCCGCGCTCTACTGGTTCTACGCCGGGATGCTGGGACTGGCGCTTCTTGTCTATCTATGGGCCCGCGACGCAAAGCCCGGTTGACGGATCGGCCGTTCGCGAGAAAATCCACCCTTGCAAGCACGGCCGGCTGTTTCTAGTTTCGCGCCGATCCGGCAAAAGCCAGTCTGGCAGAAGAAGGAACGATCCATGGCCGCCTCCGTCCTCGATGTCATCGGCAATACGCCGCTGATCCGTCTCAGGCGTGCGTCCGAGGAGACGGGGTGCGAGATACTCGGCAAGGCCGAGTTCATGAATCCCGGCCAGTCGGTCAAGGATCGCGCCGGGCTTTTCATCATCCGCGACGCCGAGGAGAAGGGCCTGCTGCGCCCGGGCGGCGTGATCGTGGAAGGCACGGCCGGCAACACCGGCATCGGCCTGACCGTGGTGGCCAAGGCGCTCGGCTATCGCACGGTGATCGTCATCCCCGAGACGCAGAGCCAGGAAAAGAAGGACGCGCTCAGGCTGCTCGGCGCCGAGCTGATCGAGGTGCCGGCGGCTCCCTACCGGAATCCCAACAACTACGTGAAGGTCTCCGGCCGTCTGGCCGAGCAGCTTGCCAAGACGGAAGGAGCCGGCGCGATCTGGGCCAACCAGTTCGACAATGTCGCCAATCGCGACGGGCACGTGCGCACGACCGCGCAGGAGATCTGGCGCCAGACGGACGGCAAGGTGGACGGCTTCGTCGCGGCCGTCGGCACCGGCGGCACGCTGGCCGGCATCGCCGCCGGCCTGCGCGAGAAGCGGGCCGACATCAAGATCGGCCTTCCCGATCCCTATGGAGCCGCGCTCCACAGCTATTACACGACGGGCGAGCTGAAGGCCGAGGGCGACTCGATCACGGAAGGGATCGGGCAGGGGCGGATCACCGCCAATCTCGAAGGCTTCCGCCCGGATTTCTCCTGGCAGATCGCCGATAGCGAGGCATTGCCGATCATCTTCGACCTGGTGCAGGAGGAGGGGCTTTGTCTCGGCGGCTCCACCGGCATCAACATCGCCGGCGCCATCCGCCTCGCGCGCGAGCTCGGCCCCGACCACACCATCGTCACCATCCTGGCCGACTACGGCACCCGCTACCAGTCGAAGCTGTTCAACCCGGCTTTCCTGCGCGGCAAGGGGCTGCCGACGCCGGGCTGGCTGGAAACGCGGGCCGAGATCGCGGTTCCCTACGAGGAGGTCGCGTGATGGCGTTCGTGATGGACGCGCTGTTCCGTGAGAATGCCTATCTGAAATCGGCCGAGGCGCTCGTCGTCGCCGTGGACGAGCGCGGCATCCTTCTCGACCGCACCGTCTTCTACGCCACCTCCGGCGGCCAGCCGGGCGACACGGGCGCGCTCGTGCGCGCCGACGGCTCGCGGGTCGCTATTGCCGGCACGGTGACGGGTGAGACCAAGGACGAGATCGTCCACCAGCCGGCCGAGGGCGCGACGCTGCCCGAGGTGGGCGAGACGGTGACGGCCGAGATCGACTGGGAGCGGCGGTTGCGGCTGATGCGCATGCACTCCGCCTGCCACCTGCTCAGCGTCGTCTGCCCCTATCCGATCACCGGCGCGGCGGTGGGCGAGGAGGAATCGCGCGTCGATTTCGACATCCCCGACGCCAGCGTCACCCGCGAGGAGATCAGCGGGAAGCTGATGGAGCTCGTCCGCGCCGACCATCCGATCTTCACCCAGTGGATCTCCGAGGAGGATCTGGCGGCGAACCCGGGGCTGGTGAAGTCGAAGAACGTTCGCCCGCCGCAGGGCGCGGGGCGCATCCGCCTCGTCTGCATCGGCGAGGGCGGAAGCATCGACACCCAGCCCTGCGGCGGCACCCACGTCGCCTCGACGGCTGAAGTGGGCGACATCCACATCGGCAAGATCGAGAAGAAGGGGCGCGAGAACCGCCGCTTCCGCATCCGCTTCGGTCCGCTTCCGTCGAGCTAGGAGGACATCATGAGCCGCGCCAGCCCCTTCGTGGTTTCCGCCGACTGGCTTCAGGAGCGGCTGGGAAAGCCCGGCCTCTCGGTCGTTGACGGCTCATGGTATCTGCCGTCGCTCGGGCGCGACGCCCGCGCCGAGTACCAGGCCGCGCATATTCCCGGCGCCGTCTTCTTCGACCACGACCGGGTGGTGGAGCCGGATTCGGACCTGCCGCACACGCTGCCGTCGCCGCGCCTGTTCGCGCAGTTCGCGTCGTCGATGGGCATCGACGAGAAGGACGAGATCATCGTCTATGACGGGCCGGGCTTCCTGTCGGCCCCGCGCGTGTGGTGGATGTTCCGGCTGATGGGCGCGCACAAGGTGTTCGTGCTCGACGGCGGCTTCGACCGCTGGAAGGCGGAAGGACGCCCGGTGACGGACGAGACCACGAAGATCGCCTCCTGCTTCTTCGAGGTTGATTGCGATCCGGCGGGCATCGTCTCCTTCGACGAGATGAAGGGGATCGTCGCCGAAGGCTCGGCCCAGATCGCCGACGCGCGGCCGGCGGGCCGGTTCTCCGGCGCCGATCCTGAACCGCGCCCCGGCATGCGCGGCGGCCACATGCCCGGCGCGAGGAACGTGCCGGCCGCCTCGCTGTCGCGCCGGGGCAGCCTGCTGGCGGTGGAGGAGTTGCGCGCGGCGCTGGAAGGGGCGGGGCTCGACCTGTCGAAGCCGGTCGTCACCTCCTGCGGCTCCGGCGTCACGGCTGCCGTGATCTCGCTCGCGCTGGCTTCGGTCGGCCATGAAGACAACCGACTTTATGACGGCTCGTGGAGTGAGTGGGGCGGGCGCGCCGACACGCCGGTCGTCACCGGCGATGACTGAGACGCGGGCCGGCGACGGGGAGCTGCTCGTCGCCCGCGTGACCCATCTGGAGATGCAGGCGCCGCCGGCGGCGCGCGTGCCGATGCCGCTCGGGCCGCATCTTGCGGTGCTACGGGCGAAGGAGGTGCCGCTCGCCTTCTACCGCTATCTCTACGAGCAGGTGGGCAGGGCCAGCCATTGGGAGAAGCACCGCGATCTCGGCGACGCGGCGCTTGCGGCGATCATCCATGCCGAGACCACGGAAATCCGCGTACTTTATGTCGACGGCGCGCCGGCCGGCTTCTTCGAGCTCGATCTCGCGGGCCTGCCGGACGAGGCCGAGATCCGCTATTTCGGCCTGACGCCGGATTTCCAGGGCAGGGGGCTGGCGCGCTTCCTGCTTTCGGAGGCGGTGTTCGCCGCCTTCGCCCACATGCCGGCGCGGCTCGCGATCCAGACCTGCACGCTCGACAGTCCGCGCGCCTTGCAGCTTTACCAACGCATGGGATTCTCGCCTTGCGCCTGGTCGCAGGAGACGGTGCGGCCCTGGCGCTGAAGCACGGCGGATTATGAACGCCGGACAACGGGCCGTTCAGCCTCGTGTCAGGCGACTCGTGCCAGTGTCGCGGTGTCGAATTGCTCAAGGGACGCCGAAGGAGATTCCCGCATGTTCCGCAATCTTGTCATCGCCACCACCGCCATCGCCGTCCTGTTGCCGGGCGTCGCCTCCGCGCAGACGCGGGAATCGCCGCGCGAGCAGCAACGCATCGAGCGCCAGCGGCCGGGCGAGCCGCAGCGGCGTGGCCCGGCGCGCCAGGTCGAGCGCGAGATGCCTTCGTCCGAGCGCATCCTGCGCCAGCTCGACACCGCGCCTCGCGCCCGGCCGCAGCAGCGCATCACGGTGCAGGAGTTCAAGCGCCGGCCGGACCTGCGCCGCGCCGCGCCGTCGATCGAGATCCAGGCGATCAATTTCAAGTTCGGCTCGGCCGAGATCCCGCGCTCGCAATATCGCAAGGTCGAGCAGATCGCCGATGCGCTGAAGCGCCTGGTCTCGCGCCGGCCCGGCACGCGCATCCTCATCGAGGGCCACACCGACGCGGTCGGCTCGGACGCCTCGAACTACGCGCTGTCGGAGCGCCGGGCGGACTCGCTGAAGCGGGTTCTGGTGCGCGAGTTCCGCGTTCCGGCGCGGGCGCTGGAGACGGTGGGCTATGGCGAGCAGTACCTGCTCGTCAACACGCCCTACGAGAACTGGGAGAACCGCCGCGTGACGCTGCGCCGCGTCGATGAATTCATTCGCTGAAGGCAAAAAGCGGAACGTATGTTGCCACTTCACAGTTTCCGCGAACATGCTAATGCAAGCGGCAGACTCGGCGCGGACATAAGGCCCCCCTTCGTCCGTGCAGTCTCCCGACCCGCCGGTTGCCCCCCAACCGGCGGGTCGCGGCGTTTTCGGTGGACCGCTCAGGCCATGTCGGGCTTGAGGCCGACATGGGTGCGGTCGACCACCTCGCGCAGCGCGAAGGACGAGTTGATCCTGATGACGTGCGGCAACGCCGTCAGCCATTCCTTGTGGATGCGCTCGTAATCCTCGAGGTCGCGCGCGGCGATGCGCAGGATATAGTCGTACTCGCCCGACATCAGATGGCATGACAGCACGTTGGGGCAGCGCTTCACCGCCGCCTCGAAATCGGCCAGCGTCTTGCCGAACTGGCCCGAAAGCGAGATGTGGACGATCGCCGTCATGCCGTGGCCGAGCGCGGCATTCGACAGCCGCGCATGGTAGCCGCGCACCACGCCCTGCTTCTCCAGCCCGTCGAGCCGGCGCGAGCAGGCGGATTGCGACAGCCCCACCTTCTCGGCCAGCGCCGCGTTGGAAATGCGGCCGTCCTTCTGCAGGGCCTCGAGAATGGCGATGTCGATCCTGTCCAGCGGCATGGGTCAGGTTTCTCCGGCGGTTTCGAGCGCCTGCCGCCAGTCCGCGCCGCTCGGGTTCTGGAACACGCGCAGGCCGAACTCGGGCAGGATGGCATAGAGATGGTCGAAGATGTCGGCCTGTATGCCTTCATAAGCGACCCATGCGACGGTCTTGGTGAAGCAGTAGATTTCGAGCGGCAGCCCCTCCGGCTCCGGCTGCAACTGCCGCACCATGATCGTCATGCCCTGGTGGACGCCGGGATGGCTGCGCAGGTAGTTGTCGACATAGGCGCGGAAGGTGCCGACATTGGTGGCGCGGCGGGTGTTGGCGGGCACCTTGGCCCTTTCGCCAAGGCTCTCGTTCCAGCGGCCGATCTCGGCCTGCTTGTCGCGGAGATAGGTTTCGAGCGGCGCGAAGGCCGACAGGCGCTCCACGTCCTGCGGGGTGAGGAAGCGGATGCTCGACTGGTCGAGGTAGAGCGCGCGCTTGATGCGGCGGCCGCCCGATTCCTGCATGCTGCGCCAGTTCTTGAACGGCTCCGTCACCAGCTTGCGGATCGGCACCGTGGTCACGGTCTTGTCCCAGTTCTGCACCTTGACCGTGTGCAGCGCGATCTCGATCACGTCGCCGTCGGCGTTCTG
>Ga0172382_10003801_pt1 | contig 23671 bp, 22 predicted proteins | sample Leawel138RmetaG_FD_122245 | JGI IMG/M metagenome (GOLD analysis project Ga0172382, IMG submission 122245) | Leachate microbial communities from a municipal landfill in Southern Ontario, Canada - Leachate well 138R metaG | ecosystem: Engineered > Solid waste > Landfill > Unclassified | place... | reverse complement strand
GCCCATGCTAGCCTCCGGGCTCCGGCCAGGCAACCCCTCGGGCGCGCGGGCGCGTTTTGCTCTCGCCCGCGGCCCGGCTTTGGTGTATGCATGGCAGGAGGCGCAAGGCGGCCACGCCGCAGCCCCCCTCAACGCCACGGCAACAGGACAGGCACGCAATGAAGAGAACCATCGCCCGCGATATCGTCATCGCCCTCATCCTGCTCATCGGCGGCTCGGCCTCGCTGATGACCTTCTTCAATGCCCAGACCATGTTGCAGAACGAAAAGCGCCAGATGGAGCGCCGGGCCGACGAGTACCTATCCAACCTGCGCATCAGCATGGAGCTGCCCGTCTGGACCATCGACCGCGACAACATCCGCAACATAGCCGACTTCCACATGCGCAACGAGGAGATGGCCCTGCTGCGCGTGCTGGAATACCCCGACCTGGGCGTGCTGTACGAAAGCTCGCGCAACCACGGCGCCGAGCTCATCTTCCGCAGCGGCGACATCATCCACGACGGCAACGTCATCGCCCGCGTGGAGCTTGGGCTCTCGCCCGAGGGGCACGACAGCAACGTGCGCCGGCTGCTCTCCTCCACGTTCATCACCCTGATGGTCGTCCTGCTGGTGGCCACCACGGTCACGGGCGCCCTGCTGCGCAAGATCCTCAAGCGCCCGCTGGACGAGCTCATCGCCGGCATCCAGCGCATTTCCCGCGGCGACTACGGCTACCGCTTTCCCGAGCCGCCCCAGGAGGAGATCCGGGCCATCGTCAAGGAGGTGGACGTCATGGCCCGCGAGGTGCGCAAGCGCGAGCAGTCGCTGCGCGACCTGAACGCCCAGCTGGAGAGCGAGGTCCGCGAACGCGAGCGCACCGAGAAGGAGGCCCTGCGCCTGCGCAACCTGCTCAAGAACGTGGCCGACTCCATGCCCTCGCTGCTGGTGGTGGTCGACAACCAGGGCCGCGTTACCCAGTGGAACCCCCAGGCCGAGCACGAATTCGGCCGCGCCGAGGCCCAGGCCCTGGGGCTGCCCCTGGCCGACGCCGCGCCGGGGCTGGCCTCCCAGGTGGAGAACGTGCGCATGGCCATCGCCACGCGCCAGCCGCGCGAGACCCTCAAGGTGCCCGTGCGCCGCGACGGGCACACCCGCTACAAGGACATCACCGTCTACCCCCTGCTGGAAGGCGAGGAGGTGGAGGGCGCGGTGCTGCGCGTGGACGACGTCACCGAGCGCGTGCGCATCGAGGAGATGATGGTCCAGACCGAGAAGATGATGAGCGTGGGCGGGCTGGCAGCCGGCATGGCCCACGAGATCAACAACCCCCTCGGCGGCATCCTCCAGGCCGTGCAGAACATGGAACGCCGCCTGGCCCCGGGCATGCCCGCCAACGACAAGGCCGCCGAAAGCCTGGGCACCACGGTGCAGACCGTGCGCGACTACCTGGCCGAGCGCAACATCCTGCGCATGGTCGAGGGCATCCGCGACTCCGGGATGCGCGCCGCGCGCATCGTGCAGAACATGCTCAACTTCAGCCGCAAGAGCGAGTCGCAGATGGCCCCGCAGAACCTGAACTCCCTGCTGGACGACACCCTGGAGCTGGCCTCCAGCGACTACGACCTGAAGAAGCAGTACGACTTCCGCAAGATACGCATCGTGCGCGAATACCAACCCGACCTGCCCGCCACGCCCTGCACGCGCACCGAGATCGAACAGGTGCTCCTGAACCTGCTCAAGAACTCGGCCCAGGCCATGGCCCTGTCGCCCGTGCCGGGCCGCGAGCCGACCATCGCCCTGCGCACCGGCGTGCGCGAGGGCCACGCCCTCATCGAGGTCCGCGACAACGGCCCGGGCATGGACGAGGCCACCCGCAAGCGCGTGTTCGAGCCCTTCTTCACCACCAAGGATCCCGGCATCGGCACCGGGCTTGGGCTGTCGGTCTCCTATTTCATCATCACCAACAACCACGGCGGCGAATTCCGCGTGGAGTCGGCCCCCGGCGCGGGGACGACCTTCACCATCCTGCTGCCCCTGAGCTAGGAAACCCGCCGCGCCAGACGCCACACGGCCCGCCCCGGAGCTTCCGGGGCGGGCCGTGTGCGTCGCGGCGCGGGGCGCCCTAGTTTTCGTAGTAGGACCGCAGCAGCTGGCTGCGCACGGGGTGGCGCAGCTTGCGCAGGGCCTTGGCCTCGATCTGGCGGATGCGCTCGCGGGTGACGTTGAAAAGCTTGCCCACCTCCTCCAGGGTGTGGTCGCTCTTCTCGCCGATGCCGAAGCGCTTGCGCAGAACCTGCTCCTCGCGCGGGGTCAGGTCGGCCAGGACCTTGGCGATCTGCTCGCCGAGCTTGGTGTTGACCACCTCCTCGGCGGGCGCGGTGGCCTTCTTGTCCTCGATGAAATCGCCCAGGGACGAATCCTCCTCGTCGCCGATGGGCGTCTCCAGGGAGATGGGCTCCTTGGCGATCTTGAGGACCTTCTTGACCTTCTCCAGCGGGTAGTCCATGCGCTCGGCGATTTCCTCGGGGGTGGGGTCGCGCCCCAGCTCCTGCACGAGATAGCGCGAGGTGCGGATGAGCTTGTTGATGGTCTCGATCATGTGCACGGGGATGCGGATGGTCCGCGCCTGGTCGGCGATGGCGCGGGTGATGGCCTGGCGGATCCACCATGTGGCGTAGGTCGAGAACTTGTAGCCGCGCTGGTACTCGAACTTGTCCACGGCCTTCATCAGGCCGATGTTGCCCTCCTGGATCAGGTCCAGGAACTGCAAGCCGCGGTTGGTGTACTTCTTGGCGATGGAGACGACCAGGCGCAGGTTGGCGCGGATGAGCTCCTGCTTGGCGCGGGCGGCGGTGTAGTTGCCGTGGCGGATGCGCCAGAGCACCTCCTCCATGTCGCCCACCTGGTGGCAGCACTTCTCCTCCAGGCGCACCAGAATCTCCATCTTGCCGGAGATCATCTCCTTGAAGCTGAACAGTTCCTCCACCGTCAGGCCGAGCATCTCGGCGGCCTTGAGGGGATTCATCTCCCGCGCGTCCAGCTGGCGGAAGATGTCCTGGATCTCGGCCTGGGGGCGCCCGGTGGACAGCAGATAGGCCGACAGGTCGCGCTGGCAGTTGTGCATCTGGCGCACATAGTCGCCCACGGTCTCTATGATCTGATCGATGAGCGTCTTTTCCAGCTTGATGTCGCGCAGGCGCGAAACGATGTCTTCCTTGAACTTGACGATATCCTTCTGCAGGCCGTAGACGCGGCGCTCCAGGGTGCAGCACTGGTCCAGCTTCTCGTAGACCTTGCGGCGGCGCGAATAGATCTGGCGGACCTCGTCCAGCAGGAAGATGACCCGCTGGCGCTGGTTCATCTCGTCCTCGCTGGGGTCGTCCTCCTCGATGGTCTTGACCACGTCCTTGAGCTTGACCTTGCCGTCGCGCAGGTCCTTGCCCACGCGGGCCAGCTCCTCGATGGCCACGGGGACCTCCACCAGGGCGTAGAGCACCTCCATCTCCCCGGCCTCGATCTTCTTGGCGATGACCACCTCGCCCTCGCGATCGAGCAGCGACACGGCGCCCATCTCGCGCAGGTACATGCGCACGGGGTCGGTGCTGCGCGAGGAGTAGTCCGCAGCGTCCTCGCTGTCGGTCAGCTCCAGCTCGCCGGCGGGCTCGTCCTCGGAGTCGTCGCGCACCAGCTCAAGCTGCTTGCCCTCCTTCTCCGTATCCACGATGGCGATGTTCATCGAGTCGAATATCTCGATGATCTCCTCCATCTGCTCCGGCTTGTTTATATCCGAGGGCAGGGCCTTGTTGACCTCGTCGAAGGTCAAAAAGCCCTTTTTCTTGCCCTCGGCGATGAGGATCTTGATCTGCTGGACTTCCTTAATGTTGCTCATTGAGCCTCCCTAGAATCTCCTGCTGGCGCCGAAGCAGTCGCTCCACCTCGGCCGCGTCGCCTTCCACCTGGGCCTTGCGCAGGGCCTCGAACGTGGCCCGCTTGTCGTCCAGCAGGGCCTCGCGCTCGAGAAAACCGCATATCTCCGTCCACTCCCGCTCCGCATCCTCTGGCGTGCGCGCGTTGGTCTCCAGGCATTCGACCCAGTAGCGCTTCTCCGCCGGGGTGAGGATGTGCATCACGTCGAGGCCGGGGTTGGCCTCCATCTTTTCCCACAGGCACAAGGCGAACTCGGACACAAGCACCCGGCCCATGCCCCTGTCGCGCAACTGGGCCACATAGTGCGGATTGCAGACGGCAAAACGCACCAGCTGGCGGTCCAGCTTGTGTCCCCGGTCGCCCGGGCGCCGCGCCGCCGCGGCCAGGGCCACGGGCGCAGCCGCGCGCTCCCGGCCCTGGGAGGCCAGGTGCGCGCGAAATTCGTCTTCCTTGAACCCCAGGCGCTGGGCGATGCGCGTGATCAGCGGCGAGCGCCACTGGGGTTCGTCCAGCTGGCGCAGGAAGCCGTCGGCCCACTGCACCAGCTCGCGCGTGGACATGCCGCCGACCACGCGCAGACAAAAATCCAGCCCCTCGGGCGCCTCGTCCAGCAGGGCCTGGAACGCCTCGGCGCCCCGGGCCTGGAGCAGGCTGTCCACGTCCTCCCCGTCGGGCAGCACGACCACGCGGCAGGTCATGCCCCGGGCAAGGACCATCTCCGCCGAGCGCAGGGCCGCCTTGCGCCCCGCCCCGTCGCCGTCGAACACCAGGGCCAGCCGCGAGCAGAAGCCCGCCAGGCGGCGCACCTGGTTCTCCGTCAGTGCCGTGCCCAGCACGCCGCAGGCGTTGGTGAACCCGAACTGGTGCAGCGAGAGCACGTCGGTGTACCCCTCGGTGAGCAGCGCCTCCTTGTGGTGGGCGATGCTGCGCCGAGCCTGATAGAGGCCGTATAGGTTATCGCCCTTGATGTAAATGGGCGATTCACTGGAGTTCAAATACTTGGGGTCGTCGCCCGTGAGGGTCCGCGCCCCGAAGGCCACCACCTGCCCGGCCAGGTTGTGGATGGGGAACATCAGCCGCCCCCGGAAGCGGTCGTAGATGTTGCCCCTGTCGTTTTGCACCAAAAGCCCGGCCACCACCCCGGCGCGCGGGTCGTGGCGGTGGCCCTGGAGGTAGCGCTCCAGGGCGTGCCAGTCGTCCGGGCTGTAGCCCAGGGCGAAGGCGCGCACGGTCTCGTCGCTCAGGCCGCGCCGGGCGATGTAGTCCCGGGCGACGCCGCCGCCCGGGGCGCCCAGGTTGTGCACATAGAACTCGGCCGCCAGCTTGTGCAGGGCCACGCTCGTGCTGCGCTCGCGCCGACGGCGGTCCTGCTCGGGGTCGGCCTTGGCGCTGCCAAGCTCCACCCCGGCCATCTCGGCCAGCTGCTGCAAAGCGTCGCGGAACTCCAGCCCGTTGATCTCCCTGTAGAAGTCGATCACGTCGCCCGACGCGCGGCAGCCGAAGCAGTAGTAGTAGCCCAGCTGCGGGTTCACCGAGAACGAGGGCTTGGTTTCCTGGTGGAAGGGGCACGGGCCGGTCCAGCGGCCCGAAACCGGGCGCAGGTCCACATAGCGCCGGACCATCTCCACGATGTCCAGGCGCTCCTTTATGGCTGCGATGGCTCCGCTGTCCTGCTTGCCCATGACCCCGCCGTCGTCATTTCAGTTCCACGATGGTCATGCCGTCGCCGCCCCGGTCTTCCGGCGCCAGGGCAAACCCGTCCACGGCCGGGAAGGCGCGCAGGATGCGGTGGACCTCCTTGCGCAACGCCCCGGTGCCCCGGCCATGCACGATCTCCACCCCGGACAGCCCCGAGAGCACCGCGCCGTCCAGGAAGCGGCAGACCTGCCCCTCGGCCTCCTCGGCGCGTACGCCGCGCAGGTCGAGCACCGGGGTTGCGCCGCCGCTGCCCGCCGGAACGGACACCGCCCGGGGGCCCGACGCCGCGGGGCGCTCCTCGGGCGCAAGGTCGGCCGGCCGGGCCCAGACGCTGACGCCACCCAGGTCCAGCTTGACCTGGCGCTTGCGCTCGTCCAGGGCAGCGGCGCTGCCCGACTTGCCCAGCCCCAGGTGGCGGTAGCGCCCGCCCAGGACCACGGCCTCGAATTCCAGCGGCCCGGGCGCGCCCTCGGGGGCCGGGGCCTCGGCCTCGCCGCCCGCCTCGCGGCGCAGCTCGGCCAGTTCCTTCATGGCCTGCTTGCGCCCGAGCTTGTCCTCGCGCCAGGCGCGCATGATCTCGCGCGAACGGCCCTGGATGTCCTCCAGCAGGCGGCGGCGCTGGGCCTCGAAGCGCTCCTGGAGCCGGGCCCGGCGCTCGCGCAGCTTGTCCTGCTCGGCGCGCAGGGCCGCAAGCTCGCCCTCGCGCTCCACGGCCAGGGCGTTCAGCCGCTCCAGCACCGCCGAGGTGTCCGAGCCGTCCAGCAGCATGTACTGCTGGGCGCGGGCCAGCAGATGCTCGGGCAGCCCGTGTTCGCGGGCCACGTCCAGGGCCTGGCTGGCGCCCACCTGATCGTAGGCCAGGTGGTACAGCGGGCGCTTGGTCCTGGGGTCGAAGAGCACCGAGGCCGCGCGCACCCGCTCCCGCGAGAGCGCGTAAGCCTTGAGCGCCGGGAAATGCGTGGCCACGGCCAGCCAGGAGCCCTTGTCCAGGAAGCCGTCGACCACGGCCTGGGCCAGGGCCGCCCCCTGGCTGGGGTCGGTCCCCGCTCCGAACTCATCCATAATCACCAGGGAGCGCTCGTCAATGGCCTCCCAGGCGGCGCACAGGTGGCGGATCTGGGCCGTGAAGGTGGACAGGGAGTCCTCGATGCTCTGCTCGTCGCCCAAAAGCACGAAGAACTTGCCCCAGGCGGGCAGCGTGCTGCCCTCGCGGGCGCACACGGGCAGCGCCGCCAGGGCCATCACCGCGCCCAGCCCCAGGGTCTTGAGGGCCACGGTCTTGCCCCCGGCGTTGCCGCCGCTCACCACCAGGGCCCGCTGGCCGGGCTCCAGGAGCAGGTCCACGGGCACGGCCCCGCCTCCGGAGGCGGCCAGCAGCGGATGGCGCGCGCCCAGCAGGCGCAGGGGCAGCCCGGGGCCGACCTCCACGGGGCGCGCGTCGAAACGCGCGGCGAAGGCCGCCTTGGCGCCCAGCACATCGGCCTGGGCGGCGAAGTCGTAGGCCGCGCCCAGGGCCTCGCGCTCCTGGCGCAACAGGCCCGACAGCAGCCGCAGGACCTCGCGCTCGGCCTCGCGTTCCTCCTGCTTGAACTGCTGGAGCTCGTTGTTCAGCTCCACCAGGAACATGGGTTCGAAATAGCAGGTCTCGCCGGTCTGGGAATAGTCGTGGATGATGCCGGGCAGCTTGTTCTTGAAGCTGGTCTTGAAGGGCAGCACATAGCGGTCGGAGGAGACGGTCATGAACTCCTCCTGGAGATACTGCGAGAGCACCTCGCGCTCGATGAACGCCTTGACCCGCACGGTGCAGCGCTGGTGGATGGCCCGGATCTCCGAGCGCACCTGGAAGAGCTGCGGCGAGGCTTCGTCGCGCAGGTTGCCGTCGGGCCCCAGGCAGCGGCGCAGCCCCGACCAGAGCATGGCCGGCCAGGGACCGCGGGCGGCCTCGGCCAGAAGCGGCCAGCGCGCGGCCGCGTCCGCCAGGGCCTCGCGCACCTCGCGGGCGGCGTCGAGCACCTGGAACACGGCCCACAGGGCGTCCAGGTCCAGCATTTCGGCGGGGCGGTCCAGGGCGCCCAGCAGCCCGTCCAGGGACGGAAACGGCCGCAAGGCAAAGCCGGTCTCCCCGCTCCAGGACAGCCACTGGCGCAGGCGTTCGGCCTCGTCGGCCAGCCGCGCGGTGTCGTCCAGCGGGGCCAGGCCCAGGCAGCGCGCCGCCCCGGCCTCGGACACGGCCCCCTCGGCCAAAAGCCGCAGGACCTTGGGAAATTCCAGAAGATGCAGGGAACGGGTCTGCATGGAGAGTGCGGTCCTCGCTAGGCCTTGGGTCCGGCGCCCAGGCGGGCGCGCACCAGGGCGGCCAGGGCCTTGCCGTCCACGCGCCCCTTGTGCGAGGCGTTGATGGCGCCCATGACCCGCCCCATGTCCTGCATGCCCGCCGCGCCCAGCTCGGCGATCACGGCGTCGACCAGGGCGGAGGTCTGTTCGGGGGTCAGGGGCGTGGGCAGATAGGCGGCGAGGGCCTCCAGTTCGGCCTGCTCGCGGTCGGCCAGCTCGGTGCGCCCGGCGGCGCGGAACTGTTCGATGGATTCCTTGCGCTGCTTGACCTGGCGCATGATGGCGTCCAGGACCTCGTGGTCCTCGGGCTCGCGCCCAAGGTCCACCTGCATGTTCTTCAGCGCGGTCTTGAGCATGCGCAGCACGGCCACTTCCACTTCCCGCCGGGCCTTGTACGCGCTGATGTAGTCGGCTTCGATCTTCCTCAGGAGTTCGGGCATGACGGGCTCCTCGGTCCGGCGGGGGCCCCGCCGGGAGCGGACGAAAGAAAGCGGCGCGGAACATTGGCCGTCCCGCGCCGCACCGTATCACTGGCCGTAGGCGACCCGAAGGCCGACGCGCGAGGCGCCTTAGCCCACGTTCATCTTGCGCATCTTCTTGAGCAGCCGTTTGCGGGCGGCGGCGCGCTTTTTCTTGCGCTGCACGCTGGGCTTCTCGTAATGCTGGCGCTTCTTCAGCTCCGACAGGATGCCGGACTTCTCGACCTGCTTCTTGAAACGGCGCAGGGCGATATCGAAGATTTCGTTGTCTTCCAGGAGCACTCCGGGCAAGTAAATCACCTCCCTTGTCTCCACTCGGACACGCCGAAGGGCGCCGAGCGGTGAAGACGGTTTGTGTACCCCGACTTTCCGCCCGGGGCAAGAAAAATCTGTACAGGCTCCGCCCGGGGTCGCCGCGGCGCAGGCAAGCGCCCCCCGGCCAGGGCCCGGAACCGGCTTCGCCCGGCCTTCTGGCGTCAGCCCCCGCCGCGAGCCCCGCCCGGCCACGGCCCCCGCTTCGCCCGCTCCTTGTGCAGGCATCCGCCCGGCCCCCGGCCCCGGGCGCCCGCACCGCAGCCCACGCCGCGTCCGTGGTCGAGGCTCGCCTCGTCCCGGCCCCGGGCGCCCGCGCTGTTTCGGGTCCGGCCCCCGGTTCCGGCCCTCGCGGTGGCCAACGCCGCGCCCGCCGCCGCGGGAACCGCGCGGAGGGCGCCGCCCCTTCCCCCGGGGAGGGGGCGCCCGAAATCGAAGGGCCCGGCCTCCATGAGAAGGCCGGGCCCCGGGAAAGCATTTCGGGTCCGCAGGATCAGTGGTCGTGGCCGGCTTTGGGGCTGACGACGGTCTCGATGTACGACTTCGTCAGCACGAAGCCCACGGCCAGCCCGAGAATGCCCAGGACGGCATACAGCACGCCGAAAAACACGGCGTGGTCGGGCATCCACCAGGGCAGATCCCAGGGCAGCGGGCTGTGCAGGGTCTCACCATGAATCATGACATCCTCCCTGGGGCCTTACTTGACGGCGTCCTTGAGGAGCTTGCCGGGACGGAACTTGACAACCTTGGTGGCGGGAATCTTGATCTTGGCGCCGGTGCGGGGGTTGCGGCCGGTGCGGGCCTTGCGCTCTTCGACAATGAAGGTGCCGAAGCCGGTCAGGGTCAGCTTGCCGTCCTTGACCAGGGTGGCCTCGACGGTCTCCAGGAAGGCGTTCAGGGCACGCTCGGCGTTGGCCTTGGTGATGTTCGCCTTCTCCGCGATTTTTACGACCAAATCAGCCTTAGTCATCAGTCCTTTCCTCCTCTCAAGTTGGAAACAAACTCCCCAGAAATACGTTCCGACTATCACATGCCCGCGCCTTTCACGCCGCGGGGCCAAGTGGCGTACACGGCTCCGGCGGGAAGGATGGCGGCGGCTTGCGTTGCGCACCAGTCCTTGCCGGGCGGTCTTCCAGTCGCCTTAAAGCAAACAAGGAACCATGTCCAGCGCCGTGGTGAAAAAAACCGCATGGTTCCCTGCGGGGCACGGCCTCGCCGTGCTGAACATTGGCAGCGAAGCCAGGGCCCTGTCAAGCCGCAAAGTGGCTTTTCACCAGTGTTGACAAGGCCTGGAACTGGTTCGGGGCCAGTTCTTCGGGTCGGGAACGCAGGGTCAGGCCCTGGGCTTCCAGGTAGGCCCGTGCCTCTTCGTTCATGCATGATTTCAATATGTTGCCCAGCTGCTTGCGCCGTTTCTGAAAACAGGCGTGCAGCAGGTCCGCCAGGGCCTTGGGCGCAAAATCCCCGCCCCGCTCCACGGGAGTGAAAAAAAGCACGGACGAATCGACCTTGGGCCGGGGGATGAAGGCTCCGGGGCCCACGGTAAAGGCCACACGCGGCGCGACGAAGCTCTGGACCCAGACCGACAGGGCCCCGTAGTCCCCCGTGCCGGGGCGGGCGGCCAGCCGGTCGCCCACCTCCTTCTGGACCATGAACACCGCCCGGGACAGCCCCCGGCAGCGCGAAAACAGCTCCCACATCAGCGGCGAGGCCACGTTGTAGGGCAGGTTGCCGATGATCTTCCAGCCGCCGGGCGGCTCCAGCCGCTCCCAGCGCACGGCCAGGGCGTCGGCGGCCAGGGGCAGCACCCCGGGGCATTTGTGGCGCAACTCCAGGGCCAGGGGCAGGTCGCGTTCCACCGCCGCATAGAGCCCCGGCCCGGCCTGGGCGATGAGGGTGGACAGCGCCCCGTGCCCGGGTCCGATCTCCAGCACGCGGTCCCCGGGCTCGATGCCCAGGGCCGCGACGATGCGCGCGCACACGCCCTTGTCGTGCAGGAAATGCTGGCCGAAACGCTTCTTGGCGAAGCGCCCGTAGCGCGGCGGAGCCTCCGCCCGGCTCATGGCGCCCCCCCGGGGCCGGTTGTACAAATGTCTTGCATATCGCGTCCTTGAAAAATCACTTGAAAAAATCTGGAGACTCTCGAACCCGTCCCGGAAGGCCGCCCGTGCCCGTGGCCCCGGGGAGCCCGCCACGACGCCACGTTCGCACTCCGGAAGCCCGCGCGCGCCCGGAGCCTCGGGGCTGCCCGGCGGCGGCGATCACGGCCCCCGGAAGCCCGCGCGCCCTCAGCTCAGGCGGGTGCGCTTGCGCAACAGCCGCAGGGCCCGGCGGCGCCGGTAGCGGATCACCGCCACGCGGGTCACATAGAAGGTCACCACCGCCGACGGCAGGCCCATAGCGCAACCCGCGATGAGCATGACCTGGAAGCTGGCCAGCAGGTCCTTGCCGAAGCTCATGAACTCCGTCACGTCGAAGCTGCGCAGCATGGCCCCGAACTGGTCCAGCTCCAGGGGCGGCACGTCCCAGGGCACCAGGGCCCGGCCGACGATGAACAGGAAATAATAGAACGGCACCCAGTTGAAAGGATTGGATATCCAGGTGCCCATGAAGCCCACCACCGGGTTGCCGCGCAGGGGCAGGCACAGGGCCACGGTCAGGGCGGTCTGGAGCGGCACGATGGGCAGAAAACCGGCGAAGATGCCCACGGCCAGCCCCATGGCCACGGAGTACGGGGTCGCGTTCATGCGCATCACGCGCAGATACTGGTAGCGTGACCAGCGCCGCAGGCGTTGCAGGGTCGTACGGTTCTTCTTCAACATCGTCTCACATGGGGCGCGGCCAGGCTCCGCGCCTACCCGAGGACATCGAAACGCGCGAACTGCATCATCAGCCCCGCCCTGCCCTGGGTGGCCGAACGCAGTTCCGTGGAAAAGCCGAAGAGCTGGCGCAGGGGCGTCAGCGCCTGGACGACCTTGTGCCCGCTTCTGTCGAAGAGGTTGTCGATCTTGGCGCCCTTGGCGCCCAAAAGGCCGATGACATCGCCTACGAAATCCTCGGGCACGGCGATCTCCACGTTCATGATCGGCTCCAGGAGCACGGGCTGGGCCGCGCCCAGGGCCTGCTTCACGGCTGCGGCGGCCGCCATGCGGTAGCCCACGGGGCTGGACCGTCCGTCCACCCGGCGCATATCCACAACGCTCACGCGCACGTCGGCCACCGGGTAGCCCTTGAGCACGCCGGATTGCAGGCTGTCCTCCACGCCGTCGGCCACGGCCTGGGTCCAGTCGGCGGGCCAGGGGGCCGTGTCCAGGGCGAAGACAACGTCGCGCCCGGCGTCGCGCGGGCGGGGCTCCACGCGCACGGCGACCCAGCCGTGGTGCGGCACCTCGCCCAGCTCGCGGTCGAACTCGCCCTCGCCCCGCCCGGCAGCGCGCACGGTTTCGCGGAAGACCACCTGGGGCCGCCCCGCGCGGGGGTCCACGCCGTATTCGCGGCGGATGCGCTCCAGCACGACCTCCAGATGCAGCTCGCCCATGCCGGAGATGAGCAGCTGGTCCGTACCCTCGTCGCGGTGGACCTCCAGGGTCGGATCCTCCAGGAGCATCTTGTTCAGCACGTCCTCGAGCTTGTCGGCCTCGCCGGAGTTGCGCGGCTCCAGGGCCAGGGAAATCACCGGCCGGTAGCCGTCGATGCGCTCCAGCAGGACCTGGGCGTCCTGCGGGCAGAGGGTGTCGCCCGTGCGGGCGTGCTTCATGCCCGCCGCGGCCACGATCTCGCCCGCAAAGGCGCGGTCGACCTTTTCCTTGTGCCCGGCATGCAGGCGGAACAGCCGCGCCACGCGCTCCTCCTGGCCCTGGGTCGCATTGTATACCTCCTGGCCCGCCTCCACCACTCCCGAATAGACCCGCAGCAGCACGAGCTTGCGCCCGGTGTCCATGCTGACCTTGAACGCCAGGGCCGCCAGGGGCGCGCGGGGATCGGGCGCCAGGGTCGCGCGGCGCCCGGATGCGGGATCCTGGACCTCCTGGCCGGGCACGTCCGCCGGGCTGGGCAGATAGGCGCAGATGCCGTCCATGAGCGGCTGCACGCCCACGTTGCGCAGGGCCGTGCCCGCGAACACGGGCACCAGGGCCAGGGCCAGGGTGGCCCGGCGCACGGCGTCGCGGATGTCCTGCTGCGTGGGCTCCCCGCCGCCGAGATACAGCTCCATGAACGCCTCGTCGGCCTCGGCCAGCGTTTCGAGCATCCGCTCGCGCCAGGGGGCGGCCAGTTCCTCCTCGGGTCCGGCCAGGGCCGTGTCGCGGATTTCGGCGCCCTGGGTCCCGGGGTCGAAATGCAGGCGGCGCATGGCCACCAGGTCGATGACGCCCTCGAAGTCCTGCCCGCAGCCCACGGGCACAGTGAGCGGCAGGGGCACGGCGTTCAGGCGCTGGCGCATGGCGTCGAGCACGGCGGCGAAATCCGCCCCCGGGCGGTCCATCTTGTTCACGAAGGCCAGCTTGGGGACGTGGTACTTCACCGACTGGCGCCACACGGTTTCGGACTGCGGCTCCACCCCGCCCACGGCGCAGAAGACGCCCACCGCACCGTCCAGCACGCGCAGGGAACGCTCCACCTCGATGGTGAAGTCCACATGCCCCGGGGTGTCGATGATGTTGATGGTCGAATCCTTCCACTGGCAGGTGGTGCAGGCCGAGGCGATGGTGATGCCGCGTTCCTGCTCCTCGGGCATGAAATCCATGGTCGCCGTGCCGTCGTGGACCTCGCCCATGCGGTGGATGCGCCCGCAGTAGTAGAGGATGCGCTCGGTGAGCGTGGTCTTGCCCGCGTCGATATGGGCGATGATGCCGATATTGCGCAGGGACCGCAGAAAATCCTTGGGAATGGCCGGTTTTTTGGACATATCCGCTTCCTTGGCCGGGCGTGTTGTGGTGGGGGGCCCGCTCAGCGGGGGCCGTCCGCCAGGGTCAGGGCGTGGCGACGGAACAGGCGCGCGTCCAGCCCGGGCCAGGCCCAGCAGCCTTCCTGCCCGGGGCCCAGCACCAGCGGTGCCGCGTCGCGGGCCTCGTCCAGCCGGGGCCGGGGAACGTAGAGCACCGGATAGTCGCCCTCCAGGAGCGCGCGCAGCCCGCCGGGCCTGCGGTTCGCTCCGGGCGGCAGGTCGGGGATGGCCGTGCGCGCGCCGTACACGTCGATGGCCGCGCAACCGTGGACCCAGCCCAGGGTCGCCCAGTCCCAGCGCTGCCCGGCGTCCGCCAGCACCCCCACCCGCTCGACCCCGAAGGGCCGCCACAGGCGCAGGGGCGGGGCGGCATAGCCCGCCGCAGTGCGCAGTCCGTCCAGGGCCTGCCCCTGGCCTTGGAACAGGGCCGCGGCGGCCCCGGCCTCGACCAGGAAGGTCATGAACCGCCGCGCCCCGGCCTCGTCCAGATGCAGGACCGTCTCCAGGCCCGTCAGTTCCAGGGCGGCCAGCACGTCGTCGGCCTCGGGCGGGCCGTCGAGCACGCGCACGGCGCAGAGGTTGGGCACCCCCGAAAGGAGCATGGGGACGGCGGCCGCCGCCACCTGGGCCGCCGAGACGCAGGAGGCGTCCAGGAACAGCGCCGCGCAGTCCACGGGCCGGGAGCGCCGCCGCGAAACGAATCCCTGGCGGTGCTCCGTTTCCGACCCGCGCGACGGGTCGCCCCAGGGCCCCGCCAGGGCGTGGACCTGGGCCACGGTCTTCTTGATCCAGGCGCGGCGGACGCCGCCCAGGGCGGCATAGGCCCGGGCGAACACCTCGTCGGGAACCGCCCTGTCCAGGGCCCACTGCGGGAAAAAGCCCTCGCTCATGCCTGGCCCTCCTGCCGCCGGACTCCCGCCGGAACGGGCGCAAAGAAAAAAACGGCCCTTGGCGGGCCGTTTTCCGGGAAATGCAGTGCTACAGCCACTTGAACCACTGCTTCCAGCTGCCCTGCTCGCGCTCGCGTTCCTCTTCGGAGGCGGCTTGCTGGTGGCGCAGGTAGGCGACCTTGGAGCGCGCCTCGGCATAGGCCGCCACGTCGGGCAGGTCCGCGTAGTTTTCGATCACATGGCGGTAGCGTTCCCAGGCCGCGCCGAACCGTTCGAGGTTCCAGTAGAAATCGGCCACGAAGACCTCGTGTTCGGCGAGCTTGCGCCGACACAGGACGATATGCTCCTCGGCCTTGGTGGCGTACTCGGTGCCGGGGTATTCGTCGACCACGCGGCGGAAATACTCGATGGCCGTATGGATGCGGTCCATGGGCTTGTCGATGGCCGTGGCGCTGTTGTAGTTGGCCATGCCGATCTGGAACAGCACATACTGGATCATTTCGTGACGCGGGTGCAGCGCCTCGAACTCGATGTAGGCGTCGGAGGCGGCGACATACTGCTCGGCCAGGAAATAGGCATCGCCCAGGCCGATTTCCGCGCGGGCGGCGAAGGGGCTGAAGGGATAGCGGTCCTTGAGCTGCTGGAAGCGCTCGGCCGCCTCCATGTAGTCCTTCTCCTGCATGGCTTCCGCACCGGCCTCGTAGAGTTCCTGCGCCGTGTCCTCGGGGGGGGGCAGCAGGAAATAGTCGATGTAGCCGCAGCCGGAAAGGCTGAAGAGCATGACCATCACGGCCAGGAGTCGGGGGATTCTGTTCATTGGTACCGTCGCGCGGTGTTGCCGTCCGGACGGGATGCCCGGTTCACGGACGCGCCCGGGCGCTGGGGGCGCGGCTCATCCGAAAGGTTCGTACCCAACCTGTGGCCTTGCGGTCAAGCCCGGAAAGCGGCGAACGGCTTGCGGCGGGCAAAACAAGCGGCCCCGGCACCAGCCGGGGCCGCGGCAAGGACCGGGGTCCGGTCCTGGTTCTACAGCTTGGAGCTGAGCATTTCCTTGATGCTGCTCTTGGAGACGGCGCCGGTGATCTGCTCCACCACCTCGCCGTTCTTGTACAGGATCAGGGTCGGGATGGCGCGGATGCCGTACTTGCTGGGGGTGGCCTGGTTTTCGTCCACGTTCATCTTGGCGACCTTGACCTGCCCGGCGAATTCGGTGGCCAGCTCGTCGACGACCGGCCCCATAGCCCTGCAGGGGCCGCACCAGGGGGCCCAGAAGTCCACAAGAACGGGCAGATCGCACTGCAACACTTCGGACTCGAAATTGCCGTCGGAAACCTGCAAAGCCATATCGTACTCCTTTGTCTCGTTGCTTACCGGTTCGCCGTGCATCCCGGGCGGCCACCAGGGCACCCTTCCCCCGGGGCCCTGGAACCTCGCAGCGGGAAAACTTCCACTATCACCGCAGTCTGACAACCCTAAGGGTGCCCTGTCCGGGTGTCAAGGGGCCAGTTCGCCGAACACCCCGCCGGGGCACGGCTCCGTGCGCCGGTAATCCCAGGGGATGCGCCGCCCCCGGGGCACGGCCTCCAGGTCCAGCCCGTGGCGGTAGCCGGCCCTGAACAGGCACTCCCCGGCCAGGGCGATCATGGCCGCGTTGTCCGTACACAGCGCCAGGGGCGGCAGCACCGCCGCGAGCCCGCGCTCGGCGGCCAGCCCGGCCAGCGTCCGGCGCACCACGCTGTTGGCCGCCACCCCGCCCGCCACGACCAGGGAGCGCGCCTGGGGGAAGGCGTCCAGGGCCCGGGCGGTCTTGATGCGCAGGGTATCGGCCACGGCAAGGGTGTACGAGGCGCAGACCCGGGCCAGGGGCTCCAGGGCGCCGCGGGCGCGCAGGTCCGCCACCAGGGCGTCCAGGTCGTCCACCAGGGCCGGGGCGCGCAGCCCCGGATTGGCCGCGACATGGTTGACCATGGCCGTCTTCAGGCCCGAGAAGCTGAAATCCAGGCTGTCGTTGGCCACATAGGGCCGGGGGAACATCCCGGGGTCCGCCTCGGCCAGCTGGCCGAGCACGTCGATGAACCGCCCGCCGGGATACGGCAGGTTCAGGGTCTTGGCGGCCTTGTCGAAGGCCTCGCCCGCCGCGTCGTCCAGGGTCCGGCCCAGGGTCGTGAAGGCCACGGGGCTGTCCATGCGATAGGTCTGGGTGTGCCCGCCCGAGACGAGCAGGCCCAGGGCCGGGAAGGCGAAGGGCCGATCCAGGGCCGGGGCCAGCAGGTGGGCCCAGAGATGGTTCACCCCCACCAGGGCCGCGCCCGTGGCCAGGGCCAGCCCCTTGGCCAGGCTCATGCCCACCAGCAGGCTGCCCAGCAGCCCCGGCCCGCGCGCGACGCACACCGCGTCGAGCTCGGCCGGGGTCACCCCCGTGTCGGCCAGGAGCCCGTCCAGCAGCGGCCCCAGGGCGCGCAGATGCTCACGCGAGGCCAGCTCGGGCACCACCCCGCCGAACAGGGCGTGGGCGTCCACCTGGGTGGCGATGCGCTGGGCCAGGAGCTTCCCGTCGCGCACCAGGGCCAGGGCCGTTTCGTCGCAGGAGGTCTCAATCCCCAGACACAGCGTCACTGGTGCTCCGCAGCATGATTTCGCGCACCGTGCGCACATCGTTGGGCGAGCCCACGAAGAACGGCACGCGCTGGTGCAACTCCGTGGGGGTGTAGTCCAGGATGCGGTTCACCCCGTCGGTGGCCATGCCGCCCGCCTGCTCGACGATGAAGGCCATGGGCGCGGCCTCGCAGGTCAGGCGCAGCTTGCCCGCATAGGTGCCGTCGGGCTTGCGCTTGGCGGGATACATGAAGATGCCGCCGTAGAGCAGGTTGCGGTGGAAGTCCGCCACCAGCGAGCCGATGTAGCGCGAGGAATACGGCTTGCCCAGGGCGTTTTCGGTGCTCTTGAAGTAGGCGATGGCATCCTTGGTGGCCTGGTCCCAGTAGTTCCAGTAGGACTCGTTCACCGAATAGATGCGCCCCTGCTCGGGGATCTTCATGTCCGGGTGCGAGAGCAGGAACTCGCCCACGCTGGGGTCCAGGGTGAAGCCGTGGACGCCGTTGCCCGTGGTGTAGACCATCATGGTCGAGGAGCCGTAGATGAAATAGCCCGCGGCCACCTGCTTGTCGCAGCGCTGGAGCACCTCGTCCAGGGACGGGGAGCCCGAGGCCTTGTGCAGCGGGCGGCGATAGATGGAAAAGATGGTCCCGATGCTGACGTTGACATCGATGTTCGACGAGCCGTCCAGGGGATCGAAGATCAGGATGTAGTCGCCCTGGGGCAGGTCGCCGGAAACCTGGATCAGGTCGCCGTTTTCCTCCGAGGCCATGGCGCAGAGCACGCCCGAACGGCGCAGGCGGTGGATGAGCACGTTGTTGGCGAACTCGTCGAGCTTGCGCACCTTCTCGCCCTGGACGTTGGTCTCGCCGGTGAAGCCGAGCACGTCCACAAGCCCGGCCTTGGTCACCTCGCGCGAGATGAGCTTGGCCGAGAGAATCAGTTCGTTCAGCAGGCTGGTGAAGCGGCCCGTGGCCATGGGCGTCTTCTTCTGGTGCAGCAGCAGATGCTCGGTGACGGTGACCTGACGCATGGCGACCTCCGTTGGGCGATGCGGAACCGTTGCGCCCCTGCGCAACGTCCCTTCATAAACCAGTGCCGGGCGCCAGTAAAGCCGAAGGCGCCCACCGCCCGGTCCCGGAGGGCCGGAAACGGGCGCCGGGCACACCGGCGGACAGGGGAAACCGGGGCTAGAACAGCCCGAAGAAGGAGAACCCGGACTCCTCGCCCGTGTCGTCCTCCACCGAGGCGGTGGCGTAGATGATCTTGTGGTCGCCCAGGAACCGGCACAGCCAGATGTATTCCCGGCCCTCGGCCACGAAACGGCCAAAGGAGCGCTCCGCCAGGATCTCCGCCCAGGGCTGGGCGGACACGGCGCGGGCGGCGGCGTCGTCCGAACCGGCCCAGATGAGATCCTCGGGGGTGGCCACCACCAGCGCCCCGGGCTCGGGGCTGGCCTCGATGACGTTGCGGATGTCGAAATGCGCGGTGATGGCGCCGACAAGCTCGTTGCCCCGGAACATGCCCGTGGCGAGATAGATTTCGGGGCCCAGGGGCGTCATGTCCACATAGGCGCGCAGGCGGCGGTCGGCCAGGGCCTGGCCGTAGGCCAGGGCCGGGGCGAGGTTCAGGGGCTTGAGGGCCGTTTCGGGACGCTGGAGCACCACCTCGCCGCCCAGGGTCGCCACGGCCAGCCCGCTGAGCCAGGGGTTGGCGGCCAGCAGCGCCTCGACCCAGGCGTCCTCGGGGAAGGCGTCCTGGCGGTTCAGGGCGATGGACAGCCGGTACAGGGGCTTGTCCACCGGGGCGAACAGGTCGGCGAGCTTGCCCTCGCTGGAGGTCCAGTCGCGGGCCTCGTAGTCGATGGTGGGGTCGGTGTTGAGGTATTCCTTGTAGTATCCCTGGGTCGTCTGCTTGGTGGCCGTCCAGGTTTTGTCCATGGTCTCGCAGCCGGCGAGGCTGGCCAGGGCGGCGGCCAGAGCGAAGAAGACGGAGAAGCGTTTCAAGTTCCAACCCCTTGTCTGCCCCTGTGCGGGCGTATTGGGCGTGGTGCGTACCGCGCAAGCACGCCGCCTCGCGGCGGCTTCCGAAGGTGTGCCAAAGTCCGGTGGATTCAGCAAGGGAAACTTGGCCCGGGTCGCGCCGCGGCGGCGCGGCCTAGTGGGCCGCCCGGGCTTCCAGGCGCTCGGCCAGGGCCTGGAGGGTTTCCAGCAGCTTGTCCTTGCCGGGCAATTCCTCTGCGGGGGCCGGGGCGTCCGGGCCGGGCTCCGGGGCCTGGTCCCGCTCCTCTTCCCGGGGCGCCCCCGGGTCCGCGTCGTCCGGCCCGGCGCCGTCGGCCGGGCCCCGGCGCAGCTTCAGGCGCATCTTTTCGATGAGCGCCGTCAGTTCGTCGGCCTCGTGGCCCGAAGCCTTGTCGGCCAGCTCGCTGTAGATGTCCAGGGCGCCCTGGAAGTCGCCCTGGTCGGCCAGCAGGTCGGCCATTGTCCTGGTGCGGATGGTCGGGTCGGTTTCGGCGGCGGCGCGCCGGGCCGGGGCCGCGGGCTTGCGGCGGCGCTGGGCCGGGGCGTCGGCCTCGGGAGCCCCGGGGGCCTCGGCCTGCGGGGCCGGGGCGGCGCCGTTGCCGTGGAAGATGGCGTCCAGCCCTTTTTCGATGACCCGGGACCAGGACAGGGCCTCGCCCTGGAAGCTGGCGGCCAGGAAGGACAGGGCCAGGGCCGAGTCCTTGGAGCCGGGGGCCGCGCTTTCGGCCCAGACCCTCCAGAAGGCCGGGTAGCGCGAGAGCATGGCCGTGATGGCGCCGACCTCCTGGGCGGCCTCCTCGTCGCGCTCCAGGCGCGAGAGGATCTCCACCAGCAGGAAGCGGGCCTCGATATGGTCGGGGTTGCGCGACAGGCCCTGGCGCAGGGTGGTCATGGCCTCGGCGTGGTTTCCGTCCTCGAAATAGAGCCGGGCAAGGGGGAAGAACACCTTGGAGCCGGGCTCCAGTTCCAGGACTTCCTTGAACCAGTTAATTTTCGTTATCATCCTGTCCGGCCCCCAGGGGATCTTGCGGGGAGGTCGCCCCCCCCTCTTCCGGGAAGAGGTACAGGGTCTCGCCCTGCCCGACATAGTTCATCCGCACGCGGATGCGGCTTTCCAGATAGTCCCGGTCCGTCTTGAGCAGGCGGATCTCCCGCGACAGGTCGCGACTGCGCTCCTCGGCATGGCGCAGCCGACCCTCCATCTCCTCGTGGCGCTCGCGCAGTTCGAGATAGGCGAACATCCCGGTTTCGCCCGCAATCAGGCGATAGCCGAGGACGGCGTTCAAAACAAGCAGAAACCCCAGGATGATCCAGCGTCGGGTCATGGCGGTCAATGCGTGGAGCGGTCCTTGGGGCCGCCCTCGCGCGACAGACCCAGGGGAACCCTGAGTTCGTCCAGGAAACTGGAGGTCGCGGCCTCGATGCGGCGCACGTCCTCCTCCTCAAGCGCGACCTGGTCGATGCGCTCCATGAACGTCCTGAGCTGGTTGAACTCCGCCAGCAGCACATGGCCGAGTTCCAGGCGCTCTATCTCCCGCTCGAGCTCGATGATCGTCTCCAGACAGTTGAGCAGGCGCGATTGGAGTGTGGTGGCGTTGGGGTCCATTGGCTCCTTCGGCTAGGCTTCGACCTGGCTGCGGGCTGCCGCCATGAGTTTGTAGCGCAACTCATAACCTGTGAGTGCCCCTTCCAGCAAGTCCCCGGCCCGGGGCGCGTCGCCCTGGGCGAAAAAGGCGTTGGCCCCCAGCAGGAACGCCAGGCGCGGGTCGTTGCTGGCCCCCTGGTCGCCGACCAGGACGACATTGACCGAGCGCCGCCGGACCCCGGGCCAGGCGGCCATTTCCTCGCGCAGGCGCGCGCTGCCCTGCCCCGCCCCGGCCAGGATCACGTCGTAGCGGTTGAGCCGCAGCCGGGCCACGGCCTCCAGCTCGCCCGAGGCCGTGCTCACGCCATAGCCCCGCCCCGCGAAAAACTCCCGGGCCGCATCGAGCCAGGCGGAGTCCTCCGGGAAGAGGAAGGCCACGGGGGTTCCCGGGGGATGGTTGTCCGGCTCCACCTGGGGCAGGGCCGGCACCGGGGCCGGGGCCCCGCCGGGCTTGGGCGGCCGGGGCGCGGCGCCCTGGTCCGGCGCGGCGCTGACGCTGTAGCCGCCCTCCGGGCGGCGCTCAAGGACCATCCGGCGCCCGGTGAACGGGCATTTCATGGCGAAACGCGCCGCGTCGGGCAGCTTTTCGTCGGGCAGGGTGAACTCCTTGCCCGCGTAAGGACTCTTGACGATCATCGCTCCCTCCTGCCTGCCCGGCCTATGCCCCGTATTCCAGGTCGATTTCCAGCCCGGTGATCTCGGAAACCTGGTCGCCGCGCACGGTCTTGATGCGGTCCAGGCGCTGCATGAGGTTGGAGCGGTCCGAGGCGTAGGTCATGGCCGTCTCCTCGCTGACGAGGCCGTCGCGGAACAGCCCGGCCAGGCACTGGTCGAAGGTCGCCATGCCGTAGGCGTCGCCCTGCTCCACCACGTTGTAGAAGGTCTTCTCGCCCGACTCGCCGTTCAGGATCAGCTCGCGCACGCGCAAGGTGTTGCGCATGATCTCGAAGGCCGCCACGCGCCCGCCGCCCACCCGGGGGGGCAGGCGCTGGGAGACCACGAACTTCAGGGTCTCCGACAGCCGCTGGCGCATCAGCGACTCCTCGTTCAGGTCGAACATGCCGATGACGCGGTTCACGGTCTGGCCCGTGTCGGCGGTGTGCAGCGTGCCCAGCACGAGGTGCCCGGTCTCGGCGGCCTGCATGGCTATTTCCATGGTCTCGCGGTCGCGGATTTCGCCCACCAGGATGACCTTGGGCGCCTGGCGCAGGGCCGCGCGCAGGCCCGAGGCGAAGGAGTCGAAGTCCTGCCCCAGCTCGCGCTGGTTGACCGTGCCCCGCTTGTGCTCGTGGACGTACTCCACCGGGTCTTCCAGGGTCAGGATGTGCACCGGGAACTGCTCGTTGATGGAATCCACCAGGGCGGCCAGGGAGGTGGACTTGCCCGAGCCGGTGGCGCCGGTGACCAGGATCAGCCCGAACTTCTCGCGGGCCATCTCCTCGAACACGGCGGGCAGCCCCAGGCGCGCCGGGCTTGGCACCTGCATGGAGAGCTGGCGCAGGACGATGGACAGCGAACCGCGCTGGCTGAAGATGTTCACGCGGAAGCGGGCCCGCCCCGGCAGGGAATAGGACAGGTCGCACGAGCCCCGGCGGACCAGGTCGGCATACAGCCGGGGGGTCCGGTCCATCATGCACAGGGCCATGGACTCGGTCTGGAACGGGGCCAGCGGCCCCAGGGCCGGGGCCAGGGGCACGTCCTGCAGGACGCCGTGGACCTCGGCCTGCAAGGGCTTGCCCGCGACCACGAAGATGTCCGAGGTCTCGGGCGCGAAGTCCAGGACCTGCCCGACGATATGGTCGAGTTGCGCGCGCAGCATGGTCGTCTCCCGGCTAGGCGCCTTCGGTGAAGTCCTGCGGCGGCCGGGTCAGGAACTGCTTGAACTTGGCCTTGTCCACGGCCTTCTCGTAGGCCTCGTTGGGGTCGATGACCCGCTGGTTCAAAAGGCGCAGGATCTCGTCGTCCAGGGTCTGCATTCCGAACTTGCGCCCGGTCTCCATGACCGAGTTGATCTGGAAGGTCTTGTTCTCGCGGATCAGGTTGCGCACGGCGGGCACGCCCACCAGGATCTCCAGGGCGGCCACGCGGCCCTTGCGGTCGATGCGCTTGAACAGCGTCTGGGAAACCACGGCGCGCAGCGACTCCGACAGGCCCGCGCGAATCTGCCCCTGCAGGTCGCCGGGGAAGACCTCGATGATGCGGTCCACGGTCTTGGCGGCGGAGATGGTATGCAGGGTCGAGAAGACGAGGTGGCCCGTCTCGGCGGCCTCCAGGGCCAGCTGGATGGTCGCCAGGTCGCGCATTTCGCCCACCAGGATGATGTCCGGGTCTTCGCGCAGGGCCCCGCGCAGGGCGGCGGAGAAGCTCTTGGTGTCGCGCCCCAGCTCGCGCTGGTTGATCAGCGCCTTCTGCGGGGTGTGCACGAATTCGATGGGGTCTTCGATGGTCAGGATGTGCTGCTTGCGGGTCTTGTTGGCGTAGTCCATGATGGCGGCCAGGGTGGTGGACTTGCCCGAACCCGTGGGGCCGGTGACCAGCACCAGGCCCTTGGGCAGCATGGCCAGGTCCTTGAGCAGCCCGGGCAGTTCGAGCTGCTCCACGGTCAGGATGGTCGAGGGAATCTCGCGGAAGACCGCCGCCACGCCCCGGGACTGGTTGAAGAAGTTCACGCGGTAGCGCGCCAGGCCGGGCACCTCGTAGCCGAAGTCGATGTCCCCGGTCTCCTCGAACTCCTTGATCTTCGTCTCGGGCGTGATTTCATAGAGCAGGCGCTTGAGCTCGTCGTGCTCCAGCGTCTTGTACTTGACCCGCTCCAGGTCCCCGTGCAGGCGGATGATGGGCTGG
>Ga0172382_10003800_pt1 | contig 23681 bp, 22 predicted proteins | sample Leawel138RmetaG_FD_122245 | JGI IMG/M metagenome (GOLD analysis project Ga0172382, IMG submission 122245) | Leachate microbial communities from a municipal landfill in Southern Ontario, Canada - Leachate well 138R metaG | ecosystem: Engineered > Solid waste > Landfill > Unclassified | place... | reverse complement strand
TTTGCTGGCACAATCGGAAGTTTTTTCCAGAATTATCAGCGGATTATAAATATTTTCGCCGGTATCCTGATAATAATTTTCGGGCTGAAATTCATGGGGCTCCTGAAGATTAATATCTTCCGAGGAATTCATCAGAAAATGGACAATCGGAACTACGGATTTTTTCCCTCAGTACTTATGGGGATTATCTTTTCTTTAAGCTGGACGCCTTGTGTCGGTGCCTTTGTAGGCTCTGCACTCGTGTATGCCTCTCAGCAGGGAAATCCCCTTGTAGGCGTGGGAATGCTGGCCAGTTATTCTGCCGGTCTGGGTATTCCTTTCCTTCTCAGCGCGGTACTTATCGATAAGTTCAAAGGCAAATTTGAGAAAATCAAGCACCATCATTACACGCTACATATAATCTGCGGTGCATTTCTTGTTATTGTAGGTATTCTTATGATTACAGGAAAATTAGGCGGTTTCCTTGAACTGTTTGACTAAATATTTTCTTAGAAAGAAAAAAAGACGGTTTTTAAACCGTCTTTTTTATATTCTTTTCTGCTTTTATCAGCATTCTATAGTTTTGCATGTTCGAATTCTTCCTGAATCTCAGCTGACGGCTCCTTTGTCAGAAGCGATACAACCACGATAAGGATACAGGAAATAATGAATGCTGGCAATAGTTCATAGATTTTGAACACTCCGCCAAGCGGGTTAAGAAGCAGCTTCCATACGAACACGCTGATACCGCCGCCCAGCATACCTGCGATTGCGCCCGCACGGTTTATTCGTTTCCATAACAATGAGAAAAGCATAAGCGGACCGAATGTCGCACCAAAGCCTGCCCAAGCAAAACTTACAATAACGAAAATAATGCTGTTTTCGTCAAGAGCAATTATTATACCGACAAGTGCAACTATAAGAAGTGTTATACGGCTTACCATCATAACCTGTTTGTCAGTTGTGTTCTTTTTGATAACGCCCTGGTAAAGGTTTTTGGAAAATGCAGATGCCGCAATAAGCAGATAAGAGTCAGATGAGCTGATTGTAGCAGCCAAGATACCTGCCATTACAATCCCTGCAAAAAGCGGGTGAAGGAGCGTGCTGCTCATTACAATGAATATATTTTCCGCGCCCGGTTTTGTCAAAAGTTCGGGTGCAGTAGGATAAAGAACTCTTCCAATAAGACCGATACATACTGCTGCACCGAGAGAAATCAATACCCAAACGGTAGCAATTCTTCTGGACATCTTAAGCTCTTCGGATTTTCTGATAGCAATAAATCTCAAAAGAACCTGAGGCATACCGAAGTATCCGAGTCCCCAAGCAAGTGTTGAAACAACTGTAAAAGCACCGTAAACGCCGGCTTCTCCGAAAGCAGCCTTGGCGCCTGCCACTTGCTGAACGCCGTTTGCATCAACTGCAGGCTGTGCAACGCTGAAAAATTCTGCAAATCCGGGGATTGCTTTAATATTTTCAACAACGTTTGAGACTCCGCCTGCATTTGCCACGCCGACAACCAGAACTGTTACAAGTGCAAAGATCATAAGAACTGCCTGCATAAAGTCTGAGGCACTTTCAGCCAAAAATCCTCCGAGGAAGGTGTAGGCAATAACAAAAAGCGCACCGACGAGCATCATAACTTTATAGTCAATTCCAAACATCTGATTAAAAAGCTTACCGCAAGTTACAAAGCAGCTGCCTGCATAAACGGCAAAGAAAATCAGAATAAAAATAGATGAAATTGTCATAATAACCTTTTTGTTTTCTTTGAATCGGTTACTGAAAAAGTCAGGAACCGTGATAGCGTTTCCCGCAACAAATGAATACTTTCTCAGTCTTTTTGAAACGATAAGCCAATTCAAATATGTACCCAGTGCAAGACCGATAGCTGTCCAAAAGGCATCAGCTATACCACACCAATAAGCAACGCCCGGCAGACCCATTAAAAGCCAGCCGCTCATATCAGAAGCTTCTGCGCTCATTGCCGCAACCCAAGGTCCGAGTGTACGGCCGCCAATGAAAAAGTTTTCTGAGTTCTTATTTGAGCGCTTTGCAAAAAACGCTCCGATGCCTATAACAATCGCAATGTAGATACACATTGTTATAAACATCTGTAGGGTGTTTTTGTCCATAAAAGTTACTCCTAATCTTTTTTATAGTAAAATCACTAAGGTCAATAATGACCTTTTTCTTTAAAAAAGCTGTAGCCTTCACTACAGCTTTTTTGATTTTATATTATTACGCTTCGGAATTCTTCTTTTCACCAATGCTTAAAAGCAGGTTGAGTAAAATACCAAAAACAGCAGCTCCTGCGATACAGGGAATTTCCATTCCGAAGAAAGGAATGTTTCCGCCGAAAGCATAGTTTCCGCCGACGCCTATTACCATAATGGTAGCAATAACGGCAATGTTTTTGGGTGAGAACATATCAACCTTTTTGTCTATCATAATAGCTATACCCTGAGCAGCGATAGCACCGAAGAGATAAATCTCAAGTCCGCCGATAACCGCTGTTGGAATAGCGTATATTGCCTGAATAAGCGGAGTGAAGCAGGATATAACCATAGCAATAATAGCAGCAACAGTAAGTACAGATACGCTGAATACTTTTGTGATAGCCATTGTGCTTATGTTTTCACCGTAGTTTGTGCCTGCAGGACCGCCGATAAAGCCTGTAACCATATCGCCGATACCGTCACCGATAAGGTTTCTGTCAAGCATATCAATGAGTTTGTAACCCATTTTCTTGCCTTTTTTCTTAGCAACGTCATTTACATAAATATCAAGCTGATACATATGAGCTGTAGATTCGGGAATTGTTGCGATAGCAACAGGCATGATAGCAACAAGTGCTTCTATTGATACTTTCGGGATTGAGAAAGCGGGCAATGCAAATATGCCGCCTGCGCCGATTTTCCAGCTTGATGCGGATACAATGTTGTCAACACTCATTACATCAAACAGGTTGCTTGCAGGGGTGCTTCCGCCAATCCAGTAAATTACAAGAGCGGTCAGACATCCTACGCCTGCACCCAAAAGAAGCGGCAGCTGGCCGAGGAATCCTTTGAGATACCTTGAAAAAAGAATTGTAGAAAGAAGTGTTGCAAGAGAAACAACCCAAACAAGACCCATATCACCTGCGAATGTAACTGAAGGTGCATAAGCATCTTTAAGCGCATTTCCTGCAAGAGTTAAACCAATAATCATAGCAACCGGACCTGTAATTGCGGGCGGAAGAATTTTCTCAACAGTTTTTGCACCGCTGAACTTAATTATAAGACCTGCTGCAATTGATACAAAACCGGACATTACAATACCAAATTGAGCGTATTGAATTGCCTCTGTCGGAAGTGTTGAAGCCGTTCCTGCCTTCCATGCGGCAACCTGAGCGGCCGCATCCGGGGAAAGTCTGCCGATAATAGCTTCACTTGTTACAAGACTTGCAATTGCTGTGAGGTATGCAAAACTTGAACCATAGTAAAGTGGAATCTTTTTACCCGTTATCAGGATAAAACAAATTGTCGCAAGTCCACTTGCAAATATTGTTGTAGATACCTGAAAACCTGTGATAAGTGCTACAGTTACGGTCGCAGGGAACATTACGATAACCTGCTGAATAGCATAAAGAAACAGTTTCCATGCGGATGGTCTTTCGTCGGGTAAATAGCCGACAGCATCTGTTTGTTGTCTCATTAGTGTTTGACAACCCCTCTCATTTATTTTTTTGACTTCACTAAGTCAATATTCACCTTATAAATATACCATTTTTTTATCAAATTGTCAATTTTTTTACAAAATTTTTTTCAAATAATTTTTGTTGATATTAAATTTATGATATGATATAATTAATAAAACAATAGAATTTAAGGAGTTTGCCATGATAAAATTTATTTGTTATCCCAGATGTACAACCTGTCAGAAAGCGCAAAAGTGGCTTAATGAAAAGGGTATAAAATATGATTTTAGAAATATTAAAGAGGAAAATCCAAGCTATGATGAATTAAAAGAGTGGACTAAAAAAAGCAGTCTGCCTCTTAAAAAATTTTTTAACACCAGCGGACTTTTATACAAATCCCTTTCACTTAAGGATAAGCTTCCTAAGATGTCTGATGATGAGCAGCTAAAGCTGCTTTCGACCGACGGAATGCTTGTAAAACGCCCCATTTTAATAGGTGAGGATTTTGTTTTTACAGGGTTTAAAGAAGAAGATTGGGAGAGTAAATTATTATAATTTTTTGCCTTGAACTTTTAGTTCAAGGCTTTTTCCATATTAATGCATATTGTAAGACTGTCATCTCATATATTTAACTAAAAGTGTATTTTGAGGTGAATTTTTTTGAAGGATTATATTGAAAAAAGAGCAGTTTTACTGGCAAAATATATTATCGAAAATAAGGCAACTGTCCGCGATGCCGCAAAGCACTTATCCGTCAGTAAATCAACCGTACATACAGATATTACCGAGAGACTGCCACGTATCAACCCGTCCCTTGCAAAATCTGCAAAGGAAATCATGCTCGACCATAAACAGACAAGACATCTGCGCGGCGGAATGGCTACCAAGCTCAAATATGAACGTAAGAAAGAAGCTTTAAAGACATAAAAAAGCCGCTTCTGCGGCTTTTCTCTATTCCATGCATTTTAAAAGTTGTTTTTCAAGCTCCTGCTTTTTATCTATATTATCGTACCAGATTTTTATACTGTTTTTCCTGTAAATGCTGAAGTCCGAATCGTCAGGGTCGTTATATACTTTTGCAAGCTCCTCGTCCCATTTTTCCTCCGGAGTTTCCGAAAGCACCGACCATCTTACAAAACACATTGCTCTGAGAAGGGTTTCGATTTCCTGCTTTTTTTGAACTTCCGGCAGATATGGCTCATCTGCCTGCTTTTCCCAATATGCAATATTTTGAGGCAGATCAAGGTCAAACCCTTGTGCGCGAAGGAATATTCTTGCCATTACCTCATTTCCCAACTGATTGGGGTGTACCCTGTCAGGATTAATTATATTATTATGCAGGTTTTCCTCTCTTAGACGGTATATCATCTCGGTCATTTCCGAATAAAAGTCCACAACCTCGGCACCGAATTTCTCTGCCAGCTTTTTTACAAATCTGCCCTGCCATTCAAGCGCATAGCGTGCCGCAGGCCAATATGGTTCTTCAGTCAGCTGATCCTCATCTCTCGGAGTGGGTGTGCATAAAATAATTCTTATCCCCTTTTCCGAAAGTCTGTTTACAATTGTTGTCATGCTTTCTTCATATAGATTCATCATTTTTATTCGCTCGGTCAGAATTTCCTCTGTCAGCCTATCAATCTTATAAAGATGTTGCCCCAAATCGTTCATGCCAAACATTATTACGACATCGGTAGGATTGTGTGGCAAAACATCCTCTTCCATTCTTCTGATACCTTTTGTGGCGTTCCCGCCCCCTCTGCCGCAATTAAAAAATTTCAGTTTGGTATCTCTGTAATTTCTTTTGTAATAATCAAAAACTCGCGTATGCCATGTTCCGCCGTGAGTTATACTGTCACCAAAAAAACAGACCGTCGCATTATTATCAAATTTATACATATTACCCTCCGATTATTTCAATTCCCTCAACAGACATATTTACAAGACCCTCAACGTCAAGTTTTGCTTCCGACTCTAAAATTCTGTCAAGCTTCGGATTTATATCAGGTCGTTTCGGCACAAAGAGTGTACAGCAATCCTCGTAAGGCAGAATTGAGGTTTCAAAGCTGCCTATTCTTCTTGCGTAGCTTATAATTTCCACCTTATCAAGACCGACAAGCGGACGAAGAATGGGTATTGTGGCAACTTCACTTGTTACCACCATACTTTGCATGGTCTGACTTGCAACCTGTCCCAAGCTTTCCCCCGTTATCAGCACCTTTGCTCCGACCTTTTCCGCCACCCTTTGGGAGATTCTGTTCATAAATCTTCTCATTATAATGGTAAGCTGTTCGGACGGACACTTGTCCTTTATTTCCATTTGTATTTCAGTAAAAGGAGCAATATGAAGCGGCATTTTACCCGCATATTCCTGCAGAATTTCAGCAAGCGCAATTACCTTTTCTTTGGCGCGCTCTGACGTGTAGGGATAGCTGAAGAAATTTATTGCCTCAAGCTCAACTCCCCTTTTTGCCATAAGCCATCCAGCAACAGGAGAGTCAATTCCGCCAGATAACAGAAGAAGTCCTTTGCCGCCCATACCCGTCGGGATTCCTCCAGCGCCGGGGATTTTGTCGCAGTAAATATATGCGTACTCGCCACGAACATCCACAACAACTGTTATTTCAGGATTTTTAACATCAACCGAAAGATTGGGAAAGTTTTTCAAAATCACTCCGCCTGCATCGCGGCAGATTTCGGGAGATTTCAGCGGAAACCGCTTGTCCGCACGTTTTGCCTCCACCTTGAAGGTTTTTCCGTTTGAAAGTGAACCGGCAAGCTTTTCCACTATCACTCTGTAAATGTCCCCCATATCCTTATCCGCAAGATATGCGCGGGAAATCTGCGTTATTCCGAACACCTTCTTTATCTTCTCAATTGCAGGCAAAATTGGCGAGTTTTCATCTCTCGGCTGGACATACATTGTCCCCTGAGATTTCCAGATTTTATAGCTTCCGATTCCCCTGAGTGAATGTTTGATGTTCATTATCAGTCGGTCCTCAAACCTCGATCTGTTGTTGCCCTTTAAAATGAGCTCGCCGATTTTTATAAGTATAATTTCATTCATAATTTTCTCCTACAGTGTGTTGTTTATCTCTTCAGCGTAGCGGACGCCTTCCATGGCGTCCTTTGCATACTTATCCGCTCCGATTAACTCTGCGTATTCTTTAGTGAGCACCGCTCCGCCTACAAATGTTTTACACCACGGAGCCTCCTTTTTGAGCAGGGCAACCGTTTCCTCCATAGCGGGTACTGTTGTGGTCATAAGTGCGCTGAGTCCCACAATCGGCGCCTTTATCTCTACTACCTTGTCAACAATTTCGCGCGGAGATACGTCCTTGCCTAAATCAATCGTCAAAAATCCGTAATTTTCAAGCAGAAGCTTAACAATATTCTTACCTATGTCATGAATATCGCCTTTAACCGTCGCGATTACAACCGCACATTTATCAGCGGTTTTATCACTTTTTGCATATTTTTTAATTTTATCAAAGGCAGATTTCGCCGCCTCCGCGCTCATTAAAAGCTGGGGCAGATAGACCTTATTTTTCTCAAATCCGTCCCCGACTATATCAAGCGCGGGAATTATTTCTGTTTTAACAATTTCAAGCGGCTCTCTGTCAGCAAGCAGGCTTTCGGTTATTGCCGCCGCCCTTTCTTTGAGACCCTTAATTATTGACGCTTCAAGCTCGGTTACATTGCCTAAATCAGCCGATTGCGATTTTTCAACCGTTGCGGTTTCAATCGTTTCTGTTATACTTTCCGCGAATTCAATATAATCCGCGCAGTTATCGTCAAGACCGTTTACAGCGCAATAGGACACATAAGCCTTCATCATTTCGGTCGAATAAGGGTTCATAATAGCGGCCGAAAGTCCGAACCCCATCGCAAGCGTGAAAAATGTGCCGTTAATAATATCTCTTTTGGGCAGACCGAATGACACATTAGATACACCCAGTGAGCTTTTGCAGCCGAGGACTTCTTTTATCAGCTTAACCGCTTTAAGCGTTTCTCTGCCCGCCATGCTATCGGCGCTTATTGTCAGCGCAAGCGGGTCAAAAATAATATCTTTTTTACCGATTCCGTACTTTTCAGCTTCTGCCAAAATATTTTCCGCAATTTTCAACCTGTCCTCTGCGGCGGCGGGAATACCGGTTTCGTCAAGTGTAAGCGCAACCACAAGTCCGCCGTACTTTTTCACAAGCGGGAAGACCTTTTCCATGCTTTCCTTTTTGCCGCTGACCGAGTTTATCATCGCCTTACCGTTATATATTCTGAGTGCAGTCTCCATTGCCTCCATATCGGAAGTATCAATCTGCAAAGGCAAATTTATAATTGTCTGAAGCTCACAAACGGCGGTTTTAAGCATTTCCACCTCGTCAATTTCGGGCATACCGACATTGACATCTAAAATGTCCACACCTTTCTCCTGCTGGGCAAGACCTTCTTTTAAGATATAATCTATATCATTCTCTCTAAGAGCCTCTTTAAATCTCTTTTTACCTGTCGGGTTAATTCTCTCACCGATTAAAACGGGCTTTTTATCAAAAATAACCGCGTGATTATATGATGACACCCAGGTAATATTTTTATCTGTGACGGGAAGGGGTTTTATGTCCCCGCACGCCGATGTAAGTGCGGAAATATATTCAGGAGTAGTTCCACAGCAGCCGCCTGCAAGCCTAATACCCTTTTTCACAAGCTCTGCCATAGCGGCGGAGAACTCCTGCGGCAAAACATCATAAACCGCTTTTCCGTTCACCGATTTGGGCAGGCCGGCATTTGGTTTTAAAATAACAGGCACAGATGCATATTTTAAATATTCCTCTGCAATGCTTTGCAGACCTTCCGGGCCAAACGAGCAGTTTATTCCAATCGCATCCGCACCCATACCCTCAAGCATAGCAATCATTGCAGCAGGATCTGCGCCCGTCATAAGCTTGCCGTTCTCACTGTATGCGTTTGACACAAAAACGGGTAGCGAGGTGCTTTCCCTTGCGGCTAAAAGAGCCGCCTTGGTTTCATAACAGTCGTTCATTGTTTCAATAAAAATAAGGTCGGCGCCGTATTTTTCGCCAAGAGTTACCGTTTCTTTAAAAATAGAAACAGCGTCTTCAAAATCAAGGTCGCCGTAGGGTGCAAGCATTCTGCCGGTTGACCCGACATCAAGCGCAATCCACTTTTGCTGAGCACCTGTGCTTTGCTCTTTTGCTGCTTTAGCGCAATCTAATGCGGCTTTTATTACCTTCTCCAATTCTTCCTTTGGAAACTTCAGTATATTCGCTCCGAAGGTATTGGCATTTACAATATTGCTGCCTGCATCAAAATAATTTTGGTGAATTTCTGTTATAACCTCCGGTCTTGTAAGGTTCCATTTCTCGGGCAATTCTCCCGCTCCCAGCCCCTTGGTTTGCAGAAGCGTGCCAAATCCACCGTCCAGAAAAATGATATTGTCTTTTAAAAATTCTGTTATCTTCATTTCTTGTCTCCTATACCGATAATTGCCGTAACTGATTTTGACGGCGACATCATAAGGCTGTCGTTTAAAAAAATTCCAATATGCTTTGTCGGGTTTATAAGGCTGAATATATCCTTTTGAAACTCAAGCGGTAAATCACCGTAACCAGGGCTGAATCGTGGTTTTGTATAAATAAACTCTTGGACTATTTCCTCATTAAAAGCGTCGCAAAGGCTCTCTACCCGTTCAGCGCCGATCGCCTGAAAAATCAAAGCTTTTGAAGGCGACAATGCGCTGTATTTTGCTATTAATCTATCAAACCCGATTCCTATCGTTGCGGCAAAAATCACCGCCCTGCCCATACCCTCAAGATTTCGTTTTAAATTATTTGATTCTACTTTTGATAAGCCAAAATCAATATAATCCTCCTGCACTTTAACAGGCAAAATACTGTAGCAAACTTTATAAATAAGTTTTTCTTCCGTTTCTTTTATGCAGGAATCTATTATCTCTTTAAAATCGGGGGTGCACTCTTTCACTCCCAAATATCTCAAAATCTCTTTTATATTTATTATCGGAGCGTCATAGTTTTTTACAAATACAATGTTTTCCATAATTAACCCAATATGTCCGAGAGGTTATTAAGTATTTTTTCAGCAACATCCGGTTTGTTCATAGAGTAAACATGAACATTTTTTATTCCGTTTGCAAACAGGTCTATAATCTGGTCGGTAGCATAAGCAATTCCAGCCTGTTTCATAGCATCGGGCGAATGTCCGAATTTATCCACCAGACTTTTAAATCTCTGTGGCATAAAAGAGCCTGAAAGCTTTATCGCACGGTCAACCTGATTTGCGTTTGTAATAGGCATTACCCCCGGTATGACAGGAACTGTAATCCCTGCCTCGCGAATCTTATAAAGGAAGTTATAAAGAAGATTATTGTCAAAAAACATCTGGGTTGTTAAAAAAGAACACCCCGCATCAACTTTTTCCTTCAAATATTTAATATCCTCTTTTTGATTGTCGCTTTCGGGATGCACCTCAGGATAACAGGCGCCACCTATGCAAAAGTCCGCTCCGCTTGACTTAAGCTCATGAATAAGATCTATGGCATTGCGAAAATCCCAGTCCTTCCGATCGCTTTTTTCAAGCTCGGGAGTAAGGTCTCCGCGAAGTGCCATTACATTTTCTATTCCTGACTCTTTCATTTCCTCGATTTTTCTTTCAACTGTTTCCCTGGTCGAAGAAACGCAGGTCAGATGTGCCAGCATTGGCACGTCATATTGATATTTTATATTTTTTGCAATATCGAGGGTGTATTTGCTTGTTCCTCCGCCTGCACCATAGGTAACACTCATAAACGCAGGTTTTAGCTTTGCAATTTCCTCTGTTGCATGTTTAACCGATTCCATAGCCGTATCAGTTTTAGGAGGAAACACCTCAAATGACAGGGATAAAGCTTCTCTGCCGAATAATTCTGTTAGTTTCATACTTTTCACCCTCTCAAATAAGCTTTAATAAACTTTCATTTTTGTCTATATAATATTCGGAAATTTCCTTAATTTCATCTTGACCAAAGTTATTCTCGTCATATATCCCTACCGTTTTTAATCCATAGTCCGCGGCAGTTTTTATTGCAACAAGTGAATCTTCAAAAACCCATGTGTCATTAATTGATGTGCCAAGGTATTCGAGTGCAGCCACAAAAACCTCGGGGCTGTCTTTGCCCTTACCTATATCCGCGCAAGAAATGAGTTTCGGAAAGTATTCTTTTATTCCGCAATGATTTAATACAAGCTCAACCAGACTTTTTTCTGTGGCGGAAGCGATACACATTTTAACATTTTTATTCTTCAAGTATTCAAGAAACTCCTTGACTCCCTGTTTGAGAACAACTACATTTTCATAAAAATCAATTATTGTATCGTTTGCAAATTCAGAAAGCTCCTCGCCCGATTTTGCTGCATTATAATTTTTATGTATAAGCTCCATCGCATCTTTAAGAAGCATTGTTCTGACCTTTTTATCATCTTCCTCAGAAGGTCTGAAGCCCTCATCTCCCAGATACTCCGCTCCCACTTTTCTCCATAGAATATTCCAGAATCCAAGCGAATCAACAAGAGTTCCGTCCATATCAAAGATTGCACCTTTTATTTTCATTTTTCCTCCGTTAAATTCCGACTACTATTGCGGCAAGTCTTTGTGCCGACTCTTTCAGCGATTTTATAACTCCATATTCCTCCACCGAATGCCCTCTTTCTCCCTCGACACCAATGGAGTCAAGGCAGGGGATTCCGTAGGCGGAAACATCAGCCGCATCCGATCCACCCGTTCGTTTACCGATTTCAAGCTTAGTCAGTCCGCATTTTTCAAACAGCTCGTTTGCTTTATTTAGCAGATTTATATTTCTCTCATTTAGTTCCATACTGCATCTGTTATTTGTCTGAACCATATCACAGCTGCAGCCCGGAACATACACCGTGTCTGCAATCTTTTGCAGCTTCACGCAAATATCTCTGTACTGCTCATCGGTCGAAAATCTGACATCAACCTCAAACTCGCATTTTCCCGGAACAGTATTCCTTACAGTTCCTCCGCTTATGGTATTGCAGCTGCAGGTAACCGCCTCAGAATCTTTCAGCTTTTCTATTTCAACTATCTTATATGCCGCCTCTGCGATTGCGTTTGCTCCCGTTGTCGCACAGGAGGAAGAATGGGCTTCTATTCCTGTTACGGTAAATTTAAAGCATGCAATACCTTTCCTAATCAGACAGGCCTTTCCTGCAAACTTTTCTCCATATCCCTCAAGATTCAAAAATGCAACAGAATCCTTTGCCTTTTCACAAATATAATTTATTGTGGCCTTATTTTTAATTCCACTGCCGACCTCTTCGTTACTCTGCAATATCATACGCACCGGTCTGCCCGAAAAACCCGCGCTGCCTAGCGCATCCATTGCTAAAAACCCTGCAACAACACCGCCTTTGCAGTCCATAGCACCCGGCCCGTACAGATTGCTTTCGTCAAGACGTGTGGGCGGATTACCAAAAAGTCCGATAGGATGAACGGTATCGAGATGTCCCGAAAAGGTTACAGGTGCTTCTTTTACATCAGGATTCATCGTAATAGTTACAACATCGCCGAATCTTTCCTGCTCAAACCTTTCCACAAGCCAGCCTTTTTCTTCTGCAATCTTAATAAAATAACTGCTAACCTCGTCAACACCTTTTTTATAATCAGACGGACTTTCGATATTGCAAACATCTTCCCATACTTTTATATAATTATCGTATAATCTGCCTATCTCACTGAGAACATCTGTTATTTTCATAATAATCTCTCATCCTATAAAAATATAGATAAGGTGTGCCGAAAAAAACCGGCACATCTTATCGTGTCGTTTATAAACCTAAATCCTTCTCGTGCAGAACTACTCCTGCCTCCACAAGCTTTTTCCGGAGCTTTGAAACATCAAGTGCTGAGAAATCATCTGTCATGGTGGCCGCAATACCCCCCGCATACAGCAACATCAAAATTGTCAATCACCTCAGTTTTAATACTCTGATTCAGATGCATTTTCATTTTACCTCTATTAAATAGCCACACGTTCTTTTAAGCTGCAACGACATAAAGCTTCTTATGTAATATATTTCTGTAAATGAATACATTGTACCACAAACAGATTAAAAAATCAATAAAATTGATAATTTTTAATAATTTTAAAAAAAAAGACTTGACTTTAGTATGATAAAGTGATACTATAGTAAAGGACTAATAAAGACGACAGTCTTAAAAAATATGAAAGGTACAGGTAAATTACAATGAAAATGAGAAAAATTTTAGCATTAACACTTGCAAGTCTAATGGTAGTATTTGCTTTCGCAGCTTGCACGAGCAAAAAGGCATCTACAGACGGCGATGCTGCTCAGCTTGCTATTGCTATGGAGCTTACAAGCGAAGAGTATGGTATCGGTTTTAGAAAAGGTTCTGACCTTACAGCAGCAGTAAACACTTACATAGCTGAACTTAAAGCGGACGGTACTTTAGATGCTCTGGCAACAAAATATGAACTTACCCTCGCTGACCTTGCTCCCTCTGAAACAGAAGAAGCTACCCTTGCCGATCTTGATTATGTAAAAGCTAACGGCAAAATGATTATCGGTATCACAGACTATAAACCGATGAACTACAAGGATGCAAATGCAGCCTGGACAGGATTTGACACAGAATTTGCTATCGCAGTCTGTGAGAAACTCGGCGTTACTCCCGAATTTGTTGAAATTGACTGGGACAACAAATTCGTTGCTCTTGAATCAAAAGCAATCGACTGCATCTGGAACGGTATGACAATTTCTGAAGATGTGCTTAAAAACACAAGCTGTTCTGTTGCATACGTAAAGAACGCTCAGGTAGTTGTTATGAAAGCTGATAAGGCGGCTGATTACAAAGATGCAGCAAGTATTGCCGACCTTTCCTTTGCAGTTGAAGCAGGTTCTGCAGGTGCTTCCGCAGCTGAAGAAAAATCTCTTAAAAATGTTGTAGAGGTTGGTACACAGACAGATGCTCTCCTTGAAGTTACAAGCGGTTCCGTTGATGCTTGTATCATCGACCTTACAATGGCAAATGCAATGGTAAAATAATTAATCAGATAAAATAAGCAATGGGCAGTAAGCTGAAATATGCTTATTGCCTATTGTTAATTGAGGTATATATATGTTTGTGGAAGTATCGTTAAATTTATTTGAGGGCATTTTAGTAACCTTTAAGATATTTGCCTTGACCCTGCTCTTTTCTCTGCCGCTCGGACTAATTATCTGTTTTGGCTCAATGAGCAAGTGGAGTCTGCTCAAATGGTTTACAAAAGTATTTGTGTGGATTATAAGAGGAACCCCTCTTATGCTTCAGCTTATCGTAATTTACTATGGTCCCGGACTTGTGGGAACTTGGGCATCCAAAATGATTTCCAGTGGAGTGTATTCGGGATTTTTAATAAACTGGCTTTCCTCATGGGAGGTCTTTGACAGATTCTTTGCCGTAATGCTCGCGTTTGTTATAAACTACGCCTGCTATTTCTCCGAGATATACCGCGGCGGTATCGAATCAATCAGCAGGGGTCAATATGAAGCGGGACAGGTTCTCGGAATGACAAGAGCACAGATTTTTTTCAAGGTTATTCTTCTTCAGGTTATTAAAAGAATTGTGCCCCCAATGAGCAACGAAATAATTACGCTCGTGAAAGACACCTCCCTTGCAAGAATCGTTATGGTTTATGAAATCATCTGGAACGCACAGAAGTTCGTCAAATCGGACGGACTTATCTGGCCCCTATTTTATACAGCGGTATATTATCTGTTATTCTGCGGTATTCTGACATTATTGTTCGGATATATCGAAAAGAAAATGAGTTATTTCAGGAGTTAGTATTATGCCAATATTAGAAGTAAAAAACTTAACAAAAAGCTTTGGTAAAACCGAGGTTTTAAAAGGGATTGATTTTTCAATCGAAAAGGGCGAGGTGCTCTCCATAATAGGCTCATCCGGTAGTGGCAAAACTACTCTGTTGCGTTGTATTAACTTTTTGGAAATTGCCGAAAAAGGTACAATTTCCGTAAATGGCAAGATTATTTTTGACGGAGCGTCAAAAGAAAAAATGAGCGATTCATACATTCGCGATATGCGTCTGCATTTCGGTCTTGTTTTTCAGTCGTTCAATCTTTTTCCGCAATATAATGTGCTGAAAAATATTACTCTTGCTCCCTCACTTTTAAAGTTTGATACTGCCCAAAATATAGAAAAGAAAGCTCTGTCCATAATTGACAGAGTCGGCCTTTCAGATAAGATTGAAAATTATCCATGTGAGCTTTCGGGCGGTCAGCAGCAGCGTGTGGCAATCGCAAGGGCCCTCGCTTTAAACCCTGATATTCTGTGCTTTGACGAGCCTACATCGGCGCTTGACCCCGAGCTTACCGGCGAGGTTTTGAAGGTTATCAAAGGCCTCAAAGATAAGGACAGCACAATGATTATCGTAACCCACGAAATGGAGTTTGCCAAAAATGTGTCCGACAAGGTAATATTTATGGCAGACGGTGTAATCTGCGAATCAGGAACGCCCGAGGAAGTATTCGATAACCCCAAAAACGAGAGAACAAAAGCTTTCCTGACCACATTCAATAAATAAACAAAAACCCGAGTAATTAACACTCGGGTTTTTTATTAGAGTAAAATAATACTTAATAGTCCAAATACCGCAGGAATTGTAAGTATCGACATAGCATGGGAAACAAGTGCAAGTCTTGCGCCCAATCTGCCGTCACCTCCGTATGCTTCGGGGAATACGACAGAATTCAGTCCGAGTGGCATTGCAAGAGTTGCCACTGCAACCAGGATTATATTTTTATCCACCTTCAATAGAATCATAATTCCCAGCGTAATAAGCGGCAATAATACAAGTCTGATAACTGATGCAATATAGGTTTTTTTGTCGCTTATCAATTCCTTAATCGGCCTTTTTGAAAGCACCGAACCTGTCAGTATCATGGCAATTGGACCCATTAAAGCCGATGCACCGGAGGTTACATCATCCAAAATCCTCGGGAGCTTTATTCCTGTAAGTCCCACCGCTATTCCGGCAAATAAAGCAATGATTGTAGGTTGTTTTAAGACAAACTTAATGCCTTCAGATTCTCTTGAGCTGAGCATAGGAAGACCTTTGATGTAAATAAAGACATTCATAGCGAAAACAAACATAACCATTGCGGCAAGTGCCTGGTCGCCGAAAACTGCCTGCACCATTGGATAACCCATGTATCCGAGGTTTGGTATTGTAAAAGAATAAGTGTATACATTCTTTTCAAAATCATTTTTTGAAAACGGCTTTGCAAGGGCAGTTGCTGTAAAATACCCTGCAAACACTACAATAACCCCCGCAAACAATAGCATTCCGCTAGTGGCAATATTGTCCGTATTTATGTTTTTGGCACACGAGTTAAATAAAATTGAAGGTGTTGCAACATAAACCAAAACATTTGAAAGATCTTTACTTGCATCCACTTTAAGTATTTCTGTTTTTGTCAGTATGTATCCTACTAAAATAAACGCAAACAGCACAAGAACCTGGTTTGCGGCGGTTGAAAAAATTTCCAAAATATTACTCCTTTTATAAAATGTCTAAAATCTCCAGCGGATAATTTATAATCAAATCCGCTCCGCTCTCCTCAAGCTCCTGTCGGTCTCTGAAACCCCAAAGCACGCCGACCGTATAAAATCCTGCACCCTTTCCTGTTTTCATGTCAACATCCGTGTCGCCGACATAAATGCATTCTTCGTTTTTAAGGCCAAGCTGCCGAGCAACCATTATCGCGGGTGCGGGGTCAGGCTTAAGCGGAACCCCTTCACGACCGCCGTGACACACATCAAACGTTCCCTTTTCAAAGAACTTATCAACAACATCAACCGTAGCTTCGTGAGGCTTGTTTGAAAGAACTGCAAGCTTCATGCCCTTTGATTTAACTTCCGAAATTAGTTCCCTTATACCGTCATAAACCGTTGTTTTATACAGCGTGTCTGCGTTATATGCATTAGTGTAGTCCTTAAACACATTCAAAAACACCTCTTCATCGGCCGAGTCTACCTCACGAAGCATCCTCTTAACAAGATGCTTTGCACCGTTTCCTGCAAAATATTTATATTTTGCTGTACCGATAGCCTCAAATCCGTGTTTGCTTAATGCCAAATTTCCGTAGTAGGCAATAGTGTCAATTGTATCAAGAAGTGTTCCGTCTAGGTCAAAAATTATACCTTTAAACATTAAAAGTCTCCGTTTTAAATTATTGAATTAACTGATATTTCCACAAAGAATTCCGTCCCTGCGGTAAGAGTTTTATCCGCGTTTGTTATAATGCCTTTGTCAAACATATCCGTGGGCCTGGTTTTTGTTGTGTTAAGTGCAGTTATTTTTACTCTGAAAGAAAAGCCTGTGCCGTTGTCATAGGCGAGCGACGGGTAGTATGTGATTTTCAGTTTCGACCCGAACACCTTATCAGCAGCGATAACGTATTCCTCGCACTTTGCGACAAAAAGGTCCGCATAATCACGTGCAAAGTCGTATAGCTCTGCAGGCGATGAGCTGCTGTTTATCGGATAATCATACACTGCCGACGGAACATCCTTAAGTATAACCGCATACTGTTTATGACTCTGCGGATATTTTCTGACATCGGTTTCAAGAGCTGAAATTATTTTTTTGTAATTTACGTTCACATACTCGGTTGTATAGTTAAATTGTGAGCCGAAAACTGCGTCATATTGAGCTACAAGTGCAGCAACGTCCCTTTGTGTAACCGCATCTTTTTTGTTCTTTCCGTCCAGATAGATAACCGCTTTTTCAACTATATTGCCCGAAATAAATTTTTCAGCGGCATTTTTTATCGCCTTTTCGGCTGTTTCAACAGTTGCCTGCGCATTTGCAAATGCAACTGTATAATTATCAAGCCCTATGTCAGAATTCAGCATGACATAAAGTTCTTTTGACCTCGGGTGGTCAATTTGCGCACCGATTTTATATTTGCTGAAATCAATCATTTCAACATTATTGGCAAATTTCACGGCAGCCACTGCAAGTTCAGCATTTGTGAGTGTTTTGCTGCTGTTATAGCTTCCGCCAAAGAGTTTCATTTTCTCAGCTATATTTTTTAAAATATTTTCAGATACGATATCGACAAAGTCCTTCGGCGTTTTTGCACTTTCGCACTTAACAATAAGTGCAGCCGCCTCCGCCCTTGTCAGCGTATCTCCCAGTCTTAAATTAAGACCGTCATCGCCCACAAGTATCCCGTATGTATAAATCCATGAAAGCGCTTCGGCAGCAACCGCATTTTTTTCAGCTTCCATTTTAACAAACGGAGGTGCTGTTACTCCCGACTTACCAAAGCGTCTGAAAAGCAGTTCAACAGTTTGCGCTCTTGTAATGGGAACATCGGGGTTGAAGTTATTCTGGCTGTCCGACTTAAAGCCGGAGGTAATAACATATTTATATGCCCAGTGATCCTTTGGCACATCATTGAAATCCACCGATCTCTTTTCTGTGCCCTCTCCTACCATTTTAACAAATTCGGCACGGGTAACAGTATTTTCAGGCTTGAAACTTCCGTCGGCATAACCTCCGATTGTACCTTTAGCGACAAGCTGTGAAACCGCAGAATATGCCCAATGTGATGTGCCTAAATCTGTAAAACTTACGGCAGCTGCAGGCAGTGCCATACAAATAGTCAAAATTGCAATAACCAAAGCTATTGTTTTTTTCATACAAGATCGCCTTTCCCCCTGCAAAATTTCAAGACCTGTTCTGTCTGCAGGCATACAGAACACATAAACATTATTATTATAACATTTTATTTATCTAAAGTCAACAAAAAACGACTTTGAAAAAAGTGCCGTTTATCACTTGAAAAAAATGTTTTTTTGTGTTATCATATTAGTATTGTTATTATATTACCCGCCGATTTTGCGGCAGATTGGAGAATTCTTATGAAAAATTGTATTGTTGGTCAATCTGGCGGTCCTACCGCTGTAATCAACTCTTCCCTTTGCGGTGTTGCAACCGCTGCACTGAAAAGTGATAAAATTGATAAGGTTTTCGGTGCCGAAAACGGTATCGAGGGCGTATTAAACGAGCGTTTTATCGATATGTCAACCGTTCTTAAAACAGCTGAGGATGCTGAGACCTTAAATCATACTCCTTCCTCTTACCTCGGTTCCTGCCGTTTTAAGCTTCCGGCAATTACCGACGACGCTTTTTATAAAAATGTGTTCGATATTTTCACAAGAAATAATATAGGTTATTTCTTCTACATAGGCGGAAACGATTCGATGGATACTGTTGATAAACTGTCAGCATACGCAAAAAAGATCGGTTATGACATCAACATTATCGGCGTGCCGAAAACGGTCGATAATGACCTTACTGAAACAGATCACACTCCCGGATTCGGTTCTGCCGCAAAATACATTGCGACTACCGTTCGCGAAATTGGTATTGACAGCGACGTGTATAACTTAAATTCGGTTACAATCGTTGAAATTATGGGAAGAAACGCAGGCTGGCTCACCGCCGCTTCGATTCTTGCAAGAAACGAGCTTTTTAAAGCTCCTCACCTCATTTATCTCCCCGAGGTAACCTTTGAAAACGAGAAATTTTTAAATGACATAAAAGCACTTAACGCTTCCGGAGTAAACAATATTATTGTTGCAGTGAGCGAGGGTATTAAATACGCAGACGGTACTTATGTTTGCGAGGCCGCGTCAAGCGGACTTACAGACGTGTTCGGGCATAAAAACCTGAGCGGTACTGCAAAGGTTTTGGAAAATGTCGTTCGCGAAAAGCTCGGGTTCAAGGCAAGGGGCGTTGAAATCAATGTAAGCCAGCGTTGTGCGGCACATTACACATCCGAAACGGACGTAACGGAAGCTTTCGATGTCGGTCAGGCTGCTGTTAAAGAGGCTGAAAACGGCGGCACGGGAATGATGATGGCATTTGAAAGAGTATCCGATAACCCCTATAAAATTGAGATTAAGGCAAAGGAAATCAGCAAAATCGCAAACGGAGAAAGAGTTGTTCCCGCTGAATGGATTATTAACGGAAACGATTTGTCCGGCGAGATGATTACATATCTCCGACCGCTTATAATGGGTGAACCGAAAATCAGAACAGAAAACGGAATCCCCGTTTATCTGAAAAGATAAGATAAAAAGCAAAAGATAAGATAAAAAGCAGCAGAGCCGATCGGCTCTGCTGCTTTTTTGTTTATAATATTACTTTTCCGATGTTATCCTCTATTTTCATTTCAATTTCAAATGGTTTGCACATTTCCATAAACCTTTTTAGAATTTCTCCCGATTTATCGTGTCTGGGAAGACCTATTCTCGAATGTTTCATTCCGTGACCAAGCTCAATCGGCATAATTTCAAGGGCAATAAGCTTGCCCTTCTTAATTTCAAAACAAGGAATAACCGCCTCAAGCATAACCTTTTGAGTTTGCAGACTTTTTGTAAATCCGTGTGTTCTTTTTTCAAACAGTCTGTATAGGTTGGCATCGGACGTAAGTCCCTGCTTTGCATAATAATCCTCGGGCGCACACTCGATATTTTCAAGCTGGAGTATAAAGTCACCCAGCGAATAGAAAATGGGACAACCGTTATAAATTTCAAAAGGCCTTATCAGATGAGGACCATGCCCTATAACGGCATTGGCTCCGCAGTCTATTAAATGTCGTGCAAAATCCTGCAAAAATTTCGGTACATTTTCCTTGGTATCCCCTTCAGTCTGATGTGAATGAACAGATACCAAAACATAATCCGCCTGGAATTTTGCTTCTTCTATCATACTTTCAATTCTCTTAAGATCGGCAGAATTTATGGTGTTTTTTATACCGCTTTTGTCCCCTTTTTCAAAAGAAATACTTCCGAATTCAAAGCTGCCGTCCGAAAGCGGCGGCAAATAACCCTCTCGTCTTGATATATTATTATGAGCGTTTACGCCTGTTTTGTCGGCAATCAGTTTCAGCGCTGATAGTCCACTTTCGTCTACTATAAGAGTCTGTTTAACCATGATGGCATTTATCCCAGGTCTGCCGGGAAGCCTCCTTGACTGCTCGCCGGCAGGTGCTTCGGGCGAAAATGATGTTGAACAGGCAATAAGCGCCACTCTGCCTTCAGGCAAATCAAGATATTTCGGTGCTGCCGCCTCACTTAAGTTTCTGCCAGCGCCCGCATGGACGTATCCCGCCCTGTCAAGGTTTTCTATTGTCTGCAAAAGCCCGTCAAAGCCGAAATCAAAGCTGTGGTTATTACAGGCGGTTGTCATATTAAACCCAAACTCCAGCGTATCATTTAAAACTTCGGGAGAGGTTCTGAGCCATGTGCCGCCGCTGTTGTTTGCCGCAAAACAATCTTTGCAGACAGTTGATTCAAAATTAAAAAATCTCGCATCGCCCTTTAATATGAAGTTTTTTACATCTTCAAATCCATCATAATATTTTGGGAGTCTGCGTTGAATTGCGCCGTCGCCTGCTGCAGTAAATTTCATTATTTCATCAACTCCAACTCTGTTAAAATTATTTCCATTGCCGCGCAAAATCCTTTTTTCAGCGACTCTTTCAGGAGCCACTCCTCCCTTGTATGCTCACCGCCGCCAATATATATTCCCGGGCTGACTGCGGGAATACCGAGGGAATGAGGAATGTTGCAGTCGGTCGAACCAGACCTTTCTATCACATCAAAATCTGAATATTTTGCCTGTGCCCGCTTGGCAATATCAGTCATCTGCGCCAGAATTTTTCCGTCAACATCATTCATGCAGGGACGGTCTCCAACCTTTTTTACGATAAGCTTCCGGCATTTTTTCTCCGTCTTTTTAAAAATCTTAAAGAATTTCTTTTCCATCTTTTCAAGGCAGTAGAGGCTGTCCGAACGGTATTCGCAAAGTATACTTGCAGACTGACAAATTGTATTAACCGAGGTTCCGCCGCTTACAATGCCGACATTATATGTAGTTTTTGAGTTTCCGTCGGTGGGCACATCAATTTTATAGATTTCCGTCACAAGATCCGAAATAACTGCTATTGCATTTCTGTTGCCGAATGAACTGAAGGAGTGTCCCCCCTCAGTTTCTACCGTAACCTCATACCTGTGAGAGCCGACGCTTTTATTTGTAACACTTTTCATACTGCCGTCAAAGGTGTACATCTTTGAGTTTCTGCCTTCAAAGTCAGTGAAAATCTGTCTTGATCCCTTAAGGTTTCCAAGCCCCTCCTCGCAGGAGTTCGCCGAAAACATTAGCCCCTTCATGAAAATATTATTTTGCAGCATATGCTTTATGCACATCAGCATTATGGCAACGCTCGCCGTATCGTCGCACACCCCGGGACAATAAAGCTTTTGCTCGTACTCTTTTATTTCCATAGGCTCCGTATCGGGAAAAACCGTGTCGGTATGCGCCATAAAAAGCGTCAGCTTTTCTGCATTTTCATCAGGCAAAAAGATAACATTTTTGGCACTGTCGATATAGACGTTTTCCGCTCCTGCACTTTTCAAAAACTCAAGACAAAACTCTGCCCTTTTATCCTCAAATCCCGACGGTGCGGGAATTGCACAAAGCTTTTTTTCAAAGTATAAAATTTCATCGTAATATTTTTCGGCAATTTCTTTAAGCATTCTCATTCTCCTATTGGTCTGATGGAAAATTCATATTCCATAATATCGTCATTTACTCTGTATTTTTCCATAATAGCAGGACCACAGCTTGAAGAGCCTATGCCTGCATTTTTATAGTCTATGCGAACAATGGTTTTTCCCGACGGCACAAGCTCATCATAATGATTTTTTTGTGACAGCTCTTCCGATGTAAATTCGGAAACATTAAATTCAAAGCTTCCGTCCGATTCAAACAGCAGTCCCTTGCCTGATTTTCTGCCGACAAAAAGCTCCCTTGAGCCAAAATGATTTCCATGCTCCTGAGGTTTTATATAAGGAACATATTGCTCTTTAACCGTTGACTCGTACTGCCCGATTTTAACATGTCTGCGCATATCGGTATAGTTTTCTTCAGGACCGAAAGCGTAATATTTAAGATAGTCGTTTTCCTTCGGCATTTCAAATTCAAACCCGAACCTCGGCAGGCAATCTATCTTGCCAAGCTTTTCACCGCGAGTTTTAATTACAACCCTGCCATCTTGGCAGAAACGGTATTCCGACGCATATTTTACCGCAGGAAGTCTTGCAATTCCGCCTAAGCTTCCCGATGTTTTAATAATTATTTCTTGACCTTCCTCCACGACGCAGGAGTAAAGCTTTGGCATAAGACCGTTGAGATTCCAGCCAATATAACCGATTTCCTGATAATGCCCCCAGATAAGCTTTATCTTTCTGTCATTATCGGTGGGCGCGCGCCAAACCGAAAGCTTTGATCTTCCGTCAAGCAGACTTTCGCCTTTATATTTAATTCCGCTTATAAATCCCTTTGTAAAATCAAATTCATATTCGATTTCGCCACAGGAAATTATAGCAACTCCGCCCTCTTTTTTCAACGAGAGCGAAGTTTTTTCGAACCGTTTTTTCACTGTCTTTACAGGCAGTTCGAACTGGAAAAGTGCAGTTTCATAGCCCTTTTGTGCGAATATTGTATCCTCTTTTAATGTGCATGAAAAATTGATATGCACCCCAAGGCTGCATGTTTCAGGGATTCCATAATCTATTTTTGCTGTTGCCGAGGTGTGCGGAGCAATTTCCGCACAATCTACAATACCTGAATTTATGATTTCTCCGTCTTTTTCAAGTTCCCAAGTAAGATTATATCCCGACAAATCAATAAAATCATGTCTGTTTGTGATTTCAAATTCACCTTTTAACACGTTTATAGGCAAAACATCTACATATCTGTATGCGTGCCTCGCCTCGAACGAGCCTGCTTTGAAGCTTCTGCCAGGGAAAACAAGACCGTCAACGCAGAAGTTCCCGTCATGCAAAAACTCTCCCGAATCGCCGCCGTAGCGGTATTTCCCGTCTATCAGCA